>Ga0306920_100007179_pt1 | contig 14641 bp, 6 predicted proteins | sample flu12Cox44000170_FD_204666 | JGI IMG/M metagenome (GOLD analysis project Ga0306920, IMG submission 204666) | Lab enrichment of tropical soil microbial communities from Luquillo Experimental Forest, Puerto Rico - flux4day.12C.oxic.44.000.170 (v2)... | ecosystem: Environmental > Terrestrial >...
ACAGCGTCGATGGCCTGACGAATTCGCAGGCCAGCGGAGCCTTGCCGGCCGTGACTATCCTGCCCGGACAGGCGGGAACTGGAACGGGAGAAGGAACTGCAATGCTCGAAATTATTCATGCCCTGGCGCCCGGCTCCCCGTTGTACTTCGCCACAGCCTTCAACAGCGAAGCGAGTTTTGCGCAGAACATCAGGGCTCTGCAGGCAGCTGGCTGCAAAATCATCATCGACGATGTGACCTATTTTGACGAATCGCCATTCCAGGACGGGCCCATTGCCCAAGCCGTCAACGACGTATCTGCTGCCGGTGTGTTGTATTTCTCTTGTGCCGGCAACAGTGGCGGCGCGGATCGGGGCACCTCCGGAACCTGGGAAGGAGATTTCAAGGACGGCGGGCTGGCCACTATCGGGCAGGGAGGCCGCCTCCACGATTTCGGAGGTGGGGTCACGTTCAACACCGTTCTTGCCGGAATTGGTTTCGAAAGGTTGGATCTGACCTGGTCTGATCCTTTGGGACACTCTGCTAATGACTACGATGTTTATGTCCTGGATGCCTCTGGCAATATCGTTCGCAGTTCCACTGACAATCAAAGCGGCAGCAGTGATCCATACGAAACAGTTGACCAGCTCAATCTAGGCGATCGGATTGTGATCGTTAAGTTTTCTGGCGACGACCGCTTCCTTCATCTCAGCACGGGACGCGGTCGACTGACTTTATCGACAGCGGGCACGACCTACGGGCACAACGCCTCCGGCGCCAGCAACGCGTTTTGTGTGGCTGCAACACGGGTGGCTTCGCCAGCTGCTCCCTTTGTGGGCGGTTCCGCTAATCCAGTTGAAACTTTCAGCTCCGACGGACCACGACGCGTGTTCTTCAATCCCGATGGCAGCCCCATCACGACCGGAAATTTTTCTTCCACGGGCGGCAAAGTTCTTCAAAAGCCGGATATCACTGCCGCGGATGGCGTGAATACAACTTTACCGGGATTCGCTCCATTCTATGGAACCTCAGCAGCCACTCCTCACGCGGGAGCCATCGCGGCGCTGCTTTTGTCCTACAACCCGTTCCTCAGCGGCGATAATATCCGCACCCTGCTGACCAACACCGCGTTGAGCATTAGCGGTCCAGGATTTGATCGAAATTCGGGCTTCGGAATCGTGATGGGTTACCCAGCGCTTGCAGCGGCTCCAGAGGTCTTTCTGCAAAGCGTCCAGCTCAATGACGCCAATCACAACGGCAGCCTTGATTCGGATGAATGCGCGGACGTGGTCCTTACCTTGCACAATTCAACGGGTGTTGCGGTCACCGGGATCACTGCGGTCCTGACCAGTTCCACTCCCCAAGTATACGTCGACCCAGCACCGCGGTCGTTGCCTGATTTACAGCCGAACGCAAGCGCAGCGTCGAGCGTACCGTTTCATATCAGTACGGGGCCAGGCTACGTTTGCGCCTCTAATGCGGTCTTCAGGCTGCAGGTAACGGCTGCCAACCTCGGCAGTTTCTCTCAACCCTTTGTGATAAACTCGCCTCCGGCTGGGCTGGGTACAACCAGTAGTTTGGTTTCAACCAATGTTCCCTTGGATATTCCTGACCTTGGAACAGTGGAGTCCGGAGTCGCTGTTTCTGGTGTCGCCCTGCCCCTGGCTCAGGTGCGCGTCGGAGCGTTTATTAAACACACATACGACCAGGACCTGAGAATCTCGTTGGTGGCTCCCGATGATACCGAAGTGGTGCTCAGCGCGAACAATGGCCAGAGCGGACAAAATTATGGATCCAGCTGCAGTGCCGTGACCCGCTTTTCGGACGATGCCGTTCAGAGCATTACAGCGGCAGCAGCTCCCTTCATAGGAACGTTCACCCCGGAACAACCCTTGTCCACGTTTCAGGGGAAGAGCGGCGCCGCAGTCAATGGCGTTTGGAGGCTGCGTGTGGAAGACCAAGCGGCTGGAGATACCGGGACTTTAATCTGCTGGTCCCTTGAACTCACCCCGATAACCTGTCTCGATGGAGGGAGCCAATGCCTGAGTCCGCCGCAGCTGACCAAGGACCTGTCCGACAAAGCCGTAACCAACGGTGCTTCGGTTCAATTTACTGTCACCGCAACAGGCACGGATCCACTGGCCTATCAATGGTACTTCGACGGGATTGGAGCATTACCTAACCAAACAAACTCTGTTTTAAACGTAACGAACATCGGCCAGGCACAGCTTGGCAATTATCAAGTCGTCATCACTAACCTGTATGGGAGCATTACCAGCTCACCGGCCAACCTGCGCGTTGTGGTGCCTGCGACCATTTTGACCGGACCGACCGATCAGCTTGCCACTAACGGACAAACTGTGACTTTTAGCGTCCTGGCACTAGGCGATCCGCCGATATTCTATCAGTGGTATTTCAACGTAACCAACGCCATCCCGAACGCCACTAACAGCGCTTTAGTAATTCAGAATGTCGGCCCCGCTCAAACTGGTACGTATGACGTGGTTGTGACTAACGCCTTTGGCAGCGTCACCAGCGGGCCTGCTAGGCTCAGACTGTTTGTTCCACCGGTGATTGTTTGCAGCAGCAATGCGACTGTTGAGTTGGGTGCGCCATGGGTATTCACTGCTCCGAGCTTTGCTGACACGAATTTGGTATTAACAATTCTCGATACAACTACCAATGCCCTTTGCGGAGCCAGTTATTCCGCCACACGCCAATGGCTGATTTCTGCGACTAATGGCTACCAGGTTACCTGCAGCCAAACCGTGCAGGTCCTCGACACGACTCCACCCGTAGTCAATTGTCCGCCGGACAAAACGAACGTATTTGGCAGCAACTGGACCTTTGATGTGCCCACCGTCAAAGATGCGGGATCGAGCGAAGCGCTGGTCTACGATAATTTCACAAACAGCCTCAACCAGAACTTCGATCCTGGTTTGGCAGAGGCTGGCAACCAGGTAACCCTGGCCGGGAGCGAACGTTTCCCCAGTCGATTCTCCATCGAGTACTGGGCCACAAACGGGACAAAGGCGGGTTTAGCAGGGTCTGTGACCATTCAGGTCCGTTTTTACAACAATGATGGACCAGCTTTGCCCACCGGCGAGGCCACTCCAGGAACGGTCTTGTTCGAAAGCCGCCCAATAGCAATCGGGACAACGAAGAAGGCTGCCCTGGTGCTGCAGGATTTCCAGGCTAACGCGCTGACTCCGTTACAAGGACCCTTGCCGTCCAATTTTACGTGGACGGTTCAGTTCGCGGATTTGGGTAATAATGATTCGGCAGGGGTACGGCTTTACGGCCCTCCAGTAGTTGGTCAGGTTACCACGAACTGGACCCTGGGAAGCAACGGCTGGACGCTGCAATCAGGCCCTGGTTTTGGAGGTCAATTGGCGGCGCAGAGCGCATCCGCCAACTTGACCGTCCTCACCACTGTCACCAATGCTGTTTGTGGCAATGGCTTTACGACAACCCGCACCTGGCTGGCGCTCGATGGGTGCAGCAACGCTACCACCTGCAGTCAAACCGTAACGGTAGTCGACCGCTCGCCACCGTTGGTGGTCCAACAGCCTCAAGACCTAACCGCCCCAGCGGGCCAGGATGCCATGCTGTCAGTGACTGTTTCGAACTGCCCACCGATATCCTATCAGTGGTATTTTAATGCGACGAATCGACTAGCACAGGCCACGAGTAATATCCTGGTTTTAAAACATGTGGTCCTGGCACAAAGCGGCAGCTACCAGGCCGTGATCACCAATGCCTTTGGCAGCGTGACCAGCACACCGGCGCTCTTGACCGTAGTGCCCTTGCCTACCATTTCCTCTGGCCCAACAAATCAGGTGGTTACCAATGGAAATAGCGTTCAGTGGAACGTCGTCGCAACAGGATCGGGACCACTTTCATACCAATGGTTTTTCGGCACTCTAGCGCTCCCGGGTCAGACCAACACCAGCCTTGTTTTATCCAACGTTAGTGTTGTTCAAGCCGGTAATTACACTGTGGTAGTTACAGATAGAAACGGTAGCACGATCAGCGCTCCGGCTCAGCTGCAGGTCCTGGTCTTGCCGACCCTGGTATCGATTCAAAGCGCTTTCGCCATTCCAGATCCTGGGACCGTGGAGTCCAGGCTTAGAGTGAGTGGGCTGACTCAACCTTTGGCACGAGTAATTGTCGCTGTTTATATAACACACACCCTTGATTCCGATTTAGTAATCTCTTTGCTTTCGCCAGACGGCACGGAAGTAATTCTCAGTGCTGCTAACGGCGGAAGCGGCCAGAATTACGGAAGCGGTTGCGGTAATTTTACCATATTTTCAGACGCATCGACAAACAGCATCACGTTGGCAGCCGCGCCTTTTGTGGGAACCTTCAAACCGCAAGCGCCATTGGCCGCCTTTCTTGGCAAGAGCGGCAACGCTGTGAATGGTCTTTGGACCTTGCGAGTTGTGGACCAGTCTCCTGGGGACTCCGGCACGCTTCAATGCTGGTCTTTGGAGCTGGATCCTGAAGGTTGCCTGGCTGGAGGCGGTCCTTGCCTGACGTCGCCCCAAATCACGCAAGATATCTCCGATCAAATCGCCGCTCAGGGCGCAACGGTGAATTTCACGGTAGCAGCCCAGGGTGCCGAACCGCTGTTTTACCAGTGGTACTTCAACACCACCAATCTTGTCTCTCAAGGAACGGATGCTACTTTGATCCTCACCAATGTTAACGCGACCCAGGAGGGCGGTTACCAGGTGGTAATCACCAACGTTTTCGGAAGTGTCACCAGCTCGGTAGCCAACTTAAGGGTCACTGAACCAGCACGGATCCTTATTGGGCCGTCTGATCAAACCGTAACGAACGGAGACACTGTCACCTGGACTGTGCTCGCTGAAGGCGCCGCGCCTCTTTCGTTCCAATGGTTCTTCAATTCGACCAACGCCCTGGCTGGCGCGACCAAAAACAGTTTGATCCTGAGCAACGTCACCTCTGCGCAAGATGGCACCTATTCTGTTGTCGCTACGAACCTTTACGGCAGTTCAACGAGTGCCCCGGCCAAACTGCTGGTCCGCCCTCTAATCCTGTGCAGTCCTGATAAGACTGTGGCTTTGAGTGATCATTGGAATTTTGATCCTCCGACCTTTACCGACACCCACCTCAATGTAACGACCTTAGGGACTGTCACCAACACCAGGTGCGGAGACAGTTTCACAGCTACACGCCAGTGGCTGATCAGTGATACCAATAACTATCAGGTGACTTGCAGCCAAACGGTCCATGTTCTGGGCACAACAGTGCCCTTGATCAGTTGTCCGGCTGACAAAACCAATGTGTATGGGAGCAGCTGGAGCTTCGATTTCCCTACGGCAAAAGACGCTGGCACCATTGAAACCTTGGCGTACGACAATCTGACCAACAACCTCGACCTAATCCTTGATCCCGGACTGGCGGAAGTGGGTAACCAGGTGAGCCTGGCTGGGAATGAGCGTTTTCCGACCCGGTTTACTGTGGGGTACTGGGGCACAAATGCGAATCAGCAGGCCTTCGCAGGGGCGGTTACGGCACGCATACGCTTCTACAATAATGATGGGCCGCTGTTATCAACCGGGCAGGCTACTCCAGGAACCGTCTTGTACGACAGTGGCCCCATCCCAGTCAGTGCAACACACAACGGCGGGATAGTGTTGGAAGATTTCCAACTCAACGCGGCGAAGCCGTTGCAGGGGCCGCTTCCTGCAAACTTTACTTGGACGGTGCGGTTTGCGGGATTAGCGAACGGTGATGCAGCTGGATTAACAATATATAGTCCGCCAATAGCCGGAGATGTAGCAGCGGGATACTGGGCTTCAGGAGGGATTGGGTGGGCTTTGCTGGGTCAGTCGGGACAAAGTTTTGGAGCACAATTGGTGGCCGTGAACATCATGGTGAGCCTCAGCGTGCTCGACACGGAAACAAATGCTATATGCGGCAGAAGCTTCGCTGCGTCGCGCGTGTGGCAGGCGGTAGACACCTGTGGTAATACAGCAGTGTGCACACAGACGGTGACGGTTGTCGAGCAGGCGGCTCCGGCAATCGCAAGCCAGCCAGAGGATCAATCGGCCGTGGCAGGACAAACCGTCTCTCTCCAGGTGACTGTTTCCACTTGTCCGCCAATTGGTTATCAGTGGTTTTTCAACGGAACAAATGCTCTGGCAAATGGAACGGCTTCGCAACTGGTGCTGACCAACATTGGCCCGGGACAAGCCGGCACCTATTTTGTGGTCGTAACCAACAATTACGGCAGCATCACGAGCACGCCGGCCAATCTGGTCGTGAACATACCCGCGATAATCGTCGGGGATCCTCCAGACCTGGTAGCTACAAACGGCGATGACGTTCATCTGAGAGTTCTGGCTAAAGGCACTCCTCCGCTGTTTTACCAATGGTTCTTCAACCTTACGAACATTTTGGATCAACAAACCGGCGGCACTTTGGACCTAAGCAATGTGAGCCCGTCGCAGGCCGGGACATATTCTGTCATCGTGACGAACGCTTACGGCAGCGACACCAGCAGCCCACCTGCTAACCTGACGGTCGTCGTGGCTCCCACCATCCTGAGCAATCCTCAGGATCAGACAGTAACCAACGGGGATGGAGTAGCTTGGACCGTTTTCGCCCAGGGAACTGGTCCCCTTACCTACCAGTGGTTCTTCAACAACAACCTCCTTGGTCTGGAAACCAACGCCACTTTCGCAATAAGCAATGTCATCCCCGCACAAGCCGGCAATTACCAGGTGGTTGTGGCTAACACTTACGGCAGCGTCACGAGCACGCCGGCAAAATTGACTGTCGTCCTCGCGCCGCGAGTGGCTTGCAGTGGCGATTCAACGGTAACTTTCGGCAACCCATGGAACTTCACGCCTCCATCTTTGTCGGATCCCAGCCTTTCGCTACAGGTGGTTAACACCACTACAAACGTGCTGTGCGGAAACACTTTCGACGCAACCCGTCAATGGGTAATCACTGACACGAATGGAGCCCAGGTCTTCTGCACGCAAACCGTGCACGTACAGGATCCTTCAGCGCCCATCCTGACCTGCACGAATAACAAAACTGTTAACTACGGCGATGACTGGTCCTTTGATAATCCAACAGCCAGGGAGTCAGGAGCTATTGAAGGCCTGGTCTACGACAACTTGACCAATAACCTCCGGCAACGTTTGGATCCGGGTGGAACTGAAGTCGGTGATCAGATAACCTTAAGCGGGACCCAACGGTACCCAAGCCGGTTGACTTTTGAGTATTGGGGCACCAATGCCATTCAGGACTCTTTTGCTGGTGAAGTAACCGCTCGAGTGCGCTTTTATCGGAACGATGGACCGACAGTCTCGGTCGGAGGACCATCACCGGGCACAGTGTTCTACGATAGCGGCCCGATGCCTATCAGCGCGACTCAACGAGGTGCCCTGGTGTTGCAGGATTTTCAACTCAGCGCGGCGATGCCGCTGCAAGGAGCATTATCAGAAACGTTCACATGGACCATTCTCTTTAGTGGATTGGGAAGCCAGGATGCTGCGGGCTTGAGTTTGTATGGCCCGCCCGTGACAGGCCAGGCCGCTTCCGGCTATTGGGCCTTCGAGTCGACCGGGTGGGCTGTTGAGGGTCAGGCCGGAACCAATTTCGGCGCACAATTAGCCGCATTAAGCAGTGGAGTTAATTTGAGCGTTTCAAGCACCGTTACAAACAGCCTGTGCGGACGTGGCTTCGCTGTGACACGCAGTTGGCAAGCGCTCGACACTTGCAACAAGTCTGCCAGTTGCAGTCAGACAGTTAACGTCGTAGACCAGTCCGCTCCATTGATCCTGGTTCAACCGCAAGGTCAGGCAGCTTTGTTGGGACAGGACGTTTCGTTTACGGTGGATGTCTCGAGTTGTCCGCCGACCACCTACCAATGGTATTTCAACCAAACCAACGTTCTGAACCTGGCCACCAGTTCGAATTTGCTCTTAACTAACGTGACGCTGGCTCAAGCCGGCTTCTACCACGTCGTTATCGTCAACCCCTACGGCACCACTACCAGCACACCGGCGCCGCTGGTGCTATCCGGCACACCGACGATCATTACCCAACCATTGGACGAGGTGGCTGCACTAGGTGGCTCGGCAACGTTTACCGTTTCCGCTATCGGACTCCCGGCTCCGACGTATCAATGGATGTTTAATGATACCAATGTGCTCGTCGGGGAAACCGCGCCCAGTTTGACGCTCACCAAGCTACAAACCAACCAGGTAGGGTTTTATTCTGTGATTGTCAGCAATAGCGTCGGAGTTACGACCAGCTCTCGTGCCCAGCTGAGCCTGGCTCAGCTGCCGGTGATCACGCTGCAACCTCAAAGTCTTATCGTGCAACAAGGACAGGCTGTAACACTCACTGTAACGGCAGTCGGGACGGCACCCCTGGCGTACCAATGGATGGCCAATTGCACCAGGCCCATCTCCGGTGCGACCACCAACTCGCTCCGATTAAAGAGCGCGGCCCCGACTGACAGCGGCAGCTATTGCGTGACCGTTTCAAATGCCTTTGGATCCGTGCTCAGCCAGCCCGCGGTCCTCCGCGTCCTGGCTCAAGCAAAACTCACGTCGCTAAGTCAGGACCAGAGCGGCGTGAGTCTGAGCTTTTCCACCGTCACAAACCTGATTTATTCCGTCTATTCGAGCCAGGTTTTGCCGACGACGAACTGGACCATATTGCCTGGGGCTTTTCAACAGCCTGGTACCGGGGCCCCGATGCCTGTGCATGACCCGACAGCGACCGGCCCACGCACGTTTTATCGTATCGTTGTAGAATAGTAGGTGGGGCGAGACCTCCTCCTGCCGAGCTCTGATTTTTGTTTGGACTCGGCGGCAGCCTCGCCCCACTGAGGCTCAAACCCACTCGAACATTTCCTTTACCGCTTGCGATGGAATTCTAAGATATGCCCCCTATGCAAACCTCAGGTTCCGTAAATCTAAGCGAGTTGCTGTCGCCGGCTCGCATCAAGCTCGATCTGAAAAGCAACGACCGCGAATCGGTGCTTGAAGAACTGGTCAGTTGCATTCCGGAATTGGCTGATCGTCCTGAGGCTTGCCAAACTCTCTTGCGAGCACTGCACGAACGAGAGCAGCTGCATAGCACGGGCATCGGTGATGGGATCGCTTTGCCGCACTCACGCAATGCGCTGGTTGGATTGGTAGAGCGAGCGGTCGTTGTTTTCGGGCGGCACCCGAACGGAATCGACTATGGAGCGCCAGACGCGATTCCAGCGCGTCTCTTTTTCCTGGTAGTCGCCCCGACAGTGACACAGCACCTGGCAATTCTGGCGAGGTTAATCCGCCTGCTTCGCGATCCAAAATTGCGCCAGGCTTTGATAGCAGCGACCGACTCCGAAAAGATCATCGGATTGATTGGCAAAGCGGAAGCCAAGCTCTGAGGGTAAACGCAGAAATACCTCTGAATGCGCGGAACGTAGCTTCTTCAACGACGCTTTCCAGGGCTTTTCTTCGAAAGCGGGCGCAATTTGCATCCACTCACCTGTATTTAAAGCGCAGGTGGTGCGGCTCAATTACCCCCATTGAAGTCATTCTGCCTAAGCGCCTCGAACAGGACCAGGGCAACGCAGTTGGCCAGATTGAGGGAGCGCGCCTTGGGATTGAACATAGGAATACGCAGCCACGACTCCGGGTGGGTGCGAAGAAGGGTCTGAGGAAGGCCGGCTGTTTCACGTCCGAAAACGAGGTAGTCATCGGTGGTGAATTGTGCTTCCGTGTATAACCGCGGCCCGCCCGATTCGATAAACCACAACCGGGCGCTGGCTGGCAAGGCTGTGAAAAAACTCGGCCAGTCAGCCCAGCGCTTCCATTGAACGTGTTGCCAATAATCCATGCCGGCCCGCTTGAGTTGCGCGTCGTCCAGCTTGAACCCTAAGGGTTCAATGAGGTGCAAGTTGGTGCAAGTGGCCGCGCACAAGCGCGCAACGTTGCCCGTGTTGGGCGCAATTTCAGGTTCCAGGAGGACGATGTGCATGCTTCGCTTTTTGGTAGAATACCTTCCACAAAACCAAGCCATGTGCCGGGGCAGTCATTCCTGCCAACTGGCGGTTTTTTTTTGCCAGCAGTTCGCGCATGGTTTCCGCCGAGTACTTTCCAAGGCCTACCTGAACAAGTGTTCCAACAATTCCTCTACACATCTTGTAGAGAAACCCATCGCCTTCGATGATGAAGGTCAACAGTGGGCCGGATTTCCTGATATCACAGCGCCACAATGTTCGTACATGAGAGCTTTTCTCGTAACCCGGGTTGGCGGCAAAACCCCGGAAATCATGTTGGCCAACAAAGCTCGGGGCGGCGCGCCGCATAGCATCCAGCTGCAACAAACGCGGGACGTGCCAGGCCGAATGGCGGATTAGAGGATTCATAGCCGGATGGTTCCACACGAAATAGCGATATTGTTTGCCGGTGGCGCCAAAGCGAGCATGAAAGTCCTGTCCAACTCGGACAGCGCGCAGCACACGCACATCTTCCGGAAGCCAGGCGTTCAGAGCCAAAGCCAGTTTGCGGCTAGACATCGCACATTCCAACTTCGGCACTTCGAAATGGACCGCCATCCCCAAAGCGTGCACTCCGGTGTCTGTCCGGCTTGAACTGTGAACGCGAGGCCGACTTCGAAATAACTTCGCTAACGCCTCCTCGATCTTCTGCTGAACTCCGGTCCCTATCTTTTGCACCTGCCAGCCTTCGTAGCCGGTGCCGTCATAGGCGATCGTCAGCTTGAATTTGTTCATCCACTAAGTCGCCAGGCTATCGAGATAGCTCTGCAACAAAATGGCGGCGGCCATTTGATCAACCTTTTCTTTGCGTTTCTCCCGGCGCATGTTGCCCTCGATAAGGTAACGATTGGCTTGCGCCGAGGTCAGGCGCTCATCCCAGGTCTTGATAGGGATCGTGATGGCGGAGCGAAGCGTCGCGACAAATTCCTCCACCTTCAACGCAGCGGGCCCATAACTGCCGTTCATATTGCGCGGCATTCCCACCAGGATCAATTCAACCTCCTTTTGCGACAATAGCTCTTTCAGCCGAACCAGGAACTCTGAGAATGGCTCCGCGGGAGCAAATTCGATTGGTTGCGCGATCAGTTTGAGCTCATCACTCAACGCGATGCCGATGCGTTTGGTGCCATGATCTAGCGCGAGAATGCGCATGGTTGGAGGCAGGTTAACGTAGCTGCTTTAAAACAGTCTGCGCCACTCGCAACGTGAGCTCAACATCCGCTTCGGTGTGGGCCGTCGAGAGGAAGCCCGCTTCGAACTGGGACGGAGCCAAGTACACGCCTTGTTCGAGCATGCCGTGAAAATACCGTTTAAATCGATTACGATCGCTTTTCATGGCATCCGCGAGATTATGCACAGGTTCCGAAGCGAAATAGCCGCAGAACATGGAGCCGCATCGATTAAACTGAACAGGCACGCCAGCAGATTTAGCAGCCTGGCGCAGGCCTGTCTCCAAGGCTTGACCGAGGCTTTCCAGTCTGGCGTAGGCATCTGTAGCAACGAGTTCTTCCAGCGCGGCAATGCCTGCGGCCATGGCGAGGGGATTACCACTAAGTGTGCCTGCCTGGTACACGGGTCCCAGAGGCGCCAAACAGTCCATAACCTCCGCTCGTCCGCCAAAAGCCCCGACGGGGAGCCCACCACCAATGACCTTGCCAAAGCAGCTTAGGTCCGGCGTGATCCCAAACCGTTCTTGAGCTCCGCCTTTGGCCAAACGGAATCCGGTCATGACCTCATCGAAAATCAGCAGGGCGCCGTGGTGCCGCGTGATCTTACTCAAAAACTCCAGGTACCCGGGCCGAGGCAGGTACAGCCCAGCATTGCCAGGAACCGGTTCGATGATGATGCCCGCAATTCGGCTTGGGTTTGCCTTGAAGGCCTCAGTTACCGCCGCGGGATCATTGTATGGAAGTACAATGGTATGCTCGGTAAAGGCAGCCGGGACGCCAGCGCTGTCCGGATTTCCAAAGGTAAGCGCTCCTGAACCCGCTTTAACCAGCAGCGAATCGGCATGGCCGTGGTAACAACCATCGAACTTAATGATCTTGTCTCGCTTGGTGAATCCCCTCGCAAGACGGATAGCAGACATGGTTGCCTCCGTCCCCGAATTGCACATCCGCACCTTCTGTACGCTGGGCACCAGGGAACAGATCAGTTTAGCCATTGTGACTTCCGCCGGGTTGGGAATGCCGAAGCTCGTTCCCTTTTCGGCAGCGGATTGGACGGCTTTGATGATCTTCGGGTTGGCATGGCCAAGAATTGCCGGGCCCCAAGTGCCAACGTAATCAACGTACTCATTTCCATCCACGTCCCAAACCCTGGCGCCATTTGCCCGGTCGACAAAGAAAGGCTGCCCCCCAACCGCTCGAAAAGCGCGCACCGGCGAGTTTACGCCGCCCGGAATATACTCCAGGGCCGTGGCGAAGAGTTGATCTGACTTGTTGCGCGATATCATAACGGTCCACGCAAATAGTTATCGATAGCCCGGCCAGCACGCTTTCCATCGCCCATAGCCAGGATAACGGTAGCAGCGCCGCGCACAATGTCACCACCGGCAAACACGCCGGGCAAGTTGGTCATACCGCCTTCGTCCACGATAATGTTACCCCATTGGTTCAGCTTCAAATCGGGGCAAGTGGAGGTTAGGAGCGGGTTTGCACGCGTGCCAACCGCCACCACAACGATATCACAGTCGATTATGAATTCGGAGCCGGGAATGGTGACCGGCCTGGCTCGCCCGCTCGCATCCGGTTCACCAAGTTTCATTCTGATGCATTTAAGTCCGATGACCCATTTCTGGTCGTTGCCGAGGATCTCCAGAGGTGCCACAAGAAACTCGAACCCGATGCCTTCCTCTTCAGCATGGTGAACTTCCTCGGCGCGCGCGGGCATCTCTTTGTGCGTACGACGGTAGACAATCAGGGACGCCTCGGCCCCCATGCGCTTGGCGGTGCGAGCGGAATCCATTGCGACATTGCCGCCGCCGATTGTCGCGATCCGCTTGCCATGCAACACTGGAGTGTCGGACCTGGGAAACTGGTAGGCGGCCATCAGGTTTACTCGCGTAAGGTATTCATTGGCAGAGTAAACTCCTTTCAGGTTTTCACCCGGTATGTTCATAAACACCGGCAAGCCTGCGCCGTTTGCGATAAAGACCGCATCAAACTGCTCGCGCAATTCCTGCAGCGTGTAGGTACGCCCAATTACCGTATTGCAAACGATTTTTACCCCCACGTCTTCCAGTCGTTTCACCTCGGCCTCAACTATCTTCTTAGGAAGACGAAATTCAGGAATTCCATAAACCAGCACGCCGCCTGGCTTATGGAGAGCTTCGAAGATGGTGACCTGGTGACCGAAATGAACCAATTCGCCGGCAGCGGACAAACCGCCCGGACCGGATCCGACAATAGCGACGGCTTTGCCGCTTGGAGGACCAGGTTGAACCGAACGCACCTCGGAATGCCCTCGTGCCCAGTCGCCTACGTATCTTTCGAGATACCCGATCGCCACCGGCAGGCCCTTGTGCCCCCGGATGCACTCGACTTCGCATTGAGTCTCCTGCGGACAGACGCGGCCGGTCACCGAGGGCAGCGCATTGTCCTTCAGCAGCGACTCCGCAGCTTCGGCGAGGTTCCCTTCGGAAAGCAGCTGGATAAACCGCGGGATGTTGACCATGACGGGGCAACCGGAAACGCATTTTGGATCCCTACACTGCAAACAGCGCTCGGCTTCGAGCACAGCGACCTTTTCAGCAAGGCCGAGGTTCACTTCCTGGAAATTGGCGTTGCGGATCAACGGATCCTGCTCAGACATCCTTTGACGCTCGATTTGGAGGCGTTGCTTTGTGGAGAGTCGTGGAGAGGTTCCGGAAGCGTTTTCCTTCTGATCTTGGGGTTTCAATGGCTAAGGGTCTTAACGGGTTAACGTGCGGCAGGTCCTGCCACCAGCAAGCGAGATCCGGCCGGATAGATTTAAGACTGCTGCATTGGCCGCGTGACGCCAAGGCCAATTTTGCAGTCACTCGGGGCGCATCCCGTCGCGGCTTGCTGCTCGAATTTGCGGTAGGTCGAAAGGCGATCCATCAGCAAGTCGAAATCGACAAGATGGCCCTCAAACTCCGGACCATCCACGCAAGCGAAGAGCGTTTGGCCGCCCACACCGACGCGGCAACCGCCACACATTCCCGTGCCGTCCACCATGATTGGATTTAACGACACTATCGTGTGCACGCCCGCAGGCTTGGTGAGATTCACCACCGCTCGCATCATGGGAACTGGTCCGACGGCATAAACGATATCGATTCCTCCGCCGGACAGGGCTTCCTTTGCGGCATCAGTTACAAAACCTCGGCGCCCATAACTGCCGTCATCGGTGCAGACAATCACCTCTCCCAGGCGTCGCAATTCCGGTTCGAAGATAACCCATTCCTTTGAGCGGCCTCCGACAATGGACAGTACAGAAACACCGCGACGATGCAGACCTTGAGCAATTGGATGGACAACCGCGGTTCCAACTCCCCCGCCTATACAGATGGCCCGTCCGCGCGAAATGAGTTCGGTGGGCTTGCCCAGTGGCCCGGCGACCCCTTCGATGGCCTGGCCTGGCTCCAGTGTGACT
>Ga0306920_100007180_pt1 | contig 14640 bp, 14 predicted proteins | sample flu12Cox44000170_FD_204666 | JGI IMG/M metagenome (GOLD analysis project Ga0306920, IMG submission 204666) | Lab enrichment of tropical soil microbial communities from Luquillo Experimental Forest, Puerto Rico - flux4day.12C.oxic.44.000.170 (v2)... | ecosystem: Environmental > Terrestrial >...
GAGACCAGCGGTGTGACCACTTGAGGGATCCCCTCGCTCGTCAAACGTCGGGCCGCGCGCTTTGGAGTGATGCCCTTGGCCTGCTCGGACGCCAACACGAGCGGCTGCAAAGCACGACGGAAGATAGCGATGTCGATGGCCAGCAGGATAGCCAAGATTGGCACCGTCACCCAGCCCACGCGCTGAAAGAAATCCGCTACGATGTCGTCGATCAGGACATCACGGTGCTCGAGGTCCTCGCCGACCTGGATCCAAACGGTATGCCCACCAATCCGTTTTGGTACACTGGCGCCAGATAGAAGCGCCGGTCCATGCCAGGCCTGAAGCGGAGTTGCGGTAACGTCGGATTGCGGCGGGAAGAGCGAACCACCATCCGCGAGGGAGGAGAGGAGCACCTGTCCCTTCTCGTCGAGGATGGCGTAGGCGTAGCGGCCGTAGGCCTTAGAATAGACATCGCGCAGACCGGCTGGCAGATTGACCGTCCAGCGGCCATCGGGATGCTCCATCAGATGATGCGCAATGGCCTCGGCATTGTCGCTCATGGCCTGACGATGGAGATTGTTGGTTTCGGATTCCAGGAGCCAATAGAGGGCAGCGGGCATGAAGACGGAGGTCATTGCCACCGCGATGATGTGAAGGCACACGATGCGGGACAGAATTGACTTGAAACGAAACACGTTATTCGACCTCGCTCAGGAAATAGCCGACACCGCGTACATTCCTGATCTGCACCGTGGCGCGCCACCTGCTCATCTGGCGGCGAAGCCGATGGGTGTGGACCTCAATCGCGTTGCGCGTGAAGCTTCCGCCGGGAACTCCGAACGCCTCTTCTTCGATCGCTCGAACAGGCACCACCTCACCTTTGCGACGGATGAGAATGCCCAGCAGTGCAACTTCCCGCCTCCCGTGCACGACGTGCCGTTTGCCGTCCACGACGGCTTGCCGGCTCGCAACGTCGAACACGAGGTTCCCCACCTGTAATCCGCTGCCGACGAGGCGACCTGCGTGCCGCGCGACGGCTTCGAGCCGGACAACCAATTCCGGAAAGGCAAAGGGCACGACAAGATAGTCATCAGCGCCGCTGCGCAGGGCGGCAAGGCGATCCTCGACCGCGTCACCAGCCGTCAGAACGACGATCGGAATGCGTCGATGGCGTTTACGTAGGGTCCGCAGAAGCGAGGGGGCCTGCCCGTCCGTCAGCCCCAAGTCGAGGACGACGGCCATGTACTGGCTGTTCGCTAAAGCGGCACGAGCCTCGGAAAGGTTGGAGGAGAGGTCAACAGCAAACCCCGCCTTGGTCAGCCCCAGTTTCAGGAGGCGCGCGAGGTTCCGATTGTCCTCAACGACCAACAATCGCATGCTGCACCGGATTGCTTTGGTGGCGCGAAGCTCGCACGCGTATACCATCGCTAAAATAATTTGCCGACGCTGCGCGACTGCAACATGCTCCAAAATGTCACGCCACATTCAGCTCCAAGTCAGCTTCATGAACATTTTAACGCTATAAAAGCTCCGAAGTCAGCTGGGCGTCAGCAACTGCTAATTGAATAGGCAGGCTCCGCCCACGCTTGACATGCTCCATCGGAAATTTGTGCGAACGCGGAGCTGATTCCTCTCTCGTTGCGATCAGGTCGGTGTCAGCTGATCCTGCTAGGAGGCATTGTCCTCGCCGAATCACACACATTTACCCACAGCGAGGAGTCGGATCGAGCGGCAAAGCTTGGACGTTGCGTATCGATTGGGAGCAGTCATGGGACAGCGGTGGCGCATCGCCGCCTTGGGCGTGAGCCTGATGTCTTCGGCGGCCCTCGGCGACGAATACAGCGGGCCATATCGTCCCTATCCGAGCGACGTTCCTCCGCCGCAGGTCTCGGTGTTCAGCTGGACCGGGTTCTACGTGGGAGGTCATTTTGGTTTCGTGTATTCCATTACGCAGTTTGACTACACCGCTGCGCCTTTGGCGAGCTGCGTGGCGATCACCGGTACGGCCGACGATTGCCAGACAATGGGTAATGTCAACTCCAATAGCCTCGCGGGCGGATTGCAGGCGGGGTTCAACCACCAGATCGGAGACTTCGTCTGGGGTCTGGAAAGCGACGTCACCTGGCGCGGCCATGATGCCGGCAAGGCGACCTTCCTGCCAGCCTTCGGGGTCGTTCAGGACTTCTCTGAAAGCAACGACTGGCTGATCACGCTGCGTCCACGTCTCGGCTTTTCCTACTACCGTGGCTTCATCTATGCGACCGGTGGCGTCGCCTGGAGCAGCGTCAGTCACACCATCTCCTTTCATGACCCCGCCAACGTGTTCACACCGCTGACGGTCAATGAGAGTGCCACGCGCACTGGGTGGACGCTGGGAACCGGCGTCGAATACGTCCTCACCACACACCTGACCTTCAAGGGCGAGTACCTGTTTGTCGATCTCGGCAGCGTGACGGTCCCCACGCCCGCCGTCGGCGGCTGGTGGGCGACAGCCACGCGCTTCTCCGAAGAGGAGCACGTCCTGCGTGCGGCTCTCAACTACAAGTTCTGAGGACGCAGCCCAGATGCAGGTTCGGCAGAACAGCTCTAAGCCAGCCGCGGTTGCTCCGAGACTTCCGCGCAGCGTACGCCTGAGTGCGCTTAGTGCGTCGGCTGCGCTGCCCATGATCGCGACCACGGCTGCCCTTTCTCTTTCGGGCTGCGCCGTGGGCCCGGATTTCAAAATTCCCCTCGCGCCGCTGGTCGCGCTGACCCCCAAACCGCTCAAAGCGCCAGGCTTGGCCGGAGGTGAGACGCAGCGCTTTGCGCATGGCATCGACATCCCCGGTGCGTGGTGGATGCTGTTTCGCTCACGGAGCCTCAACAGCCTGATCGAGCGTGCCCTGCGGGACAACTACGATCTCAAGACCGCGCAAGCTGCCTTGCGCGTTGCCCATGCCAACGCCGCGGCGCAGCGGGGAGCGTTCTTTCCCACCATAAATGCCAGCTATCTACCGAGCCGCCAGAAGGCGGCGACGGCGGAGGACCTCAGCCCTCCGACCAGCTCTGGTACTCCCTTCTTCACACTGCACACGGCGCAACTGACAATTGCCTATGTCGCTGATGTGTTCGGGGGCATTCGGCGGCAGGTGGAATCGCTCGAAGCAACGGCGGAATCCCAGCGATTGGCGCTCGAAGCCACGCATCTGACCCTGACCTCGAACATCGCCCTGGCGGCGGTCCAGGAGGCTTCCATACGGGGCCAGATCGATGCCACGCAGAAGATCATCAAGATCGAGAAAGAGCTGCTCACACTCCTGCGTCGGCAATTGGAGGCGGGCCAGGTGTCGGAAGTGGACGTCGCCGCCCAGGAAGCCGCATTGGCGGCGGCCGAACAGGCTCTGCCGCCTCTGCAAAAAGCGCTCGCAGTGCAGCGCGACTTGTTGACCGCGTTGTCGGGACACTTGGCCGGGGAAGGATTGCCCGAGCGGTTTGATTTCGCGAGCCTGCATCTGCCGAAAGATCTACCGGTCAGCGTCTCCTCGCGGGTCGTGGAGCAGCGTCCGGACATCCGGGCCGCGCAGGCAAACCTGCACTCGGCCATGGCGTTGGTGGGGGTGGCAACAGCGGCCCGGCTGCCCCAATTCAGCCTATCGGGGAACGCGGGCCGAACGGCGATGCAGTTCCCCCATTTGTTTAGCCCTGCGCCACAGTTTCTGTTCTGGACGATCGCCGGCAACGTGACTCAGACCATCTTCGACGGCTTCACGCTCGAGCAGCGCCAGCGCGCCGCCGAGGCCGGCTGGGATCAGGCGGCCTCGATGTATTGCAGCACGGTCGTCACTGCCTTCCAGAACGTGGCTGACGCGCTGCAGACAGTTGAGCTCGACGGGAACGCGCTGCGCGCGGCGACTGCTGCCGAGCGCGCCGCGGATAAGAGCCTGCGGTTGACCCGCGAGCAGCTGGAGCTTGGCCAGGTCAGCGCCCTGCAATTGCTCAATGCCCAACAGGTATATTTTTCGGCGTTGATCAGTGTCGTTCTGGCAAAGGCCAACCGCTACGCGGACACGATCGCCCTCTTCCAGGCCTTGGGCGGCGGCTGGTGGAACCGGTCCGACGTGGAGGCTGATGAAGTGCGCGACCGGTGGGGTCACACCCTCGTCGTGGTGACGGACGGTTGAAGCGAAAGGGGTGCGGAGTCTGATGATGGCGTACCGGAGATCAACCCTCATTGGTTGGGCGGCCGTCATTATCGTTGGCGGCGGCGCCTATTTGGCTAGAGACGCGCTCCTGCAGCGCTTGGGCTTCGGTGGCGCGGGAGGGCCACCGCCCTCACCAGCGTCGGACACCGCTCCGACTATCGAGCTTCCGGAAAGCCTGGCTGCATCCGTCAGGGTGCAAGCCGTCGAGGAGCGCGAGTTTCCGATCGAGAACCAGGCGATCGGCAGTATTGACTTCAACGAAAATATGACGCTGCAAGTTTTTTCCCCCTACCAGGGGCGTATCATCGACCTTTTTGCCAAGATCGGTGATGAAGTCACCAAGGGGCAGACGCTCTATACCGTCGACAGTCCCGATCTGGTGCAGGCGGCATCGACGCTCATCACCACGGCTGGCGTGTTGGAGCTGACCACGCGTGCTTTGGTACGCCTGCGAGATCTGGCTAAGACGAAGGCGGTCCCTCAAAAAGACCTCGAGCAGGCCATCTCTGATCAGCAAGCGGCCGAGGGGGCGTACAAGGCGGCCCGCGATGCGGTGCGCATCTTCGGCAAGACCGAGGAGCAAATCGATCGCATGGTGGCCGAGCGCAAGGTCGACCCTGCGCTGGTCATCCCGAGTCCGATCACCGGGCGCATCACAGCGCGCAATGCCGCCCCCGGATTGTACGTCCAGCCCGGCAACGCGCCGGCACCCTATGCGGTTGCCGACATCTCCACCATGTGGATGCTCGCCAACGTGCACGAAACCCAAAGTCCGCGCTTCAAGGTCGGTCAAGAAGTCAAAGCCAAAGTCCTGGCTTATGCGGAACGAACCTTCGACGGGAAGATCACGACACTCGGGCCCTCCGTCGACCCCAGCACCCATCGCGTGCTGGTGCGCTCCGAGATTGCGGACCCGGACCATCTCCTGCGCCCCGGTATGTTCGCAACCTTCGTCATCAGGGTTGGCGACCCCGTCCGGGCAACCGCCGTTCCTGCCGACGGGCTCGTGCGCGAGGGTGACGGCACGATGACGGTGTGGGTCACCACCGACCGGCGCCGCTTCACGCGTCGAACCGTCAAGATAGGCATGCGCCGCGAGGGCTACGTTCAGGTTGTCGAGGGTCTGCAGCCGGGCGAGCTCGTGGCCACCCAAGCGGCGCTGTTCTTGAGCAACGCTCTGACCAGCGGACAACGCTCCTAAGCACGCGATGAAGAGGTAGCGTCATGTTCAAGGCTCTTCTCACCTTCGCCTTGACCCGGCGGGCGATCGTGTTGGTGGGGCTGACGGCCTTCCTCGGCGCCGGCTTCATCGCCTTCGCCAAGCTCAATATCGAGGCCTACCCAAACCCGGCCCCAGTGATTCTCGAAATCACCGCGCAGGCCCCGGGTCTCTCTGCCGAGGAGATGGAGCGCTACTACACCATCCCGATGGAGGTCGGCCTAGCGCCGACCCCTGGCGTCGACAAGATCCGATCCACGTCGTTTTATGGTCTGTCGTTCGTGCGGGTCATGTTCAACTACGGGGTCGACTATTATTTCGCCTACACACAGGCGGCGCTCAGCCTACAGCAGCGCGTCAGCTTGCCCAACAATGTGCAGCCCAACATTCAAGGCTCGAGCCTCGTCGGCGAAATCTACCGCTACCAGGTCGTCGGCCCACAGCACTTTGGGCTGACCAACCTGCGCACGGTTCAGGACTGGATTTTGCAGCGCCGCCTGCTGACGGTCCCTGGTGTCATTCAGGTGAACACCTGGGGCGGCACGACCAAGGAATACGAGGTCGAGGTCGACCTGCATAAGCTCGAGGCCTACAACGTGACCTTACAACAAGTGGTGAGCGCCATCGGTAGCGCCAACGTCAACGTTGGCGGGCGCGAGATCCACATTGGCGAACAGTCCGTCAACATCCGCGGCGTCGGTTTGATCGACAGCGGCGGCTCCAACGACCTCACGCAAGGATGGAAGGTCAGCGATATCGAGGACGTTGTTCTCACGCAAATCAACGGCGTGCCCGTCCACATCAGCGATGTGGCGAAAGCTTATGTCGGCCACGTGCCACGGCTCGGTAGAGCGGGTCGTGAAGAGGACGACGACGTTGTGGCCGCCATCGTGGTGATGAACCGCACCCTGCACACCAACGACGTCGTGGCCCGCGTGAAGACCGAGGTCCAGAAGATCAACAGCGATGGAACGCTCCCGCCCGGTGTGAAGCTCGTCCCCTACTATGACCGCAGCTCGCTCGTCTCCGTGACCACGCAAACGGTTGTGCACAACCTCATCTTCGGTTGCCTGCTGGTGTTCCTGATCCAGTGGACGTTCCTCGGCAATCTGCGCAGCGCCATCATCGTCGCCGCCAACATCCCCTTTGCCCTGTTCTTCAGCATCCTTGTCCTGGTCCTCCTCGGCGAGGATGCCAACCTCTTGTCCATCGGTGCCGTCGACTTCGGCATCATCGTCGACTCGGCCGTGATCCTGGTCGAGAACATCTTCCGCAACTTCCAGGCCGGAGAAGCCGAGAAACAGCGTGTGATGGACGAACTGGCAGCTGAGGTGCCGGCGACGCGAACCTGGACGCAGCGCTTGCGCCTGATCTTCGCCAGTGCCTTGCAGGTGGATAAGGCCATCCTCTTCTCCACCGCCGTGACGGTTGCCGCCTTTGTGCCGCTTTTCACCATGCAGGGCGTCGAAGGGCAGATCTTCAACCCCATGGCGCGCACCTATGGCTACGCCCTGGCTGGCGCGCTGATTTCGACGTTCACCATCACACCCGTGTTGGCCTCCATCCTCCTTCCTGAGCACGTCCATGAGGCCGAGACCATCGTCGTGCGCGCCTTGCGCGCCATCTATCAGCCGGTCCTGCGCGTCGCGCTGGCGGCGAGGCGTGTGACTGTCGCCCTCGGGTTGGCATTCCTTGCTGTTGCCGGGGTCTTGATGCTGCGCCTCGGCGGCGAGTTCCTGCCGCACCTGGAGGAGGGCAATCTATGGATTCGCGCCTCGATGCCGCCAACGATCTCGCTCGACGCCGGCTTTCCTTACGTCAATCGAATGCGCGAGGTCCTGCTCCGCCATCCCGAGGTCGTCACAGTGGTTTCCCAACACGGCCGGCCCGATGACGGCAGCGACGCCGCCGGGTTCAACAATGCCGAGCTCTTTGCACCCTTGAAGCCATTCGAAGAGTGGCCCGCGGGCTACACCAAGGAGAAGCTGATTCAGGAATTGCAAACTGAGTTCGCCCAGGAATTCGTAGGTGTTGACTTCAACTTCTCGCAGTACATCCAGGACAACATCGAGGAGCAGCTGTCCGGGGTCAAAGGCGCCAACTCGATCAAGATCATCGGTCGCGATCTCGCGACCTTGGAGAAGCTCGCCGACCAGGTGCGCACCGAGGTGAGCCACGTGAGAGGCATCACCGACCTCTCGATCTTCCGCATTCTCGGGCAGCCCAATCTCAACATCAAAGTCGATCGCAAGATCGCCGCCCGCTACGGGCTCAACACAGGGGACATCAATACCGTCGTGCAGGCGGCCATGGCCGGCGTCGGAGCAACCACACTTTTGGAGGCCGACCGGCAGTTCAATGTCAACGTGCGGCTCGCACCCGAATACCGCAGAGACATCGATGCCGTGCGCGCCGTTAAGGTGGGATTGACGAACGCCAACGGACCCAATGCCTACATACCGCTCACGGAGCTCGCCGAAATCACCCTCGATACGGGCGCTTCCTACATCTACCACGAGCGCAATCAACGCTACGTGCCGGTCAAGTTCAGTGTGCGCGGTCGTGACCTCGAAGGGGCAATCGCCGAGGCCGAAGCACGCATCTCGCGTAACGTCAAACTGCCCGCTGGCTACCGCATCGAATGGGCCGGCGAGTTCGAATCCTTGCAACAAGCCAAGCGGCGCCTCGCCATCATCGTGCCCATCAGCCTCGCACTCATCATGGTGCTTCTGTATGGGCTGTTCAATTCCCTGCGCGACAGTCTGCTCGCTCTGGTCGGCATACCCTTCGCGATTGCCGGCGGAGTGATCGGATTGTTGGTCACGGGGTTGGATTTCGGCATCTCAGCGGCCGTCGGCTTCGTCTCCTTATTCGGCGTCTCCGTCATGAACGGCATCCTGGTCATCACCTACTACAATCAGGTTCGGCCGCGCATGAGTGCCAGCGACGCCATGTTCCACGCGGCCACTCAGCGCATGCGGCCCATGCTCATGACGGCATTATCGGCATGCATTGGACTGTTCCCCGCGGCGGTCTCCTCCGGCATCGGGAGTCAGGTCCAACGCCCGCTGGCGGTCGTCGTGGTGGCCGGCATGCTTATCGGCCCCATCTTGCTTCTTGTCGTCGCGCCGGCATTGCAGGTGATGTTCTTGGGGAACGAGCCCGATCAGCGAATAGCTGAAGGGCATCCCGTGCCGACAGCATGATCCCGATACCAAAGAGGAGTTCGCTATGCGTGTGACCCTTCATTTCCTCGCTGCCCTGGCCGTCGGTGCGGCTTCGGCAACAGCGAGCAAGGCCGCACAATCCGGCACGGCAACCGGAAGTAATGCACCATCGAGTGCCCACGGTACTCATAAGCCGGGCGTCCAACCGGCAATCGGCACCAAAGGCTCTGCAGTAGGCAAGGGAGCGGCGGTCGACCCTCCGGCCGCGGGACCCGGGGTCAGCGGCAGCGGCTCGAAGCGTGAAACCCATATCAAGAAGAAGGGAAATGGCTCCCAGGCGAGCGGTGTAAGTGCACCGCAGTCACCGCAAGGAGCAAGCTCGGTTAGCGATACTGGAAGAAACGCCGTTGCCGCCAGGATCACCAACTCCAACGGCGCGAATGGTCCGGGTCTTTCGCCGCGGCCAGCACAAGGAGCAATCGGGGGAGGCGACACCGGACGAAGCGCCATTGCCGCCAAGATCACCAACTCCAACGGCGCGACGCAAGGAGGGCGTACGGGGCTCGGCGCGGGCGTGACGAAGAATGTGGCCGGCGCGAGTGTGACCCAGGCGTAGCCGCGACGCCACGGAATGCCGCCCTCATCACGGGGACGGGCATGGGGCCCAAGGGGACGGCGCCGCCCGTTATCCGGCCGGCCGCGAAAAACAACACGAGCATCAACGGCACGGGACTTTCAGGCAAGAACTGACAGCTACCGACGCGCGGAAGAGATGCGAACCGTTGCCGAGGACATGAAGCACCCAGAAACCCGCGCTCTGACTTTCAAGCTGGCCGAGACCTATGCCGGCCTGCCGGAGCGCGCATATGCACGGATGGTGCCCTCTGGCCACGACTGCGAACGGAGCATCAGCCGCGGATCTCACAGAAGCCATGCGGGCAAGTGAGCAGTGAGGCGCGCCTGAGGTCCGCCGCCCAATAAAGACCGCCCCATCCCAATCGAAGTCGAGAAAAGATTGCCCTATCCCGGGAGGACGCCCAGACGGCCGTTAGGCCAGCCCTACGGACCGCTACCGCTACTCAATAAGCGTAACCGTGTACTCGTGTTAGAACTTCGTGCGGTCCTGCTCGTACGGGTCCTTCCCGTCGACGGCGCTCGCGGGCGGAGCGACGCCGGCTAGGATTGACAGAGCCAGAAGCGCAGAGACAATGATCTTCATGACGATGTTTCCTCGCAATCGAATTAATCTGGAGACCATTCATACGGCAATCGGTTAAGCGCGCCTATGCCGTAGATCACAACGATGAACGAAATCGAGAGATCCTCGCGCGCGGATGGCCATTCCCCTTTCTGGGGCCGAGTTCCGCTGCGCGAGGGATAGGAAGGAAACCCCAATGAGGCGCAACACTATGAATTCAGCTACTGGATTCAGATCAAATGCCAGGCAGCCGGGTCTGTTTGGAACCCATTGGTTCTGCACCATAGGTTTTGGCAAGCTCCACACAACGGTTCAGCAGTAAGCCTACGAGTTTGGTGAGATCGTCGGTTGCCGAACCATCTTGCTGACAGATTGCAAGCAGCGTGCGTGCCTCGTCGGGAAGACGGGCGACGATATCGCGTATATGGCCAAGCGCGTGCGCCCCGTCGTACCGAGATTTTCTTGCTTCCGCTTCCCAGTGGCGCGGCAAGATCCGGTCGAAGTGGTAATAGCCGTCGACGGACATCGCAAAGCGGTCTTCACGTCGGTTCCTTGAGTAAGGTAGCCAGCTTGCGAGATCGTAGAGGGGTGCTAGGCGAAACTCGATGGCATCTGCTCGCTGCACCAGCGCGCTGTGCATGGCGTCGGATTCGGCTGTCATCAGCAGGGATTGCGGTCCCGTGGGTTGCTGGCGGCACTCGCTCTCCGCCCTGACAGCTGTATCCTAGCGCCTCGAGCTTCCGAACGGCTGCGCCCATCACTGAGTCGACCGTGGCCGGACAGTATGCGCCGCCTGCGCCATCTAGGCGACGGCCAGGGCAGTAGCGTCTTCACATACGCCAAGACGAACGTCCCGGCCACGTAGGGCACAATCACCATCAGCGGCAGTCCGATGATGGCGAACAGCAACTCATCGGCACGCGCGTGCGGCCCGAATATCAGCGCGATGACAATGAGCGTGGCCCACCAGGCGCTTATGCGGGCCCACACAAGGAAATGTTGACGATTGAGGCTTACTCGCATGGATCGCTTCCAATCTGGCTGAGACGCTTCGTTGGGAAGGCGCGTATGTGCGCGGGATCATCCTCAGCCCTCGTCGTCATCCTCGAGGCCTCATCGCATCCGAGGCAAGACCGATACCGAGTTGAATACCTCTATGTGTGGCGATGTAGAGACCGCTGGCGGCGGTCGCTAGATAGAGCTCCCACTTGGCCTGCAGGTCGCTCTCGGAGTTCACCCGGAAGGCGCCCGCGGCCATGCGCCGGCCGTCGGCTTCGATCTTGTAGAGCTTGACGGTTCGAGCCATGCATAATCCTCGTTATTTCACCTTAAGATATCGGCCGGAGCTTTCGCCTGGCCTGGCGTGCGCGTAAACGCTGGTAGTCTTCAGGTCGGCGTGCCCGAGCGTCGCCGACACGAGCGTGATGGGAGCCCCGTTGTCGATGGCATGCGATGCGTGCGCGTGGCGCAGCCAGTGCATCGATGCGGCAGGGTTGATGCCGGCGCGCTCGGCTGCCTCCTTGACGATGTAATTGACCGCCCTCTCGGTCAGAGGCTGCCCTGGCCGACGAACTGACGCGAACACCGGCGCCGACGCCGGCGCATCACCACGGCTCGCCAGCAGCGGACCGGCGATCGCGGCGGGGATCAACACCTGCCGTTCCTTGGTGCCCTTGCCCACAATTGAGAGCTGCGCCTCGCCACTGTCGCGGCGGATCACCTGCGCCCAGGTCAGCGACACGAGCTCGGAGACGCGCAGGCCTCCGTAATACGCGACCTGCAGCATCAGCCGATCGCGGCCGGGATTGGCATGCTTGATAAGGTCGCGCACCTCGAGCTCGCCGAGGATGCGCTGCGCGAGCTGCCGCGGCGCCTTCTTCAACTTGATCAACGGCGCCGCGTTGAAGCGCGTGTATCCGACACGGTGGGCGAAGCCCAGGAAGCTCTTCACGGCGGCGACGTGCATGTTAACTGTCGCCGGTCGCACTGGTGCGCCGTCCGCCTTCGTGCGCATCGCCTCAAGGGCAGTCTGCACGTCCTCAACCGTGGCCTGGCGCAGGGTGCTGCCGGCGGCCGCCAGGGCCTCGAGGAAGCGCGCGCCGACCCGGGCATAGGCGCGAACGGTATGTGGAGACCCGTCCCGGTGGCTCTTGAGCCAGACCTTGAGCAGCTCGCTGTCGGTCCTGGCATTGGTGTGTAGCGTCGCCAGGCGGTGGACGTCGGGCCCGAGGACCGCTGCAAGGGGCAATGACGAAAGAACCTGCATGGCGACCACCGATCTCTCCCCCTCCCCGGGCACGAGCGTCACCTTCGCCGACCTGCCTGCCGAGGCGTAGGAGCGGATTCGGCGCTATCAGGCGGCCGGCCAGGCCAAAAACACGTCAATCGCGTACGGGACGCAGTTGCGTCTGTTTCGCCGCTGGTGTGAGCGGCAGGGCTACACAGACACGCCTCTGGTGGCGGCCGCCATTGTGGCGAGCTGGTTTGCTTGAGCGCCCTGATGCCGGCGCCGCTCGTTCGACGCTGGCCGTGGCGCTGGCCGCCATCAAGGCCGGCCACCACGCAGCTGGCCAGCGCTTCGATGCCGCTGATCCAGACCTCGTGCGCGCACTTGCCGGTGCCCGCCGAGAGGCCGTTCGTGAGCAGCGCCAGGCTGCGCCCCTCCGGCCTGCTGTTTTGCGCCAGTTACTCGCTGAGCTCAACGATGACGATCTCGGCCGGCGCGACGCCGCCATGCTCTCCACGCTCTATTAGAGGTGGGCGCCGCCGATAGCGACATCGCTGCGACTACTCGGCACAAGAGCTTGCAGATGATTAAACGCTACGGCGAGGCGGCCGAGCAGCGTCTGCGCGCGCCGCATAGACTGCGAGGCGTCGGGCTGTAACTATCCCCGAGGACAGTCGCCGCCAGTCCCTGAGCCTGAGTTTGCTTCGCTGCGCGTTCCCCCGTTGCCGATGGTTCAGACGCGTATGCGCTGAGGATAGGGTCTAGCACGTGCCCCGCTCCATATTACTACCCATTACTCACCCGCGGATGTCCTGATCTATTCTCCTGATTCTGATCGGGAGCATCCGCGATGGTGAGGGCTTCGGCGTGTGAAACGATCAAGGACTTTCCGGCGCTCGTCGCTTTCACTGATGAGGTGGTTCGCGGTGGGACGCCTGGCGCCGTGCTCGATGCGCTGCAGGTCTTCGCGATGTGCGTTCCCCTCAACGTCATGGGAGCCGCGCGCCTGCCCCTCGGTGTTGGCGATTGGCGTTCGCTCAACCTCAATCGTGACATTTTCCTGCATTCCTCGGTGCCACAGGGATGGTGGGGCGAATACGCGACGATGGTGCGTCGCGAGTTCGATCCCGGGATCATGATGGCTCGGCAGAGCATCATGGCCTTCACGTGGACAGAGACGCGGCGGATGCTCGATCCGATCGGCATAGACCAGTGGCCATACGAGGTGGCCCTGAAGTATGGCATCCGCGACGCACTGACGTGTCCGGTCGGTCGGCGTTGGATCGTAGCGTATTGGGCGACAAAGCCGCTTGGCGCCGAACTGACACCAGCCCTACGTACTCTGCTGCAAGCCGCTGCGGGTCTTAGCGCCCTACGCCTTGAACAAATCCTGGAATATGAACCTGAGCCTGACGAGCAAAGTGTCCACCTCACTCCCCGAGAACTAGCAGTCCTGCGGCTAGCCTCCTTGGGGCGGACCACGGAGGAGGCTGCCAAATTGCTCGGGATTGGCGAGGAGACGGTCCGCAGTCACGTCAAGAAGGCGCAAGAGAAGCTCAGTGCGCGAAACCGGACACATGCAGCCGCTGAAGCAATTCGAAAGCAAATGATCCCATAGGGGCGAGCCGCCGCGGATGATGCTGACGTCGCGGCCGGCCGCACGCCCCGCCTGCGCTCCCCGGCTAGTTCAATTGCCTGCCGCTGCGCAGTATGCGCGCGTCCGAGAGGGGAGGGGCCTTGGGGCTTTTGTCACCGCCACCCCGGAAGATCAGCGGCCCTCACCCGTGTCGATGGCGAACATGTTGTGTTCGAGCAAGCAGTCTACGTGGGGCGCGACGTTCACCCTGATGTGGCAGTCGACAAGCTGATCAGGGCGTGCGCTGTAGACCCCCAAGTGAGGCACACAGTGGTGAGAGTGTTGGGAATCAACGCATGGCCAAATCGTTCTACGGGGTAGACGGCAATCGCGCACCGCTCCCGGCATCTCGAGGCGCAAAGCGCGACGATGCCCGGTTCCAGCTTCAAGCTGCTGCAGGAAGACGTCGAGTGGGTCTACTGTCCCGTGCTCAAGTTATCCAACCGTTCGCGCGCGGATCGCTGGAACTGGCGCTCACTCTCGTGGACAGCGTGGAACTGCAGGGTCTTGTAATAGTCGGCGGCCGCTAGGTCGCGGTTACCCATCGCCTCGTGCGCGGCGCCGCGACCGAGAAAGGTAGACAGCCAGTTCGGATAGATCTCGATCGACTTGTCGAAGGCGATGATAGCCTTGTTGTAATTGCCCGCCTTCGCGAGCCTTTGTCCCAGATCAGCATACAGCCCCGCCACCAACTTGACGTCGCGGTCAAGCGCCCTTTCAATGTCAGCCCTGGCACGATCGAGCTGACCGGTATCCTCATAGACCATTGCTCGTTCGAAGTAGGCCTGGATCAGAGTCGCATTCCTGCGCAGTGCTTCATCGAAGTCCCGAAGAGCAGCGGTGTTCTGGCCCGTCCGGGCGAAAATCATCCCACGCTCGCTATAGAGGCCAGCGAGATGAGGTCTCATGCGCAACGCTGTCTCTATGTCAGCGAGAGCGCGATCGTAGTCGCCGACAGTTCTGTAGGCGACGCCGCGATTGGCAATAGCATAGAAGTCTGCGGGATTCGCACTCAATAGTCGTGTACTCG
>Ga0306920_100007181_pt1 | contig 14639 bp, 26 predicted proteins | sample flu12Cox44000170_FD_204666 | JGI IMG/M metagenome (GOLD analysis project Ga0306920, IMG submission 204666) | Lab enrichment of tropical soil microbial communities from Luquillo Experimental Forest, Puerto Rico - flux4day.12C.oxic.44.000.170 (v2)... | ecosystem: Environmental > Terrestrial >...
ACCATTGTCCGGCGATGTCTTTATAAGTGGTCGCGTTGGCCATCTCTGCCGCCAGTATCCAACCCGCAAATAACGCAATAAGAGCCACAGTCTGCTTGTTCATCTGAGGGCCTCGGGCTTAGTGCAGCTACCTGGTCTATTTCACATTGTTCGGCAAGCGGCCAGCGGGTGCTTATCCTCAAACGATGCGAGTTCAAGCGACGCCTTCTTGATCTACATCAACCCACCGAACCACACCCTGCTTTACTCTTTTGCGAGGGGCAACAAGGAGTGAAGCATGACAAGGTTGATCGCTCTGGCCTTTGCATTGGCGTTGGCGTCAGTCGCACAGGCTATGCCACTCGCACCCCTCCAGCAGCAGGACGACATGGTCATTACCGTTCGCGAAGCATGTGGGGCGGGTATGCACATGGTGAATGGTACCTGCGTGAGAACTCCCGCCCGTCGTAACGCCAGCAGGTGCGCCCGTGGGGTGAAGAGCTGCTAGAGCCGCCAGAGAACCGCCTAACCGTCACCGTCCGGGTCATTTAAACGCATGGGCGGGGGTGGCGGACAGTGCGGTCCTGTACCTGTGCCAGAAAAAACTAACCCGCCACGCGCCAGAAATCTGAGCTAAGTGCGAGCCGAGCTTCGTGAACAAGCAGAGGCCGCTTTGCTTGCGTGGCGCGCGGGTCAGACATCCAAAGACAAGTAAGCGTCGATTTTGAACGCGCCCTCAGCACGGCTCATTTTCTTGGCGAGCCATACTTCGCTGATGCTCCCGGCGCAGCCTGATGAAAACGACAGTCAGGCTGACAAGAGCGACAGCGAGGGCGATTGCGTCCGGTGCGGTCATACAACAACTAAAGCAAAATGTTCGCTTTAGACTGTTGATATAGATCAACCCCCCGGGCTGTCTTGCGGCTGGCCCGCGCGACATTGATCTCTAACGACAAGTAGCGTTTGAACCCGTGCCTCAGCACGCCTCATCATCTTGGCGCGACAAATTCCGCTTGTACGCGCGACGCAGTGTGACGAAAACGACGGCCAAGCTGACAAGGGTAACAGTAAGGGCGATTGCGTCCGGTATTTTCATCCACACCCCTCCTACTCCTACGCCGAGGGGCGTTTCCCATTCGGTCAGATTGTCCGAACCCTCCCGTTCGCCTTTCACTCCCTACAACGCACTGACACAAACAGAGTTGTTCCAAGTTCCACAAATATCGTCCACAATTGTGCATAGCAGATCAGTGACAGCGGATTAGCGTTCAGCGCATATCGTTACGGCCGTAGCCACTTGGGCCGCCAAATCGCAATCGCAGTAATAATGGGACAGCGGGCAGCACGAAAGCTCATGGGCGGGCTTCTTGCAAGGCTCGCAAAAATGACGCCGATCAAGGAACCAGGGGCTTGGCTCGCGGTTTTGCTCGGAGTGTGCGCGTACTCGTCGGGGAGAACGCCCATGTCGGACTTGTACACCCTCTTGGTGATCTTCATCGGCTTGGCAGCCGCTCTTGTGGTGTCGCTTGGAACGATGGCGCTTGCCTTCGTTTTGCATTGAACCGGAAACTAAGGAAGCGACTCGAAACGTTCGCTTCATTGTGGCGCTGCCGCTGGAGCGCATCGGTGTCGGCGGTCAGCAACAGACGAGCGCCACAGCACGGACAGCGCATCGGCTTACCTCACCAAATAGACCCCGCACGCCGCTTGGCTCTTGCTACCAAGGCACTTGGAATAGCGTGAGCTTCCACAGCGTGCGGGCACCACTTCGCACTGCATTGCCCGGACGCCATCGGAGGACGTTTCCCTGCAAATGAGCAAACAGCCAACGCCGCGCGGCCTCCCGTTCGCGTTCAAACTCTTTGGCCTGCCGCTGGTGTTTTTAGGCGGCTTGGTCGCCGCGTTTTGGCCGGTGTCACGTTTCACCAATGTCTTTTCGGCGGCGCTTATCGTGCTTGCTTGGCTACCGCTCATTGGCGCGATCATCACATTTGCACTCAGGAAGATAGACCTAAAAACGTTCCTGATTGTGGCACTGGTCTTTGGTTTCCCGTTTCTTTTCGTGATCGCTGGCGTGGCGCTCTTTCGCGGCCACTGACCAAACAAAAGGCCCGGTATTGCGCCGGGCCTTTTCTATTGGCTCACGGCTTCGCGTTTGCGCGCCCGATAGCGCCGCATGGAGTCGCGCTGGTTAGCTCGCCTGTACTTTTCATATTGTTCGCGGTGTCTGGCCCGCCAGCGCAGTGACGCCCACCCGAGGAAATCGCCTGGCCGATCATCTGGCTCGCCAGCGACGAGGCTTCATTCATCACCGGCGCCACGCTGATGGTCGATGGCGGTCTTTCGGTGATGACAAACTGACTTGGCGATATCGAAACCGATTGTCGTAACTGTTTGCATGCTTGGCTCCTCCGAATCGTGGGAGCCTCAGCAGGCTCCACGTCAATGGCACTCCCGTGCCGGTGGAGGAGCCGTCCGCAGCATCAAAAGCAGACATTCAGGCCGCTTTTGGATAAGCGGTCGCGGACATTCTGATCGCGCCGCCGGCCGTCCTCGACGGACATCCAAAACTATATGAGCTATGGCGCGGCGCTCATAAGCAATGCTCCTTCCGCGGACGCAGCGAAATCATTTCTCACATATCTCGCCACGCCGGAGGCAAAACAGATTTTCACAGCAGCCGGGATTGGCGCTGACCCCTATTAGTTGATCAGCGCGATGTGATTATCCTTTATCACTTTCGCCCATTTTTGAATCTGAGACTGCATGAAATCTTCAAACTCGGGCTGCGTCATCGTAAGCGGCGTAGCGCCTTGTTTCGTCCAGGCCGCCTTAATTTCCGGCCGGCTGAGGATTTCGGCGATTGTTCGACTAAGTCGTTCGACGATTGCAGCAGGCGTCGCCTTCGGTGCCATAAAACCGATCCACGGCGCCATTTGAAAACCCGGGACCGTCTCAGCAATTGTCGGTACATCGGGCAGAACGGGAGAGCGGCTTGTGCCAGTCGTGCCCAAGGCGTGGACCATCCCCGAGTTGATCATTTGTGCCATAGTTGGCACGGAATCAAATAACAACTGAATTTGCCCGCTCAGGATGTCCGTGCGTGCACCCGTGGAGCCTTTGTAAGGCACATGAACGATGTCAATTCCGGTCAGACTTTTTAAAAGCTCTCCTGCCATGTGATAATTCGAGCCAGGGCCAGACGAGCCATAATTCAACGTCCCCGGCTTCTCGCGAGCCAACGCAATTAGTTCTGAGACGTTTTTTGCTGGGACCGATGGATGAGCGACCAAGACCAAGTCTGTCGCAATCAAAGGCGCAACCGCCACAAGATCGCGCATTAATTGATATGGCTTATGGGAGTACAGAGTTTCATTGACGGTTTGAGTAGCGCTGACCATCAACAGCGTGTAGCCGTCGGGCACCGATTTGGCGACCACGTCAGTGCCAATCGTGGTGCCTGCACCGGGCCGATCTTCGATAATGAAGGCCTGGTGCAAAGAATTTCGTAACTCTTCGGCGATCGCGCGGGTATAAACGTCGGTCGGACCGCCAGCGCCAAACGGTGCGATGATCTTAACAGGCCTCGATGGATAATCGTCGGCCCGAGCGGTCGAGCCGGCTACAAAACCCGCCAAAGCAAAGAGCGCAATGGCACGCGGCAAATACGAAAGCATTCTTCTTTACTCCGTGGTTACGCGATGGCAGCTCACCTCTGACGCGCCTCCCAGGCCAGATAGCCGAGAACGACTCCTTCACAGATGGCTGGTTTGGAAACGACTGGAAGCCAATATGATTGCCGGCCGGCTTGGATGCTGGAGCGTTGCGCCTTTGCTGCCACGAGTGCAGCGCCAGCGCGTTGTTTGAGCCCCTTTGGTGCACGCGATTTACCAACCTGGCCACGCGATTGCTGATCTGGTGCGGAGCCGGCTAAGAGGCAATGCCGGCGCTGTGCTTTTTCAAACGGGCAGGGCAGTACGCTGCTGTGTCGCTGTCCGTAATCCCAACAAATTACGGAAAGTCTTACGCCAACAGCTGACTGCTTAGACTGAGAAATCACGCTTCTTGCTGGCATCGCCGTTCAAAGTAAAACGGACAGTCCGCTTTTGGCACAAAGCGGACATTGCTTCATCCCCGCTCGCTACAGGTGCTCGGCGTGGGGCAACGGCACATACGTGTACCCGGACGAGGTTTTGATCGCGTGGCCGACCCCGGGAAACGGCAGATGAGTTCCGGCGAAAAGAAGCTTTTCGCTCGCAACCATTTCGAACACTTTCTTGCGGTTCGCGATCGCCATGGTCGGGTCATGGTCGAACGCGATCGAGCGGTCAGGCTCAGGAAATTGCAAAGCAGCATTGTGCACGATGTCGCCCCAGAGCAGGAGCTCACTACCCACTGACGAAATACGCACCATAGTGTGGCCCACGGTGTGACCGGGCGCCGCTACCGCGGTGATACCGGGCGCGAACGTGGTGCCATCCTTGTGCATCTGCACCTTGCCAGCGTCCGCGTACGGCCTAATGGCTGTCTTAGCGAGATCGAAGAACGGTCTAACGGCCTCGGGCGCCTTTGCGCGAACCTGATCCGACGTCCAGAACGCGTACTCGTCGCCGTTGACGTGGACGATCGCGTTCTTGAACATCATCGTCCCATCGGCCGCAAGCAAGCCGGGGACATGATCCGGGTGCATGTGCGTGATCACAATGGCGTCGACTGCGCTCGGGTCGACGCCGGCGGCGGCGAGATTCTGAGGTAGGCGACCCAAGGTGGGGGCGAACACGTTCGACGCCCCGGTGTCGACGAGTACCAGTTTTTCGCCGGTGTTGATGAGCCATTCGTTGACTGCGGTCGGGATACCCACCTTGGGCAAGAAAGCGGCCTCAAGCAATTTTTCTGCGCGCGCCTGGTCTCCACTGAATAGTGTGACCTCAAGCGCGAGATTGCCGTCGCTGAGCACCGTGACCTCGAACGCGCCGACCTTATGACGGTAGACGCTGGAAGCCTGCACGCCTGCAAATGGCGTAGCCATACGAACCCTCCGTTACTGTTTGAAAGCGAGAATCCGGCGCGGTGTCTGAGCTTGGTGCTAGCAACGTTAGACCGCCCGCGCTTTCGGGGGAATAGCGGACATCGCTCGCGCTGCAATGTCCGCTTTTGGCACAAAGCGGACATCCCGACACGCTCCACCAATGTCCGCTTTTGGGGGTAAAGCGGACATCGATTGGATGTCCTCAATTTAAAAACAACAGCAGGTAATAAAAAGTCCTCATGATGTGCGAACCGTGTTCCACGATCAATTCTTTCTGAAGTGTTGTGGTCCAGGCTCCACGCTACAGGTCAGCGCTAGCTAGCCATGGCGTGGAGAGAATGAGAACCCCCCTTTTCGTGGTTGGTTAGCGCCAGCTGCTCGGGCCCACTCGCTGCGGCTGGCCCGCCTAAGCGCAGGTAGCAAGTGAGCGAAGCCATCTCTGACCTCGCCCACATTCCCCTCTCCGCTATCGCTACTCATTACTAGTTACGATTGCGCCCGACTACGCTTTCCTGCGCGGTTCGACCGCAGTCAGTGCGCCTGCGACAACCGTGAAGATTAGAACGACGGCTCCAACATCGGTCATCCATTGTGCGGTCATCCTCGCCTCCTATTAACGATTGGCCCGCTCATATAGGAGACAATTACCTTCGTTCATTTGATTGGATGCGCCAAAGTGTTGCTTAGTCCTGCCAGCCCGCCCGGTTTTTGATTTGGATCAACCTACTGGGCAGCTACTCGCCACTACTCTTAGCTCAGCATGACACGGGCTTTTTTTGCCTCCTTTGGTTGCCCCCTTGTCATGTTAGGACTGGCGCAAGGCTCTGCACTCTTTGCGCCAGTCCGCCTTCCGACAGTACTTAAAAACAAAGTGGGCGAAGCCATTGCTGACCTCGCCCACATTCCGTCGCCCCCGCCTACGCTCACCAGTACCTGCGCTTGCGGTTGCGCTCGCGCTGCTCGTGCCAAGGATTTAAGCCGCTATCAGTGGCAACGTAATACACGCAACACCAAAGGCTCACTGCCAGTCCCAAAAGCATTCCGAAAACTATTGTGGCCGAAACCATGACAACGCTTCCTTCGTTGCCCGAACGCCCCTCCGTTGCCGTGGTGGTAGGGTGAGTACGAGATCGCTGTCATGTTTTGGTGCGCCAAAGTCTTGTTCTATTGCGCCATAAGCCTAGCGATAGTCATATAGACACGTAGCTCCGCGCGATCTCAACCAGCGTCTCACCAGCAGCGCGTCGACGTAGTGCTTCGGCGCGTTGGTAGGCTGTAAGGGAAGGCTTCCTCCCGAACCGAACTCCGTTAGCCTGCGCGCGAGTACGACCTTCGGCTGTGGGAGTGAGAATGAGATGTCGCTCAAACTCGGCCAACCCACCAAGCACCGTCACCATCAACCGCCCATGTGGTGTTGTTGTATCTGCCCATTGGTCTGAGAGTGATCTGAAGCTCGCGCCAGCCTTGCCGATGGCGTCTAACGTATTGAGCAAGTCCCTGGTCGAGCGCGTCTTGTTGATGCGTTCGATGGTGTTGAGCGCTGACAAAGGTACCGAGGCGTCTTTGATCGACGTCAAAAACACTTAGGTTCAGTGGGCATAGAATTCATCACCTGGAGGGCAGAGATCAACTCAGGTTTTCTGCCATGCTGAATGCCTCGAACTATCTTGCGACGGAAACGCTACCGAACGGCCTCCCACTATTAATTCGCGCAACCGAACCGCATGATGACCTCGCTGGGGCAATTCAACGCAAGGCCAGTGTTCAGTCATTCTTCTATCGGTTCCTTCGGCCGAAGCATTACCTAACAGACGAAGAAATCGCGTCTCTCAGGAATTGCGATTTTGTCAGTCAGGTCGCCCTTATCGGGCTTGTTCGACATAACCTCAGAATGTCGATTGTCGCCGGAGCGCGGTATTGGATCACCCAGCCGGACGAAGCCGAAATCACCTTCATGGTCGCCGACGATTATCAGAAGCAAGGTATCGGCACAGCGATGCTGAGGCACTTGTGCTCTACCGCCCGACAGGCTGGCCTCAAACGTCTTTACGCACTCGCGATTGCGGACAATGAGGGCGCGCCGCGCTTACTCAACAAGCTAGGGTTTCCCTGCCACATCCGGAGAGATCCGGCGCAGCGGATGACGCACATCACCGTTCATTTAACTAGCGCAGCCCCTAGCGATGCCTTGCGAACAGTCGACGAGACGGACATTGCCGGTGAGCGGTAGCTGGTTAATCGCGGTTGTTATTGGCGGCCACCGATACTCTGGTGGCCCAAGTTCATACTGATGGAGGTGCCGCGCCCCTTCTCCGGGGCGTAACTGGCTAGTAGTCGCTAGCCTGGTCGATGACACGTCCGGATCGGCCAAATGCGAGTGTCCACAAGCCGCATTGTTTCATCGGACCGAACTTATTATTTAAGGCGCGTCATGGTTGATCATGTTGAGCCCAAGCCGAAGTTTGAACTTATCGGCTCCCACGGACTATTTAGCGGGACGCGCCACCTTCGATATGGCACTGGGCATGATGACCCCATGCCCTTCACCCTGACGCTGACTCCACAGTACGTGGCACGCGAAATCAAAAAGGCACCTCCGGTCTCGTACCTAAAGGTTCAGAGGTACGCAGAGCGAAACGCCGACAAGCTGAAGGCTAAAGCTAAGTTCGAAAAAGAGCGTGGGCTCAACACGCATACTCTCGAATAGCCAAAAGAAGGCGAGGCCTGTTAGGCGTCGTTTTCTTAACTGGCAACAGCTAAAAGGACTACCAGCGCTACGACCAGCATTAAAAGATTTCCCTTCCATGTTGGTCTGAGAGCAACTGGATCGGTAACTCGCCATGAATGGGTCATAGCGTCCAACTCCATGTGCTTTGTGCTTGCGCGCTCAACTAAATAGGATCATGGCTTCGACGCCAGCGTCTAGTGCGAACCAAAGGGTCGCAAGCAAGATCATGGCGGCGAGAATCAAATTCTTTTTCATGGCCATCTCCCGAAATTCTGGGCTGGCCCTCACTTTGCCGTTTACCTACCCATTGACGTGGTGGTGCTTTGCCCGGACTGGGTAAGGGTCTCTGTGACAGCCATCACGTTTTGGAGCCTTTCACGCTTTGAATTACGCAAACGTGATCGTATTTGAATTTGCTTGAGCTACGCCAAGCGATTGATAGCAAGCGGTGCTGAGGATGTAGGGGGACAGGAGATCAGTAGAAATCATCTTCTATGATTAGAGGCCACCCGTGAGGTTCCGTTCGTTCTTCTGCCTTGTCCAGTGCAGCCTCCCATTGGTCTCGGGTGTAGTTCTTTGTCTTCGCCAAGACGGTGTCGGCAACCTTAAAGTCACCATGAGTTGGGCAATGGAAGGCTGCAAGACCATCGAGAAGTGCTTAGCCCTTCCTTTCCCAGCGGAGCGCCATTTGATGCCAGACACTAGCCATCTTCAGATACAGCGTGCGTTTCTCAAGCGAAGGAGTGCCCTGAGCTAATTCCGCGCATTCGGCCGCAAACTCGCGAAATAGCGTTGACGGATCCAACCCCTCAAAGGTGGGCTCTTTATCTTTCGACATTGCTGACCCTCGGCGATGCGCCACGTCCTTCAAGTGGCAATGGGGAGGGCAACGGTCGCTGCCTCGATGTGCGTCACGCCACAAGCTCGGCATTCAAACGTATAAAGGTCGGGCAGGCCGCCAAATCGTGACGTTATTCGAGCGAGCCGCATGATTTGAGCGCAGCTTGCGCAAAGCGGGGTGTTTGGCGCGTGTTCATGAGAGCGTTCGTAGCGCATGGACAAAGCGGTCCTTGAGCGCGATGCCCGACACGCTGATACGTTGCCAGAACCAATTAGACGCATCGGTGATAGCCATCACGCTTTGGATGGCATCGCGCAAACGTGACTGCGCTTGAATGCGAAACGAGAGAAGGGCACGCACTTTGAGTTAGCAGCGCGATACCTTTGTATAAGGCCGAGCCTACTCAGCATGTGACGGCGGACACAGCGATGCTGGACGGCAAGGTGTATCTAAGAACGAAATCGATAACCTAGGAAATCGATAACCTAGTATGGCTTGAGGAGATGACAATGAACGAGAACGTTCCTTACATTTGGCGAGTAGACTATCGCAACAATATGGCCTCACCTGAAAAGGTTCTAGAGATCGCGCACAGAAAGGCTCGCGAATTTTTAAGTCGCGCCGCGACGTCTACACGGTGAGGTCGGCAGTCGCTCAGGGCACCCTAAACTCATTTGTCAAAGCCGAGCACGTTCTTGACGGCATCCATGACGGTCGTATCGCTGTGTTCGTTGCAATAGTGGTCAAGCTTCTCCTCATGCTTTTTGACTGTTTGGGGTTCGATGACCGTGTTGTTGCGCTTGGCATAAGCGCTGGTGAGAAGCAGCCGAACTTTCACGGTCACCTCCATTGGCTTTGCACATTTGTCAGGGGTGGCGCCCCCGCTCGTACAATACGACCGCGGCCACAATAAAGGCCGCCGCGAGCATGATCATAAAGATAGTAGAGAGATCGATGTGGTCCATGACACGCTTCCCGTAGCATCAGGCTCAGATGCTTGAGGCGCGATGTCCCCCAACGGTCGGCAACTTGTCAGAACCCGCTGGCGGTCTCCGTGACAGCCGTCACGTTTTGAAGCTTGGCTTCGCCCGCGAACGGTCACCCGCTTGATACCTTTGTATAGGGCCAGCGCTCACAACGTAGAATGGCGCAGCAGGTCTCCAGTCTCCTAGCCTTCCACAAGGTAGGAGAGACGCAGACATGCAGACTTTTTCGGATCGCTACGCAACGCAAATCTTCGGGTTAGGGATGTTCGCAGTGTTCGTCGCTATGCTGATCTTGAACGCGGTTTCTTATTGAAGAGGGGCTTTACCCATGATCCCAAATCACATTCGCCCCGCAGCCACGGTATCGGGGTTGCATCAGCCGCGAAGTCGAACATTGGCCATGAACACCGAGCGGTTTGCTGGTCACCACGAAGAGAGAGAAGCGTTAATGCTTTCTGTAGCTGGGGCGACTGCAATCATGCTGATCGCGAATTTGGTTTTGCTGATCTTGTATTGATCGCGCTCGCTCAGACAGCAAAGCCGTCGGCGATACGCAGCCAACGGCTTTGCTTTTGTCCCCAAACCTGCCGTGCAACCCCATGAACACTCGGCATGGCAGGGTTGGACCGGACCGGAGGGGGCTTCCTTCCAACCCCAGCCCGACGAGAGAAGCATAGCGGCAGCCTTGGCGCGCTCAAGGCTGCGATCTGTTGATAACTCCAAAATCATGCAACGCGATCAGAAAGTCGACGGCGGTGTAATCGAATGCGTGCATGGCAATAATTTATTCGACTTAGCGTAATTGCCACAGCTAGAATTCGGCCTCATGAAATGGATTCTTGATCGGATAGGACGCCTCATCGCCGCGCGTTCCCAAGAACCTGCGTCAGGTCACGATCCGATCACACCTGCTGACCCGCATAAAGCCGACGAATTAGACTCATCGCACCGCTTGGAGATGAATTTTGATGCTAAGCGGAAGGAGCTGGGCGTTGAAGACAGTCTCAAGGAGGTTCCAGGTGTAACGACGCGAATGCTCGTCGCCTTTGGTGAACACGGCATAAAGTCGATCGAAGATCTTGCCGATTGTGCGACCGATGATCTTGATGGCTGGAGCGAGTCAGAGGACGGGAAGACAGTCAAGCACGCGGGTATCCTCGATCACTTGAAGGTGTCGCGCGAGGATTGCGAGACACTTATCATAAACGCTCGCATCAAAGCTGGTTGGATAAGGTAATGTCCGCTTTTGGCACGAAGCGGACATCCCGACACGCTCAACCAATGTCCGCTTTTGGGGGTAAAGCAGACATTGATTGGATGTACTCCGATGTCCGCTTTTGATGCAAAGCGGACATCCGCGATTATGAGTTTGGCTTGAGGTGCTCTAATCCGACGACGTGCATATGCAAACCCTTGGGCGCCGACTGCCACGGGAAGCGCGGCCGGCAGTCTCCATGATGCTGTTCTTTTTCTCCATTTGGCGGGCAAGCGAAGTCTAACTGCCACGGCGCACGACCATCATAAGATCATCTGGTCTACGCAATTCCGCCCTGACTCCAGGTTCTGATGATGGGGTTGGGGACAGGGGGATGGGCGACCGGTCATACGGTTGGGGCGCTCTCAGAAGATCCGTGACCAATTTCGGGCGAAGTCCCAGTAACGATCGCCATTGTCCGTCAAGCTGCCCCGAGCCTGTTTTTGTCGGGAGGCTGAGATATGGCATCCGACATCCTGATCGTTGACGACGAACTGGACATCTGCGAACTGGTCGCGGGCATCCTGCAGGACGAGGGACACCATGCGCGCACGGCACGCGACAGCGACGAGGCGCTAGCCGCTGTCGTTGCGCACCGGCCCAATCTCGTTTTCCTCGACGTTTGGCTGAAGGGCAGCCGGCTCGACGGTCTTCAGCTGCTCGATAGCCTCAAGCAGGAGCATCCCGAACTGCCGATCGTGCTGATCTCCGGTCACTGCAATAGCGATGCGGCTGGTTCCGCCATCAAACGTGGCGCCTACGACCTTATCGAAAAACCTTTCAAAGCCGAACACCTGATGCTGGTGGCAAAGCGCGCCTTGGAAAATTCGCTGTAGCCATAGCGAAGCTGCGGCAACGCCGATCCCCGGCCCGGTTCCTCCTCGAAATAGACACACGCAAGCTGCTGCCCGTCGTGGTCGCGCACGACAAAGCAAGCGGACTGTTCTTCGACAGACCAGGGCGGCGAGCTAATGCTGTGATGGCATTGTGCAACTAAGCGTATTGGCAACCCATCTGCAATTCATCGCGGTCAGTCTTGACTGCGGTTCAGGTGCCGGGGTTTGTGCGCTCGCCTGCACTAACGCTTCGGCAGCCTGCTGTTGCTGAACGTCGTCAACAGGGACTGCGTCTGGGTGTCCTCTTAAAACATCGGCCTGAAACTTGCCGTTGCTTTCGATGGTTAACTTGTTTGCGAGGCCAACCGGAAGTTCGCCGCTTGCCAATTTATTAAAAATCGCGTCGCTTCTGTTGAAATAATCCAGCCAATAATGGAACTCCCATGCAGCAGATCGACTGCTGTCCGAAATGATCATCTGCCTGCATGATATTAGATCGCTACGAACCTGGGCGAGAGCATCGCGCTCGGCGGGCGTTAGTGAGTTAGGGTCCGTTAGTTTGGCCTCGATGTCAGTAGCATCGGACGCCCAGAGCTTCGCATAGACTATTTGTCCTTCCTGCGATGACTTAACATCTTGTAAGCAATTACTAGCCGATTTCGCAGTCTGCTGTGTTGTTGTTAGCGTGCAACCTGCCAGCCCGCTCGCAACAAGCGCGACAAACAAACAAGCACGCATTTGAAGCTCATATTTCATATAATGTGAGGTTGGGGCAACACGGTCTGGGGTAGTCAGGCCGGAGTGCAAGGTAGTAACCCCCCATCCGACTAAGAAAACTAGTCGCTCTTAAGCGGTGTTTTCATGGCGGTGGTGCACAAACAGCAAAGCCGTCGGTGGTACGCAGCCAACGGCTTTGCTTTCGTCCCCATGCGTGCCCTGAAACCCCCGTGGACACACGGCATAGCAGGGTTTGCTCGGACTGAAGGGGGCTTCCTTCCAACCCCAGCCCGACGAGAGAAGCATAGCGCCAGCCTAGGCTCGCTCAAGGCTGCGATCTGTTGAAAACTCGCGTGCGTTCACGGATGTCTGCTTTTGGGGGTAAAGCGGACATCGGGGTGGAGGGCGCTTAGCTTCATTTGTGTGCTGTCGGCCTCACGCGGCCACGCCGGCGAAAGGGCCTTCCATCTCCTGCTTAATGCGCTGAACGGTGCCGGTGCCGACGCCGCACTCGCGCGCGATCTTGCGAATGCCTTTGCCGCCACGCAGGCGCGCCTCGATGCGCCTTTCAAGAGCGGCATCGACCTTCGGTCGGCCGAGCGTTTTGCCCTGTGCGACCGCGCGCTTGAGGCCAGCGTGGATGCGCTGTCGAATCATGCTGCGCTCAAACTCGGCGAATGCGCCGCAGACCTGATACATCAGCTTGCCGGCCGGGGCGGTCGTGTCAATCGATTGCTGGTCGAGGTACAGATCGACGCCGCAGGCCTCCAGCGTCTGAATGGTGCCGAGCAAATCGATCAGTGACCGGCCCAGCCGGTCGATCGCCCAGGCCATGATCACATCGAACTTACGCTTGCTGGCGTCCTTGAGCATCTGGTCGAGGCCAGGACGCCCATCGCGGCCCTTGGCACCGCTGATACCGGCATCGCCGTACTGCTCGACAACCTCCCAGCCACGGCGCTCGGCGACCTGGCGTAGCGCTGCAACCTGATTATCGATGGTCTGCTTGTCGGTGGAAACTCGGACGTAAATCGCTGCTCGTTTGTGCATGTCAGCCCCCAATGCTGCCGGCACCGTATCACATTTATGTACTGAAATCACTTGTTAATTGGACAAGCATCACTGCCGAAAAGAACCATTGAACGACAACGGTTTTCTGGCCCCGATTGGAAGGGATTTCTGTACACGCCAGAAACTAGTACCATGACTTCATGGAGCGAGGTCCGATCCCAACCCTTGGCGATCTACAGCGCGCCACGCCCTGGGTATGGCTCTGGTGCGAACGCTGCCAACACCACGCGCCGCTGGCGTGTGCTGTCGCCGTCACCCCCCACTACGCCATAATCGGTTCACGCCGCGTTCATCTGGCCGACGCCATCCTTTCTATCGGGTGAAGGGCCAACCGCAAGGAAGAGCGTCATGAAAAAGAAGGCCAAATCGAAGAAGAAGTAACATAAAACGCGCGCGGGGTTCGGCTGAGTCCGCCTGCCGCATGAAATGCATAAAAAGAAAAGCGGTCCCGCGTCAGGGGCCGCTTCGTTATTGTACCCCAGTGGACATTTAGAGTTTCGATTTCCTTGGCGCGGCTGGTTGGCCGGTGTTTTAAGCTTCGATCTTAGCGAAGCCCGCCCCCTTCCACGGCGCGAAAGATGATGCGTATTGGCGCCCCCGGTCGCCCCCATCCCCTAACCTCAGACGGCCGGGACCACACTGACTCGACTCTTTCTTTCGGCGTTCCTATTAAATTCCCTCATGTCGTTGCTTGAGCGTACCCGCCCCGAGCTGGGCATTATTGAGCCGTGTTTGCCGTCACCCGCTAAGGCCCCGCCTTCCGCCGCGCCAGAATGCGAAAGCCATCGTGTTTGATTTCGTGCAGCCAGCCAGGACCGGCGATAGTGCTGGCGTGCGGCTCATTACCCGCTTGCGCGTTCGACTTGCTTGAGCTTGACGGCAAGGATTTGCGCCGCGAGCCAATCGAGAAGCGAAGGAATTGCTAGCGGAGCTATTGCGCGGCTCGAAACTGAGCATCGTCCTCAATGAGGTTTACGAGGAGGACGGCGCGATTGTATTCCGCGAGGCTTGCAAGCTCGGTTGCGAGGGGATCGTTTCAAAAAAGCTAGGCTCAATTTATCGCCGTGGCCGCTCGCCGCATTGGGTGAAGGTCAAGAACCCGAAAGCGCCAGCGGTGAAGCGGGAAGCCGAGGAGGATTGGGGCCGCGAGTCCAATTTGAGTGGTTGCCGTGTTAAGGTGTTCCACCATGCCGCACA
>Ga0306920_100007184_pt1 | contig 14637 bp, 11 predicted proteins | sample flu12Cox44000170_FD_204666 | JGI IMG/M metagenome (GOLD analysis project Ga0306920, IMG submission 204666) | Lab enrichment of tropical soil microbial communities from Luquillo Experimental Forest, Puerto Rico - flux4day.12C.oxic.44.000.170 (v2)... | ecosystem: Environmental > Terrestrial >...
AAGGAACTTGGCGGAAGCGTGTGGGAGTCGAACCCACCCCCGAATCCGCGAAGGACACGGGCTATGGTTTTGAAGACCATGAGGACCACCGGGCCCCTTGCGCCTCCGCGAGCAGTATAGAGGAGGCGGCGGCGCGCGCTCAAGGCGGCGCGCTCAAACGCGTTGAGAGACAAGCGCAGAAGCCTGGCTCGTGCGAATGAGAGCAGCGACCAGATCGTAGAGTGCAGGGCTAGTGCAGACTTCGTAGTAACAATGCTCGGTAGCACGGCCGACTTGTCCGTCCGGGAGCAACTGGCGAGCGAAGGCTTTGCGGAGGACCAATAGCTCGACGGATTCACCAAGCGGCACTTCGCCGTAAAAAAGCGTGACGTTTTGTTTGCCCCAAGGCATTTCCAGCCTCGTTTCGACGCTGTCGAGGGAGATCTCCTCGGAAAGCTTCTTGAAGCCCTCCTCGTTGAGCTCGATGCCGTTCATGTTGTAGCGAACAAGGAATTCATCCAATTCTTCGGCAGAAGCGCCTTCCATGGTGTTCAGGAACTGAAAGACAGAGAAAGCCGATTTCTGCTTGGCGAGCATGCGCTTGGCCAGCTTGGCGCAACCGGAGAGGCGATCGGAGAGATTGAGGGCTTTTGAGATCATGATGCGCGAATCGCCGTCCACCCAATAAGTTGGCGCGTCGCCCTGAAATGCCACCCCCAAACCAAGCTCGAGGGCGGGCAGGTCGCTCGAAGAAGCGCGTTCGTTGTAGGAATTGCATGCCGCGAGAATCTGGCGGGAAAGAATGCAAGCTTTCGCGACGGGACGCGCGTACGCGACAGACGATTCGGTCTCGAAAATGGCGAGAATGATGGCATCGCCTTCAATGAACACTTTCTTGGCATCGTAACGATCAAGCAGCTTCTTCACCGGCTCATGTAGGTTCAAGCTGAAATGTGAAGCGGGGTTCAGTCCGCGAGAGAGAAGATCCTGAGTCATGCGGGTGGAACCGCGGACGTCGGCCTTGATGATGACGTGGGAAATGACATTGTCCTGCGCCGGGCGGGCCTCTTCTTGAAGAACGCACTCATAGAGCCGGTTATTCAAGCGCGAGAGCTCGCGCACCTTTTCCGTTGTGACCAGGTTGATGCGTTCCATGCTGGCGGTCAGGTGCTCGGCGTCTCGAAGATCCCGGTGCAAGCGAAGGAAGTCGCTGGCAAAGCGCAATACCGTTTCCTTCATTTCCTCGCGGGAGTAGCGCTGGATTCTCCTGGAGAGCTCCTCAATGGTTCTCAGAGACAATTTCTTGGCCGGGACCTGCTTGATGACTCGTTCCACTTGTTTCAGCTCATCCTTGGAAACCAGGGCTCGGCGAAGCTGCTGAAGATGCAAAGGTGGGCAGTATTCATCAACGATGGGACGCACTTCATAGCTGGCCAGGACATGGAGCAGCATTTCGTGCTGCTCGAGGCGGTCAAGAAGCCTTGTCAAGAGCTGCGCGCGAAGAGGCGCGGATTCCTCCGGCCCGTCTTTTGGGTCGAACAAACGCTGGGCGTTCTCCGGTTCATCGAGGTACTCGCCAAGCCTCGATGCTTTCCCTTTACTGAAGAAATCCAGCTTCTGGCGCGCGTCTTCCACCTGAGGACCAAGCTGTTCGAGCTTGAGCTCCTGGTGTTTGAGCCGACCTTCTAGGTCGTGCAAAGAAGCTTTAAGGTCGGCCGGGTCATCCGAGCTCAGGAGCTTATTGAAAAAGCTGTCTCCCCGGTCAAGGCGCTTTCTCGTAGCCTCGCGCTGCTCCTCAAGATTCGTAATTTCATTGCGGGTAGCCTGAACACTCCCGAGCAGAGCAGTATGCGTTTCAACGGCCTCTTTATGGGCTGGATCATCGGATACGGTGATTCCGGCCTCACGGAGAAATTCCTGGAAGAGCGCGTCCATGGCCTCGAAGCGGTCCGGGTCACGGACGTAATTGCCCAGCAGCACGTAATTTTCTAGGAAAAAGAGGTCGTCTTTGCCTCCGTCAAGGAAAATCAGGCGGTTCTTGCATAGCTCATAGTAGGGAGCAAAATCATCTCCGAACAAGGCGCGGCGGGTTTTGGCAATGCTGTTCTCTTCGACTTCAGCAAGAATCTGGGCCACTTGCTGGCCCACGCGCCGAACAACCGCGCGCCGTGAAGCCTGCAATTCCGACAAGCGCGCCTTGATCACGTGCGCCTGCTGGCTGCGCTCGAAATGCTCGCCGCGCTGGCGAATCCATTCCTTTCCTTCGAGGATAATGTCGGCGAACTGGTTGCCGATTTCAGAAGTCAGGAATTTCAGCAGGCTTAAACGGAAAAGGAGATCGATTTCGATATTCTTGTGGTATTTGGCTCGGGTTAGCGCACTTTGGAGAAGCTCGGAAAGCAATTTGCGGAACGCCACGGAATCCGGCCCCCGAGTGGGCCGTGGCTCAATGCCGAGAGAATGCGCAGAACTTGTGTGCTGGCGGATGAGTTCCAACAGGTAATCCCGAGCCCCCTGAACAAACCTGGGGCTGAGGAAAACGTCGTGATGAATGTTATCGACGCCGATGGCCAAAGTGCCCATGGGGATCGAGACGTTGTAACTCTTCAGCCTCAGTTCGATTCCGGGCGTCTCGGACAGCATCAATATGGAGTGTTCGCCGGGCATGTGCTTCGGTCAGGGGGCTCTTTCCAACCTAACAGCCGTACAGGGGTCGGGCAAGGAGTCCAGGGGACAGGCGTAACCAGATAGTTAGCGGAGAAAGGTAAGGCGAGGGTAGTCAGACGGAATTCGACACGGAAATCCGGCGAGAATCGCCTCCCAGGTGCTCCAGCCAAACGCGAACCACGGGCCAGGGCGAAGGGAGCGGAAACTTCTCCGACCATTCGAGGATAGCGACGGCCGGGGCCGCAAACACGTCCTCCAGTCCAAGCGTTTCAAAGTCGTGAAGACTCTCGATGCGGTAGAGGTCGGCGTGGTAAACCTTGGCTTGTCTGCCATACACGTGAACGAGCGTAAAAGTGGGGCTGGTAACGTCGTTTTCGTCGGCAGCGCCAAGGCCTGAGACGAGGCCCTTCGTCAGAGTCGTCTTCCCAGTGCCCAAATCGCCGGTCAGGAGCACTAAGACCGGCGCTTTCAGTCGTTTGGCGAACTCCCTGCCCCATCGTATGGTTTCCTCGGCAGAGTGCGTAATAATCTGCTCAGGCAAGGTCGCGCAACTCCGTGAGGAACTGCTGGTAGGTGTAAGGGAGAGTATCTGCTATTTCGCCGGCCAGCAGGCTAGTTTGTTCATGTCGGGGAGTCCTTTCATCTCCCGCCCGGCCGTGGAGATAAACGCCCAGGGCCAAGGCGGACGTCCAATTCTGGACACCAAGCTGAGCGACCGTCCCAGCAAGAATTCCAGTCAGCACGTCTCCGGAGCCCCCTTTGGCCATTCCCGGGTTACCCGTTGTGTTCACAAAGGCGTGGCCATCCGGCGTGGCCAGAATCGTGTGAAATCCCTTAAGGATTATGTGCGCTTGCCAGGCTTTGGCTGCCTTCAATGCAATTGCGAGCCGGTCTGCTTGTACGGTCGTGTTGGATACCCCGAGTAGCCGGGCCATCTCACCAGGATGCGGCGTAAGGGCCAGATGCTCTGTCTTTCGCTTGACCAAATCCCGCGCTCGTCCAGCAAACCCGTTTAATCCGTCCGCATCCAGAATCACAGGCAACTGGGTCTGCCGCACCAGGGAAGTGATGAATTTCTGCGTTTCCTTGTGGGTTCCCATCCCGGGCCCAATCGCGAGAAGGGTCTTGCCCTGCGTAAGAGCGCGAAGGCGGTCGGCATTCCCATTTGCCGCCGCGATGGTGCCCAGTTTCGTCGACGCCAAGGGCTCGGTCATAAGCTCCGCTTGAGACCCCGCGATGATGGGAAGCACTGGCTCCGGAGTGGCAACGGTGACCAAACCGGCTCCGGAGCGCAGCGCTCCACGACCAGCTAAAATGGCAGCGCCGGATTTGCCCACCGATCCCGCGATCAGCAAGACATGGCCGTAGTTGCCTTTGTGCGAATCCATTCGACGAACCAGAGGAAGGTCGAGGAATTCTCGCGGCTCGATCCACGAGACGTTGCCTTTAGAAAGTTCGGCGATTAGTTCGTGAGGTGATCCAATTTCCCGCACGTGAAGTCTTCCGCAGCACGCCGCATCCGCCGAAACCAGTTGACCAATCTTGGGAGCGGTAAAAGTGACGGTCGCGTGTGCGCGAACCACAGGCCCCTCAGAGGACTCTCCATCGGAAGGCAGGCCCGAGGGAGTATCCACGGCAACTACTGCTTCGAGGTGCAAAGAAGCGGCCTCGCGCGAAATCCTGTTGACGTCTTCAATGACCGAAGCGAGCAGACCCTCGACCTTGCCCTTCAAGCCCGTCCCGAGAAGAGCGTCCACCATCAGGCGCGATTTGGCGACCTCACTGCGCGCCCGTTCCCAATGTTCACAGGAGGTAATCTCCTGAATTCTGGCCCCCGACTTCCTGAGACGCGCGAGATTTTCAGACGCATCTCCGTGAACACCGTCCTGTCTCGAGAAAAGACACACGTTGGGCTTCAGCCCCATCTCCTGGAGCAGCCTTGCCGCGACGAACCCATCACCGCCGTTATTCCCTTTGCCGCAAAGGACGGCAGCGTGACTCACGGCAACGTCGCCATAGGAAGAGCGCAGGAACTCAAAAAATCGGGTCCCCGCGTTTTCCATGAGCTGCAGGCTGGGGACTCCGTAGCGCTCAGTGGTTAAACGGTCCACCTGGCGCATCTCGGCAGCGGTGAGAGCTTTCATGCGAAGTTCACAAAACGATCAGAGCATCCAGCCGCCGCTGACATTGACGACCTGCCCGGTGACATATTCAGCCTCTTCGGAAGCAAAAAAGGCCACGGCGGCAGCGACGTCTTCGACCGTGGGCGGGCGCCCAATCGGGAAACGCGCATCGCGGATGCGGCGAGCCTCCTCCAGGGTCAATTCATTTTCGTCGATGCTCGAAGGGTTGACAACGTTGACGGTGATGCCGTTCTTGGCTTCTTCCAGAGCCAAGGAGCGCGAAAGAGCAACCACGGCAGCCTTGGCCGCAGCATACGCCGAGATTTTCGCTTGGCCAAACGCCCGTTCCGCTCCCACCGCGCCCATGTTAATGATGCGTCCCCAGCGGGCCTTCCTCATGTGGGGCAGGGCTGCGCGGCTCATGTATAGAACAGTAAAAAGATTCGAGGCAAAGATGCTCTGCCAATCCGGCAGGGACGATTCTCCGAGCATGCCCCACCGGAAATCGCCGACATTATTGACCACGACATCCAAGCGCCCGTAGCGGTCCGCGACCGTTTTGATCAGCTGATCGCATCGACTGGCCTCGGTGATGTCGGTCTCGACGGCGACGCAATCCGCGCCACCCGCTTGCAACTGGCGCAGCGTCTGCTGCGCGGCCACTTTATTCGACCGATAGGCAATGGCGATGCGCGCGCCATCTTGCGCGAGCCGCAGCGCCAGCCCTCGGCCGATGCCCCGGCTCCCGCCGGTCACCAGCGCCACACGATTCCGAAGCGACATGCTTTTCCCCAGCAAATCTGTTGAAGAGGTTTTCAGTATAGCGTAGCCTCAACAGGCGCACTACCGGAGGCGCGTCACGATGACGGTCATATCATCGGCTTGTTCGGGAGTTCCCGCCCACTCTTCCGCCGCGGCCATCAGCGATTCCGCGACCATCAACGGCTTCGCGCTTTGCACCCGGACGGCCGCTTCCCTGAGGCGCGCGATGCCAAATTCTTCTCCGTAGACGTTTTCGGGTTCGACCAGACCGTCGCTGTAACCGATGAGCAGTGAATCGGGGGCAACCTCGAGCACGCCCTGTTCGTAGGAGTAATCCTCGAGGACGCCAAGCACCATGCCCCCTTTGTCCAACAGATGCGACGAGCCGTTGCAAATCAGAAACGAAGGGAGATGACCGGCATTGGTGTAGCGCAGAGTCCGGGTGGCGCTATCGTAAACGGCGATGAAAAAGGTGGCAAAGCGGTCGTCGCCCGTGTTGCGCACCAGATGTTTGTTCAGCCTCGCCACGAGTTCGGCGGTGCTGAGGCTTTCGCTGCCTTCCGTGAGCGTCTGGCTGCGCAGCGCCGCCTGCAAGCTGGCCATGAGCAGCGCCGCGGAGATCCCTTTGCCGGAAATGTCGGCGATGGCGATAGCCACGTGAGTTGGGCTGAGTTGAATGAAATCGTAGTAGTCGCCGCTCACCGAGCGCGCCGCTTTGCAGATGGCTTCGATCTCGACTCCCGGGACCGAAGGCAGGGTACTCGGAAAGAGCTGATTCTGGACCTCGCGCGCGATGAAAATCTCGTTCTCTAGCCGTTGCCGCTTGTTCTCCTCCTCGATGAGCCTGTCAATCGAACCCGTCATCTGGTTGAAAGAGTCGGCCAGAACGCCAAGCTGGTCCAGTCGCTCGACCGGGATGCGATGAGAAAAGTCTCCGGTCTCGACAAACTTCGTGGCTTTATACAGATCAGCGACCGCCCGCGTGATGCGCCGCGTCAACACAATGCCAGTAGTCCACGCCACCGCTTCGATCAGAAAGAAAATGATCCCCACAAGAACGAACAAGGTGACATAAGTATTGCGAAGCTCTCCGAGTGAGGTGAAGATTCGCGCGCTCAACCGCGACGGCCGGGCATTGGAGACTGCCAGCAAGGGCCGGGCCAGGTCCAGGGTTCCGTCCTTTGCCACGTAAACCGACTCCAGACGAGACACGATGTTCACCGGCGAATCGAACCAAAACAGCGGCGCTTGGAGTGTACGGTTACTGGCAACGATACGATCCGCCACGCGATATTGCTTGTCGCCGGACGAGTACAGGACCCCCGGGGGGCCCGTCCCTTGGTAATTCTCCATGAGATTGAGCTGAATGACGCCCAAATCCGGCGCAATGGTGTTGAGGAAATCCGCGCTGACCGGCACCCGAAGAACAACCGCGCGGGGTTCCTTGGAATCCTCAATCATCCGCAGGCTGATGAGCCAAAGCGGCTGCGAAAGTGGGTTTCCTTCTTGCAGCAGGCCATCAAATGAGTTTTTGCCCTTCCCAGCAACGTTACTCAGCAGCGAGAGGTTGCTTGAGAACTCGATCTTCATTTCCGGGAGCTCACGGTTATGAACAGCATGGGATTCCGCGAGGATTCGTTCCGACTCGTTCTCGGTAATGGTCGCCGGTAGTGTTTTGTGTGCGATGGCAATATCCTGCGCAATATCCGCGATCATTTCGATGCGGTGATGGATATCCTCGTAGAGCAGGTAAGCGCCCAACTGCGAATAAAGAATCCGGGCGGCCAGTACGACGAGAATGACGATGGACACGATCGGGACAACCGCGATAAACAAATAAGCGACGATGAGCCTGTTTCTCAGGCTCCAAAGCAGCCGGCTTCTCCACCTTCCCACGAAACGTACGACAAGATAAATGGCCGCCACGACCGCCAGGAACTCGAGGAAGCTCGAAACCCCGCCGTTAGTGCCAAGAAGTTGGACAAGCAGCCCCAACGCAATAATCGCCGAGCACACAATGTCCAGCCACGACAAGCGGGTCCAGACTTGTTTCAGGCTTGAGAGAAAGGGTTTCATGCCCATCCACATCGGAAGGAATACTTTACCCGAAGATATGCTAGCGCGGAGCCAACCACGCTCAAAGACCAGGTCTTGTCAGATATGCGTGCTGTGCGGGGCGCTTGCTGGCACTTCGCTTAAGGGTTGTTTCACGGCGTTGCGAATTTTGCTGTGCTTCACGCTGTAGGTGAAGTAGATCACCAGCCCGATGACCAACCAGATCACCAGCCGCCATTTCGTTGCTGGAGACAGGCCATAGATCAACGCGCCACAAAACACGATAGACAGAATGGGCACCAATGGCACAAGCGGAGTCTTGAAGGGTCGCGGCAGTTCCGGATGCGTCTTGCGCATGACCCACACTCCCGCGCTAACCAGGGCAAACGCAAGCAGTGTACCCACGCTGGTCATTTCGTCGAGGATATGCAGCGGAAGGAGCGTTGCCAGGATCGCCACAAAAATGCCAACGACAATGGAGCTGATATAGGGTGTGCGGAAGCGCGAATGAATCTTGCACGCCCACGGCCACAAAAGACCATCACGCGACATCGAGTAGAAAACGCGCGACTGCCCGAGCAACATCACCAGCATCACCGTGGCGAGGCCAGCCAGCGCGCCGAGCTCCACCAAAAACGTTGCCCATTGATAGCCGGTCGCCCGAACTCCGACAACCACCGGGTCGGGCACGTTGAGCTGGGTGTAGGGCACCAGGTGGGTCAGCAACCCCGACACCAGAATGTAAAGCACCGTGCAAATCACGAGCGAGCCGAGAATCCCGAGCGGCATGTCCTTCTTGGGATTCTTGGCTTCCTGCGCCGCGGTTGAGACGGCATCAAACCCGATGTACGCGAAAAACACCACGCCGGCGCCGCGCAGAATCCCCGACCAGCCAAACTCGCCCGTCGTTCCGGTGTTTGTAGGAATAAAGGGGTGCCAGAAATTCGGCTTCCAGCCATGGGATTGGAGGAACATGGTGGCCAGAGCAATAAACATACAGACAACCGCCACTTTCAGAATCACGATGGCGGTCGTGAAATTGGCCGACTCCTTGATGCCAATCACCAGGATGGTGGTGATGGCCAGGATGACAAGGAAACCGATGTAGTCGTACCTCAATTGAACCGGCAGACCAAACAAAGTGAAACTGGAAGTTGGCATGGCGGGGAGATTCCATCCGATGTCGCGCAAAAACGCCCGCAGGTGGCCACTCCAGCCGACCGCCACAGTGGCGGCGCCAAATGCGTATTCGAGGATCAGATCCCAGCCAATAATCCAAGCGATCAGCTCGCCAAGCGTTGCGTAAGAATAGGTATAGGCGCTTCCGGCAATCGGGATGAGCGAGGCAAATTCCGCGTAGCAGAGGCCCGCAAAGGCGCATGCGATCCCCGCGAGCACGAACGAAAGAATGATCGCCGGCCCGGCAAACTGCGCCGCTGCCTGTCCGGTGATGACAAAGATTCCCGCACCGATGATGGCCCCGATGCCGAGGGTGACCAGGTTAACCGGGCCGAGCGCGCGCTTCAGGCTGTGCTCTCCCCCTTCCGCCGCCTCTTTCATCAGCGTGTTAATCGGCTTCGTCGCAAACAAGCGGCTGCCCATGCAACTCCTCCTCTCGCAATCTCCTGGTCTCCTTCATCCCTGCCAATTTGGCTCAGAGCATTGTAATGGCGCGGGGCGTTTCCGCCCTACAAGAAAATTCAGCGATTTTCCGGAGCTAACCTGGAATTCCGCCGCGACCACAGCAAATAGACCGGGACGCCCAAGAGCACGATCACTAAACCGGGCCACGCCGTCTGCGTTCGATATAGCAGTAAAACGAACATGATGGCCGCGGCCGCGGCGATATACAGCAGCGGCAAAAACGGGTAGCCCAGCGCTCGATAAGGCCGCTCGGCCTCGGGCCGTTTTACACGCAGCACAAAAATCCCGGCGATAGTCAATACATAAAAAATGAGCACAGAGAAGACCACGTAAGCGAGCAAGTCGTTGTAGAGATTGCCGTAGGTAACCGCGCCCGAGGCGTCAACATGGCGCGTGCGCATCAGAATCAGGATGGTCACCCAAATCCCCTGATAGACGAGCGCCGAACCCGGTACCCCTTTATCGTTCAACGTGCCCGTGGAACGGAAGAACAGCCCGTCGCGAGCCATGGCGTAAGAAACGCGCGCGCCGGCAAGGATCAGCCCGTTGTTGCAACCAAACGTCGAAATGATGATGGCCACGGCCATGATCGCCGCGCCGATGGGGCCAAAAATGGCGTTCAAAGCAGCGCTGGCAACGCGGTCGTCGGGAACAGTTTGAATTTGTACCAGGGGCAGAGTAAACAAATAAGCGAGATTTGCCAGGCAGTACAAGGTGATGACGATGGTCGTGCCCAAGGCCATCGAAAGCGCGACGTCGCGTTTCGGATTCTTCACTTCCGCCGCGGTAAACCCGATGTTGTTCCAGGCATCTGCGGAAAACAGCGATCCGACTTGGGCGACCCCAAACGCCACAAGCAGTCCAAACGCACCGCTGGAGGCCGAAATTGTAGGAACGAACCTTTTCAGGAAATTCGCGCCGGGCTCCAGCGTTTGCGGATTGTGCAGGGCCCAGAGATGGCTGAAATTCTCGGTAATCGCCCCGGCGTTTTTTCCCACGAAGATTCCCAGAAAGATCAAGCCCATCAAAGATAGCGTTTTGGCGCTGGTAAAAATGTTCTGAATCAGCTTGCCCAGCCGCACCCCCAAAGTGTTGAGAAAGGTAATAAAGAGGATCATGAGGATTCCGACCAGTTGCTGCACGGAGAGGCTGATCGCGTACTTCGACCCGAGCGAAATGGGATGGATGACCCACGCCTGCGGAGAGACGGCCGGGAAGATTACACCGAGATATCTCGCAAACCCCACCGCCACGGCCGCGATGGTCCCCGTCTGAATCACCAGAAAAAGCGTCCAGCCGTAGAGAAATCCCCAAAGCGGTGAATAAGCTTCGCGCAAATACACATATTGTCCACCAGCGTGCGGAAACAGGGCCGCAAGCTCGCCATAGGAAAGCGCCGCAGAAATCGTCAGTAATCCCGTGAGAATCCACGTGAGCAGCAAGCCCCCCGGTGAGCCCGTCTGGCGCGAAATATCCGCGGCCACGATAAAAATGCCCGAGCCGATCATCGAGCCAACCACGATCATCGTGCCGTCGAACAATCCGATGGCCCGCACAAAGCCACGCTCGCTCGTCGCGCTTACCGATGAAATCGCTTGCGTGCTCTCAGCCATTTCGTCACTTCCTTAAGATGTCCTTAGGCACCCGAGGCGCGTGGTTGGCCTCTTCGAGAATTCCGATAAACTGCCGCGCCCGCTGTCCCGGGTCGGGCGCACGCAGAATGTCGCCGATCACGGCCACCGCGTCCGCGCCCGCCCGGACGACTTCTCTGGCGCGCTCTAGCGTGATTCCCCCGATGGCCACGATGGGTTTGTCGGTCAGTGGCCGCACCTCGCGGATAAACTCCGTTCCAACCACGGGATCCGCGTTGGCCTTGCTCGACGTGGAAAAGATCGGCCCCACAGCAATATAGTCTGCCGAACTGCCGGCAGCTTGTTCGAACTGTGCGCGATTGTGTGTCGAGACGCCAACCAGCCCGTTTTGCCCGACGACGGCGCGCGCATCTTCGACGCTCAGATCCTCTTGCCCGACATGGACCCCGCTGGCTCCGGATAGGGCGGCCACGTCGGAGCGGTCGTTCACGATAAACGTGACGTCACGCGGTTGCAACTCCCCGGAAAGACGCTTCGCGCTCTCAAGCAATTGCCCGGAGGACGCGCGCTTGTCCCGGTACTGAAGAAGGCGGACACCGGCGTCCACAAGTTGGCGAGCGCATTCTCTTTCGGGAATGGTAAGCAACGTTGCGTCTAATATCACATACAGCCGTGGGAGAACAAGACGCATGCACGTTTATTTTCCGTTTGTTGCGACGAGCCGGTCAATGAAGTGCGTATTGTAGTTCCCCGCCACGAATCTAGGGTCCGCCACGATTCTGCGATGCAGCGGAATCGAAGTCTTGATGCCCTCGATGACAAACATCTCGAGGGCCCGCTTCATGCGGCCGATCGCTTCGGTGCGATCGCGGCCCTTGACGATGAGCTTGGCAATCAGCGAGTCATAGAAAGGGGGTATGACGGCATCGGCGTAGGCCGCCGAGTCCACGCGCACCCCCGTACCTCCCGGCGCCTGGAACGTCGTAATGCGTCCTGCCGAAGGCACGAAGGTATCCGGATCCTCGGCGTTGATACGGCATTCGATGGCGTGGCCCGACGGAATGATGCCGCCGGTGGCATTCTCCATTTTTTCGCCCGCAGCGATGCGCACTTGCGCTTTGATCAAATCCACGCCGGTGACCAACTCGGTGACCGGGTGCTCGACCTGGATGCGCGTGTTCATTTCAATGAAGTAAAGCGAACCGTCCTGATCCATCAGAAACTCGACCGTTCCGGCGTTGGTGTAGCCGATCCCTTCCAGAGTCTTGACGACCATCGCGCCAAGCTCCTTCCGCCGCTTGGCATCCATCACCGGGGACGGTGATTCTTCCACCAGTTTTTGATGCCGTCGCTGAATGCTGCACTCGCGTTCGCCCAAGTGAATCACTTTGCCGTGCTGGTCGCCCAGCACCTGAAACTCGATATGGCGCGGAAATTCGAGAAACTTTTCCATATAAACGTCGGGGGTGCCGAACGCCTGCTGCGCCTCGCTCCGGGCGGTCTGATACGCGCTCAGCAGTTCTTCCTGCTTGCGCACTACGCGCATACCCCGCCCCCCGCCACCGGCCGAGGCTTTCAGGATCAACGGGTAACCGACGCGCTCCGCTTCCTTCCCGAGTTGCTCTTCTCCCTCCACCACGCCGTCGCTCCCAGGAATCGTTGGCAGGCCCGCTGCCTTTACCTCGCGGCGCGCGCGGTCCTTCTCGCCCATCAACTCAATGACTTCCGGTCGTGGCCCGATGAAAGTAATTTCCGAAGCCTCACAGACCTTTGCAAAGTTTGCGTTTTCGGAAAGAAAACCGTAGCCCGGATGGATGGCATCCACGTTGGTGATTTCTGCCGCGCTGATCACCTGGGGAATATTGAGATAGCTCTCGCTGCTGCGCGGCGGCCCGATGCAAACCGCTTCGTCGGCAAAGCGCACATGCAGCGAATTACGGTCCGCCTCCGAGTAGACCGCCACGGTGGAAATACCCAACTCTTTGCAGGCGCAGATGACCCGTAGGGCAATTTCCCCGCGATTGGCGACTAGGATTTTCTGAAACATAGCGCGGCGTGCCGGCTATTTCTTCCGGCTGGGACGGATGCCGAACAGTGGCTGTCCGTATTCGACGGGCTGCCCGTTTTCTGCGAAAATGCGCATAATCTCTCCGGATTCATCCGACTCGATTTCATTCATCAGCTTCATGGCTTCCACAATGCAAAGCGTTTGCCCCGTCTCCACGAAAGCTCCCACTCTCACGAAAGGTTCTGCGCCGGGGCTCGGCGAACCGTAATAGGTGCCCACAATCGGAGACTTCACTAGATGAAGATCCTCCGTCACGCGGGCTTCGGGCGCTGTAGGCGCGGTGGGGGAAGGCCCCTCGATCGCGGGAGCAGCGCTTCCCGGATTTGCCACAATGATCTCGGGGGTTGCCGCTGCCCGCTGTCCGGCTAACACCAAGCCTACGGACGGCTTGCGCAGGCGGATATGCAAATCTCCCCGCGAATATTCAAATTCCTCGAGATTGTGCTCGGTCATGAACTGAAAAAGCTGCTCGATTTGCTGCAATTCCGGGGTGGCAAACGTCGGGCTGGACTTTGTAGGCTGTTTGCGTTTCATGCCGTTTTTTTTTAAAGCTCGATGAGATCCCGCGGAGCGCGGGTCAGTACCTCGGTACGGCCTGCATGCACGGCGACGTCATCCTCAATGCGAATGCCCCCAACGCCTTCGGCATACACACCAGGTTCAATCGTAATTACATTTCCGGATTGCAGCCGCCGCTCTTGCCCCTTCGCGACCCTGGGGTCCTCGTGAACTTCCAATCCCAGTCCATGCCCCGTGCTGTGGACAAACAGATGGTCTAGCCCGTAACCTGCAAGGACTCGCCTCGCGGCTGCGTCCACGTCCCGGCAGGCCACTCCCTCTCTGGCACTCGAGATAGCAGCTCCCTGCGCCTCCAGGACCGCCTTATACCATGTTTGGACGCGCTTGGGTGCCCGCCCCACAAAGACCGTGCGGGTGATGTCGCTGCAATAGTGGCCGAGTATAACACCCAGGTCCAAGACGACCAACTCATTTTTCCTCAATCGCTTGCCCGTAGGCCGAGCGTGCGGCAACGCCGCCCTGTCCCCAAATGCAACAATGGTTTCAAACGACGGCCCCGCAGCTCCCCGCTTGCGCATCTGATACTCGATCTCCCGAGAAACCTCGGTTTCGCGCACCCCCGGCTTCAGCAAGTCGATGGCAAAATCCATAATCTCCCCCGCCAGGATAGCCGCCTTGCGCATTTGCGCCAGTTCCCCGGCATCCTTACGCATTCTAAGGGTCTCGACGGTCCCGGCCACGGGGACCCATTCCAGGTGTCTTCGGGAAGCCTTCCTGGCGTGCTGGAGTTCGGACACCGCCATGTGGGCAGGGTCGAAAGCCACTCTCCGGGCTCGTAAATCGCGGAGAACCCTGGCAACCGACTCGAACAAGGTTCCTTCCTGCTGGCGGATGCGGATCCCCCTGACTTCCGCCTTGGCCTGCACCATGAATCGCCCGTCGGTAACGAGGGTTGTACCCTTCTTCGAGACGATCAATGCACCAGACTCGCCCGTGAATCCTGTCAAATAGAACCGGTTGGCCGGGCGGGTCACCAGCAGCGTGGCAACCCTTGATGAGCCAAGGATGTTTAGCAGTGCGGATCGGCGGTGATGGAACGGTGTATCCATACAGGGAACGAGGAGACCTCAGTCTCCTCGTTTGAGCCGTTAATGAAAAGAGATCTTCTGCGACTTATCCGGGGATGATTCGCGGAGTCAGGAAGAACAGCAGTTCCTGAGACGACGTG
>Ga0306920_100007185_pt1 | contig 14637 bp, 14 predicted proteins | sample flu12Cox44000170_FD_204666 | JGI IMG/M metagenome (GOLD analysis project Ga0306920, IMG submission 204666) | Lab enrichment of tropical soil microbial communities from Luquillo Experimental Forest, Puerto Rico - flux4day.12C.oxic.44.000.170 (v2)... | ecosystem: Environmental > Terrestrial >...
GAAGAGTGTCGTAATGGTGTCTTTCCGCGTCTAAGCAAGAGTCCGGGCGCAGAATCAAATGTGACGCCGGCAGAAGCGAGTGCAGCTTATGGAAACGATTCTGGTGGTGGAAGACGATCTGGCAGTACAGAAGGCCCTGCGGCGCCTGTTCGAAGCCGAAGATTATGCGGTGGACGTAAAGCCGGACGGCCAGGCCGGGTTGGAAGCCTTTCACGCCGCACGGCCGGCTGCAGTCGTTCTCGATCTGCGGTTACCAGGGCTGCCCGGCCACGATGTCTGCCGCGAAATCAAAAAACGCGCTCCCTCGCTCCCTATCATTGTGCTCAGCGCCAAGACCGACGTGGCGGACAAAGTTCTCCTCCTTGAAATGGGCGCGGATGATTACGTCACCAAGCCATTCAGCCCACGAGAGCTTTTAGCGCGTTTGCGAGCAGCGCTTCGCAGGACGCAGCGCGTCGAACCCTCCGACCAATACATCTTCGGCGATGTCTCGGTAAACTTCGCCAAGATGGAATTGACCCGTGGCGATCAGCCGGTTGCCCTGACCACTCAGGAATTCAAGCTCTTGAAATACTTTGTGCAGAGCCCGGGCCGCGTGTTCTCCCGCTCGGAACTGCTCAACGAGGTTTGGGGTTACCAAAACTATCCCACTACACGCACCGTGGACAATCACATCTGGAAGTTGCGCCTGAAGTTGGAAAACGATCCGCGCAAGCCGTTATACTTCCAAACCGTGCACGGGACCGGCTACAAGTTTGTCTCGTCCCATAAGTCCCCGGTGGAATAGGCAGCGGGTATCGAATAGGGAGGCACGGATGTCCAGCGTCCGGTTGCGGACCAAATTCCTGCTGTCGTTTCTGCTGATTTCCGCGGGGCTCACCAGTGCTACGTTGTGGATGGTCCATCGCAGCGTTCGCGTGCAGCTGCAAAAGGAAATCGCCAGCGACCTGACAAATTCCGTCAGCGTTTTTCGGGATTTCCAAAAGCAGCGCGAAATTACTCTGGCGCGTTCGGCCGAACTTCTGGCCAGCTTGCCGAGCCTGAAAGCTCTGATGACCACGCGCGATTTTTCGACCATCCAGGACGCTTCCGGCGAAATCTGGCGGCTCGCTCCCAGCGACATTTTTGTCCTCGCCGACCCGCAGGCCAAGGTGATGGCGCTGCAAACCTCCGCTCCGGGAATCACCAAGGGCGCGGTGCAGGACCTGCTGAAAGATTCGATGGGCAGCGACCAGACGAGTTTCTGGTGGCAAAGTTCGGGACATCTTTATCAGGTTTTTCTGCGGCCGGTCTTTTTTGGAGCTCCCAAGAACGCCAGCCAGCTGGGCGTGCTATGCGTCGGACATGAAATTTCCGAAAGCGTGGCGTTGGAAGTAAGCAAGGTCGCGGCCAGCCAGGTGGCGTTTTTTTACGGAGAGCATTTAATTGTCAGCACTCTGCAGCCGGACCAGCAGTCCGAGTTCGCTCAAGTTTCCGCGAACCAGGGGAACGGCGCCGGACCCCGGCACGGCGCGATTCGTCTGGGGGGCGAAGAATTTCTGGCGACCTCTCTCGACCTCGAACCAGGCTCTCCACAGACTGTCCGTCTGACGGTTCTCAAGTCCTACGACAAAGCGGTCCTCTTCCTCGACAGCCTGAACCGAGTTCTGCTTGGACTGGGCCTCTTGGCCGTGCTCGCAGGTACGGGCCTGATTTTCTTTATCTCCGATACCTTCACCAAGCCGCTCGAGAACCTGGTCTCCGGCGTGCGCGCACTGGAATCGGGCGATTTTGCTTACCCGCTGCCCATCAAATCGCACGACGAAGTGGCGGAAGTCACCGCGGCCTTCGCTCGCATGCGCAGTAATTTGCAGCGGAGCCAGCTCAAGCTTCTGGAAGCCGAGCGGCTGGCTACCATCGGCCGCGTGGCCAGTTCAATTTCGCACGACCTGCGCCATCCTCTCACTGCAGTTATGGCCAATGCGGAATTCCTGTGCGAACGCGATCTGGACACCGCGCAGCGCGAAGAGCTGTACCACGAAATCCGCGCCGCTGTGGACCAGATGACCGAGCTCGTGGAATCACTTCTCGAGTTTTCCAAAGCTCGCGAATCGCTGCGCCGGGTTTTTGGTCCTGTCGAGCCCACGGTGAAACGTGCCGTACAAACCGTGCGCGCGCGTCCCGATTTCCAAGGGCTGCAAATCTCGGTCGCTCGCCATGGCAGGTGTGAAACCTGGTTCGACCAGAGGAAGATGGAGCGCGTCTTTTCCAATATCGTCTTGAATGCTTGCGAAGCGGCGCCGCCGGAATCGGGCAGCATTGAAATCGATCTTCGCGAAGGCAAGGACGATGTCGAAGTGCGTATCAGCGACAATGGGCCGGGCGTCGCCGAAGCGGTTCGCCAGCGCCTCTTTCAGCCCTTCACCAGCTACGGCAAACAAAATGGCATCGGCCTGGGGCTGACCATCAGTCAGAAAATCATGCAGGATCATGGCGGCGCTATCGCCCTAGAAAGTTCCGGAACCGGCCGCACGGTTTTTCGGCTGACCCTACCGCTGCGCGTTATGGGGGATGGCTCCGAACCGAACTAAAGTATTTTTGCCTTTTTCGGGATTGCTCCGCTGGTCCACCTTTACGCGAATGGCCGCTTTAGGGACCGCACAGCACGCGGTACGACCGAAGCTCCCAGCTCTTTTTCGAGAAGATCTCGGCTTAGATCGTCTCAATGGCTTAAACTGCGCTGTGAATCAGGGGGTGCGTGGTGAATTCTCAATCTTCAACCGGACAAAACTCCACCTTGCTATGCGCTGCGCTGCTCGCGTGCGCAATGTTCACGCTTCTGCCCATTTCCGCACGCTCGCAGGAACAGGCCGCGACCGCGGCCCCGCCTGCATCGGCTTCGCTTGACGATCGCCTGCGCGCGCTTCAGGAACAACTGCTGCGACTGCAATCGGCGATGAGTTCCATGCAGGACGAAATTGCCCGCTCACGTGCCGAGTCCGCCGAATTGCGTCGCGCAATGGAAGCCACTCGCGCCGAGCTCGCGGCTCAATCGAGACCGAGCGGCGCTTCCGCTCCATATTCCACCTTCAGTGCGCCGCAGAATCCTTCCACCGGTGCGGCAGCGAGTCCCGCGTCCGCTGCCGAATCGTCAAAACCGACTCAGCAAGAGAGCCAACAACTCATCAACGCCCAGCTTGCGGAACTCCACCAGACGAAAGTCGAGAGCGCTTCGAAATACCACGTTCGTCTTTCCGGGCTGGTTCTTTTCAATGTCGCCGAAAATCACGGCGCTGTGGACAATCTGGACTTCCCTTCTCTCGCGCTCTACAGCCCGCCAGGATCGCCGCAAGGGAGTTTTGGCGCTACGCTTCGTCAATCCTTGCTGGGTCTCGAGGTCTTCGGTCCGCAAGTTCATGGAGCCCGCGTTAGCGCCGATGTGCAGTTTGATTTTGCCGGCGGCTTTCCCGATGTGCCCAACGGTTCCACTTTCGGTTTGGTCCGGCTGCGCACCGGAGCCGTTCGCCTCGAATGGCCCAACACTACCGTCGTGGCCGGACAGGATGCTCCTTTTTTTTCACCGCTCTCGCCGAGCTCCATCGCATCGCTGGCGACTCCCGAGTTCGCCTACTCCGGGAATCTCTGGAGTTGGATCCCGCAGGTCCGCGTCGAACATCGCTTCAGTCTGGGTGAAGATTCAAGACTTATTCTGCAAGGAGGAATTCTCGATCCGCTCACCGGAGAAACCGAAGAGTCACAATATCTGCGCACTCCGCAAGCGGGCGAAGCCTCACGCCAACCTGCCTACGCCACTCGTGTTGCCTGGAGCCATCGGCTCTTCAATCACGATCTCACGCTTGGCGGCGGCGGCTATTACAGCCGACAAAATTGGCTATTTCATCAGGACGTCGACGGCTGGGCGGGCACCGCTGATTGGCAGGTCCCCCTTGCTCCTCGTTGGGAACTCTCCGGGGAATTTTATCGCGGCCGCGCCATCGGCGGCCTCGGAGGAGGGCTGGGAAGAAGTGTCGTGTTCAGCGCCCCGCTTACAGATCCCCACTCGGAAATTCGGGCGCTAAACGCGGCAGGCGGTTGGACGCAGTTGAAATTCCGACAAACCGAAAAGCTGGAGTGGAACGCCGGCTACGGCATGGACAATTCAAGAGCTGGTGATCTCCGCAACTATCCGGTGGCCGCTCCGGGCGATTACAATGCTTTTTTGGCGCGGAGTCGCAGCGGTTTTTTTAATTTCATCTACCGGCCGCGGTCGGACTTGTTGCTCTCCGTCGAATACCGTCGCTTGCAGACCATTTCACTCTTCGGCCAAGCCTATAACGCCGACCATATCAACCTCGGCATCGGAGTTTTGTTTTGATGATTGATTCCATTTTCCGCGCGACAAGGTCCGGCCTGAATGCGTTGCGCGTCCGGGCGCTATTATTTTTCCTACTTCTGATTTTTTCTCTCTTGGCATTCTCGATGCTCGCGGGCGCTCAGCAGGTCACCGTGACCGGAAGACTCGAGCTGACCCGAAAACGCTCGGCCGCTGCGCCGGACTCTTCTAACGGGGTAGTGTGGCTTACCCGCATCGGTGAAGAGATCGACCCGCCCACGAGCAACACTGGTCTTAAGCAGCAGCTGGTGCAGAAGAACAAGAGCTTCAATCCTCATCTGGTCGTGGTGCGGGTTGGCAGTTCGGTTGTCTTTCCCAACAAGGATCCGTTCTTCCACAATGTCTTTTCGCTGTTTGAAGGCAAACGATTTGATCTGGGCTTATACGAGGCGGGCAGCAGCCGCGCCGTGGTGTTCGATCGCCAGGGTATCAGCTACATCTTTTGCAACATTCATCCGGAGATGAGTGCGGTGGTGGTGTCTCTCAAAACTCCTTATTACGGTATCTCCGACGCGCGTGGCACTGTCATCATCGCTGACGTTCCTGTTGGCCGCTACGAGCTGCATGTATGGCACGAACGCGCCGTCCCGGAGTCGCTCGATCGCCAGGTGCATACCATTTCCGTCACCGATGACGCGCACTCGTTTGGCGCACTGCGCATTGCCGAGCGGTCAACGGCTCCCTTGCCTCACAAAAACAAATACGGGCAAGATTACGAAACGCCGTCGCCCACCGATCCCCTCTATCCACATCCTTAACTCAGGAGTCGAGCCTGCGAGGGATGGCTTTTCTGATGGTCATCCTGAGACCAACCCAAAAGGTTCGCTGAAGGGTCAAAGCTCAAACGTGCCCCGGCTTTTTCGGTTCGACTAGGCCTCAAAGAAGACCGTTTCTCGCTCTCCCTGCAGATGAATGTCCCATCGCCATTCTTCGCCGCCTGCCGATGCGGTTGCTATCAACGTATAGCGCCTACTGGCTGGCACCAGTCGCAGCGCCACGTCCTCGGCATTTGCTGCTTCGTTGGAAAAATAAATGCGCGTCAACAGGTGTCGTAACAGACCGCGCATGAAAACCAGCGCCGCCACATGCGGTGCGTGGACGCGTCCATCCGCGTCGCATCTCGCTTCCGGCTTGATGGTTGTGAATTGAAACTCGCCGCGTTCATTCGTCGCGACTCGCGCGAATCCAGCGGGAAACGTCTCATTCCGCGGTCCGGCGTCGCCCACTTGCCATACTTCGAGAATCGCGTCCGGCACCGGCTGAGCGTCACCATCCAGAACTCGCCCGCGAATGGTCGCACGCGGTCCGTTTGCCCCGGGACATTCGATATCCGCTTTACACAGGGCGGTCAGCCCGATCGAGAAAAACGGTCCCACCGTCTGCGAAGCCGTCGGCAAGGGGCTCATTTCATTGTTCCATCGGGGTTGCTTCCCGCCCGCGCAAAACAATGTCAAAGCGGTATCCCAACGCAAATTCGGGCGAAGTATTTTCCCAGTCGAATGTCGAAATCAGCCGCCGCTTCGCCTTTTCATCTGAAATACAGCTATAGATCGGATCGTAGTCGAGCAGCGGATCACCTGGAAAATACATCTGGGTGACCAAACGGCTCAGTAAGCCATCGCCAAAAATCGAAAAATGAATGTGCGCCGGCCGCCACGCGTTGGCATGATTTCCCCAAGGATAGGCTCCCGGCTTGATGGAAAGAAAACGGTAGCGGCCCTCTCCATCAGTCAACGTTCGCCCGCATCCGCTGAAATTCGGATCGAGCGGCGCATTGTGCTGATCCAGTTTGTGCAGGTAACGCCCCGCGGCGTTCGCCTGCCACACTTCGATCAGTGCGCCGCGCGCGGGCCTGCCGCCCTCATCTAACACCCGCCCGGTCACCACAATTCTCTCGCCGAGCGGAGCTCCCGCATGTTGCGCTGTCAGATCATGATCGGTCTGACGGATCGCTTGTTGCCCGAAAACCGGCCCAGTTCTTTCCGAAAGCGTATGCGGCAGCACAATCAACGGCCGGGTCGGTGCGCGTTTCACCGACGACTTATATTCCGGATGCAAATACTCCGGCTGCGTTCCCGCCTGCCATTTTTCAAATACCGGCAACTTCGCCATTCGCTTCTTTCCAAAATGCAGCGCGAATCGCGCCACATCCTCCCGCCGTAGGGCGCAGCACAGCTCCGTCCTTCGGCAAAAACCACCCATACATGTTCGCCTGGGCCTTACACCGGCCGCTCGATTCCCGCCGCCTCCGCCGTCACATCCGTGTACTTCAAACCCGCTCCGGTATTGAACAACACCACTCGATCAGACGCCTGCAAAAAACCCGCCTTCAACAAATGATCGTAAGCTGCCGTAGCCGCCGCTCCCTCCGGCGAAAGAAAAATCCCTTCATTCTTCGCCCAATCACGCAACGAACTCAAAATCACTTGGTCGGAAAACGCCAACGCCACTCCGCCCGACTCCTTCAGAATTTCCAGCATGATGTAATCGCCATAGGGCTTCGGCACACGCAATCCGGACGCGAACGTTGCCGCGTTCTCCCACATCGTGCTCACTTTTTCGCGCTCATCAAACGCCCGCGCAACCGGCGCGCATCCTGCCGACTGCACCGCAATCATCTTGGGCCGCTTTCCTGGCGCTACCCACCCCAACTCCTCCAACTCCGCAAAGGCCTTCCACATTCCAATCAACCCCACTCCACCGCCCGTCGGATAAAACACCGCCTCTGGATATTCCCACCCAAGCTGCTCCACCAACTCGTACCCCATGGTCTTTTTTCCTTCGATACGAAATGGCTCCTTCAGCGTCGAAATATCGAACCAGCCATTTGTCTCTTTCTGCTCCGCCACCATCCGTCCGCAATCGGAAATTAATCCATCGACCAGCGTAATATTCGCGCCGTACATTTTAGCTTCCACATAGTTCGCAAACGGCACATCCTTCGGCATGAAGATATTCGCTTCGATTCCCGCTGCTGCCGCGTACGCCGCCAGAGCTCCCGCCGCATTTCCCGCCGACGGCACCGCCAATTTTTTCAGCCCGTAATGCTTGGCCATGGTCACCGCCAACGCCAGTCCTCGCGCCTTAAAGCTTCCCGTGGGATTGGCACCCTCTTCCTTTACTACCACACTCGGATATCGCTTGCTTCCAATCGCCGGCGTCCATCCTTCCCCCAGCGTCACTGGCTCCACCTCCGGCAACACTGACCGATACCTCCACATCCCCGCCCAACCGTCCGCCGCTCCATCGCGTGCGATCTGCTCGCGATGCTGCAATCCGCACAGCGCATTGAATTCATATCGAACATAAAACGCACCGGCGCATTTCGGGCAAACCGTCTGCGGCGTTTCCGCGGAAACCGTAGCTTTACACCGCGAACACTCAAAACATCTTATTTTTGGCATATCCTGACGATACCAGCCGACTGAACCCCCGGCAACTCGCCCCGAAATGACCTGCGCCGGCTCTTTTGGGTTTTCCGCCCCCCTCTTTCCAGTGGGCGCCGCATGCTTCGTTGCTAAGGGTGCGGTTCGATCTTAAATTTTGGTAACCGCTGCCTGGCGAGCGCTGTATGGTTTCCCCGGCCCGGGCCATGCCTGGCGCTTGTCTTCGCCGAGCCGTTCTCAGCTATCATGTCGGTTCTCGTTCAAGGCGTCGCGAGGCACGTTTTGCCGGCAAACGGTTCAAGGCAATTCAAGACTCTACTCACCGCAGGACTGCTCCTGTTCGCCGCAGGCTGCCTGCTCCTGATTCCCTTCCCCGCACACAAATCGCTGGTCCTCCTTCGCTGTCTGGCATTAGCAATCCTGGCCATCGCTGGCCTCCAGAATCGTTCTCTCACCTTCTGGATTTTCTTCGCCATGCTAACCGGACTCGAACTAGGCCTCGATGCTCCGCGTTTCGCTTCGCAACTCCAATTTCTCAGCGACATCTTCCTCCGTCTCATCAAAGTCATTGTCGCTCCACTGATCCTCGGCACGCTCATCACCGGCATCGCCGGTCACGGCGATCTAGGCAAAGTCGGCCGCATCGGCTGGAAAAGTCTGGTTTATTTCGAATTCGTCACCACCATCGCTCTCTTCCTTGGAGTCTTCGCCATCAATCTCAGTAAAGCAGGCCAAGGTCTGGTCATGCCCGCAAACCCTTCTCAAGCCGTTACAAAAGCCGCCCCGCTCCTCTGGACCGATTTCATAGTGCACATTTTTCCAGAAAACATCGTCCAATCCGTCGCGGAAAACCAAATCCTTCAGGTCGCCGTCTTCGCGATTCTTTTCGCCATCGCTCTTACCCGAGTTCCCGAACCGCTGCAAAGGCCCATCTTCAATTTCGCCGAATCGCTCACCCAAGTCATGTTCCGCTTCACCAACATGGTCATGTACTACGCACCCATCGGTGTGGGCGCTGCGATGGCTTACACCGTCGGTCACATGGGCATCACTGTTCTTCTGCCACTTGGCAAACTCCTGCTTACGGCTTACGGCGCCTTCCTCGCCTTTCTGCTTTTGGTTCTTCTTCCGATTGCTTTGCTGACCCGCATTCCGCTCCGCCGATTTCTCGCCGCCGTCTCCGAACCCGCGACCATTGCGTTTGCCACCAGCACTTCCGAAGCCGCTCTTCCGCGGGCCATGGAATGCATGGAAATCTTCGGTGTTCCTCGGCGCATCGTGGCCTTCGTCATTCCCGCTGGTTACAGTTTCAATCTCGACGGATCGACGCTGTATCTGGCGCTGGCTTCTGTGTTCGTCGCGCAAGCTGCAGGAATTCACATGTCCTGGTGGCAGCAATTCTTTATGGTCCTCACCCTGATGCTCACCAGCAAGGGCATCGCCGGCGTGCCGCGCGCCACACTTGTGGTGCTTCTCGCGACTTCTTCTGTTCTTCACCTTCCCACGGAACCGATCTTCGTTATCCTCGGAGTGGATGCCCTCATTGACATGGCGCGCACCTCGGTGAACGTCACCGGCAACTGCCTGGCCAGCGCGGTCATCGCCCGTTGGGAAAACGAACTCACCGTGCCCGAATCCTAGTCTTGGCTGTCTAGTTGCCATTATCGTTACGCATTTTCTGCCCCGGTGGTCGCAGTGTTCTTCTCTCTGCAATTCCTGCTTTTTCCGCACTTTCGCTCTGCCCGACTTTCGAAGTTTACTTGCACTTTCGCTCAAATATCGCGATGCTTATTCCTTCGCCTCAGAACCGCGCCGATGATCGCGAAAAACCTTCGCTCAGTCGTTCGAAGCTCGCTCTGGCTGGCGCATCTCTGCGCCTTGCTGCTTTTTCTTTGCGCGGCCTCTGCGTTTTGCGCGGACGACATCAATAAAATCTCTCCCACCGGGTATGTCACCGATCTGGCTGGCGTCATTCCATCCGCTACTCGCCAGCGCTTGGAAATTCTTTGCCGGGAAGTGGAACAAAAAACCGGTGCGCAAATGGCCATCGTCACCGTCCGATCTCTTGATGATCGTCCGGTGGAAGACTACGCGGTGGACTTATTCAAGCATCTCGGCGTTGGCGCAAAAAAAGCCGACACCGGCGTGCTTCTCCTAGTCGCTCCTAACGACCGCAAATACCGCATTGAAGTCGGCTATGGGCTCGAAGCGACCATCAACGACGCGCGCGCGGGCGACGCTGGCCGCGCCATGGTTCCCTTCCTGCGCCAGAATGATTATGGTTCGGCAATCGAAATTGCCGCCTGGCAAATCGCGAAATATATTGCCGACGACAAGGGTGTGGCACTTTCCGGCCAGCCTCTGGCTCGCCGGGTCGCTGCGCCCTCTCGCCAAAATCAATCGCCGATCAGTTTTTTTTGGATTCTCTTTGCTCTTTTCGTTCTCTTTCAAATTTTTCGTTCGGCGGCCGGCAGCGCCGTGGGTCGCCGCGGCGGCAGTGGCTGCATGAATGGCTGCTGGTGGATTCTTCCGTTTCTGATGAGTGGAGGCGGTGGCAGAGGAAGTGGTTGGGGAGGCGGAGGCGCAAGCAGTTGGGGTGGCGGGGGAGGATTCGGCGGTGGGGGCGGAGGATTTGGCGGGTTCGGCGGCGGCTCGAGCGGAGGCGGCGGAGCGTCGGGAAGTTGGTAAGATACGCGTGATCGCTTTTGCGCGAAAACATGCGTAAGCGAGGATGGAATGCTGGCAAGAGAAGAAAAACTCACGGAGATCGTACGCAGGCTGCAGGAAGCCGCAGGAGAAAATCTGCAATCGATTGTTTTGTACGGTTCGGCGGCGCGCGGAGATTTTCATGTGCACAAATCGGATTTGAATTTACTCTGCGTGCTGAAATCCGCGCGAGCCGCGGAGTTGTTGCGTATCGCTCCGGTTGTGCACTGGTGGAGTGGGCAGCTGCGTGAACCGCCTCCGCGAATCTTTACCCAGGAAGAATTGCTACATTCCGCCGACGTTTTTGCCGTGGAACTGCTGGACATCGGCAAAGCGCATCGCGTTCTGTTCGGGTCCGATCCGGTTGCGGGCATCGAGGTCCCGATGAATCTGCACCGTGTGCAAGTTGAGCACGAACTGCGCAGCGCGCTGCAAAAACTGCGGGATCATTTTCTGCGCGCGTCTGGTACCGAGCAACAGCTCCGCGAAATTTACGCCAAATCCATTTCCAGCATTACTGTTCTTTTGCGGCACGTCTTGATTGCGCTCGGAGAGGATTCGCCGAACGGCAACCGTGAAATCTACCAGCGCATCGAAGAACTGACCGGCGCCGACGCCGCGGCTTTTGAGCTGGGCCGCGAGCTGCGTGACAATCATCCGGTTTCCGAAATTACGCGCGCGTACGGGAAATATCTGGAGGCTGTTGAATCGGTGATTCTCGCGCTGGACGCGCTGGTTCCCAAACGCGAATGGCAGCGCGTGAAATCACAAAATTTCTAAACTGGAAATTGCAGCATTGAGATTCGCACAAGGAGAACGTTGATGAAAATTGGTTTGGTGATCCTAGTCATTCTGCTGATTCTCGCCCTCATCTTAGGAAGCGCTTATGTCGGCCGCCGCAACCAGATGGCCATCAAGCGCGAAGCGGTGAGCGCGGCTTGGTCGCAAGTCGACGTGGTGCTGCAGCGCCGCGCGGATTTGATTCCCAATCTCGTCGAAACAGTGAAGGGTTTTGCGGTGCACGAGGAAAAAGTTTTTGGCGACATCGCCGCGGCTCGCTCGGCTTTGATTGGCGCAAAAACTCCCGCTGACAAAATCGCGGCGAACGGTGCGCTGGATTCCGCGCTCAGCCGCTTGCTGGTCATCACGGAGAATTATCCGCAACTGAAATCCAACGAAAATTTCCTCCGTCTGCAGGACGAACTCGCGGGAACGGAAAACCGTATTGCCGTCGAACGCCGACGCTACAACGAAACAGTACAGGACTACAACACTTACATTTCTCTTTTCCCCAACAGTCTAGTGGCTAGCTTCGGCGGCTTCGCTCGCAATGACGCGTATTTCAAAACGGATGAGGGCGCGCGCACCGCTCCCAAGGTGAATTTCGATTTCAACAAGTCCACCGTGCCGGCGACGCCTGCTCCGGCCAAACCCTAGCGCCGCCACGGAGTCATCCCGGGGAGCTGTTTTGTCGTTTGCCGTTCACCGTTTCACGTCACTTTCATTTTGCGCCGGCCCCTCACCCAGGAATTCGCTTAAGAGCATATGGAAGTGGTGGACGCCATTTTCGCGTTTGACGGAGTAGCGTCCGCGGTCGTAGGTGGACGAGCGAAGGCCGCGCTGCACGTTGGCGCAGAGCATGATGTCTTCCTGCTGTACCTCGTCACTAAATGCAATTGCTTTCTCGATGCGTTCTTGTGTTCTGGCTTGATCCACATCGTGGAAGAACCACTCAAAAATGGTCAGCGTTTTTTCGGGGCCGAGCGGAACGATCAGGTTGGTGGAAATATTGTCGGGATAGATGTTTAGCATTAAATTTGGAAAAATCCAGAAGTAGAGCGCTTCCTGTAAGCCTGTTCCCGGTGCGTAGAAACGATCGGAGGAGTCTTCCGGCTTCATGGCACGGATGGGGGCGAACTGCTGCGAGTAGTAACGAAAAGTGTCGGTACGATATTTTGAGTAATCAATTTCGCGCATCAGGCCGGGATGGGCGATGGGAATGTGGTAGCCCTCGAGATAGTTGTCCACGTACACCTTCCAGTTGCAGTCGATGATGTAGTCGCGGCGTTCGGCGAATTGCAATCCTGCAAACTGGAAACCGCGTGCCTGTTCCGGAATCTTTCCCAAGTAGGTAGCAAGAGATTCCAGTGGACCTTCGTCGGCATTGACCTGAAAAGACACGAAGATGAATTTTTCCCAGGTTTCCAGACGCAGTGGAACCATGCCCATGCTGCGGCGATCGAAGAATTCAACGCCTTCAACGTCGGGCGTGCCGATCAGGCGGCCGTCGAGAGTGTAGGTCCAGCCGTGATACTGGCAGCGCAGAACATTTCGGCAGCCGCTGCCAAGGGCGATGGGGCCGGCGCGATGGCGGCAAACGTTGCTGAAGGCGCGGAGACATCCCTGGTGGTCACGAACGACGATGATTGGTTCGCCGGCAATGTCGGCCGTGAAAAAACTTTCCGGATCGGAGATGGTGCGCTTGACACCGTTTACTTCGCCGCAAGATTCATCCAGGGTACCAACCAGCTGCCAGGTGCGGCGAAAGATTTTGTCACCTTCGATTTCGAGAATCGCCGGATCGGTATAGAAGCGCGAAGCGAGAGTACGCGCGCATTCGATCTGCTGGTTTACGTCGAGATGGAGAGGGTTGCTGGTCATGGAAGGAAGTTTCTCATAGTTGCTGTGAGCGGGGGTACAAAGGCGCAAAGTACAGAGGGATGGGATATGAGCGGGGCTTTGTCGCCTCAGGCTACTGAGGCCCGCTCGAGCAACAACCGGTTGTTGACTCGTGCGTTGCAAAATCCGATCGAACCGCTTGGAGGGTTGTCAAAGCCGAACGGTGACTCGCAAAAAGGTGGCTGGGATTCTAGTGCCGCCATTGGTACTTGTCGTTCTGTGCTTTGGCGAGCGCCATTCGTTGCTCGCGGCTACAAGTTCCTTCGATCGCCGGCCGCGCTGGTCAGCTCCCTGATGGGGCGTACTTCAATACTGCCCACCTGGGCGGGAGGCATTTGCGAGGCCATTTGGATGGCCTGGTTCAGTTCGGCGGCGTCAATCAAGTAGAAACCTGCCAGACACTCCTTGGTTTCCGCGAAAGGGCCATCGGTGATGGTCAGTTTTCCGTCGCGGACCCGAACCGTTTTCGCAGTACGCACGGGTTGCAGTGCTTCCGAGGCCAGGCATCGGCCGGCGTGGCGAAGACCCTGGTCGTAAGCCATACATTCATCGTCGGTCATGGCTCCGATCTTCTTTTCTTCGCCGTAAACCAGGCATAGGTACTTCAATCTGCACTCTCCATCACTCCAATCAAGCTCCCTGCCATACATGAATACCACACTTGCGCCGGAAATCGAGAGCGGACAGCCGAAGCTGGCCAAATAACGGGAAATGAGGTACAACGCAGGACGCAGCAAGGCAGAGAGCGGTATGGCCACTTCAAGTGACGGCGCAGGGTGCGGCAAGGAGGGACAGCATGCCCGGAAACGACGCAGGGAGTTCGGCTAGAGGGTTTCGCGTGCAGCGAAAAGAGTTGCAGGATGGTTGGGTGGTGGAGTGCTTCGGGCGGCTGACGAGCGAGAATGTGCCGCTATTGAAGGAAGAGATGCGAGAAGCGTGCGGGAGAAAAGGGCGAATCGTGCTGGACCTGAAAGGCGTGCCGATGATGGACAGTTCGGGCCTAGGTGCCGTGGTGACGCTACACGTTTCGGCGCGCACGCGGGGCTGCCGGCTGGAGGTGGTAAACGCCAGCAAACCGATTCGAGACCTCTTCAGCATGACCAATGTCTTGTCGCTGTTCGAACATGCGGGACGCTGCGGCGGCCGGATCATGTAGGCGTCGGCAGCGCCGCCAGCTCACCCTCGCCGTTGCGCCATGGGAGCGTTGGTGTGTTGAGGCAGCGCCAGCCTCTTTCGTCGCCTGTTTTCGTTTCACTGCAAACAGTTACCGGAACGACTGGAGCCGATCCAGATGCAAAAATGTTGTGAAAACTCGGCCATAGCCTAAACTGATTTCAATAGGCTGAACCCTATTTTAGCCTTCTTAGTGGCGAACCTGGGTTAGAGTTTGCGCGCCAGCCCGTATGACCCCTGGCGGGTAGGGCTGTCGGTAGTCGTTGCCGTGATGGCCTGAAACGCGGCCAGGGACCTGGCAGGACGGGTCAGGTCGGCACA
>Ga0306920_100007186_pt1 | contig 14636 bp, 10 predicted proteins | sample flu12Cox44000170_FD_204666 | JGI IMG/M metagenome (GOLD analysis project Ga0306920, IMG submission 204666) | Lab enrichment of tropical soil microbial communities from Luquillo Experimental Forest, Puerto Rico - flux4day.12C.oxic.44.000.170 (v2)... | ecosystem: Environmental > Terrestrial >...
GTCACGCCGGATCATAAGGCGTGGATGTCCCAGCCATGCTGTTCATACGACGTGGATGTGGCATCCACGCCTTTTGGCCTGGTGCTGGCGGTGCAGATGTGTCTGGAGTTCGTTTCAGTCGCGCTTGGACGGCCGTCCGGAGACATGGGCTAACACTCCAGCCGGACTTCGTACGAAGTCCGGCTGGAGTGCTGACCCGGCGTTACCAACGATGCAGAAGTGACGGCGAGGTGCGACGGGTCCTGGGGCGGGTCCTGGGCCTGGGTTAGCGGAGGACGATGCTGGCGATCTTGCCGGGGACTATGACCAGGCGGGCCACGTCGTCGTGCGGGTAGGAGGGGTGGCGGGCCAGCAGGCCGGCGATGTCGTCGCGGGTGGCGGACGCGGGCACCTCGATGGTGAAGCGGACCTTGCCGTTGACCTGGACGGGCAGCGTCAGGGTTTCGGCCGCGGCCAGGGCCGGGTCGGCCTGCGGGAAGGGCTCGTAGGCCAGGGACTCCGGGTGGCCCAGCCGCTGCCACAGCTCCTCGGCCAGGTGCGGGGCCAGCGGCGCCATCATCAGCACCAGCGGCTCGGCCAGGGCGCGGGGCGCCCGCGGCAGCCGGGCCGCGTGCGCGGTCAGCTCGATGATCCGCGCGATCGCGGTGTGGAAGCGCAGCGCGATGAAGTCCTCGCGCACCACGGCGATGGTCTGATGCAGCAGACGCTCGGTGGCGGCGTCCAGGCCCGCGGCGGGTCCGGTCATGGTCTCGGCAGGTCCGGTCATGGTCTCGGCGGGTCCGGTCATGGTCTCGGCGGGTCCGGTCATGGTCTCGGCGGGTCCGACCAGGGTCTCGCCGGTCGCCTCGTCGACGATCAGGCGCCACAGGCGCTGCAGGAAGCGGTGCATGCCGGTGATGTCACCGGGATGCCAGGGCCGGTCGCCGTCCAGCGGGCCCATCGCCATCTCGTACAGCCGCAGCGTGTCGGCTCCGTAGGCCTCGTAGATGTCGTCCGGGCTGACGCCGTTCTTCAGGCTCTTGCCCATCTTCCCGGCCCGCCGGGTGACCGGCTGGCCGGCGCGTTGCCAGCCGTCCAGCGTCCGGGTCACCTCGGCGGCGGGCACGTACAGGCCGCGCGCGTCGGTGAAGGCGTCGGCCAGGATGTAACCCTGATTGAAATATTTACCGAACGGTTCCGGGGTCCCCGCGACGCCGTAGTCGTAGAGCACCTTGTGCCAGAACCTGGCGTACAGCAGGTGCAGCACCGCGTGCTCCACCCCGCCGACGTACAGGTCGACGCCGGACGGCGACATCCAGTACCGCTCGATGTCCGGGTCGGCCAGGGCGGTCTCGTTGTCCGGATCCAGGTAGCGCAGGTAGTACCAGCACGAGCCGGCCCACTGCGGCATCACGCTCAGCTCGCGGCGGTAGCGGCGGGGCCCGTCGCCCAGGTCCAGCGTGACCTGGGCCCAGCCGGGCGCGCGGGCCAGCGCGGGCACCGGGTCGCTGGCGTCGTCCTGCGGCACCGGCCGGAAATCCGTCATCTCCGGCAGCGTCACCGGCAGCATGTCCTCGGGCAGCGCGACCGGCCGGGCCGCTGGGTCCGGGTCGGCCTCGTCGTAGACGATGGGGAACGGCTCGCCCCAGTAGCGCTGCCGGGAGAACAGCCAGTCCTTCAGGTGGTAGGGGCCGCCGCTCGGACCGATCCAGTTCCGCTGCAGGCGCTTGACGTGCTCCGGCCAGTCCACCTGGTCCAGGTCGGCCAGCAGCCGCTCGGCGAACGCGGTGATGCGCAGCATCCACTGGCGCAGCGGCCTGCGGTAGACCGGGTAGTTGCCGACCGCGCTGCGACCCTCGCCGGTCACCTCCTCGTCGGCCAGCACCGTGCCCAGCCCCGGGCACCAGTTGACGACCTGCTCCGACAGGTAGGCCAGGCGGTGCGCGTCGACGGCGTCGGCCCGCTCGGCCGCGGTCAGGTCCGGCCAGGGCCGGCCGTCCGGGGTGGCGCGGACGCCCGAGGCGAACTCGGCGATCAGGTCGGCGACCGGACGGGCCCGGTCGGCCGCGGGGTCGTACCAGCTGTTGAAGATGCGCAGGAAGATCCACTGGGTCCAGCGGTAGTAGGACGGGTCGCTGGTCATGATCTCGCGCCGGCGGTCGTGCGCCAGGCCCAGCCGGCGCAGCTGGCGGCGCATGACGGCGGCGTTCTGCCGCACGGTGACGGCCGGGTGCTGGCCGGTGTCGATCGCGTACTGCTCGGCGGGCAGCCCGAAGGTGTCGAAGCCGAACGGGTGCAGCACGTGATGTCCGGTCATGCGCAGGTAGCGGCCGAACACGTCGGTGCCGATGTAGCCCAGCGGGTGTCCCACGTGCAGCCCGATGCCGCTGGGGTACGGGAAGAAGTCCAGCAGGTAGAACTTGGGCCGCCGGGCCACCCCGGCGAAGCCCTCGGACAGCGCGCCGGACGGGTTGCGCGCCTCGAAGGTGCCTTCTCGTTCCCAGCGGTCCTGCCAGCGCAGCTCGATCTCGCCGGCCAGCCGCGCGTCGTACCGGAACGGCGGTCTCTCCTCGGTCATGGCTTCTCCCGTTTGGTCCGCAGGGAACGAAAAAGCCCCTCACGCATGAGGGGCTGCCGCGCTGACGGATCTCGGGTCAGCGCGGCCCGGCGAGAAGCAGGCTTCCTGCGGCGAACATACGACCAGGATAACCGCCCGGCCCTGCCGTCCCCACCGAATTATCCGACGCCGTGCTCGAGCGGGCCCGGGCGGCACGGGGTTAGGCTGCCGGTGCGAGCTGGGGGACGGTGTTGAGCAGCGCGCGGGCCCAGTCCCGGTAGCCGGCTTGGCTGGGATGGAAGCAATCGGAGGCGAACTTGCCCGGCCAGGGCGGCAGGAAGTGCGCGGAGACCTCGGCGACGGGCAGGCCGCGGGCGGCGGCGGCCCGGTGGATGGTCCGGTTGATCCTGGTCACGTAGGGCACGCTGGCCCGGCCGAGCAGGCCCCAGCAGCCGGCGGGCAGCGGCAGGTCGAGCAGCACGGTCTGGTCCGGGACGGCCGCGATCAGCGCGCGCAGGTCGGCGAACAGCTTGGCCGGGCTGGTGTACAGGATGTCGTTGACGCCGATACCGCAGGTCACGAGGTCAGCCCGGGCGGGCATCAGGGGCAGCTGGGCGGCGAGCACGTCGCGGGTGAGCGCGCCGGAGACGGACAGGTTGAGGACCCGCCAGGGCAGGGCGGTCTGGCGGCGGAGTTCGGCCAGGACCTGGCCGACGTAGCCGGCATCCGGGCTGGACGCGCCGAGACCCTGCGCGGTCGAGTCGCCGAGCACCACCCAGAGCGGTCCCTCGAGGGTTAGCACCCGGTCGTTGTGTGCCCGCCAGTGGCGGGCGAAGTCGGCGCAGTCCTCGCGCATCGCGGTGACCCCGTCGGCCCAGCGGCCGAACGGCCCGGCGCGCAGCCCGGACACCTCGGCGGCCTGGGTGCGGGTCAGGTACGAGCCCATGGTGGCGACGATCTCGACCGGCGAGCGCCGCGGGCCGCCGCCCCGGTCGGCGAAGCCGCAAAGGGCCAGCATCCAGGCCGGACGTGACACCGCAGGCATCCGCTGCACGCTTGGCCCCCCACGGAAAAGGTTGACACGGGACAAACGACGCTAAACGAACACATGGATACCTGTCAAAGGGGACGTGTCGACGGACTGCCGTAGAGCCAGTCGGTGTAGGAGTAGTCGTCGGCGGGCCGACGGCGGAACAGTTCGTCCCGCAGCAGCGCCCCCACGCCGTCGACGTGCCAGATGTCGCCCCAGGTGCGGGCGGTGCGCTGCACCCGCGCGGCGTGCGGGGCACGCTCGGCCTGATAGCCGGCCAGCGCCTTGCCGATCAGCTGCGGGCCCGGGCAGGCGGCCAGGGCGCGGGCCAGCGCGTCGGCGTCTTCGATGGCCTGGCAGGCGCCCTGGGCCAGGTACTGCAGCATCGGGTGCGCCGCGTCGCCGAGCAGCGTGATCCGGCCGCGGGTCCAGTCGGCCAGCGGCTCCCGGTCGTACATCGGCCACCACCGGTCCCGCCACAGGAACCCGGTCGCCTCGCGCACCTGCGGACAGCAGACGCCGAACGCCTCGTCCAGCTCCGCGGGGCCGCCCCACTCGGCGTCGGTAAGTCCCGGGTCGGCCGCGTACCTGCGGCTGCGGAACACCGCGACCTGGTTGTAGATCTGCCCGGCGCGCAGCGGGTACTGCACGAAGTGCAGGTCAGGGCCGATCCAGGCGACCACCTCGTCCAACTCGGACCGCGCGGTCACCTCCTCGATCCCGGCCGTGCCGCGGTAGGCGGCGAAGCCCGAGCAGACCGGCCGGTCGGCGGAGAACAGCACGCGGACGCCGGAGTGCAGGCCGTCGGCGGCGATCAGCACCGAGCCCCGGTAGCCGGTGCCGTCGGCGCATTCGGCGGTGGCGGCGCCGTCGTCGCCGGCCACCGCGATGACGTCCTGGCCGGCTTGCAGCCCGACGCCCGCGGCCAGGCAGCCGTCGTACAAGATGGCGAGCAGGTCGCTGCGGTGCATGACCACGTACGGCGCGCCGTACCGGGCGCGGAACGGCTCCCCCAGGTCCAGGGCCGTCAGCTCCCTGGCGGTCAGCGCGCTGCGCAGCAGCAGCCGGCGCGGCCGCACGCCGGCCTCGAGCACCCGGCCGAGCACGCCCAGGCCGGCCAGCACCCGGGTGGCGTTGGGCGCGAGTTGCAGGCCGGCGCCGAGCTCGGCGAACTGCGCGGCCTTCTCCAGCACCCGGACCCGGTGCCCGTCACGCGCCAGCGCGAGGGCGGCGGTCAGCCCGCCGATGCCCCCGCCGACGACCAGGATGTCCGCCCGCATCGCTCGCCTCCAAGATCCGAGGGTAAGCCCCTCTCGGGCCCTCGGGGGGGCTCCGGGGGGGTCGTCCCCCCCGGAGCTGACGCGGTATAACGAAGCGGTGAGCTACCGGCCCGGGGACGCGCAGGATGCCGTCCGGCTGGCCGTCCAGGCGTCTCGCGCGCTGGCGGCGGCCGGGCAGGCCGACATGGTCTGGGGACACGCCAGCGTCCGTGACCCCGGCGGCCGGGGCGCCTGGATGAAGAGCGCCGGCTGGGGCCTGGAGGAGATCGACACCGCGAAGATCGTCCTGGTCAGCCCGGAGGGTGAGGTGGCCTGGGGCGAAGGGCCGCGGCACATCGAGTACCCGATCCACACCGAGATCATGGCGGCGCGGCCTGACGTCGGCTCGGTCGTGCACACGCACTCGCCGGCGGCCAACGAGTTCGCCGCGCTGGACGTGGCGCTGCGCCCGCTCGACCACGCCGGATCGCTGTTCTGCTACCCGGACATCCCCCGGTTCACGCTCACCGGCGGCCTGATCAAGACCGGGGAGCTCGGCGCGGCGCTGGCCGGCGCGCTAGGCGGCGCGCGGGCCTGCCTGATGCCGCAGCACGGCATCGTGGCCGTCGGCCCCGACGCGCCCGCCGCGGTGATGACCGCGGTGCTGCTCGACCGGGCCTGCCGGACCCAGCTGAACGCGATGGCGGCGGGCCCGCTGCGGCGCTGGGGCGACGCGGAGGACACCATGGCCAAGCGCGCCGACGTCTGGTCCGGCCGGCAGCTGCGGGCGGGCTGGGAGTACCTGCTGCGCCGGGCCGCGCAGGCGGATCCTTCGCACTGAGTTCCCGGCTGGGTTATCGTGCCTGGGTGCCAGCCGATTACGAGAAGATCCGCGAGGACAACATCGCCAGGTACGGCTGGGACACCGCCGTGCTCGACCTGCTCGGCCAGCTGTACAGCGAGCGCACGCACTTCATCTTCGAGCTGATCCAGAACGCCGAGGACGCCGGCGCGACCGAGCTGGCCTTCGAGTTGTTCGCGGACCGGCTCGAGCTACGGCATGACGGGAGGCCGTTCACCGAGGCCGACGTCCGCGGTGTCTGCGGGATCGGCAAGAGCGGCAAGTCCGCGGACCTCACCGCGATCGGGAAGTTCGGCATCGGCTTCAAGTCGGTGTACGCCTACACCAGGTCGCCGCGCGTGCACAGCGGGGACGAGCACTTCAGGATCGAGAACTACGTCCGGCCGTTCCCGGTGCCGCCGCCGGCGGTGCCCCCGGCCGGGACGCTGTTCGTCTTCCCCTTCGACCACGACACCGTGCCCGCCGCGGTCGCGGCCCGGGAGATCGCGGCGGCGCTGACCGCGATCCGGCCCCGGATCCTGCTGTTCCTGCGGAGCATCGAGCGGCTGCGGGTCGCTGGCGCGGGGGTGCCCGGTTCTGTCCTCGAGCGGTCGGTCGCGGCCGGGCCTGGCCTTCCGGGGGGATCGGGGCGGCGGGTCACCCTGTCCAGGGGCGGCAGGCCGGCCGAGGCATGGCTGGCCTGGCACCGCCAGGCCGTGCCCCTGGCGCCGCCGGTCGAGATCGCCTTCCGGGCCGACGGCGCCCTCGACCAGTGGCGTCTCGTGCCGTGTGACAGCTCGCCGCTCGTGGTGTCCTTCCCGACCGAGAAAGAGACCTTTCTCGGATTCCTGGTGCAGGGGCCGTACCGGACGACGCCGGCCCGGGACAACGTCCCAGGGCACGACCCGTCGAACCAGCTCCTGGTGCGCGAGACGGCCGCGCTGCTGTGCGACGTGCTGCGCCAGCTGCGTGACGAGGGCCTGCTCACCGTCGGCCTGCTGACGGCGCTGCCGCTGGACGCCGCGCGCTTCCCACCCGAGTCGATGTTCCGCCCGCTGTTCGACGCGGTGGGCGAGATCCTGCTCACCGAGGCGCTGATCCCGGTGGACGGCGGCGGCTACGGCGTGACCGTCGACCTGTCCCTGGGTCCGGCCGAGGTGCACGAACTCCTCACGCCCGGTCAGCTGGGCGCGCTGGCCGGCGCGGACCGGCCCATCCGGTTCGCGGACGAGTCGATCACCGAGCACCTCACCCCGCTCCTGTGGCACTACCTGCGGGACGAGATCGGCATCGACGAGATCACGCCCGACGCGGTGGTGGCGCTGGTAACGGGGGAATTCCTGAAAGAGCAGCCGGACGAGTGGATCACGCGCTTCTACGCGTTCCTGTTCGCCCACTCCGCCCTGTGGCGGGAGGCCCGGGCCAAGCCGATCATCCGGCTCGAAGACGGAAGCCAGGTCGCGCCGTTCGACGGCCAGGACCGCCCGGCGGTGTACCTGCCCGGGCCGGCCCCGTTGATCTCCGGCAGCGGCCTGCCCACCGTGCGCCGGGCCATCGCCGGCTCACCGGCCGCGCGGCCGTTCCTCGAGGCGCTTGGCCTCACCGAACCGGACCTGATCGCCGAGGTGCTCCAGGTCATCCTGCCCAGGTACGACGGGCTGGCCCCGGAGAACGCGGAGGACCTGGCCGGCCTGGATCCGGCCCGGCACGACGCCGACGTGCAGTGCGTCGTGCGGGCGCTGGACGACGCGGCGGCCGGACGGCGGGAGGAGCTGCTCGAACGGGTGCGGCGAGCCGCCTTCCTGATCGGGGAGAACGCCGCCGACGGGACCTTGCGGCTGATGCCGCCGCCTGGTCTGTACCAGCGGAGCAAGGAGCTCGAGGCTTACTTCGACGGGAACCCGGACGTCTGGTTCGCGGCCGACCGCTACGGACCGTGGCTGGCTCAGCTGCGCGGGATGGGCGTGCGGCAGGCGGTCGAGGTCCGGGCACGGACCCCGAACGAGCTCGGCTACGTGATGGTCACGCTCGACTTCGGCCGGAACGAGCGCGGGCTCGACGGCTTCGACCCGGCCGCGGAGATCGACGGTCTTGACTTCGCGCTGGAGCACCCCGGCCACGCCCGTTCGGAATACGCCTGGAACGTCCTGCTCGTCCCGAACCGCCGGCTGGTGGCCGGCGTGGTGGAGCGGTCCGTGCTCCCCTCGTTCTCGGACGTGAGCCAGGAGCGGGTCAAGTCGGCCATCGCGGCCATCGCCGAGCGCGAGGCGTGGCTGCCGGGCCGGGACGGGACGTTCCGCCGGCCGGGCGAGCTGTCCCTCGACGACCTGCCGCCGACGTACACGCGGGACGACGGGCTGGCGCAGGCGCTGGGCATGCTCCAGCCCGTGGTGGGCCTGGCGGCCCGGCGGCTCGGCGTCCCGGCGGAGGTGCTATGGGGACTGAGCGCCCGCCCCGACCTGGTCGCGATGGTCGAGCGCGAACTCGCGGCCGACCGCGGCGATCACGGCGAGCGTTTACGCTCGGCCGTCCGTCGGGCCGTCCAGCGCTGGGTGCACGCCTGGGCGTCCTTGCAGTACCAGCGCAGGTCAGCGCAGGCGTGGCCGCCGTCGGGCACCAGCAGGCCCAGCGGAAGCTCGATGCCGCACAGCGCGCAGCGCGCCACCTGCAAGGCGCGGCGGCCACCGCCGTGCTGCTGCGTCGACGCAGCTGATGAGAGATCTGCGGCCATGGTCCCTCCCCGCGGGGCGCCCACCCTTTGACCCATACGATGCCGTGTGGTCCAGGCAGCCGTGGGACTGGTGGTGCTCCCGGCGGCAGGCTTGTCAAATGTGACTTGCGGCGAAAGCGTTAATTGTGATCAAAGCGAATCATAACCCTACGGGCGGGCGCGTCTGAGGCGGACGAGCATCTTGCCGGTATTGGTCCCGCGGAGCAGGTCGATGAATGCGCCGGGCGCGTGGTCGAGGCCGTCGACGATGGTGACGATGGACGCATGCCGTACATTCGGTCCTACCGTACCGCTCGGTAAGTACGGCGGCCAGCGAGGATGAGGACCGGCGATGATCCGCAGCACCATGCAGGACTACCAGCTCACAATCGGCTCGATCATGCGGCACGGCGCCCGGGTGTACCCGGGCAGCGAGTGCGTGACCTGGACCGGGGCGGGCACCCGCCGGGCCAGCTACGCCCAGGTGGCGCGGAACGCGGCGCGGCTGGCCGGGGCGCTGGCCAGGCTCGGGATCGGGCCGAACGATCCGGTGGCCACGTTCATGTGGAACAACCAGGAGCACCTCGAGGCCTACTTCGGGGTGCCCAGCATGGGCGCGGTACTGCACACGCTCAACATCAGGCTGCCCGGCGCCCAGGTGGCCCAGATCGCCCGGCACGCCGGGGACCGGGTCATCATCGTGGACGACACGCTGGTTCCGCTGCTGGCCAGGGTCGCCGGCGATCTGCCCACCGTGGAGGCGTTCATCGTCAACGGCACCGGCGACGCCTCTGCGCTGGAGGGCGGCGTGCCGGTGCTCCGCTATAACGAGTTGCTGGCGGCCGAGGCGACCGACTACGCCTGGCCCGAGCTGGACGAGCGGGACGCGGCGCTGATGTGCTACACCAGCGGAACCACCGGGGACCCGAAGGGCGTGGTGTACTCGCACCGGTCCACCTACCTGCACGCGATGGCGGTGATGGCCGCCTCGATCCACGGCAGCACCGAGGCCGACCGGGCGCTGGCGATCGTGCCGATGTTCCACGCCAACGCGTGGGGCATGCCGTTCGCCGCCTTCCTGTCCGGCGCCACGCTGCAGATGCCGGGGCCGTTCCTGCAGCCTGAGCGCCTGACCAGGTTCATTGCCGCCGAGCGGACCACGGTCACCTCCGGGGTGCCGACCATCTGGAGCGCGATCCTCAACTACGGCGAGGAGCACGAGATCGACCTGTCCTCGCTGCGGCTCGGCACCTCTGGTGGTTCCGCGATACCCCGGGTGCTGCTCGAGCGGTTCGGTGAAAGGTACGGGCTACGGATCATCCAGGGCTGGGGCATGACGGAGATGAGCCCGGTCGGCGGCCTGGCCACGCCGCCCGCGGACGTGGCGGAGGGCAGCGCCGAAGACCTGGAACGGCATCCCGGACAAGCGCTGGGGCGAGCGGCCGCTGGCCTGCGTGGTGCTGCGCTCCGGGGCCAAGGCCGACGCCGCCGAGCTCGCCAGCTTCCTGGACGGCAAGGTGGCGCGCTGGCAGGTACCGGAGAACTGGACGTTCGTGCCCGAGATCCCGAAGACCGCGGTGGGCAAATTCGACAAGAAGGTGCTCCGCGCCCAGGAGGCCGCGGGCGAGCTGCCAGTCGAGAAGATAGAGCCGAGCGGGTAACCGGGTAAAGCCGTCCGCGCCCACCGTGACCTCGGCGGTCTGCTTTTCCGCCTGCAGCGGGCGCGGGCGGTCGTCCAGGTCGAGCACGGTGCTGGCCTCGGTGTACCAGGACGGGACCACCGCGTGGCCCCAGAAGTCCCGGCGTCGCGGGTCGCGCACCGACCACCGCAGCACCGGGTGGTCCGGGTCGCCGGTGTAGTAGTCGCTGGTGTACAGCTCCACCCGGTGCCCGTCCGGGTCGCGCAGGTACACGTAGAAGGCGTTGGACACGCCGTGCCGGCCGGGGCCGCGCTCGATCATGCTCTCCTGGTGCAGCGAGCCGAGGATGTCGCAGATCCGCAGCACCTGGTGCGACTCGTGGACAAAGAACGCCACGTGGTGCAGGCGCGGCCCGGGTCCCCCGGTGAACGCCACGTCGTGCACGGTCTGCTTGCGGAACATCCAGGCGGCGTACAGCGTGTTCCCGTCCTCGATCGTCTCGGACAGGCCGAAGCCCAGCGACGTGTAGTACTCGTAGGCCGCGCGCACGTCGGAGACCGTGATGTTGAAGTGGTCGAGCCGGGCCGGTTCGGCCCCGCGGCGCAGGTCGTAGCGCTGCTGCAGGCGCTCGGCGCCGTCGGCCGCGAAGAAGAACTCGACGGTGAAGCCGAGCGGGTCCTCTGCCCGGACCGCCTCCCCCACGCCCGGCGTGACCCCGGCCGGCACCCGGGAAGTCCGCGAGCCGAGGGCGGCGAAGAACGCCTCGGCCAGGTCCAGGTCGGCCGCGGTTCGCACCCGGTACGCCAGCCGGGCCGCCGCGGGCTTCGGCCCGGCCCGCAGGATCAGGTTGTGGTGGATGAGCTCGTCGTACCCGCGCAGGTATAGCGCGGTGGCCGACTCGGCGCTGACCACGAGGCCGAGCAGGTCCACGTAGAACCGCCTGGCTTCGGCCAGGTCGGTGACGACGAGCTCGGCGTAGGCGGCCCGGACGACGTCCGGAGGCGGCGGCAGCTCCATGGTCACGCTCCGAACCGGGGCACGTGGGTGTCCCCGAGCGGGATGTGGACGATCCGCGACTCGGTGTAAAAGTCCAGGCTGTGCGGGCCGCCTTCGCGGCCGAGGCCGCTCGCCTTCACGCCGCCGAACGGGGTGCGCAGGTCCCGCACGTTGTGCGAGTTGACCCAGGTCATGCCGGACTCGACGGCGTGCGCGACCCGGTGCGCGCGGGCCAGGTCCCTGGTCCAGATGTAGGCGGCCAGGCCGTAGGCGGTCGCGTTGGCCAGGGCGACCGCCTCGGCCTCGTCGCCGAACGGGGTGACGCACACCACCGGCCCGAAGATCTCCTCGCGGAAGATCCGCATCGACGGCTCGACGTCGGCGAACACCGTCGCGGCCAGGTAGTTGCCCGCGCTCAGGTGGGCCGGGCGGGTCCCGCCCGCCACCAGCCGCGCGCCCTCGTCCTGCCCGGCCCGCACGTAGCCGAGCACGCGCGCGTAGTGCTCGGGGTGCACCAGCGCGCCAAGCTCGGTCCGCTGGTCGGCGGGGTCACCCACCCGGATGCGTTCGGCCCGGGCGGCGAGCCTGGTGACCAGGGCGTCGTAGACGGTCCGTTCGGCCAGAATCCGGGAGCCGGCCGTGCACCTTTCCCCGTTCAGCGAGAAGACGCCGAACAACGCGCTGTCGACCGCCCGATCCAGGTCGGCGTCGGCGAAGATGACGCACGGCGACTTGCCGCCCAGTTCCATCGACAGGGCCTTGAGGTGCGGCGCGGCCGCGGCCATGATCGTCTGCCCGGTGGTGGTCTCGCCGGTGAACGAGATGCGGGGCACGCCGGGGTGCGCGACCAGGGCCGCGCCCGCCACCTCGCCGATGCCGTGCACCAGGTTGAACACCCCGGCCGGCAGGCCGGCCTCGGTCATGATCTCGGGCAGCAGGCTGGCCGACAGCGGCGTCCACTCGGCCGGCTTGAGCACCACCGTGCAGCCCGACGCGAGCGCGGGTGCGAGCTTCCAGGTTTCCAGCATGAACGGTGTGTTCCACGGGGTGATCAGGCCGGCCACCCCGGCCGGCTTGCGGATCACGTAGCCGAGCTGGCTGCTGGAGCGGAAGGCGTCCTCGTGCAGGGTCACCGTCATGTCGGCGAAGAACCTGAAGTTCTCCGCCGCCCGGGCGGCCTGGCCGCGGGCCTGGGTGAGCGGCAGCCCGGTGTCGAACGACTCGAGTTCGGCGATCCGGGCGGCGCGGGCCTCGATGCCGTCCGCGATGCGGTTGAGGATGCTGGCCCGCTCCCGGGCGGGCATGCCCGGCCAGGGGCCGTCGGCGAACGCTTCCCCGGCGGCGGTGACGGCGCGCTCGATGTCCGCGACCCCGCCGGCCGCCACGCTGGCGTAGGGCAGGTTGGTCACCGGATCGGCGACCTCGAAGGTGGCACCGTCCGCGCTTTTGACGTGAGCGTCGGCGATGAAGTGCTGGAGCGTGGCGGGGAGCCCGGGCGGCGGGGTCACGGGGCATCACCCTGGGCGAGCCAGGCTTCGTAGGCGGGGCGGGTGTGGTCGGTGAGGGGGTAGAGGCCGTCGATGCTGTCGCCCTGGGCGACGCGGGCGGCGATGAACTCTTCCTGGCGTTCCTGCTCGCGGGCGTCGGCCAGCACCTCGGCCGCGATGGCCGGAGGGAGCACCACCACGCCGTCCGCGTCGCCGACGAGGATGTCGCCGGGCCTGATCGTCACGCCGGCGCAGGCCACCGCGACGTCGGACTCCCAGGGGACGTGCCGCCGGCCGAGGACGGCGGGGTGCACGGCGGCGTGGTAGGCGGGGATCTCCAGCCGGGCCAGCGCCGCGCTGTCCCTGATCGCGCCGTCGGTGACGATGCCGGCCGCGCCGCGGACCTGGGCGCGCAGCCCGAGGATGTCGCCGATGGTGCCCGCGGTGGGATCGCCGCGGGCCTCGATGACCAGCACCTCGCCGGGCCGGATCTCCTCGATCGCGCGCTTCTGGGCGTTCATCCCGGCGGACACGACGGACAGATCCTCGCGCAGCGGCAGGTAGCGCACCGTCCTGGCGTACCCGGCCATCCGCACGTCGGGGCGGGTGGAGCGCAGGCCGTCCAGGGTGAGGCCGTTCAGGCCGCGCTTGCGCAGCAGCGAGGCCAGCGTGGCGGTGGACACCTCGCTCAGCCCGGCGAGGACGTCATCGGCCCGTTCCCGCGGAACGCCGCGCCTGCCGTAGGCCACCGCGCGCAGGGCGTCGCCGGCCTGCGGCATGGCGCCGGGCGGGTCGAGGCGGTAGTCCGCCTCGACGATGGGGCTGCGCAGCGGACCCGAGGACTGATCAGGGTTCTCCCCCGCGGTTACCTCGACCTCCACCACGTCGCCGGGGATCACCACGGTCGAGCCGGCGGGCGTGCCGGTCAGGATGACGTCGCCGGGCTCCAGGGTGGTCAGCCGGGACAGGTCGGCGACGATGTCACCGAAGCCGAACAGCATGTCCGCGGCCGGCCAGGCGTCCTGGGCCAGTTCCCCGTTGACCCAGGTGCGGAGCCGGACCGTGGCCAGGTCGATGCCGCGCGCGTCGATCAGCCGCGGGCCGAGCGGGGTGAAGCCATCGACCCCCTTGGACCGCACGTTGGCGCCGCGGTCGGCGTACCGCAGGTCGTGCACGCCGAAGTCGTTCGCGGCGGTGATCCAGGCCACGTGCTCCCAGCCGTCCGCGCGGCCGACCCGGCGGGCCCGGCGGCCTATGACCAGCGCCACCTCGCCCTCGAAGGCGAGCAGTTCGCAGCCGGGCGGGCGGGCGACCGGGTCGCCGCTCCCGGCGAGCGTGGAGGAGGGCTTGAGGAAGTAGGACGGCCAGGCGGGCATCGTGCCACGTTCGGCCGCACGGCTGCGGTAGCTGAGGTGTACCGCGACGACCTTGCCGGGAACGCGTTCCAGGGGTGTCATGACGCACGAAATCATATATGAAAGGGCCCGGGCCGGCCAGGCGCGCTGGATGGGGCGGGGGTGCGGGCCGGCGTTCCGGGGGCAGGGCCGGGTGGCCGTAGGGGGTGTGGAGGGGCCGGGCGACCGGGGACGCTAGAGTCGCGCTATGCGATTCGCCACGATCCGGACTGATCAGGGGACGAGTGCGGCACGGCTGGACGGGGACGTGCTGATACCGCTGGCCGCGGGCGACGTCGGGGAGCTGCTCGCGGCGGGTGAGGTGCCCCAGTCTGTGGCAGAGCGGGACGGCGCCGCGGCCGTGCCCGCCGCCGAGGCGGACTTCGCGCCGGTGGTGACGCGGCCGGGCAAGGTGATCTGCGTCGGGCTGAACTACCGGTCGCACATCCTGGAGACCGGGCGGGAGCTGCCCGAGTACCCGACGCTGTTCGCCAAGTTCGCCGAGACGCTGATGGGATCCCGCGACGACCTGGTCCTACCGTCGGTGAGCGAGCGGGTCGACTGGGAGGTCGAGCTCGGCGTCGTCATCGGCAGGCCGGTGTACCGGGCCACGGCGGAGGAGGCTTCGGCGGCCATCGCCGGGTACACGGTGATCAACGACGTGTCGATGCGGGACTGGCAGCGGCGCACGCTGCAGTGGCTGGCCGGCAAGATGTTCCAGCACTCCACCCCGGCCGGGCCCT
>Ga0306920_100007187_pt1 | contig 14634 bp, 16 predicted proteins | sample flu12Cox44000170_FD_204666 | JGI IMG/M metagenome (GOLD analysis project Ga0306920, IMG submission 204666) | Lab enrichment of tropical soil microbial communities from Luquillo Experimental Forest, Puerto Rico - flux4day.12C.oxic.44.000.170 (v2)... | ecosystem: Environmental > Terrestrial >...
TCTCGAAGCATTCGAGGCGTTGCGATTGGCGGGCCGGCCGACGCCGCTCGACCACGTGCGCAAAATCATCGTATTCGTCGTCAATTCTGCGTCATCGCCGTCTTTTGCTTGGAACGAAACGGAGAATTCACCCAGCGCGATGTCGATTATGGTCAAGGCGGCCGGCGTGCCCGTCGACCGCTATGCGAGCGAATCGATCGAACTGCTGCGGGACATCGATGCGCGCTGGACGGCTCAGCGCGCGATACGCGACTCCCGGGCGTTCGACAAAGCCCGGGATCCCGCCGTCGGTTGGGTTGCCAATGCCGTCAATGCCGACATTTATCCGATCGAAGTCTCATTCCAGGCCCTGGCCGATCAGAAGGAACGCGATTACCTGAATCAGCTGCCGACCTCGTTCGCCCTGCCCGCGGAGGCCGTTGATCGCCTGCGTGCTGCTGCCAGGAAGATCATCCTGGCATCGCCGGACTTCCAGGCACTGCTGCGAACCTACCAGGGCGATGTCGCGAGAGACCCGGCTCACCCCTGAACACGGAGCACATCTGTGCACGCGAAAGAGAAGTGTTGCAACTGGCTGGCAGCCGCCGGCGCAATGGTTCTCGTCGGCACGGGATCGGCGTTGTCCCAGGGCGCGTGGGCGAACGGCGGCGGCGGAGGCGGTGCCGGTGAGACCGGCACGGCGACCCATCAGCACCTCGACTCGCGCTTCTCCCACAACCGCTATTACTACGACCGGGGCTTTGCCGTGCGCACACCGCCGACCGGGGGTGTGGCGAACCTCAGCGGTCCGAACGGCGAGCGCTACTATTTTCAAGGAGGCAACTGGTACCGCTGGAGAGGCGACTGGTACCGGTGCTGGGGCGGCGCTTGGGTCGTCGTGGACGCACCCGCCGGCCTGTTGGTTCCGGGGCTGCCACCGTACTCGACGACGATCTGGCGGAGCGGGACTCGCTATGACTACGCCAACGAGGCCTACTACGTGTGGGACCCGGGCCGGAACGCGTACGAGGTAGTGGCCGCACCTTGACGGCGGCACCGGATACGCCGTAACGAAGTTATCGAGCAGGAGGCCCCTGGCGACAGCGTCAAAGAGATCGTCATGGATGCAAGCAAGGCGAATATTTCCTTCGGTGACAACGGCGACCAGTTTCTCATAGGCTCGACCAACCTTCCGCAGGCCGATATCGTGTACTCGAACAACAATGGCCTCAGCCCGGTCGCGAGACTCGAATTCCTGCATCAGGCCTTCAGCAACGGTCGCTTCGTCGACCTTGGCTTCGATTTCGACAACTCGCTGGTCGGCTTCCTCGGCATCAACTCCGGCCTCCTGTTCGGCACCAAGGTGACAGCGACCATCCGATCCGGCAACACGACCAGGGTGATCACCGGGACGCTCGGTGGGCCGACCAGGCGGGGCTACGCGGTCAACGACGGCTTCGGCCTGATCGACGCTTTTGCCGCGTATGAGAAACTGAAGGGAAACGCAGCGGTGAAGTAGCTGTCATCTAACCGGACAGCCATTGCTCATCGCCGGGCAGGCAGGCAGCGCCGGACCGGGCGGGTCCCGGTCCGGCGCGACAGCAGGTTCCATCACGGCGGCAGGATCAGCTGCGGCGGCGCGCGGCGCTGCGAGGCCCGGCCCAGCAGGTAGTACAGAACGCCGGGCACCAGCAGCCCGACGATCCACGAGATGTCGACACCGCCGAGCAGAGCGACCAGCGCTCCGGTGTAGAAAGCCGTGTCGAGAAACGGAACCTGCACGAGGATGCCGATCAGATAAATGCTGATGCCCGTGAGGTTCCAGCGCCCATAACGTCCGTCCGGGTCGGAGAGCGCCGGGACGTCGTAGCGCGAGCGGGTGAAACAGTAGTAATCGATCAGATTGATCGCACTCCAGGGCGTGAATACCGCGAGCAGACAAAGAATGAAGGCTTCGAACGCCTTGAGAAAGCTGTGGCGGCCGGTGAGAGCCAGCAGCGCCGAAACGCCGACCATCGCGACGATGTAGATAAGACGGTGGCGCACCGGGATGCGCAGCCCGCGGCGGAAGGCGCTCACCATGGTAGCCATCGACATGAAGCTGCCATAGGCATTCAGTGACGTCACGGTGACCTTGCCGAAGGCGATGCCGAGGTAGAGGAGACTCGCCGCCAAGCCGGTCGAGCCGAGCCCGACGATGTAGGCGACTTCATGATGCTCGAATTGCGCACCCGCCAGCGCCGCAGCAAACACTCCGAACGTCATGGATATCTGCGAACCGATGACGGATCCCAGTCCCACTGCGGTGAACACCCGCAATACCGAGGTATCGCGTGGCAGGTAGCGCGAATAATCCGCCACGTAAGGGCCGTAGGCGATCTGCCAGGACGCCGACAACGACATCGCCAGCAAAAACTGGCTCAGCGAGAAATGGCGCTGGGCCAGCAAGGCTGCCACATTGTGGGTCGCGAACAGCCGGCCGAACATGTAGATGAATACGATCACACCAACGACGCTCGCTACCCGGCCGAGCACGTGGATGAGCCGATAGCCACACATGGTCACGGCCACGATGAGGCAGCTGAAGATGACGATACCCGCGGCCTCGCCGACGCCGAGCAGCTGCGCGGTGGCTTGTCCTGCGAGCACGCAGCCGCTGGCAGAAAAGCCGATGTACATCAGGCAAACCGCCACGATCGGCAGCACCGCACCGTAGACCCCGAACTGCACGCGTGAGGAAATCATCTGCGGCAGGCCGAGTTGCGGGCCCTGTGCCGCGTGTAGCGCCATCACAGCGCCACCGATCAACTGACCCGCAAGGAGCGCAACCAGCGACCACAGCACGTCACCGCCGAACACTACCGCCAGCGCCCCCGTGACTATCGCCGTGATCTGCAGATTGGCCGCGAGCCACAGCGTGAACTGACTCGAGAGGCCGCCGTGTCGTTCGGCGTCCGGCACGTAGTCGATCGAGCGAATCTCGATCAGTGCGGGCGAGGGTTGCTTGGAGGCGTTCAACGACGTCGCCTGGTCAGATTGATTTGGCCTACCCACCTAGTGGCAGTTCCTGAGGCGATCCAGGTTGCCTAGTGTTGCAGCTGCACGTCGTTCCAGAACCCGACCCAGTGAGCTACCCGGGCGTAGGAGCTGCGTGGTGCCTGGTACGCCCAGGCGGCGCGCTCGCTCGAGTGGCTTCCATCGGAGAGGTTGAAAAACTGGACGCTGTGAGGACAGCGCTGGTCAGCTTCCGTCTTCGGGGCCGCCTGCAGAAATTCCATGCGCACTGACGCCGGCGGAAAGTATTGGTAGCCGTCGAGCTCGATCGTTTGATCGCTCTCCGCGATGACGTGACCGTTCCATGTGGCTTTCATGGAGCTCTCCCCTGATTTCATGGCGTGCCAGGAAGCCGCGGCGGTCGTGCGTGTGCCCGCGCGCCGCACCCGCCTGGCGGACAGTTTGCATTTTGCCGCTGCCCCGTCAACCCAGGGCTCTATGGAAGACGTGACCGTCCGGCAGCAATATGATGTGACGTAATGCGCGGAAGGGACCCGCGGTCCCTCGGTAGTATCCCGCGCATGTCTCGATGGCATAACACCATGCGATGGGTCGCAGCCACCTGCGCCATTGGGACGGCGGCGGCTTGCGCGTGGGAAGACTCGATGGAGCGCAGCTTGCAGCCCTACGAGGGGCGAAGCGTCAAAGTCTTGATCGGTCGCATTGGATATCCCGACAGCCAGGGCGCAATGCTCGGCAAGCACGTCTACGTTTGGAATCTGCAAAACTCCAGCTCCGCCTCCTGCAAGATCACCGTCGCGACAGACGCCAGCGACACCGTGAGGGACTTCAGCTTCCTCGGCGATCGGCGCGGCTGCGGAGTTTACGAGGATAAGCTGTAGGACTGGCAGAAGTCGCAGGGCACGTGGCGAGCCGTTTACTGACGCCGCACGAATCGGCGCCGAATAGTCCGCATCACCAGTTCGAACAGATATAGCAGCCCGAGAGCGACGCTGCTGATCATCAGCACGCCAAGCCAGGCGTACGCGAGAAATTTCAGTGCCGACAACAGCATCGCGTTCTTGATGCGCGGCCGTGGTTCGATTAGTTCGAGCGGTCCGCGCGGGCATACGCAGTGTATGGAGCAACACCCTGTACCGATGCTGAACAGTGGTGACGCCGCAGCCTCAGCCGGTGTCCGTCTCGGCAGGGGCCATTGAACCGGGGAGTAGGGGCGGCGGGCTCGTCGAATTGCCGCCGCGCATCAACCTCGCCGACGGCTTTGCCAACGCACGTGGCATCAACGATGCTCGCCAGCCCCGGCAGTGCCTGAGCGCGATGGCGGCGGTCCCGCCATCCATGGGATTAAGTTAAATAATGCAAAACTCGGCGCCGCTACGTGGTCGAGGCGCCGATTCAGAATCGTGCAACTATACCGAGGCTCAACTCGCCCTGCGCGAGGAGGCTGCCGTGGAAGTTCACGCTACATCCGCCGCCGCAGCTCGCGGAGCCGCCTCCGTTACCACTGAAGGTGAGTAGCGCCCGCAAGTCACCGCGCAGACCGATGTGCTCGGTCGCCATCCACTCAAAGCCGCCGCCGAGACCAATACTCGGTCGGGTTGCGCTGCCGTTGGTGGCAGAAAGCTCAGTCGCGCCGAGTGTCCCAATCAACAGCCAGGAAAGCTGCTGATCCGCCGAGGGCAGCGTATCGACGAGTCCGATGTGCAGCACATTCATGGTCACATCGCCGACCGTCGAGCTACCGGACAGCTTCGTCGGCTGGTGGCTGTAATAAAGCTCGACCGATCGCGGTTGAGAGTATGGGATGTCGATTACGCCGCCGTAGGCGACCGAGGAGTCTATCGTCACGGACGTTGGGCCCGTCACACCATTACCCGGCTGCGTCCCAAGGTCGCCGCCGAACCGCAGCCCGACGAAGGGCACAAGGTCAATGGCTCGCGCAGGCAGGGCAGGCGCCAGCAATACGAGGCTCGTCGTTGCGTAGACCCCAAGGAACCGTGTGCATTTGCGCATGAGACCTCCGCCGCCTGCCCATGGGAAATGTAGCAGGAATCTGGGGCGGACGGCGCCGCAGAACACTCTCGGTCGGCGCGGATGACGAGCGTCACCCGCGCGGCGCCGGGTGTGCCGGCTAGGTTTTGTGTCCCGCGGCTTAGCTGCCTCGCACAGCCGAACGATCGCGTCGCGGAGCGCTAGGCCTGCGATAGAACTCGTAGACATGGCGATACGGCGTGTCGGTTACGAATCGCCAGGTGCCGAATGCAGGGAAGTGAAACTTGTCGAATCGGGCAAGGCTCGCCACCTCGGGAAGGAGCACCGAGGCACGATCGGTGTGCGTCGGAATATCGTCCCATCCAATCAGCAGGTGGCCGCCAGGGTTCAAACAGCTATGACACTGCGCGAACGCAGTTTCGCACTGCTCTGCCGTGTTCAATCCCCAGCCATACACTCCATTGCAGATGATCAAATCGAAATAGCGCTCCCGGAAGTAATTCGCCAGCCTCTCCAGCGGGGCAATCACGTGCCGTTTCGCGCCGTAGCGGCGCATTTCCGGGTTGGGCTCGATCGTCCAGTACTCGCTGGCGGCAAAAAACTCACGTTCATAATGCGCTGTGTAGCTGTCGCAGCCGACGAACAGCACGCGTTTGACCGCACGATCGGCCAGGTATCCGGGGAAAATGACCCGTTCGAGCACGCGCCGATCATGCGAGTCCAGGGGCGTCGCCAGGCCAAGCCGTCTGCGAAAGAAGCGCGGCATGTATCCCCATTCAGTGAAGAACGCGATGGCCAGCTTCCACTTACGCTCAGGTGGCAGGTGCATCATGTAGCGATGAAGGCGGTCCTCGACTGCCCGGCGTGCGCGTTCGCGCCTGCCCGTTGTGTGTCCTTGCAACGAATCCACCGGGTGCTCCGTCTCGCGCACTCCGCTCGAGAGCGCCGCCAGCGGGTGGTCAGGGTTCCACGCCGCCGCGGACGACGAGTCCAGCAGCGGCGGTCGCGCCTTCAGCGATGGTTTTTTCCAGCGTCTCGATAGCTGCCGTGACCCACTGCATGTCGGCACAGCTCAAAGCGACGAGTACGCTGCGAATGCGCGCGTCTGACTTTCTGCGATCGATCTCATACCGCAGCCGGATGGCGCGGAGGGTACGCAGAGCCTGCTGTAAGTTCGCCCGGCTGGCCGGTAGATTTCGCAAGTCCCGCCGGGTCGGGTCGCGCAACATTCGCCGTCGACTACACCAGGCCGAGCGGGCGCCGTTGCACGCCTGCAGCTTGAGAATCAATTGCGGGTATAGCGCTCGTCGGTCGCTTTCGGGGATGGGCCAACACACATTGCAGTTGACGCAGTAGGCCTCGATATTGCTGCGCCTGGTTAGCAAGTTTAGAAGGATGCGGCGGGCATAGCCGTGCTGCAACCTCTCGTGGCCGCATTTCGGACACGTCGATACGAACGTGGTCTTCGGCCGGTGTCGGACTAAGGCGTCTTCCTCGCGGCGCGTCACCAAAGTGGTTACCGGCGCAAGCGGGCTCACTCTTGCCATTGTTCCCTCCTGGAACGAACGAGGAGCGAGGTTAGCGCCGGGAGCGCTCCGCGTGACAGTGGCCAAACGGCTACTTATCCCGTTCTTCGACTCGACCGAGGGTGTACGCCCCCCCCCAGCGGCGATGTGGCAATGCGGCGCGCGAATTCTCCAGACAGCCGCCGCGCAGCAACTAGAGTATCTTTCGGAGAATTACAGCCACGAGCCTGGAATATTGCTGCGCCTGCACCACGAGGCGAACATGCTGGCAGTAAGGTAAATCCTGATGAGCCCATTGGAAAGCTATCTGAGCTTCTCTGAGCCCAGACGCGGCTGGGTGTATGCGATTGCGGCGATGCTGATCGCAACCATCGCTTACAGCGACTGGAAAATCGAGGAAGTATCGGTGGGCTTCCTGTACGTGCTGCCGATTCTGCTGGCGTCGGCAACGCTGCGTAACTGGCAGATCGTTGCCGTGGCCGTCGGATGCGGTGTGCTGCGCGAGCTGTTCAGTCCCGCGTACGGGACACCGGGCGGCACCGTGCGCGTGTGCATTGGCGCTGCGGGCTTCGCGCTAGCGGGGTATTTTGTCTCGCAGTTGAATCGGCAGCGTCGGTCCGTCATGCAACATTTGCACGAGCGTGAGCGACAGATGCGGCTGCGTGCGGAGGCAGAAACACAGCTGCAGGTCGTGATTGAAACGAGTCCGCTCGGGATCGTGACGCTCGACAGCGAAGGACGCGTCCTGCTGTGCAACAGCTCGGCGCAGCATCTGCTGCGACTCGAGCGGCAATCCCTGGCTGGTGAGCAAATTAAGGCGTACCTGCCAATACTGAGGAGCTTCCTGAGCTTCCGCGACTCGGCCCCGGAGCTGCGCACCGTCGTCGAGACCCGCGGCCAGCGGGCCGACGGCGAAGCCTTCCTGGCGCACGTCTGGCTGTCCACCTTCTTGAGAGACTCGGGCCTTTGCCTGGCGGCGTTCATCTGGGACTCTTCCGAGAATCTGCGTGACCGCGAGGGCACAGGACTGGACTCGATGATGGCGACCTCGCGCGTGCTCATCGGCGCGATCAGCCACGAGATACGCAACCTCGCGGCAGCGGCGTCGGCCGCATATCGAGAGCTGGTGCGCGGTCCGGCGCAAGCGCAGTACGACCAGTCTCATGCGCTGGGCGCGGTCATCGATGCCCTCGAGAACATAGCCACATCAGGCTTGAAGCTCGCAGCGCATTCCTCCGCGGCAGTTGCGGACCTTGGCATGGTGCTGGATGAAGCGCGAGTACTGATCGAGGCGTCCTTCCGCGATGAGGGGATCGCCGCAAAGTGGATCATCCCGGAGTCGCTGCCTCTCGTCGAAGCGGATCATCACAGCTTGCTTCAGGTGTTCCTGAATCTCGCACGCAACAGCGAGCGCGCGATGAAGGGAAGCCGTGAAAAGGTGCTGCTGGTCGAGGTGAGTATCGAAGATGACATGGTACGGATCCGCTTCCTGGACTCCGGTCCGGGCGTGTCGAACCCCGACGCCTTGTTCAAGCCGTTTCAGCCGGGCGCGTCTTCGACCGGCCTGGGACTGTACATCTCGCGTGCTGTATTGAAATCCTACGGCGGCGATTTGCACGTCGAGCGCGACGCGCAAGGTGGTTGCTTCGTAGTGCAGCTGTGGGCGACCAAGAATGGCGGAACCGACGGAACAGCGTAGCGTGGCGGCAATCAACGTCCTGCTGGTTGATGACCATTTGAGTTTCGGGCAAAGCGTGGCCCACGCCCTGAACGCGGAGCCCGACCTCACGGTGGCCTATTGCACGACCATAACCGCTGCCTTGGAGGTGCTGCAGCGCGAGCGGATCGATGTCGTTCTGCTCGATCAGGACCTTGGCGTCGAGCGAGCGTCGCAGTTCCTGCCGGCCGCCCGGCAGCGCGGCTTCAGCGGGCGCGTCCTGGTCGTGACTGCGTGGGTGAGCGATACGGAGGCCAAGCGTCTCCTGCGCCAGGGTGTCGCCGGAATTCTCTCGAAGGAGAGTCCTCTCGAAGCTCTTGCCGAGAGCACTCGGCTGATTCATGGCGGAGCGATCTGCCTGGACAACCGCTACCGCAATCTCACGGCAGCCGAGACCGCAGAGCAAACAGGCGCTGGACCGCGATTCAATGAACGACAACGCAAGGTATTGCGCTTCGTACTGGAAGGTCTGTCGAATAAGGTGATCGCCGCCCAGCTGCATATCTCCGAGAGCTACGTGAAGGCCTTGATACAGAGCTTGTTCAAAAAAACTGGCGTGCGCACGCGGGGACAATTGGTGCGCGTAACGCTGGAGCACTACCAGGACGAGTTGTGAGTTCTGGTAGCGGGGCGGTGATTGCGCGAACCCCTGCTCCGGTCTGACTTTCCGTTGCCGGTTGAATATCAAGCACATATGAGGAGTGCCCACCGTCGTTGACACTCGGATTCCTCCCCCGTATATTCGCCGCCGGATATTCGCTAGGTGAGCGCTCTGAAACGAAAGGTCGCGAACCCTCTGGCTTTGGCCGTGCTGGTGCTGCTGTACGAGCGCCCCATGCATCCCTATGAGATGGCGGCGACGCTGCGTGAGCGCCGCAAGGAAGAGAGCATCAAGCTGCGGTATGGATCGCTCTATACCGTGATCGAGCTGCTGGTGAAAGCCGGGTTCATCGCGCAGAAAAAAACCATGCGCGAGGGCAACCGTCCCGAGCGAACCGTGTACGAGATCAACAAAGCCGGTGAAGCGGAGATGCGCGCATGGATGCGCGAGATCCTGAGCACCCCCAGCAAAGAATACCCGCAATTTGAAGCTGGACTGTCGCTGCTGCCCGCGTTACCTCCCGAAGAAGTCACCGATGTGCTCGAAACGCGTGTGGAATTTCTGAAGAAGGACATCGAGCGGATCAAGGCCGACTTCCAGCAGGCAAAATCCATGGAGCTGCCGGCCCTCTTTTCGATCGAGAGCGAATATCGACTCGCGGGGCTCGAAACCGAGCTCGGCTTTGTCGAGAACCTGATTGCGCGCATTCGCAAGGACGGCTGCGGCTTCCTCAAGCAGTGGAAGCAGTGGCATGCAGAGAAAACGCCCAGAAAGAAGGGCAAATAGTTCAGGAGATGTTCAAATGCAGTCGAGTCAGGCCAAGGGCTACAAGGGAATGGGCATGGAGGGCAGGGTTGCGACCTGGTATGCGAAAAACACGGCGAACGACATGGCGGAATTCCGGGCGCTGGCGGAGCGTCTTGCAAAGGCGAGTCCGCCCGGCAGCCGCATACTGGAGGTTGCGCCGGGCCCAGGTTACCTCGCGATCGAGCTTGCCAAGCGCGGTCGATATGCGATCACGGGGCTCGACATCAGCAAGACCTTCGTGGAGATCGCGAAAGCGAACGCGCGCCGGGCATCCGTCGACATAGACTTCGCGCACGGCAACGCCTCGGCCATGCCGTTTGCCGACGACACGTTCGACTTCATTGTCTGCAGGGCGGCGTTCAAAAATTTCTCTCAGCCTCTCGAAGCGCTGAATGAGATGCATCGAGTGCTCAAACCGCAGGGACGCGCGCTGATCATCGACCTGCGCAAGGAAGCCTCGATGGACGATATCGGCGCTTACATCAAGGATGCCAAGGTCGGCTGGGCGAACTCGCTCATCTACAAGGCGACATTCCGGTATCTGCTGATCCCACGCGCCTACTCGAAACAGCAGTTCACTGAGATAGCGGCAAGCTCACGATTCAGCGGTGTTGCTGAGAGCATCGAGTCCGGGATCGGGTTTGAGATCACGCTAAGGAAATGAGGGCACCATCCCTGCGGCAGGTGTCACGTATCGAAACGCCGGGCACTGTGCGCTCCGCTTCAAAGTGCGCGAAGAGATCGAGCTCGCGGGTTCGCCAGCCAGCGCCTGGGAGCGTTTGATCGACGTCAGCAGGGCGCCACGGGTAGGCGAAGCCCGGGAACGCGTACATAGCCCGTTACCGTGCTCACGGGGGCGCGCCGCCTGGCCCGACCATACGAACCTCGCACACCGTGCTGCTCTGCAACGAGCACCGGCCGATCGTGACGGCTGGGGCGGGCAGGTGCAGTGGACGTGGTTCGATGCGATGCACAACGAGCGCGCACTGCCGCGATGGCGCCCGGAGCCGATCGGGCGGATAGTACATATGGCGCTCGAGTTCACGGGGGTGTTAGATATGGCGAAAGAACGCACCGTAGTGCGCCGCCTTAGCGACCCGCAAAACGGCCGACCTGCCAGATGAAAACGTTTCGGGTGCGCGCGTTCCTGCGGCAACGAGTCATGCAACACTCGATGCAACAAATCTTCGCGCGGATGTACTTGCGAAACAGCTGGGGAAGCGGTGAGTCCGTATCGGGCGAAGGGTCGGAGTTGATGCAGACGGCAATCGTCAGGCGGGAAATTGAAGGGCTGATCAACGAGTTGCACATCAAGACGTTGCTCGACGCGCCGTGCGGAGACTACAACTGGATGAGGTGGGTCCGGGCGGAACTCGAACAATACACGGGCGTGGACATAGTTCCGGAGCTGGTCCAGGCGAACTTGCGCCGATACGCCGCTCCGAGAACCCAGTTCGCCGTGCTGAATATCTGCGAAGAACAAGTGCCGAAAGCCGATCTGATTGTGTGCCGGGATTTTCTCGTGCATTTGCCGCTGCGCGCCGCCGTGGCTGCGGTAGCAAATTTTGTAGCGAGTGGGTCCAAGTACCTGCTGGCGACGACGTATCCCGGTCTGGTAAGGAAGAACAAAGAACTGATCATCATCGGCAATTGGCGGCCGCTCGACCTTCAACTTCCCCCGTTCTCGCTGCCTCCACCCACTCGAATGGTCAACGAGGAATGCACTGCGAAAGATGACTTCGACACAAAGAGTCTCGGGCTGTGGGATCTCGATGATGTCCGCTCGCCATCCCAACGCGGATTTACCCGTTGGTGCGGCCCGCGGTTCACGGCCGCTGAATCACGGCTGCGGGAGCTCACTCAAAATTCCCCATAGTGCCCCTTCGCCGAATCCAGCAGCTTTTCACTGTCGTACCCGATGCCGTCCTTGAAGACGATTTCCACGTTCTCGATATCCGAGATGTGCGCGGCCGGATCACCCTTGATGACCGCGAGATCGGCGTTCTTGCCAACCGAGATCGAGCCGATCCGATCCTGACGGCCGAGAAAGATGGCACCGTTCAAAGTGGCGATTTGAATGGCTTGCACGGGCGTGAATCCCGCCTCGACCAGCAACTCGATCTCGCGGTGATCGGCGAATCCGGGGACCGATCCAAAGAGGCCGACCGGATCGGACCCGGCCATCAAGAGTCCGCCCCGAGCGACGAAGGCGCGCTCGAGCTCCATGTCCCGACGCAGCAGCTTGGTCAGATCCTTGCCGCTCGCCCGGCTCCGCTTGAGATCGATGGCATACCCTTCCCGTGCCACCGTAGTCATGGCTGCCAATGCTGCGGCAGTCAGCGGGGCTTTGCCGTCCCGGTCCTGATTGAGGCTGGGCACGGAAAACGCCGTACTTGGCAGGGTGGAGGTGATCGCGACGTGATGCCGGATGAGCGTCGTAAGAAGGTGGTTCGCTTGCTCCGTGGTCATGTGCTCGAGAGTGTAGTCGCCGCGACTATCGCTGCATTTGTCAGGCTCCTTCCCGGGATCGAGCTGCGTGTTTACGAAGAAGCTGTGCTCCAGACTGTCAATCCCAGCCTCCGCCGCCTCCTCGTAAGTGACCGAGCACAGGTGTCCCAGCACCTTCAGTCCCCGCTTATGCGCTTCGGTAACCACGGCCCGCAGCTCCGCGCGTGTGATGTTCACGTACGCCTTGAAGGACGTCACCCCACGGTCCGCCCAGAAGGCCACCGCCTCACGGGCATCTTCGGGGCCATTCAGAACCGGCGCATGCAGACCAGGGCCGCCCAGAAAGGATCCCGTGACCTCGAGATGCGGGCCGGGAACCACACCTTTTTCGATAGCCTGCTTGAGATTCACTTCCGTCTGCGGCTCGACGCTTCCCGCTGTGCGTATCGTCGTGACACCATTCGCCAGGTAAAGCCGCGGCGCCGAGAAGCTCATCTGCATTGACAGCATGGGGCGATCGAAACTCCCATCCGCCTGCAGATTCGGCCTGGCGTTAAACAACAGATGATCATGCATGCCGACGATGCCCGGAATAACCGAATAGCCGCGCAGGTCGAGGACCGCGACATCGGCACTCTGTGCCCGGTCCGCCGCCGGCCCAATTGCAACGATCCTGCCGTTCTCGATCGCAATGTTCTGATCAGACTTCGGCGGCGCTCCCGTGCCGTCGATGATGCGCACGTGCTCGAGAATTACTTTCGGCGCGTTGACGCGGACGTATTTGCGCACCTCCGGGCCGGGAAAATCGGCGCTCTGCGCATACACGAATGGTGAATGCCACAAGGCGGCCGCGAGGCACAAGGTGAGACATTTGCGCTCTGGCAGCTTGCGGCACCACTCGCCTGCCGCCACACATGCTGCATCCATAGTTGTTCGCCGCTCTCCCGTTAACCTCGAGGCCGTCAATGCGACGCCAGGTCATTTCGAACGACCTGGCCGCCCTTCATCACGAAGCGCACGCGTTCGAGCTCGCTGATATCAGCGACGGGATCGCCGGAAACGGCGACAATGTCGGCGAACTTTCCGCGCTCGATGGCGCCCACGCGATCCTGCCAGCCCAACATTTCCGCAGCGTTCGTCGTAATCGCGCGAATCACGTCGAGCGGGGGCATGCCAGCCTCATGCAAAGTGGGAAACCGTGAAATCGCGGCTTGCCCGCACGTCTTCCCCGGGTAATGCCAGCACATGTCGGTTCCAGCCGCGAACTTCACTCCGGACTTCAGCACCCGCCGGACGAGAGCGTCATATAGTTGCTTGTCGCTCGCCGCGAACCCCCCCTGAAAGCTCGACTTCCCGACCCGCTCAGCCAGATCGTTGTACTCCTGCCGGTCACGCTCATCAGCCTCCAGACGCGCGGCTCGCAGTGTTAAGGACTCCGCAATGGTTCCCTGGAACATCCTGGTAAAGAAGTCGCCATAGGAGGTGGGCGTGAAGTCGAAAAAAATCCCCTTGTTCCGCATCTGCTTTAACTGCTCGTCGGTTATCTCGTTGCCGTGCTCGATCGAATCGCTGCCCGCATCGATCGCAGTCTGAATGCTGGTCTTCTCAACAGCATGTACGGCAACCTTCAGACCCGCACGATGTGCCTCCTCGACGACCGCCGCCAGCTCAGCGATCGTAAGATTCACGTCCGCGGCGACCTTGATCACATCCACACCCTGAAACTCGTTCTGCCGAACTGCCTGCCGTGCGCGGTCGGCCCCTTCGATTAACAAGAACTCCTGCTCCAGAATGGCATCCGTGAGGGCGGGGTTGAGACTCTGAACGTACGAAGAGCGCGTGACGAGTTTGCGCCCGGACGCCACGATCCTTGAACCAGGAACGCGTCCCGCATTGATGGCGTCGCGCAGTTCGGTATCGCCGTCAATCCCGGAGTGCCCAAGAATTCGCACCGTGGTGATGCCGCTCTCGAGATACTCGCGCGCATGCTGCGCGCCCAGCAGCACTCGTTTGCTTGGGGATTCGACCACCGCCAGCAACAGGTCCGGCACAAACGTGCCGTTGTACCGACGCGCTCGCTCGACTTCCGCTGGCGGAACCACGTCAAGCAGTAGATGCGCGTGACCATCGATGAATCCGGGCAGCATCGTGGCGGTGCCCAGGTCGATGATTTTCGCGCCCGCGGGAACGCCTATTTGAGCGGACGATCCGACCTGCTTGATCCTGCCGTCTTCGATCAGAACAGCCGCCGACGCTAGTACCTGCCCGCTGCGCGGATCGAGCAAGCGGCTGGCTTTGACCACAGTAACGGCAGGAGCAGCCTGGGCGCCCAGCTGCGTGGTCGGAGCCAGGGCCGCAGCCAGGAGCAGCAATAATGTGATGCGCCGGGCTGCTCGACTGAAGAGCGCCTGTGAGGGGGACTCGAAGGCCGGCCGCGGATGAGCTTGCATGGCGCCTCTCTTACAGAGTACGTCCACGCTACTACAGACACCGTATGTAGTGCAACCAGCTGGCGGGCGACCCGTTGAGCGCACCGGGCACTGTAGTAG
>Ga0306920_100007189_pt1 | contig 14632 bp, 14 predicted proteins | sample flu12Cox44000170_FD_204666 | JGI IMG/M metagenome (GOLD analysis project Ga0306920, IMG submission 204666) | Lab enrichment of tropical soil microbial communities from Luquillo Experimental Forest, Puerto Rico - flux4day.12C.oxic.44.000.170 (v2)... | ecosystem: Environmental > Terrestrial >...
CGGCCAGGATCTTGCCTTTGCTCATGAGCTCGAGCGAGCGGCCGCAGTTCATGCCGCCCTCGCCGCGGGCCGCGTAGATGCGCACGTTCGAGCGCACGGCCAGGTTCATGTCGACCTCGACCGGGCTCGAGTACCAGGCGACCACGCCGATCCGCCCCCCGCGCTTGACGTTCTCGAGCGCCTCCTGCATCGAGCTCGGCCCGCCCGCGCACTCGAGGACACAGTCGGCGCCGCGGCCGTTCGTGAGCTCCCGGATCCGCTCGCGCAGGTTCTCGGCGCGGACGTTGATCGTGTGGTCGGCGCCGAGCTTGGCGCCGATGGCCAGGCGTGAATCGCGCGTTCCCGTCAGGATGACGCGCGCGGCGCCGAGGGCTTTGCAGAGCTGGACCGCGATGAGCCCGATCGGGCCCGGGCCCTGCACGAGCACGGTCTCGCCGGCGACGTAGCCGCCCATCAGGTCGATCGCCCAGAGCGGCGAGGCCGCCGTCGTCACCATGCAGGCCTGCTCGAAGGAGAGGTTCTCGGGTAGCCGGTAGAGCGTGTTGATGTGGTTCACGGCGTACTCGGCGAACCCGCCGTCGCAGGTGAGGCCCTTGGCGCGGTGGCCCTTGGACACGTCGCCGTAGTTGAGGCAGGACGTGTACCAGCCCTTGATGCAGTTCTCGCAGCGGTCGCAGCCCTTGTGCACCTCGACGGCGACGCGATCGCCGACCCGGAACTCGTCCACGCCGGGCCCGAGAGCGGCCACCGTGCCGGCGTACTCGTGGCCCATCACGAACTGGCCCCCTGGCTGCCCCTGGAGCGTGCGGTGCAACACCTTCACGTCCGTGCCGCAGATCGAGGCGACCTCGACCTTCAAGAGCACCTCGCCCGGCCCCGGCTCGGGCCGGGCCCAGGCCTGGACGCGCAGCTCGTCGGCGCCGTGGAGGATCGCAGCTTTCATGGTGGAACGCATCGGCCTACGTTAGCATTTCTTCCTCGAAGAAAGGACCCCACCATGACGGCAGAGCCGAGCATCGTCGGACGCGAGCACTGGGCGAAGAAGGGCGACATACGCCTGTTCCTCTGGGAGAAACCGGCCGGCGCCTCGCCCGGACCGCGCGGCACCGTGCTGTTCGAGCACGGCTCGTCGATGGCTTCGCAGCCCACCTTTGATTTACAAGTGTCGGGCCGGTTCTTCGCGCGGCTGCCGAACCCCGACAAGCAGTTCGCCGTCATGCCCGGTATCGCGCACGCGAGCTTCCAGCAGAAGAACTACCGCATTCCGTACCACATCTCGCACAGCTTCTTCAGCCAGCCGGCCCCGGTCTACCGGGGCCACTGACGGAGGATCGAGTGAACCGAGTGTTCATTGTTGCGTGCTTCGTCCTGGCATCGCTCGCCGTGCTCATCACGCCGGCGGCGGCCCAGACCAAGGCGTTCATACCGGATCCGGTCGACATGGCGGCCGCGAAGCGCGAGGCCGCGGTGACCTGGTACACGTCGACGCCGGTCAACACGGCGCAGAAGATCGCCAGCATGTTCCAGACCGAGACCGGGATCAAGGTGGAGCTCTTCCGGTCCGGGGGCTCGGCGGTGCTGCGCCGTTTCATGCAGGAGCTCGACGCCCGGCGGGTGATCGCCGACGTGATGACCATCTCGGACCCGGCCGAGGTGCTGACCCTGATCAAGCGCGATCTCCTGGTCCCGTTCCGCCCGCGGCACTTCGACAAGATCCGCGACGAGGTGAAGGACCCGAAGGGCTACCACATCGCCCAGCGGGTGAACCTCGTCGGGATCATCGCCCGCTCGGACAAGGGGGTGGCGCTGCCGCGGAACTGGACCGATCTGACGGACCCCAAGTTCAAGCGGCTCCTGGTCATGCCGGACCCATCGTACACGGCGATCCAGCTCATGGTGGTCGGTACGCTCTCGCGGAAGTACGGCTGGGGGTTCTACGAGAAGCTCCGCGCCAACGACATCATGATCGTGCAGAGTCACCAGCAGGTCTCCGAGACGCTCACGCGCGGCGAGCGGCTGATCGCGGCGGAGGGCGCCGACCAGTTCGCGTGGCTCGATCGCAAGGCGGGCCACAAGATCGAGACCATCTGGCCGACCGACGGCGCCTTCGCGATCGGCGCGCCGACCGTCGTGATCAAGGGCGCCCCGCATCCCAACGCGGCCAAGGCACTCGCCGAATTCATGATCAGCAACGCGGTGCAGAAACTCTTGCCGAGCGAGGGGATCTACGCCGGCCGCTCCGACGTCGAGCCGCCGCCCGGCAATCCGCCGATCGCGCAGATCAAGCTGATGCCGGTCGACTACGAGCAGATCGAGAAGGACGCGAAGGCCCTCAAGACGCGGTTCAACGACATCTATCAGTAGCCGGTTCGGCCGGCCCGGGCGCTCAGGCGATCTTGATGATCCCCGGCTCGGCCGGCTTGAAGCGATCGGCGACCTGAGGATCGTGCCCCGCCACGACGAGCTTGGTCGAGCCGGCGAGTCGATCGATCGTGTCGAATGCCGTGAGCATCTCGGGCAGGCTCGTGATGATCTGCACGGGCTGCCGCGTCTCGACGTTGTGATAGAAGTGCGAGGCGTCGGACGTGAGCACGACGGTGCCGCGCCGCGTTTCCACGCTGACGATCTGCAGCCCCGCGGTGTGTCCGCCGACGCGGTGGACGCGAAGCCCCGGCCACACCTCGTGGTCGCCCTCGATGATCCGGATCTTGTTGCCGTAGTTCAATGTCGTCAGGTGGGCCAGCGCCTCGACGTTGGCCGAGCCGCGGAAGGCCGGGAGCCGGCCGAAGGGCCCCGTCCAGAACGCGACTTCCTCGCCCTGGATCCAGAACTCCGCGTCGGGGAACAGGCTGTGGCCGGCCCAGTGGTCGTAGTGTAGGTGAGTGATCAGCGAGATCGGGATGTCGCCGGGCTTGATGCCCGCGCGCTCGACCATCGCGGCCGGGCTCACGTAGTTACGGATGCCGCGGGCGCGCGCGTCGTCGTCGCGAAAGCCCGTGTCGACCAGGAGAGGGCTCGGACCGCCGAGGATCAGCCACACGAAGTAGTCGAGCGTGAGCTTGTCGTGTGAGGATTCGCGGTAGAAGAACTGGCACTTCGTGGTGTCTCGCTCTGCGTACTTCAGCGCCAAGACCTCGTACATGGCGGGTCGCCCTCCTGGCCCGCCACTGTACTATGATTTGGCATGACCAAGCGGGAGCGCGTCATGGCGGCGGTGCGAGGCGACCAGGTCGACCGCGTACCGGTGAGCCTGTGGCTTCACAACTTCGCCACCGAGAACTCCGCCGAGACGCTCACCGCGGAGACCCTGCGTCTGGCCCGCCGCTTCGACTGGGATTTCCTCAAGCCGCAGAGCCGCGCCCAGTGCTTCGCCGAGATGTGGGGGCTTCGCTACGCGCCCTCGCGCGAGCGCGCGACACCGTACACGCTGACGCGGGCGCCGCTGGCGACGGCGCAGGACCTGTGCCGGCTCGAGCCCGTCGACGCGCGGGGCGGCGCGCTCGGCGAGCAGCTCCAGGCGCTGCACGCGATCCGCAAGGCGGTCGGCGCTGGCACGCCGATCATCTGGACGGTCTTCTCGCCGCTGATGGTCCTGCCGTTCCTGCTCGCCGGGGGTCGCGCGATGGCGGTCGAGCTGATGCGCTCGGAGCCCGCCGCGGTCGACCATGCGCTCGGCGCGATGGCCGAAACGCTGGCGGCGTATGCGCGCGCCGCGGTGGACGAGGGCGCCGACGGGCTCTTCTACGCCACCAACATGGCGACGCGGGAGCTCTCCACGGCGACCGAATGCCGCCGCTTCCAGCGGCCGCACGATCTGCGCATCCTGGCGCAGGTGGAGCACGCGCCCTTCAACGTTCTTCACGTCTGCGGGGCGGACATCCTCTTCGACGAGTTCGTCGACTACCCCATGGCCGCGCTGAGCTGGGCGACGGTGGCGGGCAACCCGTCGCTGAAGGAGGCGCACCGCCGCACCGGACGCGCCGTCATCGGGGGCCTGCCGGCGAAGCCCGAGATCGCGAGCCTGCCACCATCGGAGGTCGAAACGCGCGGCCGACGGGCGATTGCCGAGATGGACGGCCGCTTCCTCGTGCTCGGCCCTGACTGCTCGATCAACCCGGACACGCCGGACGCAGTGATGGACGCGGCCACGGCGGCGACCCGCTGATGGACTACACCTTCCTCGTCGACACGTACGCGAGCGAGCGATTCAAGACGCTGTCGGTGTGGTCGATGTTCGCCGACGCCGACCTGGACGTTCGCCCGCACCCGAACCTCGCGCGCGATCGGACGTTCCGCGAGCACATGGTTCACCAGTGCCTCAGCGAGGACAAGTGGTTTACCGGCATGTTCGGTATCGACGTCGGGACGGCGCCGCTTCCGACCGAGGAGACCCGCCTGGCCTTCATCCGCCGGTACGCCGAGGACTCGGCCAAGCGCCACGCCCGGCTCGCGGACAAGGACGTCGAGTGGTGGCAGGAAGACGTCGCGTTCTTCGACACGCGGCACAACCGCGCGTGGATCATGGTGCGCCGCATCGCCCACACGGCGCACCACCGTGCCGAACAGACGACCTTGCTGCGCCTTTTGGGCCGCCAGGTCTGGAGCGTCTACGGCCCCGCCGTCGACACGGGCGGCCTCCCGGCCAACGGCGCGCGCACCATCTACGCCTATCCAACCGTCGACGCGCTGATCAGCGGCGAATCACGCGGAGGCAGCAAAGCGCCGCTACCCGGCCCCGGCCCGCACCCGAGCACCGAACGCCCGAAGTAGCTCATCGCCCGAAACCTGTAAGCGGCGCACTAGAGGATTGTGCGGGCGCCCCGCGAACCGGGGAGGTGTCGGAGGGGGCGTCTCGCCCCCTCTGACCTGGAGAAAACGCCTCGCCCTCTCCAACTTACATAGTTGGCGAGGTGAACTCTCCGCCCATCGCGACCAGGGCCCACGGCCCGCCCTGCGCGTCCCAGCTGAAGCCGATGTGCGCGCTGAGCGCGTGCTGATCGCGGAAGAGGCGCTGGATCGGATAGCGGTCGTAGATGCCGTTGGCGCCGGCGAGTGCATGGAGCGAGTCGACCGCGTCGGTGCAGAGCTCCATCGCATAGGCGACGTTGCGCTTGTAGCGAAGCTTCTCCTCGATCGTCGGCACGCGGCTCTCGCGGGCGATCCGCTCGGCCTCGAAGCAGTCGGCGCGGATGGAGAGACGCGCCAGGTCGACCATCGCGCCCGCCCGGGCGACGCGCAGCTGCACGGCCTGAAAGTCACGCATGCGCATCGCCGTGTAGCTCGTGCTGCGCTCGCGGATCGCCTCGATGGTGAGCTCGAGCGCCGCCTGGGCATTCCCGACGCCGGCGCCCGCCAGGCAGTGCGAGCCGAGCGCCGCGAGCGGCACCTGGTAGAGGGGATTCGCGTTGACGCGCGCGCCGGGGAACTGGGTGCCGCCGCGTGCCAGGTACATCGACAGCGCCCGGTGCTCCGGGACGAAGACGTCCTTGGCCCGGACCGACTTCGAGCCCGTGCTGCGCATGCCGAGCGTGGTCCAGTCGTCGACGATCTCGTAGTCGCTCTTGGGCACCAGGCACATCCGGTGATCGACGACGCGGTCGCCGTCGCGCACCATCACCGCGAGCATGTTCCAGTCCGAGGCGTCGACCCCGCTCGAGAAGTTCCAGAAGCCGCTGATCACGAGGCCGCCGTCGACCCGGCGGCCGCTGCCCTGCGGGTAGGCGATCCCCGAGGCGATCAGGGCATCGGAGTTCTTGCTCCACACCTCTTCCTGCGCGCGCTCGTCGTAGAGTGCCAGCATCCAGTGGTGCACGCTGAGATTGGCGACGTTCCAGGCGGTCGAGGCGCAGCCGCGGCCGATCTCGGCCGGCACGTCGAAGAGCGCGACGAAATCGAGCTCCATGCCGCCCCAGCGGCGGGGCTGATGGAACCGGAAGAGGCCGGTGCGGTGCAGATCGTCGAGCGTCTCGGTCGCCATCTGGCGCCCGAGCTCGGCCCGCGCCGCCCGCTCGCGCAGCGTGGGCACCAGGGCGCGCGCCCGGCGCATCGCCTCGTCGTAGCCGACGTCGACGAAGCTCGCCGGCGCGCGCCCCGGTAAGGTCATGCGCGCATGCTGGCGACCTGAGGCATCTTCGAGTAGTCCTCTCCGCCCCAGTCGGTGACGTCCTTCAACCCGAAGAAGTTGAGCTCGATCGTGAGGCCGTTGGGATCCTTGATGAAGATCTGGTAGAGATCGAACTCCGGCAGCGAGCGCGGCTGGTACTCCATGCTGCGCTCCTTGAAGCGCCGGATGAACTCCCCGGGCTTGGTGGCCAGGAACGCAATGTGGTCGACCACGCCGGCGTGGTCCGTAACCGCGTTCTTCGGCGTGCCGAGGTAGTACATGTCGGCGTTGTCGATGCCGTCAGGCCCCATGTGCACCTGGATCTTGCCGTTGACCCCGAGCCAGTAGCCGGGGAACGGGAAGGTGGGCCGCGGCATGACCTCGAAGCCGAGCACGTCGCAGTAGAACTTCTTCGTTTCCTCGAGGTTGTTCGCCCGGACGAAGTAGTGGTTGAGCTCAGTCAGCGGCATGGGTTCCTCCTCCCGTCGTGAGCCGATGGTACGCGAAAGCATCGAGTCTGCAAAGCCGGCCGAGCGCTGGACCGGGGCGGCCATCCGCGAGTATCCTCCCGGCCAGGAGGGAACCCCATGGATCCGAACGTCAAGAAGACCACGCTCCGGATGATCCCCTACGGCCTTTACGTCCTGACCGCGGCGCACAAGGATGGCCGCATCTCGGCGGGCACGGTGAACTTCGTCACCCAGGCCTCGTTCGAGCCGCCGCTGGTGGTCGTGGGCGTGAAGAGCGATTCGGCGGGACATGCGCTGATCAAGGAGACGAAGGCGTTCGCGCTGAACGTCCTGGGCAAGGGGCAGCAGGCGCTGGCCTTCACGTTCTTCAAGCCGGCCGAGAAGAAGGGCGACACGATCTCGGGCGAGCCCTACCGGCCGGGCAAGACCGGCGCGCCGATCCTGGCCAGCACGCCCGCGTTCATCGAGTGCTCGCTCGAGTCGACGGTGGAGATGGGCGATCACTCGGTCTTCGTCGGCAAGGTGGTCGAGGTCGGTCTGGCCAAGACCATCGACGGGCGCCCCGACGACGCGACCCTCTGGATGAAGGACCTCGGCGACAAGGTCTTCTACGGCGGCTAGACCGTTTGTCGCGTCGAGCGGCGCCGCGGCGAGCGTCTGTGCGCCGGCGGCCCGCTCGACCGCGACGTCAGGCGGCGGCGACCTTCGCCGCGAGGGCCGCCAGCTTGTCGATGGCGGCCGCGAACTTCTTGATGGTCCCCGCGACCTTGTCGAGCTTCTTCTTGGCCGCCTCGGCCTCGGCATTCGCGTCGTTGAGCGCCTCGGCGGCGGCATCGTATTCCGGCAGCGTCTCGTCGACGACCTTGTCCACGAACACCTGGAGCTGGCCCGCGATCTGAGCCTGCTGCTTGAGCAGGCGCGTGCGGTCGCTCTTGCTCTGCGTCTTGACGATCAGCTCTGTGATGTTCGAGAGCGAATCGCTCAGCTCTTCTCCGAGAGTGTTGGCCATGGCCGACGTCCTTTCACTCGCTCACGAGGGTTTTCACGGCCGTCTGGAGCGAACGCGCCCGCTCGGCAAAGCTCTGGATGTCCTGGACGGACCACGCGGCGTTGTCGGCCGCCTGCGCGAGCGCGTCGTTGGCCTTCTTCATCGCCTTGGCGGTGTCGGCCACGCGCGTGACCACTTCGGTGCGCCGCATCCGGCTGCTCTGCGCGAGGCGGAACGCCTCGAGCGTGTTCTTGCGATCGTTGTAGGTGCGGGCGCTGGCGAGCGCATCCGCCGCCTGGCCGACCAGCGGCGCCTCCACCACCAGGAGCTGCTGGGCGACCCAGCCCGTGCGCGGGTCGAAATCACGCGCGAGCAGATCGCAGAGCTGCTCGACCGCCCCGCGCGACTCTTTCACGATGGTCGTCAGGGCCTGCTTGCGCTTCCATTCGACCCAGAGCCCGCCGACTTCCTGGACGGCGGTGCCGATCGCCTCGAGCTGCTTGTCGCTGAGCTTTTCCTTCGCCTGCGGGACGCGGCCCAGGCTCGCGACGAAGTCGTTGCTCGCGGCTTTCAGCTCCGCCGACTGCGTGTCGTCGACGAGCGCCGCGAGGCTCTTGCCGTACGCCGCCAGCGCGCGAGTGGCCCCCGAGACCGTCTCGATGCGCTTGAGCTCGAAGCCGCGATCGAGAGTGGTTGGATCGGCGAGATTGGGATCGCTGCTCACGCCGCCCAGTAGCAGCCGCTCGGTCGTCATCTTGATCGTGTCGTCGCGCATGCCCTTGAGCTCGGAGGACGTGACGTCGCCGAGCGTGGTCGCGGAGGCGCTGAACTGGCTCACGGCCGCCTTCTGGTTGGCGGTCAGCGCCGTGCAGGCGGGCAGGGTGCACAGCAGAATGGCCAGACTCAGAGCGCTACGCCGGCGGAGGGTCTGTCGCGTCATCGTCGCTCCTTCCCGGTATCTCACTGCTGTGCCAACGATCTGCGTGTCAGGCCCACACCGAGAGTGGGTGGCCGTCCGCGGTCGATTGAAGCATCTGGAGCGTGTGCCGCTCGACGGCCTCTTTTGGGCTGTGAGCCAGGAGGATGCGCGCGAACGCTGGAAGCCCCATCATCATGGCCGACACGCGTGCCACGTCCCCCGACCGCGTTTCAAGCCGGAACCATTTCATCACAGGCGCGTAGCGGACCGTGCGCAAATCGGACCGGCGAAGACAGCGGCGAGCCCCGGTGAGCTTTGCGGTAGGCCATCCCGTCGTCGGAAAGGTGATGGCGCGCGAGGAAATAGTCGGCCATCAGCGGGACACGTACCACCACGCTCGAACACCACTCCCGACGGGTCGGGCTCGCCATTAGCGGGCGGCAAGGATGCTCTCGACATAGCGCGCGATGATGTCCGTCTCGATGTTGACTGAGTCTCCGGGAAGCTTGTCGAGTAGATTCGTGTGTTCCCGCGTGTACTGGACCAGCGAGACGGCAAAGGTGCCGGCACCCTTCTCGGTGACGGTGAGGCTGACGCCATTGACGCACACCGGCCCTTTCACGACCACATATCGCAGGAGCTCTTGGGAGGTTCGGAACCGCGCGATGAGGGCGTTGCCTTCCGGAGTGAGCGACTCGATCGTGGCGATACCCTCGACGACACCGCGCACGATATGACCACTGAGGCGATCGGTTGGCCGCAGGGACCGCTCGAGGTTCACATGCTCTCCCCGCTCGAGACCGCTCAAATTTGACCGCCGGTAGGTCTCCGGCATCACGTGGGCCGCGAACGTGTCGCCCACGATTTCCGCGATGGTCAGGTCCACTCCGTTGATCGCGATGGAGTCACCGAGACGCGCCTCGGTGAGCACCTGTGGCGCGCGCACACGCAGCACCCCTGCGCCGGCCTCGACGACCTCGCCAATCTCTTCAACGATGCCGGTGAACATCTCTCGTCCTCACCACACGATGCCGCTGTCTCTCAAGCCCCGTCCAAGTTCCGCGAGTCCGCCCATCGCCCCGGATCAGCTGCGAGCGCCCGGGCGCTCGTCAGCTTCATCCGGTTGTTGGGCGATGTCGCCACGGCGGCTGTTCGCACCACTGTTCCAGCTTTCTGACCTCAGCCTTCAGCGCTCGCAGATTCTGGAAGCGCTTCCAGAAGTCACCGAAATGCCACCGACCACGCCACTCCCTCGGTAGCCGTGACGCGCGAGCGTTTTAACAACCTTTGCACACCAGACATGCTTCGGGCGCTGCCGAGGCCAAATCGTAACGCTCGCACGAACCCGGAGGCGGCGCTCCTCCCAGCCCAGGGCGTGGACCTTGTAGATGACGACACCATCAAAACCAGGCTCCTGAAGACGCGTTCGCGCTTCGAAACCGGCGTTGCCTACTTGCCACGGGCTCGCGCGCCCCTCGAACAACCGAACTAGGCTCACAAGCACCGCGAAGTCATGCCGCCTCATTGGCGCCGGCCGATTCACGATCTCCCACCACGGCCGCGACCGTCGAGCTCGAGCCTTCAAGCCGTCGCTTTAGTCAGTCGGCCGCCCAACTTCTAATTCCACAGACCTGCATAACACCGCCGTCGCAGCATATCTCGCAGCATAGCGCGCCCCAAAGATGTCACAGCCACAACGAATCGCCCAACACTGGCGCGGAGTTCCGGACAGCCGGAGGCTCTCGCGGGTGAGATACCCAGATCTGGGTGTCTGCGGCGGCGATCGCCGAACTGCGGACCGTGCCCTACAGCGCCGCGCTGTACCGCACCGGATCCTGGTCGAACATCTCCTTGCAGTGGCGGCAGCAGAAGTACACGGGGCGTCCCGAGAACTCCGAGCGAAACCTGGCAGTCACGCTGTCGACCATCATTCCGCAGATCGGGTCCTTCGACTCGATCCGGATCGCCGGGACGGCAGGTTGCTCGGCTTCCGTGGCGCCCGCCTTGTCGCTGCGGCGCTGCTGGATGATCTCGGCCAGGATGCTCACCGCGATCTCCTGGGGCGTGACGGCGCCGATGTCGAGGCCGGCGGGGGCCTTGAGCCGGCCGACGCGATCCGGCGGTACGCCGCGTGCTCTCAGGGCCTCCAGGATGACGCCGGCCCGGCGGCGGCTCGCGACGAGGCTGACGTAGCCGGCGTCGGTCCTCAGCACACGCTCGAGCACCTCCTCATCGGAATCCGCGTGCGTGGCGACCACGACGGACGCGCGTGACGTTATCAGGAGGCGTTCCACCTCCGCCGGCAGAGCGTCGGGCGTGAGCGCGGAGACGGCGAAGTCGGCGGCGCGGCCGAGCGTGGCGAGCGTCTCGACGACCGGGCCGTGGCCAACCAGGACGAGCACAGGCTTCGGGAGATAAGGCTCCACGTAGATCTCCAGGGTACCGCCGCTGTGGCATGTCATGCCGAACTCGAGCATGCCCTCAATGCGGCCCGGGACCCGCCCGCCCTCGCCGTAGAGGCCGATGAGCCGCGGCCGGCCGTCGCGGATGGCCCGGAGCGCCTCGCGCGCCACGACCGGTTCGGCGCAGGCGCCACCGACCCATCCTTGAACGCTTCCGTCCTCGCGGATCAGCGCTTTCGCGCCGGGCTTCGCCGAGGTCGGCGCCTCGCAGCGCACCACCGTGGCCAGCGCGAAGGGCTCGCCGGCTCGTTGCAGCTCGGCAGCCAGCGCGAGCAGCCCGTCAGCCATGCCCGCGCGCGCCCTTCACTCGGTCACGCCCTTCTCGCGCAGGAGCTTCCACACCTTCGCGGGCGTGATCGGAATATCGATGTGACGCACGCCCAGGTGCCAGAGCGCGTCGACCACCGCATTGGCGATCGCCGCCGGCGCGCCGACCGTCGCCGACTCGCCGACGCCCTTGGCGCCCAGCGGGTGATGCGGCGAAGGCGTGACCGTGTGTCCGGTCTCCCACTTCGGCGTTTCTACCGCGGTCGGCAGGAGATAGTCGATGAAGCTGCCGCCGCGGATGTTGCCGATCTCATCGTACGAGATCTCCTCGAACAGCGCGGGCGCCAGGCCCATCGTGAGGCCGCCGTGCACCTGGCCCTGCACGATCATCGGGTTGATGATGTTGCCGCAGTCGTCGATGGCCACGAAGCGGCGCACTTTCACTTCGCCCGTGCCCGAGTCGACGTCGACCACGCAGATGTAGCTGCCGAACGGGTAGGTGAGGTTCGGTGGATCGTAGTAGCTGACCGCCTCGAGCCCGGCCTCCATCCCTTGCGGGTGGTTCGTGTAGGCGGCGAAGGCGATCTCCTGGATCGTCTTCGACTTGCCCGGCGCGCCCTTGACCGAGAACTTGCCCGGCTCCCACACCAGGTCGTCTTCCGCGGCTTCGAGCAGATAGGCGGCGATCTTCCGTGCCTTGTCCCGCACCTTGCGCGAGGCGACCGCCGCGGCGGCACCGGCGACCGGCGTCGAGCGGCTCGCGTAGGTGCCGAGGCCGTAGGGCGCGGTATCGGTGTCGCCCTCTTCGATCTGGATGTCCTTCGCGGGGATGCCGAGCTCCTCGGCCAGGATCTGCGCGTACGTGGTCTCGTGGCCCTGGCCCTGCGACTTCGTGCCGAAGCGGGCGATGGCCTTGCCTGTCGGATGCACGCGGATCTCGCAGCTGTCGAACATCTTGAGGCCGAGGATGTCGAAGTGCTTCGATGGGCCAGCGCCCACGATCTCGGTGAAGCTCGAGATGCCGATGCCCATGAGCTGGCCGCGCTTGCGCTTCTCGCCCTGCTCTCGGCGCAGGTCGGCATAGCCGATCGTGTCCATCGCCTTCTTGAGCGCGCCGCCGTAGTTGCCGCTGTCGTACTCCCAGCCGAGCGCCGACTTGTAGGGGAACTGCTCGGGCTTGACGAAGTTCTGCATCCGGAAGTCGGCCGGATCGATGTTGAGCTGATGGGCCATCAGGTCGACCATCCGCTCGATCGTGTGCACGGCCTCGGTCACGCGGAACGAGCAGCGATAGGCGATGCCCCCGGGCGGCTTGTTCGTGTAGGCGCCGTCGACCTCGACGTGGGCGGCCTTCAAATCATACGAGCCGGTGCACACGTGGAAGAGCCCCGCCGGGAACTTCGACGGGTTCGCGGCGGCGTCCGTGTAGCCGTGATCGGCCAGGGTCTTGATGCGCAGCGCGGTGAGCGTGCCGTCCGTCTTCGCGGCCAGCTCGGCGGTGATGTGGTAGTCGCGCGCGAACGAGTCCGCCTGAAGATTCTCCATGCGGTCCTCGATCCACTTCACGGGCTTGCCGGTCAGCACCGACGCCGCGACCGCGATCACGTAGCCGGGATAGACCGGCACCTTGCCGCCGAAGCCGCCGCCGATGTCGGGCGAGATGATCCGGATCTTGTGCTCGGCCAGGCCGACGTGGCCGGCGACCAGCGCGAAGACCGTGCGGATCGCGTGGGGCGCCTGGGTCGTCATCCACACCGTGAGCTTGTCGTTGACCTTGTCGAAGTGTGCGACGCAGCCGCACGTCTCGATCGATGCCACGTGGATGCGCGGCAGATAGATGTCTTCCTTGACCGTCACCGCCGCCTCGCCGAAGGCGCGGTCGGTGGCGGACTTGTCGCCCCACTCCCAGTGCCAGATGTGATTGTCCTTCTTGTCCTTCTTGTCGGTGCGGAGCACGGGCGCGCCGGGCTCGAGCGCTTTCTTTGGATCGACGACGACGGGCAGGGGCTCGTATTGCACCTCGACCGCCGCGGCGCCGTCGGCCGCCGCGTAGCGGCTAGTGGCCAGCACGGCCGCGACTTCCTGAGCCTGGTACATGACCTTCTCGACCGGCAGCACCATCTGGGTGTCGGACATGAGCGTCGGCATCCAGTGCAGGTTGTACTTCTCGAGATCCTTGCCGGTGATCACCGCGAGCACGCCCTTGATGGCCATCGCCTTCGCGGTGTCGATCTTCACGATCTTCGCGTGGGCGTGCGGGCTCCTGACGATGTCGAGATAGAGCATGCCCGGCAGCTGGACGTCGTCGACGTAGGTGCCCTTGCCGCGGATGAAGCGTGGGTCTTCCTTCCGCTTGATCGAGTGGCCCATGCCTCCGACTTCGGGCGTGGTCTTGAGGTCCATCACTTGCCTCCTATTGGAAGCTCGCCTCGCACGGCGGGGCCCCAGCCCCGCGACGTGCTGCGGCTCGCCCTACGCCATCTGCGCCGCGGCATGCTGCACGGCCTTGACGATGTTCACGTAGCCGGTGCAGCGGCAGAGGTTGCCGGAGATGGCCCAGCGGATGTCGTCCTCGCTGGGCCGCGGATTCTTCTTCAGAAAGGCGAAGCTGGTCATGAGCATGCCGGGCGTGCAGTACCCGCATTGCAGCCCGTGCTCGGCCATGAACCCTTCCTGAAGCGGATGGAGCTTGCCATCCTGCTCGAGCCCTTCCACCGTCATGAGCTGCTTGCCACGGGCCTGGACGGCAAAGATCGTGCACGACTTCACCGGGCGGCCGTCCATCAGGATGGTGCAGGCCCCGCAGTGGGTGGTGTCGCAGCCGATGTGGGTGCCGGTCAGCCGGAGCACGTCGCGGAGCATGTGCACCAGCAAGAGGCGCGGCTCGACGTCGGCCTCGTACTGCTCGCCGTTGATCGAAAGCTTGACCAGCATCGCCTACCTCCGAGTGTTCGCGCGCTCGACCGCCTTGCGCAGCGCCCGGGTCGTCAGTATCCGCACGAGATCCTTCTTGTACTCCACGGAACCGCGCAGGTCGGCGGAGGGTTCCGCCGCTTCGGCGGCGAGCTCGGCGGCCCGCTTGATGGCCGCCTCGTCCGGTGCCTTGCCCTTCAGCGAAGCCTCGGCCTTGGTGGCCTTGATCGGCGTGAGGCCGACGTTGGTGAGCCCGATGCCCACGCTCTCGCACGCGCCGTTGGCCGCGAGCGTGACCTGCGCCGCCACCGCGGCGGTGGCGAAGTCACCGACCTTGCGCTCGAGCTTCAGATACGCGCCGCCGCTGCGGGCCGGCGGGCTCGGGACCCGGACCTCCGTGAGGATCTCGTCGGGCTTCAGGCCGGTCTCGAACGGTCCCGTGAAGAAGGACGCGATCGGCATGCGCCGCTCGCCCTTGGGCCCGACCGCGACGACCTCGGCGCCCAGCGC
>Ga0306920_100007190_pt1 | contig 14630 bp, 13 predicted proteins | sample flu12Cox44000170_FD_204666 | JGI IMG/M metagenome (GOLD analysis project Ga0306920, IMG submission 204666) | Lab enrichment of tropical soil microbial communities from Luquillo Experimental Forest, Puerto Rico - flux4day.12C.oxic.44.000.170 (v2)... | ecosystem: Environmental > Terrestrial >...
ACCCAACAGTTCGAAGTAACGTCCCGGAACCAACCCGACGATGGTTTCTTCCGGCGTGTCAGAGCCCGCGATGCCGCTGACATTTTTTCTCCAGCGATCGTAGGACACCATGCCCTCGAAGCTTTGAGCGGCAGCAGCAAAGTCGCGCATGTCCATCGGCGACGCTCCGCCAACGGTGTCTCCATCCTTGGTGGCCAGAATACGCACTAGCCTGTCGGCATCGCGAAAAGGCAGTGGTCGCAACAGTGCGGCATCCACAATGCTGAAGATCGCGGTATTTGCGCCAATTCCCAGCGCCAGCGTCAGAATCGCCACCGTCGAGAAGCCAGGTGCTTTACGCAGGCTCCTGCAGGCGTACTTCAGATCCTGCGATAGGGATTCCATCAACGTTCCGCCGGCCGCCGACTCGTCGTCTACCTCGGCATTGATCCGCGTGGGTCGAAACAAAGGGGCGATGCCGAAACGCAGCCAGGGTAGCCGTTTCATGCTTCCTCCAGCTGCCGCAGATTGGTCATCCCCGCGTTCCTCTACGATGCTAGGGACGGTAGTTGTTGTCTCCTAAGCTGTCAAGGGCAAGTGGGTGAACGACAGCTCCATGTCGCATTTCGGCAGAAAAGGCGCCGCCGGCCGTCCAAGTGCAGATTTCACCCGGTATTTAGTTAGGTTTGTGGACGTAAAGCCGCGTACGGCAACAAAAGGCGGAAGCCACAGCTTCCGCCTTAATCGAGTGGTCTACTATCTGTCAGATTCGCGCCGTCTGTTTTCGACTGATAGCTGAAAACTGACGACTGACAGCTTTCCTAGAGCGCGCTCATGTTGGCCAGAAATTCGCCATTGGAGCGCGTCTTGCCCAGCTTGTCGATTAGAAGCTCCATGGCCTCCACCGGCGACAGTGGGTTGAGCACCTTGCGCAGAACCCAGATACGAGACAGGTCTTCCTTCGGGATAAGCAGCTCTTCCTTACGCGTGCCGGAGCGCTGAATGTCGATCGCCGGGAAGGTGCGCTTGTCGACCAGCTTGCGGTCGAGAATGATTTCCATGTTGCCTGTGCCTTTGAATTCTTCGAAGATCACGTCGTCCATGCGGCTGCCGGTTTCGATGAGCGCGGTAGCAATGATGGTCAGCGAGCCGCCTTCTTCGATGTTGCGGGCTGCGCCGAAGAAACGCTTCGGCCGCTGTAGGGCGTTGGAATCGACGCCGCCCGACAGGACCTTCCCTGATGGCGGAACGATGGTGTTGTAAGCGCGCGCTAAACGCGTGATGGAGTCGAGCAGAATGACGACGTCGCGCTTATGCTCGACTAGGCGCTTTGCCTTTTCGATCACCATTTCGGCGACCTGCACGTGACGCGCGGCAGGCTCGTCGAAGGTGGAAGAGATGACCTCGCCCTTCACCGAGCGCTGCATGTCGGTAACTTCTTCCGGACGTTCGTCGATGAGCAGAACGATCAGCACGACCTCAGGATGATTAGTCGTGATGGAGTTCGCCAGGTTCTGCAACAGCATTGTCTTGCCGGTGCGCGGAGGCGCGACGATGAGGCCGCGCTGCCCTTTGCCCACGGGCGTCAGCAGATCCATGACGCGGGCGCTGATATTCTCCTTCACCGTCTCTAGCTTGATCCGCATCTGTGGATATAGCGGCGTTAGGTTGTCGAAGAGAATCTTGTTGCGCGCTTCTTCGGGAGACTCGAAGTTGACGGCTTCGATCTTCACCAGCGCGAAATACTTTTCGCCCTCGTGCGGCGGACGCACCTGTCCGCTGATGGTGTCACCGGTCTTCAGGTCGAATTTCCGGATTTGCGACGGCGAGACGTAGATGTCGTCGGGACCAGGAAGGTAGTTGTAGTCGGGTGAGCGGAGGAAGCCATAGCCGTCGGGCAGGATTTCTAGGACGCCCTCGGCGAAGATGTGGCCTTCTTTTTCGCTCTGCGCCTGGAGGATCTTGAAGATGAGGTCCTGCTTGCGCAGGCCGCTGGCGCCAGGGAGGTCGAGCTGACGAGCGATCTTGGTCAACTCGGTGATGTTCTTTTCTTTGAGTTCTGAGATTGTCATTGTCACCTACGGGGACTTAGCAGAAAGGCAGGATGGGGTACTGCGGGAAACGCGCCGAGGCGCGGCGCGCTTAGGCAGCGCGCCGTTGGGCTTCGGTAGCCGTCTCCGGATCCAAAATCACTTCTTCACGCTCCGACTCGGCGATGCGATTAAGGACTTCATTAGTTGTGTCCTGAATACGCGTGCTGGGACGGTGAAACTTGCGCGTCGCCTTCGAGGCGAGTTGGCAAAGTGTGTAACGGTTACGCAATGTGTGCACGGCTTCAAACACCAGTTCTGACCGCATGAATGTCTCCTCTTGTCTTATGAATGTCCTGTAAGGCGCTGCCTTGAGGGGCCGATCCTTCGGCAGACGAATCGTGGCGGTCAGAACCAGACCGCGGGGGCTCGTAAGACACTCATATGATGCAGCCCGGGGGTAATTTGGTTCGTTTCTTTCACGCCTCAACTCAATCCTCGAGGGGATTGCAAAGCGCTACCTTACAGCCAGTTATGTCGTACTTAGAACGCAGAGACCGATCCGCCACGGCGGAAGCGATTACCCTTTCTGATTCCCTGATATTGGCGTTCAGTGTGTGGCCGCTACGGGCAGGACGCCGAGACTGGAACCTACAGGATGACACGTTACTGCAAAGCTGTACGTTATCCGTGATGAGTCCCGGAGTCAAGTAAATTCGACCGTCACTAATGCCAGATCGGGAACCACCTGCGCCACCACTTAGACGCCGCTTCAGGTTGAATGTCCCTAATAAATTTTAACCCTCAAGGGATCAATAAGTTGCGCGAACAGCTGCCGGCTGTCAGTAGCCGGTTCCCACTTTTGCTGGGCATGCAAATCCTAATTTGTGATTCCTTCGTTTTCATTGAGTTACCGTAAAATTCCACGCATCCATCTGATTCCAGAGCCACTTCTATTACCCCATTTGAGGCCCAAGGACTTAGCCTGCATCCCTGGGCTTAGAAAGTCCGGTCGAGCCTGCGGTGCTGGATCGCCTCGGCGATGTGGGCCCTCGGCTCCAGCAGGTGCTCAGCTTCGGTTCCAAGGTCGCAGTACTTGCGGATCAAGCGCGAGCTCATCTGCGCATTGGCATAAATGCGCTCTTTGCCCCGGCGAAGCGATCGAACTGGATCTCTCGCGCGCAGAATTCGTTTTCTGAAGTAGGCGGAGCTTTCCAGCGCGACTGTGCTCCGCAGCTTGCGATAGTTCACGACAGGAACAGCGATGTGAATATCGATGCGATCGACAGCGGTCCGGAGATCCTCCAGATGTGGCGCTGGATCATCATCGGCGTGCAGTGGCACTCCCGGGTGCGGTCCCTGAAATTACAGCCAGGACACGGGTTCATGGCCGCAACCAGCATGAATCGTGCCGGAAAGCTGAGCGGATGGCGGCGCGCGCGATCGTGACCGTTCCGTCTTCCAGCGGCCGGCGCATGACTTCGAGCACGTTCGGCGGGAATTCGGGCAGTACGTCCAAGAAGAGGACACCGTTATTTATGAAGCGAGTGAGACTTCGGCCGACCGCGGAATCATGCCACCACCGATTAAGCCGGCGTCAGAGATAGGTGATGAGGCGAGCCGAACGGCCGTGTGCCGACAAGTCCGCTGCTGGCATCGAGCACACCGGCAAGGCGGTGAATCTTCGTCGTTTCCAGAGCTTCTTCGAAGGTCAAAGGAGGCAGGATGGTCGGCATGCGCTTGGCCAGCATGGTCTTGCCTGAACCGGCGGGCCGATCATCAGCAGGTTGTGGCCGCCCGCGGCAGCAACTGCAATAGCACGCTTGGCGGTCTGCTGTCCGCGAACGTCGCAGAAGTCAACGGTGAACTGGCGGTATCAAGCGCGCGTGAGGGTCGACTTCCAGCGGCTGCACCCCGTTGCCCGTGTTGAGCATGGGCACGACATCCATCAGCGAGCGTACCGGATATACCGAAACTCCGTCGACCACGGCGGCTTCTCGAGCATTGATCTCAGGCAGAATCAGGTTGCGGATTTTGTTGGCGCGCGCGTCGCCGCTCTTTTTCAGCGCCGAACGGACGCGCTCACGGTTCTCGCGCACCGCGGCATTGGGCAGGACCCCATTGGTGTAGCGCGGGTCTTGTTCAGGAGGGGTGGAAATAGTTAAGCGGGATTCTAGAGCGGAAGCGCAACGCCCAGTTGCACTACCGAAACGGTAAAGGTACTAGAATCCCGCCAACCGACGAAGTTCACTACTCTGAACAATCGTAGTTGCCTGCACACACTGCTCGCTGCAAGCGCAGCGAACATCCCATTGCTCGCGATTATGACACCGCTCAGCAATCGGCGGAATCCCTCTTCCATCGTAGGTTCCTACAACTTAGGTCGTAGACAATTTTTAAGTTTCGAAACTTTGCGTAGGAATTAGTCGGCTTTGGTACCCGAACAGAGTGCATGGTACTTCGGCCAACGAAGGCCGACAAAAAAATCACGTAGTACCACGACTCGAGTCCTTGCGTCCCTTGTAGACGACGCCTTTGGTGTCGACCATGGTGATGTTTTCGCGCTTCACACCCATACAGATGTAGTGCTCTGCGCACGCCACGCCGGAAGCACCCGCGCCGTTCACCACGACTTTGACCTCGTCGATCTTCTTGCCGACCAATTCGAGCGCGTTGACCAGTGCCGCTCTGGAGATGATCGCAGTGCCATGCTGATCGCCATGGAACACGGGAATGTTCATCGTCTTCTTCAGGGTCTCTTCGATGTAGAAGCACTCCGGCGCCTTGATGTCTTCCAGGTTGATGCCGCCGAAGGTAGGCTCAAGCAGCTGGCAGGTCTTGATGACTTCGTCGGCGTTATGGGTGTTGAGCTCAATGTCGAACACGTCGATATCGGCAAACCGATTGAAGAGCACAGCCGTACTGTTGCTGACGCCAGCGACGAAGTTTCCTTTTGCCGTGTACTTGTAGGCATCGATGAGATTCTTTCGATTTCGAGGCAAGGTTGCGCGACACCGGGCGTGTAGGCAAGGCTCAGATCGGGCTGGGTGCGGCAGGGTTTGCTGGAAACAACCTCAACCTTACCCGCCGAGTTACCCGATGGTAGTCGAGCGCTTCCTGCTTGGAGATGGACATGACAGCCTCCGTATGAATTCTATGAATGTATGTGTGCAGTGCGGGTGCGGGAAGTCCAACCGACGCCAGCTAAAAGATAACGAGATGATGGTTCCGACGTGGCACGAAGACCTTCGGAGAGAGCCGTATGGGCTCCCACTTCTTCCATGATGCCGCGCTGCGCGGGTGGGAAATAGTGCGGAAGTCACTCTCGAATGTGAGGCAGAACGCGATGCGATGAAACAGATGTCACAAATCAGCGGCGGCGGGCCAGAGCTTCGACTCTGAGTTGATCTCATCCTGAGCGAGGAGGTCGCCGCGGGCGACCGACGAGTCAAAGGATGCCTTTCTTCGACAATGAACCGCCGGGTTGCGTGTTCTCACCACTAGCCACCAGCAACCAGCCACTGCTTCACGCCCGCAGCATTATCCCCGCGATACTCGCCGACATAAGGTTGGCCAGCGTCCCCGCGATCATTGCACGGAAGCCCAGTCGGGCGAGATCGTGACGACGGTCGGGCGCCAGCGCGCTCAGTCCCCCGATCTGGATGCCAATCGAGCTGAAGTTTGCGAAGCCGCATAGTGCAAACGTTGCAATGGTAACGGAGCGCGGATCGAGCGAGGCCTTCTGCGCTCCCAGCATAGTGAAGGCGACAAGCTCATTGAGCACCAAGCGAGTTCCGAGAAGATTACCGATCGAATGGCAGTCGTGCCAGGGAACGCCGATGAGCCATGCGATGGGCGAAAAGATTACGCCGAAAATCGTCTCCAGCGAAGCCGGGAACCACGGCACGCCGTGCGCGGCGAGAAAATTGTGAACGCCACTGAGGATGCCATCCAGCAGCGCAATCAGCGCGAGAAATGAAATCAGCATCGCGGCGACGTTCAGCGCGAGGTGAAGGCCATCGGTCGTCCCTTTGGCGGCGGCATCGAGTACGTTGCTTTCTTTGCTATCGAATTCTATGTCTGGAAGCTTGTCAGTGCCGGCTGTCAGCGGCTTTTCAGTTTCGGGTACCAGCATTTTGGCGATGAGGATGGTGCCGGGCGCAGTCATGATGACCGCTGCGAGTAGATGCCGCGCCTCAATACCGAATGCGATGTAGGCTCCCATGACAGCACCGGAGATGTGAGCCATCCCCGCCGTCATGATGACCATCAGCTCCGACATCGTCACCGTCGCCAAATATGGACTGATGGTAAGGGGCGCCTCGGTCTGACCCATGAAGATGCTGGCGGCTACGTCCATGGACTCGACGCCGCTGGCGCCCATGAAACGCATCATGACCTTTGCCAGCTGGCGGATGATGAACTGCATCACGCCGTAGTGATAAAGGATGGCGAAGAAGGCCGCGATGAAAATGATGATGGGAAGAACCTGAAACGCGAAGAAGAAACCGTACTTCGAGACTTTGCTTCCCAGCGGCCCAAAGACAAACTCCGAGCCGACGAACGAATACGAGAGAAGCTTTGTGACCGCATCGCCGGCGATGGCAATGGCGCGCTCTCCCCAGCCGACACGGAGGACCAGCAAGGCGAAGATGAACTGTAATGTGAGGCCGATGACGATCGTCTTAATGCGAATTGCCCTACGGTTGGTCGAAAAGAGATAAGCAAACAGAAGAATTGCCAGAATACCGAGTACGCCGGTCAGACGTCCCATGAGGTCTCCTGAGGGAGTGTGTGTAGCAGATGTCGTGATGATGCAGGGAAAATCGTCTCATATTTGGTGGGCCCTGGTGAACTCACGGACGTCGGTAGAAGCCATAGACCATGCGTATTCTCAGCCGTGGCGCACATCCGAGTCGCGTAGCCTTTGCCCCACAAAGCGCCACTTTTGCGCTTTGTGGGGTGAAGGAGCGACGACGACGCTGGTGTACCCGCCCAAATAGCGGCCAGCCTGCACTCGATCACAGTTGCCAGTTGCAAAGAGGCTTCCTAGCGAAGGCGGAATGAATTTTTAATTCGCTCGCTTCGTCCGCCGCAGCCGTACACCCAAGACAGAAAGCTCTGCCTACTCACTCCCCGACGCCCCCAGCTCGCGCACAATCGCGACGCTTGCACTGGCTCCGATGCGATTAGCTCCAGCATCGACCATCTCGGCAAGCTGCGCCGCGGTGCGAATTCCGCCGGCGGCTTTCACTCCCATGCTGTGGCCAACCACACCGCGCATGAGAGCGACGTCAGCTGCGGTGGCTCCGGAGGCGGCGAAACCAGTCGAGGTCTTCACGAAGTCGGCTCCGGAATCCTGAGCCAACGCGCAGGCCAGGATCTTCTCTTCCTGATTCAACAGAGCGGTTTCGATGATGACCTTGAGAATCGCGCCGTGACTATGTGCGTGCTTGGCCAGACTGCGGATTTCAGTCTGCACCAACACGCGGTCGCCCCCCTTAAGCGCGCCAATGTTGATCATCATATCGAGCTCGTGCGCACCGTTCTGCACGGCGGCTTCCGCCTCGGCCAGCTTGGTGACGGTGAGGTTCGCACCAAGGGGAAAGCCGACGACGGTGCCAACTTTCACGGCCGTACCGTGAACCTGCGCTGCTGCCATAGCAACCCAAACGGGATTCACCATGACAGAGAGGAACCCGAACCGCTTGGCTTCGCTGCAAAGCTTGATGACGTCGCCGCCCGTCGCGGCTGGGCCCACTAATGTGTGATCGATGAGCTTGGCTACCGAATGCCAATCCTGCAGAAGCGCCGAGGTGTCGCGCCCCAAGACGAGAGAATTAACCGACATAGGCAACCGAGATTTTACGACGACTCTTCATCCGATTCCAGAATGCAAATGTCGGGCAGGTTACGGAAACGCTCGGCGTAATCCAGACCGTAGCCGACGACGAATTCGTCGGGAATCTCGAATCCGACGTAGTCGCCGTGAATCGGCTGCGCCCGGCGCGAGCTCTTGTCGAGCAGCGCCGCAATCTTAAGCGACTTGGGCTTGCGTCCCATCAGTTGGTGTGTGAGGTAAGTCAGCGTCAAGCCAGTATCAAGGATGTCTTCGACCAGGATGATGTTCTTGCCTTCCATCGACTGGTCGAGGTCTTTCATCAGCTTCACTTCCCCGCTCTGCTCACGCGAATTGCCGTAACTGGACACTGCGATGAAGTCGAACGTGGAGTCGAGTTTGATTTCGCGGGCGAGGTCGGCCAGGAAAATGGTCGCTCCTTTGAGCACTCCGATGAGCACGACGGACTCACCCTCGAAGTCGCGGGTGATCTGTGCCCCTAGTTCAGCCACCTTTTTGGCAATTTGTTCGCGCGTGAGCAGGACTTTGAGGCGGTCCAAGAGAATTCTCGATTGGCGGATCCCATTTGCCAAAGGCAAGTTCGGGCCACCCACGTGTGGTTTGCGAATCTTGGATGGTAGAGAATTGCGCCAGGAAACTCAACCGCACAATTCCACCTTTCGCGATGGTTTTGCGTCAGGGCATGACTTCAGTCGTGCCGGAAACGTCGAAAATATTTCCGGGCTTTTTGGCCCGTGGAAAGAATTCTCCAGGGTGAAAACGACTTTCTCCGTTGCCTCTTCACGCACGCCGGCGTGAGCCTGAGCCCCGTTACCTCGCAAAATGTCTGTCCACTAACCACGATCCACCCACCACCATCCACTGCCTTATCACACCGTCAAATGACCCACGTCCTATCGCTTCAACTGCACTCGGCTTACTATGCGCCTCAAACAGGACGACGGAGATTTATCTCTGCTCGCGACTGAGACCGAACGCAGACACCAAAGCTACGGCCGCTCTTGCCAACCTGCCCGTTCCCAACATATCTTTACGCTGCCATGACAGCCGCTAAGTCTTTATTCCGGAATATTTTCCGTATACCCCCCACGCGCTCAGTCGCTTGCACACAATTTCTTGGCGACAGAGTGGGAACCAAAACCGAAAGTATTGGCGGCCCCATCGGGCCCGGTTTGGGCCGGGTGGGTCTTTCGCTACTGCTCGTCACTGCCTTGTTCCTCGCTGTGGCTCCCACTTTTGCCGCAGAGCACCCGGCTACTTCGGCGGAGGCGCAGACCGAGCGCTACTTCGAGGGCATCCGGAAAGACCCGAACCTGCTGGTTGCGTTTCTGCTCGAGATGCCGAAGGGTGGTGACCTGCACAATCACCTTTCGGGCGCGATCTATGCCGAGACGCTCATCAATTGGGCGAAAGACCAGCGTGCGTGCGTCGATCCCAAGACCTTTTACCTGACTCCGTCCCTCAAGCTGGCCACCGGCGATCCGTATTGTCCTGCTCCTACTGTCCTCGCGGAGACGGCTCTGTCAAACCCGATCCTCTATCGCGCAATGATTGACGCGTATTCCATGCGGAACTGGGAGCTGTCGGGGCAATCTGGTCACGATCACTTCTTCGACACATTCGACAAGTTTGGAGCTACCACCCACGGCAACATTGGCCCCATGCTGGCGGAAACCGCCAACCGAGCGAAGGCGCAACACGAGATTTATCAGGAGCTGATGTTCACGCCTACGGGGAAGCCTTTTGGCGACATGCTCAGTTCGGAAGCAGTCAAGGCCATCAAGCTCACCGACACCGCCACGCCCGAAACTCTGGCAGCCATGCGCAAGACGCTCACCGATAACGGGTTGTCCGCCGCGGTCGAGGACGCAATCCGTCAGACTGACGAGGCTGAGAAGATTCGCAATTCCCAATTGAAGTGCAGCACTTTCCCAGGCGGGGCGGGATGCCAGGTGACGCAGCGCTATGTCTTTCAGGTACTGCGCGGGCTTCCGCAAGAGATTGTCTATGCGCAGATGTTGCTTGGATTCGAGCTGGCATTGGCAGATAAGCGTTTCGTCGGTCTCAATCTGGTCATGCCTGAGGACTACTACGTCCCCATGCACGACTTTCCGCTCCACATGCAAATGCTGAAATTCTTGCACGCGCAGTATCCCGACGTTCATGTCACGCTGCACGCGGGCGAGTTGGTTGCGGGACTCGTCCCGCCTGAAGGTCTGCGGTTTCACATTCGTGATTCGGTTGAGATCGCGGGTGCCGAACGCATCGGGCATGGAGTGGATGTACTGAACGAGAACAATCCGCTGCAACTGCTCGAGGAGATGGCGCAAAAAAAGGTGATGGTAGAGGTCTGCCTCTCCAGTAACGCCACCGTTCTCGCTGTCATCGGAAAAGCTCATCCGCTGCACGACTACATGCGAGCGGGTGTGCCGGTCGCACTGGCCACGGATGACGAAGGCGTGTCACGCTCCGACATGACACACGAATATATGCGCGGAGTTGAGGAGCAGGACCTGACTTACCTCGAACTGAAAAGCATGGCGCGGATCAGCCTGGAGCATGCATTTGTTTCCGGTCGCAGCTTGTGGGGCGACGGCAAGACATTTGCGCCGGTGAAAGATTGTGCGGGAGCAGGATCGGCCGCGACTATACCGGCAGCGTGCCAGAAATATGTGGATGCAAATGAGAAAGCGAAACTGCAGTTGAAGCTGGAGCAGCAGTTTCGCGAATTCGAAGGCCACAAGTGGCCGGCGATTACAGTTGAAAGCTCTCCGGCAGCAACGCGCTAACAGATGTTTGCTTTCGCACGCCGTCGGTCTCGTAGAGCACGATCGCTCGCGGGCCGAATTCTGAAAGCACCTGGCGGCACGCTCCGCAAGGCGTCGAAGCCCGGTGCTCGCGTTCGACCACGGCGATCGCTTCGATGCTGACCCCGTGCGACAGCTTGCCTTCAGTGACCGCGCGAAAAACGGCGGTCCGCTCGGCGCAGTTGGTAAGCCCGTAAGAAGTGTTCTCGACGTTGCACCCGGAGACGATCTCTCCCTCGCTGGTGAGCAGCGCCGCGCCAACGTGAAAGTCGGAATAAGGCGCATACGCCACGGCTGCAGCAGCTTCGGCAGCGCGCCAGAGTTTCTGCTCGATCTCGGGCGTGAGCTTGTTCGTCATCTCAGGCCCCTGGTTGCGGCGCGGCTTCACCCAGTCTCGGGGCGGTCTTCATATTCGGGGCCGGCGAGCTTGCGGGCTTCGGAGGCAGGTAAGCTGGAGGATCAACTGCGCTATCCACCCACGCCGTGTACCACAGATCGCGCAGCATGGTTGCTCCGTAGGCCATGCGCTGCTGGATGAACTGTCGTGACTCGGCACTGCCGGCGCCATCGAATCCCCCGGCCTTCTCCAGTTGGTAGACCTGCTCGACGTAGCTGTGCGACTTCCAGAGATACGAAAGGTAGTCCTGAAACGGATTCTTGAGCTCGCGCGCCTGCGCCGGAACCAGATCAGCGAACTGAAGTTGCTTCTGATTAGCAGCGACAAACGCGCCTTCCATCTTCCAGTGAATAGTGTTCGCGGCGGTGTAGTCGTTGGGATTGGCCGTCGTCCAGCCGTTGTAGTTCACGGTGGTGTGCAGCGGATTAGCGGCATCCGCAACATAGTGGCCCAGCCATCCGGCGTAGCAGATGGCGTCGCGTTCGGGGAATTCTGTGCTGCGATGATCGCTCATGGCGTGGCGATACTCACGAAAAGCAACCAGCAGCCGCTCGAATACCTCCATCGCAATGTAAGGTTGGAGTCCGACCTTCTCCGGCCAGAAATTGTCGGCCTGGGCGGGATTCTGCTGCCGCTTGGCTTCGAGTGCGCGGTAATAGCTGTAGCGATCAGGAGGCAGCGTCATACCCTCGACCAATTCCAGGTCGATGAAGTGATCGGGTTCCTGCGAGAGCTTAAGCGCCAGCTCAGTCTTTTCGCGCCACCGGTCGGGCTCCGGACCGAGATACGCCAATTGCTCGGCGGCATTGCGAAAGAACGCGGGCATATCAGAGGGCAGCTTCGCGGTCGCAACCCGATTGATCATCATGTGGCCTTCGTTGCCCCAGGGCCAGGCGGAGTTCGCCAGCAACACGACGATCAGCAGGAGAGGAATCAAGCGGGAGCACAACAAAGCCATGACTATTTTTCGGGGCTTCAGCCAGCACGCGAAATGCGATTGTCGTCGGTTGAGCAGGAAAGGTCAATTGCTAGCTGTCAGTGGTCGGTGGTCGGTTATCAGAAAAGCCGGGTCACACCCGCCCCAGGTGGACTCCGAACCACTTCTTGCGGTCGTGCCAGCTCTGTTCCAACTGGAAACCGCTTTCGCGCAAGATGTTCTCGATCATTTCCATTGTGTACTTGTAGCTGTTCTCAGTGTGCATGCGTTCGCCGGCCGCGAACTCAATATCCAGATCAATTGCCGGGAGGAACACCCGCTGAGGGCATTCGCTTTCCAGGTAAATTTCCATGCGCGAACAACGCTTGTTCCACAGCGCGACGTGGCGGAAGGCGTCGAGATCAAAGTCGGCGTCGAGCTCGCGATTCAGGCGAGCCAGAATGTTCTTGTTAAACGCAGCCGTGACACCTTGCGCATCGTCGTAGGCAGGAACCAGTATCTTTGGGCTTTTGGCGAAGTCCGCGCCGAGCAGCAACCCATCGCCGGAGCGCAGCGATCGCCGAATGCGACGCAGCATACGAACGGATTCGTCCAACTCGAAGTTGCCGATACTCGAACCGATATAGAGCACGAGCTTGCGACCGGAGATGCGGCTGAGCGCCTCGACTCCGCCGGTGTAGTCGGCGACGATAGGATTCACGCGGAGCTGTGGGAAACGCTTGGCGAGCTGGGTCACGGCTTCCTGCAGGGCGCTGGGCGAGACGTCGATGGGGTAAAACAGCGATCGCGCCTGGCGCTGCATCAATTCTTCGATCAGGATGCTTGTCTTGCTGGCGGTGCCGGCGCCTAACTCGACCATGGTGAGCGACGTGCCGGCCGCTTGTAGAATTTCGCCCGCATAGCTCTCGAAGATCGTGCGCTCAGTGCGCGTCAGGTAGTACTCTGGCAACTCGGTGATCTGTTCGAACAGAGCTGAACCGGCCTCATCGTAGAAGAGCCAGGAAGGCAGGTGTTTGGGCGAAGCGCTGAGTCCCTCGCGCGCTACCAGCGCGGTGGCTTCATTCGCGATGAAGTGCAGTTGCTTGCTAGTCGCCATTGGCCAACCGGATTCCCATGAACTGCCAGCGGGCATGGGGAGGAAAGAAATTGCGATAGGTCCGCCGTAAGTGCGAGTGCGGCGTGGCGCACGAACCTCCGCGCAGCACCATCTGGTTGGTCATGAACTTGCCGTTGTACTCGCCTACCGCACCTGCCGCAGGCTGATAGCCCGGGTAAGCAAGATAGGCGCTGCCTGTCCATTCCCATACATCGCCGAACATTTGCGAGAGCGAGACGCTATCAGGCCCGATCCGTGGATGCATGGCTTCGCTGTCCATGAAGTTGCCTTCCATCGGGACGGTCTGCGATGCCACTTCCCACTCGAACTCGGTCACGAGCCGCGCGCCAGCCCAACGCGCGAACGCGTCGGCTTCGTAGTAGCTCACATGGCAGACTGGTTCGGCCTCATTGACCGGCTGCATGCCTTCGAGCGTGAAGTGCCACCAGTCGCCATCACGCTGTTCCCAATACAGCGGAGCGATCCATTGATTGGCGCGAACGGTGTCCCAGCCGTCGGATAGCCAAAGTGTCGCGGTGGCATATCCGCGGTCATGCATGAATTCCAGGTATTCGCCGTTGGTCACAAGACGGGACGCCAGGCGGAATGGTTCGAGGTACACGTTGTGCCGCGGGAGTTCGTTGTCAAAGCAGAATCCGTCGCCCTCGAAGCCAATCGGGTAAATGCCCTTCGCGAAGGAGAACCAAGTCAACTCAGGCGCGTCGCCCTCGGAATCGCTAGGGGTTGAATGCCGCTCTCGATACGCGGGGCGCAACGGGTTCGCAGCCAATCCATACTTCACGTCGGTGAGGATCAATTCCTGATGCTGCTGCTCGTGATTTAACCCAAGCGCCACCAAGTCTGCGACATCGGGTGAGAAGTCGCGCGCCAGCAACAGCTGCTCCATGGCTTCGTCGACGTGGGCGCGATAGGAGTGCACCTCTTCGAGTGAGGGGCGCGATAAGACGTGCCGCATGGCGCGGAGTGGACGATCGCCCACAGCGTTGTAATACGAGTTAAACAAAGTGCGGAAAGCGGGATTGGCAGGTTTATATCCCAGCAGGTGCTCGCTGAGAAGGAACGTCTCGAAGAACCACGTGCTGTGCGCGAGGTGCCATTTCGCCGGACTGGCGTCGGGCATGGCCTGCAGGCTGTGGTCCTCCACCTTGAGCGGTGAGCAACATCGCATTGAGGCCTGCCTGACAGACTGGAACTGCTCAGCCAGGCTCCTCCTACCCATCGCCCTGGCGCCTACAACTCCCAAAGACTCGGTCGTGCTTCCCATGGCTTCTCACAAATGGTGCTTTGAAGTCCAAAACGCTTCCAGACAAGATGCCAGACAAAGCTGGAAGCTGCAAAATTTGGACGGAATTATTTGCCGAGTCGAATGTCCAAGGGCCGGCGATGCGGGACCGTCAACAGAAGATGCCTGGCACTCGTCATTTTGCAAGCCCGATCGGTGCTGAAGCGGGCGACGACTTCCCTGCGCTGATTAACAGCGGTTTGCGGTAGCGTCCGAGAATC
>Ga0306920_100007191_pt1 | contig 14630 bp, 14 predicted proteins | sample flu12Cox44000170_FD_204666 | JGI IMG/M metagenome (GOLD analysis project Ga0306920, IMG submission 204666) | Lab enrichment of tropical soil microbial communities from Luquillo Experimental Forest, Puerto Rico - flux4day.12C.oxic.44.000.170 (v2)... | ecosystem: Environmental > Terrestrial >...
CGAGGCGCTCGTAGAACGCGAGCACCTCGGCCTTGTCGGTGAGCACCTGAAGGTTGAGCTTCAGGCAACCCATCTCGGCGAGTGCGCTTTCCGCGTGACGCACGAGACGGGTGCCGACACCATGGCGCCGAACCTCGGGCGCGACGGCGACCGAATAGAGCCATCCACGGTGCCCGTCGTAGCCCGCCATCGCCGTACCAACGAGCGTGCCGTCATCATCGCCGCCTGCATCGCCATCGTGACGAAGCGCGACGAAGAAAAGCTCCGGCTGCGTGCCGAGCTTGTTCGCGATAGACAGGCGCGGATTACGGTGCGGCCGGCTCGCGTCGTTGTACTCGGGAAACGCTTGCTGCCAGAGCGCGAGCACCGCTTCGGTGTCGCCCTCGGTGAACGCGCGTATCGTGACGGACATCGCTCGTGCTCCGCTCGATTACAGCGAGTCGAGAATCGTGCGCAGCATCGCCATCATCTGGTCGATCTCCTGCGTCGTCACGTTCAGCGCCGGCATGAAGCGCAGCAGGTTCGGGCGCGCGGCGTTGAGCAACAGGCCGTCCGGCTGCATGAGGCGCGCCTTCTCGACGATCTCGGGCCCGATGTCCTTGCCGAGCAGCAGCGCGCGCAGCAAGCCTTCGCCGCGCTCGCCCTGGAAACCGCGTTCGGCCGACAGCTCCAGCAGCTTTTCGCGCAGGTATTCGCCGCGTGCGCGCACACCTTCGAGGAAGCCGGGCGCAACCAGTTGCGAGATCACCGAATAGCCCGCGGCCGTCATCAGCGGATTGCCGTTGTACGTGCCGCCCTGGTCGCCCGCTTCGAACACGGCGATTTCCTTCTTCGCGAGCAGCGCCGCGAGCGGCACGCCGCCGCCGATGCCCTTGCCGAGCGTCATGATGTCCGGCTCGATGCCCGAGAGTTCGTAGGCGAAGAGGGTGCCCGCGCGGCCGCAGCCGCTTTGCACTTCGTCGACGATCAGCAGGATGCCGTGCTTTTGCGTGAGCGCGCGCAGTTGCTGCATGAATTCGCGCGTGGCGGGAATCACGCCGCCTTCGCCCTGGATCGGCTCGAGCATCACGGCCACGGTCTTCGCGTTGATGAGTTTTTCAACCGAGGCGATGTCGTTCAAGTCGGCCTTCGGGAAGCCCGGCACCTGCGGGGCGTAGAGCGTGTCCCAGCCCGGCTTGCCGCTTGCCGACATCGTCGCGATCGTGCGGCCGTGGAAGCTGTGGTCGAACGTGATGATTTCGTAGGCGCCGTCGCGATGCTTCCTGCCCCACTTGCGCGCGAGCTTGATCGCGCCTTCATTGGCTTCGGCGCCGCTGTTGGCGAAGAACACCTTGTCGAAGCAGCTGTGCTCGGTGAGGAGGCCCGCGAGCTTCGCCATCGGCTCGTTGTAGAAGGCCGGCGACGGGTTGATGAGCAGGCGCGCCTGCTTTTCCAGCGCCTCGATCATTCCTTCATTGCAGTGCCCGAGGCTGTTGACGGCCCAACCCTGGATGAAGTCGAGATATCGCTTGCCTTCGTTGTCGTAGAGCCACGACCCTTTGCCATGCGTGAAAACGATTTCGGGCCGGTTGGTGATGTACATCAGCGACTCGACCGGGTATTCGGAAAAATTCATGGCAACGGGCTCCGCGTGGGGGCTGCAAAAAGGTTGAAAGGAATACGGCGGAAAAACAAAAAGCCACGGACTGGCCGTGGCTTTCGTGATTCGAACTTGCTGTGCGTTGAGAAGTGCAACGCGCGTCCGCGACTAGCCAGGCCCTAGGGATGGGGCGAGCGGCGACGTCGGAGCGCGGACAGGATGCAGTTCATGGGCGCAAGAATACGACAAGCCGAACGGCGATGTAAACCGTCAATGTGCCGAATTTCTCCAGTCGGCCGGAGAATTTTTCGTGACGGCTGCCTTGCGGGTCGTCGTGGGCCGCTGCATTGCGCACGCAACGACCCGCTCATTGCCCCACTCAGGCGCGCGTCAGACGGGGTTCGCGAGGTCCGCGGCGCTCGTGAACGAGTCTGCGTAGAACTCGTCTTCGGGCAGGCCGTGGTGTTGCGAGAAGTCGCGCTGGGCCGACTCCACCATCACCGGCGCGCCGCAGGCATAGACCTGATGGCCCGAGAGGTCGGGCAGATCCTCGATCACGGCGCGGTGCACGAAGCCCGTGCGGCCAGTCCAGTTGTCTTCGGCGGCGGGCTCGGAGAGGACCGGCACGAAGCGGAAGTTCGGGATGTCCTTCGCCCATTGCTCCGCGAGGTCCATCAGATACAGGTCCTTCTTCTGGCGCGCGCCCCAGTAGAGCGTCATCGGGCGGTTCAGGTTCTTGTGGACCGCGTGCTCGACGATCGCCTTGATCGGCGCGAAGCCGGTGCCCGAGGCGAGCAGCACGATGGGCTTGTCCGATTCCTCGCGCAGGAAGAAGGTGCCGAGCGGCGCCTCGAAGCGCAGGATGTCGCGCTCCTTCATCTGCGTGAAGACGTGATCGGTGAACTTGCCGCCCGGCATATGGCGGATGTGCAGTTCGACGGGGCCTTCGTCGTGGGGTGCGCTCGCCATGGAGTAGGAGCGGCGCGTCCCGTCCTTGAGGATGAACTCGAGGTACTGGCCGGCGAGATACTGCAGGCGTTCGTTCGCGGGCAGTTGCAGCTTGAGGACGATGACGTCGTCGGCCTTGCGCTCGATCGAGGCGATGCGGGTAGGCAGCTTGCGCACCTGCACGTCGCCTACGCCCGCCACTTCGCGGATGTCGATTTCGAGGTCGGTTTGCGCCGTCGCGCAGCAGAAGAGGGCCATGCCGCGCGTTCTTTCGTCGTTGGAAAGTGCGGATGCCGCATGAGCGCGCTGCTCGACTTCGCCGTTGCAGACGGTGCCCTTGCACGAGCCGCACGCGCCGTTCTTGCAGCCGTACGGCAGGCCGATGCCCTGACGCAGGGCTGCGTTGAGAATGGGTTCGTCGGGCTCGACCTGGAATTGCCGGCCGCTTTTCTTGAGCGTTACGTTGAAAGCCATATTCAGGGAAGCGTAAGTCTGTATCCGAGGGTTGAATCGGGTCGCGGGGCGTCGCTGGTCAGTTCCCGCGTTTCCTTGCCGGCCTTCGCCCCAAGGCGCGGGCCGCTAAAATGGTTCCACCATGATTGCCACACGAACCTTGCGCCGCGCGCGCATCCTGATCGTCGGTTGCGGCGATGTCGGCCTGCGCTGCGTCGACCACTTGCGCGAGCGGCCGGACCGCGTGCGCGTTTTCGCGCTCACGCGCCGCGCCGAGCGCGTGGAAGCGGTGCGCGCCGCGGGCGCGGTGCCGTTGCGCGGCGACCTCGACTCGCGCCGGAGCCTCGCGCGGCTCGCCGGCCTGGCGAGCACGGTGCTGCACCTCGCGCCGCCGCAAAAAACCGGCGCTGACGACCTGCGCACGCGCCGCCTGATCGCGGCGCTCACGGCCCGCCGTCGTGCGGCCTCGCGCCCCCCGCCGGCGGGCGGGTCGACGTTCAGAACGTCCCGCACATTGCGCCCCGCTTTCGGCCAGTCCGCAGGCTTTCGTGCATCCGTTATTGTACCCGAGCGCACCCTGCTGGCCTCTCGCACCCGGTGCAAGCGCCTCAAGCGCCTGACGCTCGTCTACGCAAGCACGACGGGGGTTTACGGCGACTGCGGCGGCGCCCGCATCGACGAAACCCGCTCGGTGCAGCCCGCGAACGCCCGTGCGATACGCCGCGTATCGGCCGAGCGGCAACTGCGGCGCGCAACGGTGCGCGGTGCGCTCAATGCCACGATCGCGCGCATTCCCGGCATCTACGCGGCGAACCGTCTGCCGCTCGCAAGGCTGGAGAAGCGCACGCCGGCGCTCGTCGCGCGCGACGACGTCTATACGAGCCACATCCACGCAGACGACCTCGCGGCGATTCTTCTGCGCCTCGCGACCCATGGCCGCGCCGGGCGCACGATCCACGCGTCGGACGATAGTGAACTGAAGATGGGCGAATACTTCGACCGCGTAGCCGACGCCTTTGGCCTCGCGCGGGCGCCGCGCGTGAGCCGCGCCGAGGCCGAGCGTGCGCTCGAGCCGGTCCTGCTCTCGTTCATGCGGGAGTCGCGCCGGCTCGCCAATACGCGGCTCAAGCGCGAATTGCGCGTGCGTTTGCGTTATCCCGACGTGGATGCGTTCTTGCGCACGCTGCCGCCGCACCCGTGACTCCGGGCGGGCGGCGCGGCGCAAAGCGTGCCGTTCACGTGATGGCCGGCAGCGCTTCGAGCAGGAGGAAGCAGAGTAGCGCTCCGATGAGCGCCCCGATCAGGTTCGGATGATACTGATGCCGCATATGCATCGACGCGAGCAGGCCACCAATCAGAACCGCCCCAAGCGCCACGAATGCCATCAACATGATTGAGATTTCGAATCTGCCGTTGATGATCATGATGCCCCTCCTTGCAGCTTGTAATCGTTCTGAACGGAGTATAGGGCGGAAGGCCGGCGAGAACATGCTGCGGCGCGGCGTAAACGGCGGGTGGCTGCGCGCCTCGGTGCGGCAGCGCACTGACCGGCGGGGCGTGCGTAGCGTGGGTGGTGGTTTACCCCTTGTTGCGCAGCGCGTCGAGCGCCGCGGCGTCGAGCCACTGCCAGGCGCCTGGTGCGAGTCCCGGGGGCAAGGCGAAGCCGCCGATGCGCTCGCGGTGCAGCGCCTCGACGCGGTTGCCGGCCGCCGCCACCATCCGCTTGACCTGGTGGTACTTGCCTTCGAGCACGGTTAATTCGAGTTCACGTTCCCCGCGCGCGCTTGCCGCGACAGCGGCGCTCGGCTCGCGCTCGCCATGCAGCAGGACGCCTTCGCGCAGGGCTTTGAGCTGGGTCTCGTCCAGCGGATGGCGTGTCGTTGCCACGTAGATCTTCGGCACCTTGCGCCTGGGCGACGTGAAGGCGTGGACGAACTGACCATCGTCGGAAAGCAGCAAGAGGCCGGTCGTATCCTGATCGAGACGGCCCACGCACTGCACGTTGCGCCCGGCGAACTGCGGCGGCAGCAGGTGAAACACGCTCAGATGATGCTGCGGATCGCGCGAGCATTCGTAGCCCGCGGGCTTGTTGAGCGCGATGTAGGCGCGTTCGTGAAACGGCCACGGCTCGCCGTCCACACTGAAGACGAGGCCGGCCGTATCGAACGTGGCGTGCGGGTTGGTGCACGGCTCGCCGGCGACGGCGACGCGCGCGTCGGCGATGAGCGCGCGGCACTGGCGGCGCGAGCCGAAACCCTGGGTGAAGAGAATACTTTCGAGATTCATGACGGACGGCGAACAGCGTGGAGCGGGGTATTGTAGCCGCGCGAACACGGGCCGTACCCCTGCGCCGCCGCCGCGCGTCCCGACGGCGTATTTCGGGAGGATGGCGTAACGTGGCGCGAGGCATCGGCAGGTCCGGCCGACCCGCCGGACGCGCACGGCACGCAGCGCCTGCCGGTTGCCACTCCCATTTCTTCTCGCGCAGCGCCCCGACCCTGGCGCGCGCTGCGCCGTACGGCTCACGTGGAGAACGCCATGGCGAAGACGATAGCGGATCATCTGGCGAAAACGCTCGAGGCAGTTGGCGTCGAGCGCATCTGGGGCGTGACTGGCGACAGCCTGAACGGCTTGTCGGCGAGTCTGCGCAAGCTTGGCACGATCCGCTGGATGCACACGCGGCACGAAGAGGTGGCCGCCTTTGCGGCGGGCGCCGAAGCCGCGGCAACTGGCCGGCTAGCCGTGTGCGCCGGCAGTTGCGGGCCCGGCAACCTGCACCTCATCAATGGCCTCTACGACTGTCATCGCAACCGCTCGCCGGTGCTCGCGATCGCGGCGCATATTCCGTCGACCGAAATCGGCCTTGGCTACTTTCAGGAGACGCATCCCACGGAGCTTTTCCGCGAGTGCAGCCACTACGTGGAACTGGTGACGAACGCCTCGCAGTTCCCGCGCGTGCTCGACACCGCGCTGCGCACGGCGATCGACCAGAAGGGCGTCGCCGTGATCGTGCTGCCCGGCGACGTGGCGCTGCTCGAAGCGCCCGACGAGGAGGCGGCCTGGGCGCAGGCGGCGCGGCCGGCGACCTTGCCTTCGTCGGCGGACATCGACCGGCTCGCCGTTCTGTTGAACCGCTCTCAGGCCGTGACGCTGCTGTGCGGAAGCGGCTGCAAGGGTGCTCACGACGAGGTGGTCGCGTTCGCAGATGCGCTCGGCGCGCCGACCGTGCATGCGCTGCGCGGCAAGCAGTATGTGGAATGGGACAACCCGTACGACGTGGGCATGACCGGGCTGATCGGCTTCAGCTCGGGCTATCACGCGATGATGTCGTGCGACACGCTCGTCATGCTCGGCACTGACTTCCCGTATCGCAACTTCTATCCGCCGCATGCGAACATCGTGCAGATCGACCGCGACGCGGCCGCGCTCGGCAAGCGCGCGCCGCTTACGCTCGGACTCATCGGGGACGTGCGCGAAACGCTGCGCGCGATCACGCCCGTGCTCACGCGCAAGACAGACCGGCGCTTCATCGAACACGCGCGCGAGCACTACGCGAACGCGCGCAAGGGACTCGACGAACTCGCGCGCCCGGCGGCCGCGGGCAAACCGCTGCATCCGCAGTATGTGGTCGCGCGTCTGGACGCGCTTGCCGAGGACGACGCGATCTTCGCGGTCGACGTCGGCACGCCTACGCTCTGGGCCGCGCGTTACCTGACGATGAACGGCCGGCGCCGCCTGCACGGCTCGTTCAACCACGGCTCGATGGCCAACGCCATGCCGCAGGCGCTTGGCGCGCAGGCGGCGCACGTCGGGCGCCAGGTGGTCTCGCTCTCGGGCGACGGCGGTCTGTCGATGCTGCTCGGCGATATCCTCACGGCGCGCCAGCTCGATCTGCCGATCAAGATCGTTGTCCTGAATAATGGATCGCTCGGCTTTGTCGCGATGGAGATGAAGGCAGGCGGCTACGTGGAGACGGGCACTGATCTGGTCGCCACGAACTTCGCGGATATCGCGCAAGGGGCGGGGCTGTTCAGTGTCCGCGTGGAGACGTCCGAAGCGCTCGACGACGCATTGCGCGCGGCGTTTTCGCACCCGGGGCCGGCGCTCGTGGACGTCGTGACGACGAAGCACGAACTGGCCATGCCGCCGAAGCTCCAGTGGGCGCAGGCGAAGGGTTTCAGCCTCTACATGCTGCGTGCGGTGCTGAGCGGTCGCGGGGACGAGGTGGTGGAGCTGGCGCAGACGAATTTGCGCTGAGAGCGGCGCCCGCGGTTGCCGACGTATGGCGGCAACCGGGTCAGTCAGTGATGGAGACGCGCGTGCTGTCGTCGGGGCTGGCGCGAAATTCATTCACCCGGCCCGCGCGTACGTCGAGCAGCAGCCGGTCCAGCGCTTCGAGCCTCGCGGATCGGTCGCCGCTCGATTTGATCAACGTTGCCGTGGTGCGCCCGGAGACGGACTCGTGGGCCTCGATGAGGTTGCGAATGGCTTCCTCTCGCGTCATGAAAATGCGGTCCATCGTGGGTTCCCCGCTTGTTATCTATTTGTTATCTCAATAACCTGTCGAGATAACGATAGCATCGGGCTCATGCGAGACGGGGGGCAGTCGCAGGTTGCTTGATCTTTGTCCAAACTGGGGCGCGTCGGCACGCGTCGTCCATGGGACCAACCAGATTCGAGCGGCAACAAAAAACCCGCGAAGCGATGAGCTTTCGCGGGTTTCAGGATTCCGGCGGTCTTTTGCAAAAATCGCCGGAAAAGCATTCTGGTGCCTCGGGCCGGAATCGAACCGGCACTCCTTTCGGAACCGGATTTTGAGTCCGGCGCGTCTACCAATTTCACCACCGAGGCGCTTTGCTGCTCACTTGCAGCCTATTCGGGCGCCAGCCTGCGGGCGCTCGAAGTAGCCGGTGATTATGACGCAAATCGCGCGGCGAGGCAACCGCGAGCCCGTCAAATCGTCCGCGAGAACCGTTCGGGCTGCTGTGCGCCGAGATAGCGGTCGAAGACCATCGCGATATTGCGCACCAGCATGCGCCCGGCAGGCAGTATCTCCAGCCGGTCGGCGCTGCGCGCGACGAGCCCGTCGCGTTCGAACTCGCGCAGCCGTTCGAGTTCGGGGGCAAAAGCCGCCGCGAAGCGCACGCCATAGACGGCTTCGAACTCGTCGTAGCGCAGTTCCAGATTGCACATCAGCTCGGTGATGATGTCGCGGCGCAGGCGGTCGTCGGCGGTGAGGCGAACGCCTTTCGTGATTGCGAGCTTTCCCGCGCCGATGGCCGCGCCGTATCCGATCAGGTCCTTCGCATTCTGCGCGTAGACGTCGCCGACCTTGCCGATTGCCGAAGCACCGAAGCCGATCAGGTCGCAGTCGGCGCGCGTGCTATAGCCCTGGAAATTGCGGTGCAGCGTGCGTTGCGCCTGGGCGCGCGCGAGTTCGTCGGCGGGCAGCGCGAAATGATCCATGCCGATGTACACGTACCCCGCCTCGGTCAGCTGCTCGATCACCAGTTGCAGCAGCGCCATGCGCTCCGCGGGCGTGGGCAAGGTGGCTTCGTCCATTTGACGCTGCATCTTGAACAGATGCGGCATGTGCGCGTAACCGAACACCGAGATGCGGTCGGGTGCGAGCAGCAGCATCGTTTCAAGCGTGCGGCGGAAGGTTTTGACGTTCTGGTGCGGCAGGCCGTAGATCAGATCGACGCTGATCGATTCGAAGCCGTTCGCGCGCGCGGCGTTCATGACGTCGACGGTGAGCTCGAGCGGCTGGATGCGGTTGACCGCTTTCTGCACGACCGGATCGAAGTCCTGCACGCCAAGGCTCAGCCGGTTGAAGCCGAGCGAGCGCAGATGCGCGATGGTCTGCGCCGTAGCTTCGCGCGGGTCGATCTCGATCGAGTATTCGCCTTCGTCGTCGGGCAGCAGCGCGAAGTGTTCGCGCGTGGCGGCCATGAGCTCGCTCATCTCGTCCAGCGAGAGAAAGGTGGGCGTGCCGCCGCCCCAATGCAGTTGCGAAACCAGGCGCTTCGTGTCGAACAATCCGGCCTGCAGCTCCAGTTCGCGGATCATCTGCACGAGATATGGCTTCGCGCGGGCGCGGTTCTTCGTGATGACCTTGTTGCAGCCGCAATAGAAGCAGACGGTGTCGCAGAAGGGGATGTGGAAGTACAGCGAGAGATCGGTTTCGCTCGCGCCCGGATCGGCGGCGGCGCGGCGGTAGTCTGCGGGATCGAAGTCGTCGCGGAACTGCAGGGCGGTGGGGTAGGACGTGTAGCGTGGGCCGTTGGCGCCATATTTGGCGAGCAGGTCGGGGCGAAAGAGCAGGTCGGCGTCGCTCATGTAAAGCTCACTTGGAAAGGCGGCGCGTTGGCGGGCGCCGCCCGGCACCGCGGAACGCCGCGCACAGGTGGCGTGTCCTGCAGCGCCAGATGCAGAGAGTGTAAGAGCCTGTCAGTGCATGCGATTGTGTAAAAAGGTCGCATGCGGGCGGTGGCACAATGCGTCTGGTCTTTCGCGGCGCTCGTTGCCGCGTCTGGACGCAATCCGTGAGAGTTTCAGGAAACCGATGTGAGTCCCGTTTTTCCCGCCGATGTTTCGGCGTGCCGTCCCGGTTGTGGCGCGTGCTGTATCGCGCCGTCCATTACGAGTCCGATACCGGGCATGCCGGAAGGCAAGCCGGCCGGCGTGCGCTGCGTTCAGCTCGGCGAGGATCTGCGCTGCATGATTTTCGGCTCGCCGTTGCGGCCGGCGTGCTGCTCCGGGCTGCAGCCGCAGCCTGAGATGTGCGGGGACTCGCGTGAGGCGGCGATCGTCTGGCTCACGCGTCTCGAGGCGCAAACCGCGCCTCGGCCATAATCGCAAGCCTCGCGCCGAGCCAGGGGCAAACTGCGTCCGCCCGGCGGCATGCGCCAGAATGACGGCGCAGCGCGGCCGTCGGCGCGCACGGGCGACCAACCCGGCCAACCCCGCCCAAACAAGGAGAATTCGCATGATCCACACCGCAACGCGCGTTTCCCGGCGCGCCTTCCTGTTCGCAGCCTGTGCCGCGGCGGGTACGGCGATGTCGCTCGGCGCGTGTGCGACGGGGATATTCCCGTTCATTCCCGATCACTACACGTTTTCGCAGCAGCAGGTGCAGGACGCGGTGCAGCGCAAGTTTCCGTACCACCGCTCGATGCAGCAGATTTTCGACGTCTCGCTCACGAACCCCGTCGTGACGCTGCAGCCCGATCGCAACCGCGTGGCCGTGCGGCTCGACGCGCACCTCGAAAGTCCGCTGATGCAGCAGCCCGTGAGCGGCGCGTTCACGGTGTCGAGCGAGCTTGCCTACGACGCCGCGAGCCGCGCCGTTGTGCTCAGGTCCCCCTCGGTCGACGGGGTCGACATGGCCGGCAACGCCGCCGCGTATGCGCCGCAGGTGAACGCGATCGCGGCGCTCGCCGCCACCCAGTTGCTCAACAACTATCCGGTCTACACGTTCAAGCCCGATCAGCTCCAGTTTGCCGGCGTCAATTACGAACCCGGTACAATCACCATCCTTACAAACGGCATACGCGTGCAGATCGTCGAGAAGTAAAGAGACGAAACGCCGTCGCGCGCGGCCGTCGCGGGTCGTGCGGCGCGGCGTCGTGCGCCGTCCCGACGCCCGTTTTCACGAAGAAGAGGGATAAAAGGGATGGACTGGATATTGACCTGCAAGGCCTTGATTCTCGGCGTCGTCGAGGGGCTCACGGAGTTTCTGCCCGTTTCAAGCACGGGCCATCTGATCGTCGTGGGCAGCATCCTCGATTTCGACGACGACTTTGCGAAGACCTTCGACGTGGTGATCCAGTTCGGTGCGATTCTCGCGGTGTGCTGGGAGTTCCGTCGCAAGATCGGCGATGTCGTCGTGGGACTGCCCACGCGGCCCGATGCGCGGCGCTTCGCGCTCAACGTGATCGTCGCTACGATCCCGGCAGTCGTGCTGGGCCTGATGTTCGAGAAGGCGATCAAATCGGTCCTGTTCGCGCCGGTGCCGGTGGCTTGCGCGCTCGTTGGCGGCGGCCTCGTCATCCTTTGGGTCGAAAGCCGCATGCGAGGCCCGAAGGGGTTGCCGGTCGCCGCACAGCGCGACGCGCGCGTGAAGTCGCTCGACGAGATCACGCCGCTCGACGCGTTCAAGGTGGGTTGCGCGCAGTGCTTCGCGCTGATTCCGGGCATGTCCCGCTCGGGCTCGACCATCATCGGCGGGATGCTGTTCGGCCTCGAACGGCGCGTCGCGACCGAGTTCTCGTTCTTCCTCGCCATCCCGATCATTTTCGGCGCGACGCTCTATGAACTGCACAAGAGCTGGCAGGCGATTTCCGTGGACGGGCTCGGGCTCTTCGGTGTCGGGTTCGTCGCCGCGTTCGTGAGCGCGTTCGCGTGCGTGCGCTGGCTGCTGCGCTTCGTCGCTACGCACGATTTCACGGCCTTTGCCTGGTACCGGATCGCCTTCGGACTCGTGATCCTGCTGTTGGGCTATGGCGGCGGGCTTGGCTGGGACGACTAAAAGCACAACGGGCGCCGCATGACAGCACGGCGCCCGTTATTCATCGTGGCTGGCGGATTCAGTCCGCGCGGCGGCGGAACACCAGATCCCATACGCCGTGGCCGAGCCTCAGGCCGCGGCGCTCGAACTTGGTCACCGGGCGGTAGTCCGGGCGCGGCGCATAGTCGGCGGCCGTATTCTCCAGCGCGGGCTCCGCGCCGAGCACGTCCAGCATCTGTTCGGCATAGTTCTGCCAGTCGGTCGCGCAATGGAGATACGCACCGGGCTTCATGCGCGAGACGAGCAGCGCGACGAACTTCGGCTGGATCAGGCGGCGCTTGTGGTGGCGCGCCTTGTGCCACGGATCGGGGAAGAAGATGTGCACGCCGTCGAGGCTCGCGGGCGCGATCATGTGCTCGAGCACTTCCACTGCGTCGTGCTGGATGATGCGGATGTTCTCCAGATTCTGTTCGCCGACCAGCTTCAGCAGGGCGCCGACGCCGGGCTCGTGGACCTCGACGCCGAGGAAATCATCCTCGCGGCGCAGCGCGGCGATTTCCGCTGTGCTCGCGCCCATCCCGAATCCGATTTCCAGTACGCGCGGCGCGTGGCGGCCGAACACGGCATCCCAATTGGCGGCCTCGGGCGAGTAGGGCACGACGAAGCGCGGGCCGAGTTCGTCGAGCGCGCGGCGCTGGCCGGTCGAGACGCGGCCGGCGCGAGTCACGAAGCTGCGGATGCGACGGTGGTGCAGCGCGTCGCCTGCAGGGGCGTCGCCGTTCGCATCGGAGGCGGCGTCTTGTGCGTCTGACGGCGTGCAGTCGGGACGGGCTGCGTCGTTGGGATCGTGATTCATCTTCGAGGGTGGGTGTGAGAGCGGCGGATTTCGCGGCTTTCGATAGTGGGGGCGGGTTGCGCCCGCGGCATGCAATGGCACGTAGCGGCAAGAACCCGGCCGTGCCAGGCTTGGCGCGGAATGCGCCGCTTTGGCCGGATGCCCGGTGGGCGGAGCTCGGGGCGGCCAGGTTGCCGGCTCGCCCGGAAACGGCCGCGGCCTTCGCCTGGTGCTTCGGTCGGCCAAGGCGAGCGCAGCGCGCTCGAAGCCCGGCGGGTCCGAAGCCGTCGCGCATTATATCAGCGCGGCTGGATGGCTCTGGCGGCTAGCACGGGAGCGCCAGATGGCCGCCGCTTGCAGCGCCTGGATCAGCGTTTCAATCCGCTGAAACGACGACTCGCATGCGCGCGGGCTCGTACAGATCGAACGCATTGACACGCCCGGCGCGCACATCGAGCAGCAGTTGCGTGAGGTCCGCGGCGGCGGCGCGCAGGCGCTCGGCCTCGGCGGGCATGCGCTCTTCGGCGTCGGTGAGAAGGGCATTGCGCGAGCGCACGATCAAGGCGATCGCGCTCGGCCGGGACATGAAAAATTGATCCATCGGGGGACTCGTGCGCCAGAGGGCGCACGGCGAGTCGTTGTGCGGCAGTCGTGCGAAATGCTCGAGGCTTACAGGCGGACCGGCTCGCGGCGCGTGCGGGAGGACCCGAGGAGCGCCAGAGTGCATTGTGCAACAGAGGAATTCAGGTCGCGCCCGGCATATGCCGGTGAGGCGGGCATGGCGTCCCGGGAGGGGCGCTGTTCAACACCGCGGCCTCGGAGAGAGGTCGGCAAGCCGATGTGGAGCGGGCGATGGGAATCGAACCCACGTCATCAGCTTGGGAAGCTGAGGTAATGGCCATTATACGACGCCCGCAGAGCACGCCATTCTACGCGGTTTCGACCAGTTTGGGCAATGACGCGGCCAAACGAGGCGGCGCGAGCTTCGCGCCGCCGGTGGTGCAGATCGCCGTGCGGGGACGTCCCGTCAGATGCCGAACAGCGTCAGCGACACGGCCGCGCGCGTGACCACCATCAACAGCACCTGGACGATCACGAAAAGCAGGATCGGCGAGAGGTCGAGACCGCCCAGATTCGGCAGGATGCGTCGCAGCGGATTGAGGAACGGCGCCGTCAGCTGGAAGAGCACCGGCATCGCCGCCGAGCGCGGATTCAGCCACGAGAGCAACGCCATCAGGATCGTCAGCCAGATCAACAGGTTGAGCGCCCATTTCACGAGCGTGAGCAGGGCAACGATCAGAAGCGTCGGCAGGAGACCCAGGGGGTCTACGCCTGCGACCCACACCATCAGCAGCACGTAGGCGATGGACGCGATCAGCGCGGCGACCACGCTCGCCCAGTCGATGCCGCGCACGCCGGGAATCACGTGTCGCAGCGGCAGCACGAGCCAGTTGGTGACCTGCTGGATGGCATGGGTCACGGGGTTGTACGGCGGCACACGCACGTACTGAAGCCAGGCGCGCAGCAGCAGGGCGGCGCCGAACAGCGTGAAGACCGTATTGAGCAGAAAGCGGGCGATATCGCCGAACATCGGTGTTGTTTCCTTCGTGTGTTGGGTGGCGGCGCGTTTGGCGTGTGGCGGCCGAAGAGGGGTTGTGTCGAGGTCTGCTCGCCGTTCCGTCGAGCGGAGCAGGTCAGACGGACACCTTGACCTCGCTGATCAGGATCGTGCCATTTCCGCCGTCGGTGTAGTTGGGAATGTCATCGAGGAGCGTGTCGGCATGCGGCTGGAATGCCGCGTAGAACGCATCCACCGTCTCGAACAGGAAGTGTCCGGCCGCGACGTAAGGCGGCGGCGTGCCCGGCGGCCCCGCATTGATGCCGACGTCGACCGACCAGCCCTTGAGCGACTCGCCGAAGAGCTTCGCTGCGAGCGGCATGTGATGCGTGCAGTAGTACCCGGTGTCGAAACGCCCGTTCTCGCGATACGGATAGAGGATGCTGACCTTGATCATTGTGCGTTCTCGTCGGTGAGTCCCGTGGGCGCAACATTAACACGGCTTACGGCTTGCCAGTATTCACGATCATTGTGCCGGCGCGCGCCTCGCGCAAAGCGGCGGAGTCGGAGCGGCGCTATTGAAGTGACGGAAAGTGTTGGCTCTCGCGTCAGGGTTTTCCGCGATCCGCTACAGTGCTTCCGACGGACCAGTCGCGCTGCCTTGGAGCGGGTGTTGCGCCGGCGCCGCGCCCGGCGCGCGAAATGTTCGCTTTCGTACCGATGCTGCGCCGACGCTTCGATTACAACT
>Ga0306920_100007192_pt1 | contig 14628 bp, 20 predicted proteins | sample flu12Cox44000170_FD_204666 | JGI IMG/M metagenome (GOLD analysis project Ga0306920, IMG submission 204666) | Lab enrichment of tropical soil microbial communities from Luquillo Experimental Forest, Puerto Rico - flux4day.12C.oxic.44.000.170 (v2)... | ecosystem: Environmental > Terrestrial >...
CGGCAACAAGGACCCGGGCACCAAGGCTGTACGCGAGGAGCTGCTCAAACGGGCGGCCGGCGGGCCGACCGGCTCCCCGAATACGATTCAGCGCCATCTCGACGAGTGGCGACAGAAGGAGCGGCCCGTCGAGCAGCAGGAGTTCGCCGCGCTGCCCGATGATCTGGCCCGCACGGTACTGGGCGCGCTCAACAGCGCCGCGGCCGTGGGCCGCGCCAAGGTCGAGTCGCGGCTGCAGCAGGTCCAGGCCGAGCTTCGGGAACTGGCAGAAGCGGGCGAGGGCGCCGAGGCTCGCTTCGAGGACGTGTCCCAAGAGCTGGCCAGCCGCACGTCCGAGCGCGACTCAGTGCGCGGGCAGCTGACCCAGCGCAACGGCGAGGTCGAGGAGTTGAAGGCGGCGCTTGCGGCGGCCACCGAGCGGGTCGCCGCGCTGGAGGCGACCATCAACGCGGCCAAGACCGAAGCGCAGGAGGCCTCGGGCCGCGTCGACGAGATCCGCGTCTCGACCGACAAGCAGCTCGCGCAGATGCGGATCGAGCGCGACGAGGCACGCGCCGGGCACGCCGAGGCCGACCGCCGAGCCGTCGCCGCGGAAAAGGAATCGGTGGCGGCAGCCGCACGCCTGGAGGGTGAACGGGCGGCTAAGGCGGCGCTCGAGGCCCAGGTCGCCGAACTCAAGGCGTCGGTGGCCGCGCTGCAGCCCGATGCTGCTCGCGCTGGCGCTGCGACCGCCGAACTCGTCGGACTGCGCCGCGAGATCGACAGGGCGGACAAGACGATCATTATGCTGCGCGACCTGGTGCCCAAGACCGAGGGCGGTGATGGCGCCGTCCAGCCCGGCGCCGGCGGGCAGGGCGCCGCGGGCAAAAGGGGCGGGTAGACAGGCCGGGTAGGCGCGGCAATAGCGCCCCGCCGGGCACGGCGCATACAATGCGCCCACACGCCAGGCGTCCTCGCCGGCCCGCCATGCCCGTCATGGCCTCTCACGCCGTCAGCGCCCCCGCTGGCGCACCGTCAGCGCAAGGCTGGCGGCACCCAACCCATCCATCCTGCTCGACGCGACCCTCGCGGCGAAGCCATCCATCGTCGTGCTTCCATTCCTGGGGCCGCGATCCCATGCAACCCACTCGGGGCACCAAAGCCCCGGTGGGGCGGTGCGTTCCGAGCCATTGGAGATTTCCATGACTCAACGCCAAGAAGGCGAGGCCGCGCAGGCTCGCATCGCGCAGCTCGAGCAGCAGCTGCAGCAGGCGACCGACGTCGCGGCCCAGCTCTATCGGGCGCTCAACGAAGCCTCGTCCATGATCGACCCGCCCAATGGCGAGCACGCCGCCTACCAGGTGGAACTCGCCCTCGGCGCCCGCTTCCTGCGCATCCCGCGTTCGCAGGTCGTGGCCGAAGTCGACTTCGAGCGGTGGTGCCTGATGACCTGCCAGTCGGCCGGCCTCAACGTTCCGACGGACTTGGCGAGCGAAGCCGCCCTGATCATAGAGCGCACGGCGCCATACCGGCTGTTTCAGACGCAGCATCAGCAGCCGCACGGTGGCGAGATCCACCGCGCCTGGATCGCGGATCGCCTGAAGGTCACCGCGACCCAGGTGTGTTCGTAGCGCAACCCGCGGCTCATTCACCCATCGCGCGCCTGTTCGGAGGCCGCAACCAACTTCAACCCCATCGGGGCGCCATCGCCCCGGTCGGGGCTGGTGCGCTCCGACTCTCCATAGGAGCTTCACCATGGAAGCAGCAGTTGTCGAACTGCAGGGGCCCAGCACCGAAGCGCTGACCCTGCAGTCGATCGAACGTGTACTGGCCGCCGGCCATCCACTTTTGGTGGCGTGGTCCTCGGGCAAGGACAGCTCGGAGCTGGCCAACCTCGTGCTGACCGCCGCAGCCAAGCTGGCGCGGCAAGGGATCAAGACGCCCGTCGTGTTCAATCACTCGAACACGCTCGTCGAAAATCCCGTCATCGTTGCGCACGCACGCGCCGAGATCCGCAAGATCGAGGCGTTCATGCGGCGTCACGGCATCGTCGGCAGCGTCAACGTCGGCTCGCCGAGCCTGTCGCAGTCGTGGGCTGTGCGTGTGATCGGCGGTCGAGCGCTGCCGCCGTTTCCCGATACGAGGCGCGACTGCAGCGATGACTGGAAGGTCAAGGTCGGCGAGCGCACCCTGCGTCTCGTCATGAAGGGCCTGGCGGGCAAAGGCTACGCGGATCCCGTCGTGTGCACGGGTGTACGACTCGACGAGTCCGCCGAGCGCGCCGCCGCAATTCGCGCGCGTGGCGAGCGGAGCGACCGAATCTGGTCGAACGCCGAAGGCCGCCTGATGCTGTCGCCCATCCTTGAATGGGGAATCGACGACATATGGTGGTACGTGGGAATGTGCAACGCCGGCGTCATCGATTCGTACTCGGATTTCGCCGATGTGATGCGCGTCTACCGCGATGGCGGCGGCACGTCCTGCGCTGTCGTCAGCGACATGGCGATGGCCAAGTTCTCCAAGCCGTGTTCCAGCCGCTTCGGCTGCTGGACCTGCACGGCCGTCGCCAAGGACAAGAGCCTGGTCAACATGATCGAGAGCGACGAGGCGCAGTACGGCTACCTCAGGCCGCTCTCGCGCCTGCGTGATTTCATCGCCGACACGCAGTACGACTGGGATCGTCGCCACTTCGTGCAGCGCACGATCAAGGACGGCTACATCAACGTCTCTGCCGACACGTACTCGCCGGCGATGCTGCGCGAGTTGCTGCGGTACACGCTGACCGCCCAGTGCGACAGCGGCGTGGAGATCGTCACCGAGGCCATGCTGGTGGCCATCGACGCGCGCTGGTCGCTCTACGCACTGAATCCGCCATTCGAGGCGATCCGCATCTGGATCGACGTCATGGAGCGCGGGGCGCGGTACTACCCGCCGGAGCTCGAGCAGCCCTTCCCGAAGACGGAAGTCCCTGTCCTGGGGAAGATCTTCGTCGGCAAGGACTGGGACGACGAGGCGAGCCCCATGTACGCCGACGGCCTGCGCCATCCGGTGTGGGAGATGTTCTCCGAGAGCTGCGGACCCGGCCTGCGCACCTTCAACAACGGCAAGGTCGGTCTCGACCTGGACGAAGGTATGGAGATCGACGACGAGGGCGCCTCGGACTTCATGTGCTTCATGGCGCACGAGAAGGCGGCCGAGCCGATCACGCCGCGCACGCGGTGGATCGAGGGCTACTACTTCTACCTGGCGCTTGGCACGGTCTGCCCCGCGAAGGGCCAGTCCAGCACGGTCGACAGCCTGCTGCGGCGGGCCAACTGGCGACAGGACGTGAATCTGCACGGCGACCGCACGCGCGACGAGCTGCGTGCTCGCTGCGACGTGAGAGCGCCGCTGCAAGCTGACTTGTTCTGACCCACTTCAACGCTACCAGCTGGTGGCAACCCATCCACATTGCACGCGCGCCCGCGATCCCCTTGTCGGGTTCGCGCGGCTCGGGTGCGTCATCGAAAGGAACCGATGAACTACAAACACAACGCGGCGGCCGGCCAGCTGCCGCGCCTTCGCGCCCACTACGTCACGGGCGGCAACAGCGCGCGCACGATGGCGTCCTTCGCGATGCAGCCGCGCTCGGCGGGTGTCTACTCGATCGACCGCGAAGGCGGTGGTCCGCTGGACGCCCCGGAGCAGCTGCCCGCGGGCTCGTGCAACAGCACGGACGTCCGTACCGGTCCGTGGCACCTGAACGACGGCAACGGCCAAGCCGCGCCCGCGCAGTCGTTCGTGGCCCGCATGCTGGAGTGCTGACGATGGCCGCGACCTCAACAGACATCGGCCCGGTGACCAACGTCGAGGCGTTCGCCCAGGCAAGGCACTGGGTGCGCTACGCGCATCGCCAGAGCGTGGTCTTCAAGGATCGCGCGGGGCAGTGGTACTGCCTGCGGTACTGCCGCGGCGCTATCAAGCGGGCCATGCTCGCGGTGGGCACCAGCGGCTACTTCCTGGTCCACGGTCAGGGGCATCCCGCGCTCGTTCGCTGGGGCGAGGCCTGCATCCGTCTGAAAAACGCGCATCACTTCAGTCGCTGACGTAGGCACGCCGCGAGGCAGGCCGAACTGTCAGTACATTCGGACTTGGCTGTGGTTCTGACACGACGAGATCCGATTTCTTGACAAGGAGAAGAATTGACTATGGTCATTGACCATTCAGCCACCGCTCCCATGTACGTAAATCATGGCGGTATCGGCTTCCAGTCGGACGCCGAAGGGACTTTGCCCATCAGTTGTGTCGGTAGGCACCAGGCATTGCGGTTGGTCGCCATGTTCGAGCGCCGGACGCTGCGCGAGATCGCCGCGCCGGCTGCCGGATGGACAGAGGCAAGCTTGGCTTCCGCGCTCAACACAGAGCGCGCGGTAGTCCTTAGCTTCGCACCGGTGGACGCATTTCTCGGCGACGACTGGATTGGCAGCACCGAGGTGTAAGGCCTTCGTGTAGCAGCTGACTTTCACAACCCAAGCCCCGAGCATCCTTGGATGCCGGGGCTTCTTTCATTTGCAGCGACTGTCGGGGCCGCGCTGCGCAGGCCAGAAACGACGAAGCCCCCGTTCCTTGCGGAAGCGGGGGCTCGTGCTCTTGAGAACTGGCTATGCGGCCAGGCGCATGTCGATGCAGGCGCTGGCCAGCGTGATGCCGCCGACCGTGATGATCTGGCGGCCAGGGCCGGAGCCATCGCCGCGCATCTCCGTGAAGGCGGCGCGCGAGGGGACGATCTGCAGCTTCGGGCGACGCATGGCGGCCTGGTCCCTCTTCAGGTCCAGGAGCGCCTGCATAGCGTCGACGGCCAGCAGCGCCGCGTTGGCCTGGCGGCGCTCCTGCCTGCGGGACAGGCGCTTGAGGCTGGCGCGGTGCGTCGGCGAGATCGTGCTCGAGCGGTCCAGGCAGATGGAAGTGCGGATGCTGGAGTTGATGGTCTTCATGCTGTGCTCCTGAAAGGGACGAGGGCACAGCCTTACCCCACCGGGCAGACTAGTGCCCCGGAAGGGTTGGCGGGAAGTTTTCAGCTGCGCGTGGCGCTGCAGCTTCGGTAGCCCAGAACGGGCAGGACGTGAAAGTCCGCGACGAGCGCGGAGAACCGGCGTGGTGCCAAGGTTGGCCTCAATATAGCCGCTGGCGCTGCCCGATGGAAGAGCCACACCGCCCCCTCGTGCCGCGCTGCACCTGCGGCGCAAAGTGCGCGCTGGAGGTTGTCGCACCTCCGAGGCATCTGCTATAGTCGCGCGACACATGCAGCGTGCAATGCGCTGTTCGTCGCACCCGTAGGGTTGCGGCCTTTCACTCCGGTACCGCCCTCGCGGCGTGCCATTCCCAGCAGATCTTCGCGTCGAGCGCGCCCGCATCGGGTGTCCGCGCGTGCTTTGCGCACCCATCTCGGGCCACTCGGCCCACATCTCAACCAGCGCATCGCCTTGCGCCCGTGACACCTTGCCACGGGCAGGTTGCGCGGGTGCTGGCTGCGCAATGCGCGACCGACAGGTCGCCACTGGAGCCAACCCATGACTGAAGTTTCCGAGGCCGCACCCGCGGTCGACCAGGCCGCACCCGTGACCCAGGTCATGCGCAACGTGGAAGTCGTGCGCACCCACAACCGCTCGTGCTACGTCAGCAAGTACAACCCGCGCAAGTCGATCGACAAGCTCTACGTCGCGTGGCTGGCTGGCAGCATCCGGGCCCAAGGCATCCTGCAGCGACCGGTGGCGCGCCAAGTCGAGGTCGACGGCGAAATCCGCTTCGAACTCATCTTCGGGCAATGCCGCTTCCTGGCCAACAGCATGGCCTTCGGCGACGACGGCCTCATCGACCTCGACGTGTGCACGATGACCGACGAGGAAGCGATGCTGGCGGCGCAGACCGAGAACACCGTTCGCAAGCCGATGACCACCGTCGAAGAAGCCGAGGGCGCAGCCCTCCTGCTGGCCAAGTACCAGGGCGATCGCGAGTTCACCGCGAAGGAACTCGGCTGGGCTCGCGCCAAGCTCGACACCATGCTCAAGCTGATGGCGTGCTCCGAGCGCGTGCGCAAGCAGCTGACCGATGCGGCCGAACCGCTGGGCAAGATGCCCATCGGCGTGGCCGAACTGCTGGCCGGCCTGCCGTACGCGCAGCAGGACAAGTGCATGGATTCCTTCGTGCGCCGCGGCAGCGGGTTTCCCGCGATCGAGGTACTCAAGGCCGAGATCCAGCAGCTGTCGAAGTCGCTGAACGCGGCGATCTTCGACAAGGCCGAGTGCACGCAGTGCCCGCACAACTCCGCGCAACAGCGCGCAATGTTCGACACGGGCCTGGACGACGGCTTCTGCCTCAAGAGCGTCTGCTACGACGAGAAGACCGAGGGCGAGCTGACCAAGCGGTGCGCCGAGCTCAAGGACGACTACCAGGTCGTTCGCATCGTGCGGCCCAGCGACAAGTACAGCGTGATCAAGCTGGCGATCGACGGCCCCACCGGGGTCGGCGAAGAGCAAGCCGCGGCATGCCGTACGTGTGCCAACTTCGGTGCGGCGGTCTCTGCCGTGCCGGACAAGCTGGGCAAGATCGCTCGCGCGCTGTGCTTCGACACGGCGTGCAACCAGCAGAAGGTGCAGGCCCACCAAGCCAGCATCGCGCTGCAGCCGGCCGCGCCCGCAGAGCCGACCAACGCCTCCGCCGACCAGGCGCCGGCGAGCGACTCCGACGTGAGCGAATCGGCTGGTGCCGACGAAGGCGGCTCCAAGCCGTCCTCGAACGCAAACAGCAAGGCCGGCGACAAGCCCAAGGCGCAATCCCAGACGCCGACGGTCACGCTGACCAGCGGCGTGCTCGAGTACCGCGACAGGCTGTACCGCACGGTGATCGCCAAGGAAATCGCATCATCGTCCGAACGCGGCTTCGCGATGCTTCTCGGCCTGGCCGCGGCACGGCGCATCAGCGCTGTGTCGTCCGACACCATGGCCGACGTGCTCAAGCAGCACGCCGGCGACCTGCCCACCGGCTCCGTCGGCAAGAACTTCACGTGCGCTATGGCGCTCGCGTCGGACAAGCTGGCGCTGTTCGTGGCCAGGATGGGCGCGACCTGCAGCGACAGCCTGTCGCGTGACGAGCTGGTCGACATGGTCAAGCAGCTCAAGCCGGACTGGAGACTGCACTTCACGCTCGGCGAGGACTTCCTCAAGGTGCTGACCAAGAGCGAGATCCAGGCGGTCGCGATGAACGTGGGCCTGGACAAGGCCTGCGGCAAAGAGTTCAAGTCCCTGTTCGCCAAGAAGAAGGACGAGATCATCAAGGCGCTGACCACGGTCAAGGAATTCGACTACGTCGGGGCTCTGCCCAGCGTGCTCAAGCCCGGCGCCGCCAAGCGCTGAACGAGCTTGCGGTCGATCATCGATCGCACAACAGAGAGCGGCCCCGCAAGGGGCCGCTTCTCCCTTCCCCCCACACACCTCCCCCATTTCGGGGAACGAAAGCTACCGCTTCTTGCAAAAGAATGCGCCGTCTGCAAGAGCACTTTGATCGCCTGTCTGGCTAGAATCAGAGTGTTGTTGCAGGCGTGTGACGCCTCGCAAATCCGACAGAGTACGGATCGGACAGATTCCGCTGGAGCCTCGCTCCTCGTCGCCCCCAAAGGGCGGCATTTCATCAGCAAGCTTTCCGTCATCCATGGCGGTGGGCTCAAGAGAATCACAACCAACATGATCACTCTCTCGACCATGATCGAGTACTGCCTCAAGGCAGTCGCGATCGTCTTTCTGACGCTGCTGTGCGTCCCCGGCCTGGCGACCAATCTGGGCGTCGATGTCGCGGAGAGCGCAACGCAAGTCGCGGCGCTGGTGTGCGTCCTCGCGCTTGTCCTGCCGAAGGTCAAGCAACTGGCCATTCCGGCGTACGCCAAGCGCGCGCTGCAAGCACGCATCAAGGCGCAACGCGCCGCGGACAAGCGGCCGTAAAAAGCCTCAGTCCTCGTCCTCTCAATCGCCCCACCAGCCATAGCGGCTGCGTGGGGCTTCTTTTTTTCTGGAGCAAATTCATGAGCCTCTTTCAAGGCATCGATCAATTCCGTGGACAAGTCGAAGCGCTCAACATCCAGGTGGTCTTCCGCAAGGACGGCCAACTGCACGTGAGCGTGACGCCCAAGGTCGACGAGAAGTCGGGCGACACCAATCAGCACCTGAGCAAGCCCTTCGCGCTCCATGGCACCGCCGCGGAGCTCGACGCGGGATTCGTCAGCGCGCTGACGCCGGTGGCGACCACGCGCGCCAGCTTGGCCGAACAGGCCAAGGCGGAAGCGGAAGCCCTCAAGGCGGCCGCCGCTGCGAAGAAGCCGGCGGCCAAGTCGACCACCGCGAAGGCGGCGCCGACGCGTGTTGCCTCCGGCACCGTCAGCTTCGACGACGACACCGACAACGACGGTGAAGACGAGAAGGGCTCGACGTCGACGGCCAGCGCTCCCGCGCCGGCCGCCGCTGCGCCGGCGCCTCAGTCGACCGACACCCTGTTCGACTAATCGGGAGAGCAAGATGATCCAACGCATCGAACTCACCCGCGTCTTCGAGAGCAACGGCGTTCGCCTGCCCGACCCCGACCCGTCGATGGACGTGCAGGCGGCAGTGCGGCTGATCGCAACGGCCGGCCGGCCCGAGCTGATGAGCTGCGAGATTCGCGGCCCCGAGACGCGCGGCACCGAGCAGGTCTACACCCTGCATCGCGCTGTCGGCACCAAGGGCGCTGCGAGCAAGCCGGCGACGGCCCCGGCTCGCACCAAGCTCGCCAAGGCCATCGCGCAGATCGAATCGCTGCGCTCGTCGTCGCACCAGAAGCTCTCCCCTGGTGACTCGCGCGCCTTGGGCGTGCTGGGCGCGAACAAAGGAGCGAATGGCTTGGTCCTTCCGAGCCATTCGGTGCCGTGGTTGGGCTGAGCCTGCCGCGACTGCACAAGGACGTTCCGACAACCGTGGCCTCCCCCGAAGGGGAGGCCCTTTTGTTGAGCTTCCTGACGCAGCGCGCGCACGCAAACCTGCCACTGCCTGACCTCGGTTCGGGCAAACCGCTGCTCGACTTAATCAGCGACATGATCCTGCCTCGAGACCTTGGCCTCGAGACCATGGAAGCCCTCGGGGGCCGCATCGTCATCGAGAACGCCAACGGGCGCTCCAACGATTACGGCGAGGATGACCAGTTCGACAACGACGAGATCACGTTGTCGTACGCGCCGAACCTCAACGGCTACTTCAACATCGGCCTGGCCCTGCAGCGACTGGAACTCGCCTTGCCTGGCGCCGCCGAGACCGTGATGGCCCGACTGGAGGCCGCAAACGAGGCGACGATGTTTCCGATCGCGTTGCCTAGCAGCATCGCGAACATGGCGTTCGATTTCGAGTGGTCGGAGGTCGACCCCACGGAGGTCAAGCCCACCGTCGTCGATGGCAAGGAAGACTTCACGGCGGCCGATGCCGCTGTGCGGGAGTTCTACGTGCAAGTCCAAGACGTCGAGTCGGACGACGACATGCTGCTGCCCTCGAAGCTCTACCCGGAGCTGAAGGGGCCCTTCGACTACGCGGTTATCTTCGATCCGAGCGTCAAGGTGCAGTTGACCGAGCAGGTCTTCGTGGATGCTGGCTTCGCGCCCGGCCAGGCCCAAAAGCTGGTCAAGCATCTCGAAGTCGACATTCCCGCGCTGGTGGCGCGTCTGAAGGTGATTCGTCAGAAGCACCTGGCGTACGCAGCCCCATGGGGCGTCTTCGGCGCGGCCGTCGTGCTCAGCGACGACGAGCCGATCAACGTCATGCACCTCATCGACGAGGTCGTGAACCACCGCATGCAAGACGGCGACGCCGACTGCGTGTTGCGCCTTGGCGCGACGCCGGCTGTCCGCAGGAAGCGCAAGCAGTACCACTTCGAGGAGACATCCAAGCGCCTGGACGGCGCCGAGATCTTCTCGGACTACATCAACCTCTTGGGCCGCATGGATCACATCCTGTCGGCCCTTTCTCTATAAGGATCAGCAATGGAACTCGTTGCTTCAACTGGAGGCGCGGCGACGGCAACGCTGCAGCGGGCGATCCTCCTGTACGGCGACGCCCACAACCACACAGTCAAGTTCGCCACCGTGCATGACGTCGACAAGAAGACGGCGATGATCATGCCGGGCGCGCCCCTGACCAGCGAAGCGCTGGGCGACGCGCTGTCCGCTTTGGCGGACGGCGTGGGCGACAGGCGCTGGCGCGCGATCGACACGCGCGTGATCGCCAGCGGCCCCGGGCTGGTGGCGTGGTGGTCGCCGGAACAAGTTCGACACGTGCACTTCCACGAGTCGAGCGGCATGGCCAGCGGCCCCGCGATGCAGCCGGCCATGTTCTGGGTGGCCTATCGCAAGGACCTGCACGTCTACACGCTCGCCAAAAGCGAGCGCCCGACGATGGACACCACGCTGTGTCCGTCGATCCACTACAACATCTTCCAGGGCGGCAAGGTCTGCCTGGGAAGCTCCGTGATGCCGTCTGATCTGGAGCCGGCGCAGTACGAGCAGATGTTCTTCGAGTCGCGCTTCACCCATCCGAACGGCGACGTGAAGTGGCAGACGCACTTCGAGGGTGGCATGCCCGCCCTGTGGCGCAAGCTGCTCGCCGAAGGCGGTAAGAAGGCCTTCCCGAAGAAGGCACTGCTGCGCTCGAAGCTGACGGTCGAGCAGGCGCTCGATAACGCCTGCGGCGGAAAGGAGAGGCACTGATGGAAGCATCACACCTCGCTACCCTGGACGCCTTCGTTCAGCGGACGACTCCGGTGCTGGTGGCCGCGCACGCGCGACCCATCGACGACCTGGAGACGTCCGGCCATCGCTACATCGTGGCGCAGGACGGCGTGTACGCGCAGTTCCGGCGCGCATGGTGTCGCGGTGCCGTGCAGGTGTCGCGCGCCGCAGCGCCTCTGCCGTTTGGCCCGCAAGAGACCAGCGTCAGGTTCGCCTGCGGTCGCGTGCCAGCCAGTCTCGTTGCGCAGTTCCTGGAACTGGCACGGCTGGCCTCGCCCATGGAGGTTGCCGCATGGATCACCTGGCGTGCGCCCCCAGATGGACAGCAGGTGGGGCAATGGGCGCTTCGGCGCTTGAACTCCATCGACGCCTCTGGTGCTCACGTGGTGTTCGATCGGCCTCTCCTCGAGGCCGACGAGCACCTGGTCGTGGACATCCATAGCCATGGGTTGCACGACGCTCACTTCAGCCACACCGACGATTCGGATGACGCCGACGTCTCGATCGTCAAGATCGCAGCCGTCATCGGCCGGGTGACCGGCGAACCCAACACCGCGATGCGCCTGTGCGCAGCCGGTGTCTCCCATCACTTTGGAGAGCTTCATGAAATTCTTGATGCCTCTCGCTGAAGAGGCGGTACCGGTCAACGTGATCGGCGCCGGCGGCACCGGTTCGGCCTTGTTGGCGGGCCTGGTGCAACTGGGTACCGCCTTGCGCGAGCTGGGCCACCCCGGGATCGACGTCACCGTCTGGGACGACGACACGGTCTCGAAGGCGAACATCGGGCGGCAACTTTTCGTGCCCGCGGACGTCGGCCTGCCCAAGGCGGCCGTGCTGGTCAACCGCATCAACCTGACGACGGGGCTGCGCTGGTCTTGCTGCGTCGAGCGATTCGCCGCAGCAAAGATCAGCCGCATCGAAGGCGTGGTGATCGGCTGTGTGGATTCGCGCCGCGCCCGCGGCGAAATCATGCGCACCTTCAACCGTGCGCGCGATCTCATCTGGCTGGACTGCGGCAACAACCAGTTCACGGGCCAGGTGCTGTTCGGTGCCCGCGTCGACAACAAGACCGTCGTCCCGTGCATCGGTGATCTCTTTCCGGAGACCGTTGATGCGAAGGGCGACGCGAAGGACGACCAGCCGTCGTGCTCGCTTGCCGAGGCGCTGACCAAGCAAGACCTGATGGTCAACCGCTTCGTCGCCGATGCAGCCGTCAACCTGCTGTTCCAACTTTTCCGCAAGGGCGAGGTGCAGACTCAGGGGGCGTTCATCGACGTGGCGCGGTTCAGCATGATGCCGATTCCGCTCAGCGAGCAGTATTGGCAGGCCATGGGCTACAACGTGCCCAAGGTCGCCAAGCGCGGCAAAGGCAAAGCGGTTCCCGCTGAAGCCTGACGCCAATTTCACAACCACAGCCCCGTGCGCGACTTCGGTCGCCATGGGGCTTCTTTCATTTCAGAGGCACGCCGATGAAAGTTTCGGAGGCGGCCACGCGCTCTTGACGCAGTTCTGCGCCAGCCGCGGCTTCGCGATGCTGGACTTCAACTACGGCGGCAGCACTGGCTTCGGCCGCGCCTACCGCGAGCTCCTTAGCGGCCAGTGGGACGTCGTCGACGTCGAGGATTGCATCGCCGGCGCGAGCTGCCTCGTGGCGGAGGTCCTCGCCGATGCCGATCGCCTGGCCATCCGCGGCGGCAGCGCCGGCGGCTACACCCCGGTGGCCGCGCTCGCCTTGCGTTGCAGCGGACGCTGGAGGTCGAGCTGTCGTTCTACGGCCCAGGTCTTCGGTTTCGAGCCGGTCGATGAGATCGGGCGCGTGGCGCTGTCCTGAGCGCTGCGCGCGAGGGCCTGGCGCCGGATCCGCGCCGATCCGCTTGCGCTTTCGCGCTCGCGTGTATTACAGTACCAATACACCAAGATAGAAGCGCCGCATCATGCCCGACCCGTCCCTGTTCTCCGTCGTCGCCGGCTCCGCCGAGCCGATCTACCGGCAGCTCGCCGCGCAGGTGCGGCGTTGCGCGGCGAGCGGGCAGCTGAAGGCCGGCGACGAGCTGCCGTCCGTGCGGGAGCTCGCACAGTCGCTGGCGGTCAACCCGATGACGGTGTCCAAGGCCTTCGGCCTGCTTGAGGCGGAAGGCCTGCTGACGCGGCGCCGCGGCCTGGCGATGGTGATCGCCGAGCAGCACCGGCAAGCGCAGCCCGCGTCCGACCGCATCGACCTGCTGCGTCCAACGCTCGAACGCGCGGCCGAGGAAGTGCGCCAGCTGCAGCTGCGGCCCGCGCACGCGCTGGCCCTGTTCAAGAAGCTCCTGAACGAACGGTGTCAATGACATGAGCGCGTTCCGCAACGACGCCGCGGCGGCCTGCCTAGCCCTGCAGGGCGTGAGCGTGTCCTTGGGTGGCCAACGCATGCTCGACGGACTGGACTGGTCGCTGCCCGTCGGCCAGGTCGTGGGACTGCTCGGGCGCAACGGCGCCGGCAAGACCACGCTGATCGAGACGCTGCTGGGCCTGCGCTAGGCCGATGCGGGCGCCGCGACGCTGTTCGGCCGGCTTGCGACGGCGCTCGACGCCCATGCAGGTCGCCCGGATAACATGGATCGCAGGCATGGCGGTGCGCCGTGTAAGACTTCAGGCTATCGCCAAGAACGAAGGGACGACTCGATGAAGTTCATCAAAGGCCAGCACGTTCGCCAGCGCGGCAAGCACCAGGTCATGGAGGTCAAAGGCGAGGCCGGACTGACGGCCGGCCAGTACGCCGTCGTCAATCGGCGGGCGATGGTGGCGTGCGAGTGGCGCAATGCCAAGGGCCGGGTGATCTCGCGCGCCTTCCCGGAGATCGATCTGGAGCCCGTTGCCTCGCCGGACAGCGCGGCGAGCTGAAGACCGGCACACGAGGCCTGCCGCCCACGCATCGAAGGGAAATCTCATGACTACGCCCAGCGAAGATCGCAACGCCGCGGCCCGCGCGCACTGGCTCGCCAAAGGCGCGCGCGCCGCCGCTCTCGACGAGTTGCAAAGCCTGGCGCCGCTGGCCGACTGGGACATCCAGTGGGAGAGCCACTTGGGCGCGGAGGCCCGTCTCAGGCTGGCGGTTGAACTCGGGCGCCACCCGGACTCGCTTGGCCCGCCCGATGAGCCTGGCCACTTTCTGACGCGGGTGTGCTGTCCGAAGTGCGGGGACCAGGGCACCTACGTGCTCGACGCCGTCACCGACTTCCACTGCGACGTCGAGGAATGCGGCTTCGATGTCTACGACGATGACGAAGGGCTGCTCCCGCAACCTGGGACGTTCTGAAAGGTATCTGCGCGAGACGCGGGCGGTCGCTCCGGCGATCGCACAGAAGAATGCCGACGATTGGGTCGTACGCTGGCCCGGGCGTAGCCATCTGCCACGCGCCGCGCTCCCTGTTACTGGGTCGGCGGCAGCCTGGCGCCCCATTCGCCGATGAGCTTGGCGCATTCAGCGTCGCTCAGGCCGCCGGCGCCGATGACGCGCAGCGCGACGTCGACGAACGCGCGGGGCAGGGGAGCCAGGTGCGCCAGCGCGAGATCCTCAGCCGACGGCAAGTGAGCCGGCGCGATCGGGATATCGCGCACCAGCGCCATCAATGGGATGCCCAGGCCGTTGGCCAGCGCATGCAAAGTGGAAACGGCGGGATCCGACTCGCCTCGGAGGATCTTGCTGATAGTGGACTGCTGGATGCCGCTGGCCGCGCCGAGCTCGGCCTGCGTGTTGATGGTCGGGTGTTGCGACAGGGTTTCCTGCAGGCGCTTGGCGATTTGCGAGGACAGCGCGCTCGAGTTGTTGGATCGTGACATGCCGCCAAGCATATCGGTGTACCGATGGCTTGGCTAGTCGCCGTGGAATGTCT
>Ga0306920_100007193_pt1 | contig 14628 bp, 11 predicted proteins | sample flu12Cox44000170_FD_204666 | JGI IMG/M metagenome (GOLD analysis project Ga0306920, IMG submission 204666) | Lab enrichment of tropical soil microbial communities from Luquillo Experimental Forest, Puerto Rico - flux4day.12C.oxic.44.000.170 (v2)... | ecosystem: Environmental > Terrestrial >...
AGCTGATGAAGCAGTTCAATATCAGCGGTCAGACCGATCAGGCGGCTTGGGCTCGAATCGTTCGTCAGTCGGAGGGCGAAAAAAAGATAATGCAACAACACATTCAGATTGCGCATGAACTGCGGACCACGAACGCGCTTGAACAGCTTGCAATGGCGAAGAGAGCATCAGATTTGAGCATTGAAACTGCCCGCTGTTTTCCCGATGCGCTGTTAGCGGCGCGAGCTGAACTCGACCTGCCGATCGACGGTCCCACGTATCGCGCTCTTTTCGCGATGCAACAAGGCGACGCTATCAACGCCGCAAGTGACTTCTATCGCGAGCTTGGACGCGTTATCGGCATTCCTGCAGACAACAAGGACGCCGGCCGAGCCTCGGATGACGATCAAGCGTCACAGGTCGAGGCGTCGTAGCTAATGCTGCGCATCATCCATGCGCGCAGCGTGGCACCGGCGACGCTCCCAGTCAGCGGGGAATATCGAGTGCGAATGTGCAGATTAATCACTTGTGTTTTTTGTGAGCGCCCACAGTCGCACGGACAAGCGTCGCGAAGGCAGCGCGGACAGGCGGCGGCAATCGGCTTAGATCCTTCGCTATTTCGACAGCTTCCCGTGTGACTTAATCGGGAAACGGCGGAGCGTTGCCCGTCGCTGGCCATTCGAAGTTCACCAATTCAGGGTTCGCAACCTCGCCGGACAACCACCTTGAGACGACAGACTTATAAGTGGGGCAGGAATTGCAACCGGCGGGGCGGCGTCGCTTCGCTGCACGGGCGGAAGAGGCGGCCGGATTTGACTCATCGCGCAGCGGGAGTATAAGCATGAACTGATAACTCCAATAAAAAAACCCGCAACCAGCCTTCATCTGACCACAACTATGGCAATTTTCGCCCGAGGAGAAACTATGTATCGGTTTACCGTAAGGCCCACACGCGCGCTGCACCTGCTCCTGTGGCTCGTCGCAATCGCCGGTGCCATCCCGGCGCAAGCCGCCTGGAAGTACACGAGTATCGACTACCCGGGGGCCACGAGCACTGGGGTGTATGGACTCAATGACCGCGGCGAGGCCGTCGGCCAGGCGACGGTGGGTGCGACGACCATTGGCTTTACCTACAACACGAAGAAGGCGACCTTCACCGTGCTTCCCAACGTTCCAGGGGCACCCATCACGAATACACTCGCCATTAACAATGCCGGAGTGGTGGTGGGAAGTGCTGGTGACGGGACGGACGACCGCGGCATCATTCTCGACAAGGGCGCCTTTTCATTCTTCACGAATCCGGGCTGGGCTTTGACTTCAGGCCGAGGTATCAGCAACAACGGTCTCGTGGCGGGATATTCCAGTGACAGTACTGGCTCGTCCTCGGTGGGATTCATCTACGACCCGAGCGATAACAGCTTCAGCCAGTTCCTACCCTCCGCCTATACCATTGCCCAGGGCATCAACAGCCGCAAGCAGGTGGTCGGGCATGTCACGCTGGATGCCAATGTGGCTTATCCCGGGGCACCCGCGGGCGGCTACGGTTTCCTGCGCGAAGTTACCGGGGCAATCATTGTGTTCCAGGTAAACGACGCCTACGTCACCCGCGCCCGTGGCATCACGAACTCGGGACTCATTACGGGCTTCTTCCGGGATATCGTCACGGGGACGCGACGCGGATTCTTCGCACAACTGGCAGCCTCGCCCGCGTTTCAGGCCGTGACCGTGCAGGGCGATGGTCTGCTGGATATGCCCGGTGGCGCTGAAACGGTTCCCGAGGCTATCAACAATTCAGGGCACATCGCGGGCGTCTGGATTGATGCCGCGGGCAACGGTCACGGCTTCTTCGCGGCGCCGGTGCCCGGGAAAAAGTAGGGACGCGCAGACTGCCGAGCTCCTCGAGAACAAACTGAAGACGGCCGCCTCATATCAAAAAGCTCGACGACTGTTTCAGCGACTTCCTCGTGCGCGTCACTTGCCCCTGCGGCGCGTCACGACACATCGAGCCCGAAGCGCTCGCGCGGATTGCAGGGCGCGCGGCGACATTCGCCGCACTGGCAGAGCGGATGCGGTGCTCGCAGTGTGGAAAGAAAGTCGCCGAGGTCGTCGCGGTGGCGAGACCGAGACCGCGGGGAATAGCGAGGAATCCAGACTAACGAAAACGCCGCCCGAAGGCGGCGTTCTCGCATCCGATCTGAGTGGTCCTCTAGAAACCGCTACCGAGCGGTCCCCGGCATGAATCCGCGATGTCGATTCATCAGCAGCTCCCGAATGCGGCTGACTTCTTGGGGAGTCAACTCGCGCTCCGGGAATTCCACTATCCGCCGATTCGGCAGGTCCAACAGACGACCGCGGGAAGGTGCGCTCCGCTCGGAGTCCATGAGCCGTGAAACTCATTGTGCGCATCAGAAAATGACGCAGCCCGTGCCACGTTCAGCGCTTCTGGGAGTTGGCTTCGTCGTTTCTGCGTGTAGAAACCGACCCCTTGGCACACGGACGCTCGTGAGCTCTCCGCGGTAAATGCCCGCCGCAATCGACGGCGTCTCTATCCGCTGCCCAAGGCGGTGCAGTACCCGTGTGATCAGAGTTCGTGCTCTGCGGTGCGGTCGCAGTTCGTGCAAAGCTCTCTGATTTGGTGAGCGCTCATGAAATCGAACTGCGCAATTACACATTGGTATGTAGGCCGACTTTCGCCAGCGCCTTCTGGAAAGGAGCGGTTTGCGAGCACCGCACGGGCCGGCGCGGCTGGTCCGCATTGGAGCAGGCCACTAAGCCCGAGCCGCCGATATACCGGGGAACAATAGACGCTCCGAGTCGACTCGCGCATCGTGTCTCATATTCCTACAGAAGAGCGGATTTCGATGAGAGCCGCTGGGTTAACAGCTGCAATGCCGGTTATCCAGTCTGTACGGACTGTATGCGTTCGTTTGAGCGAGGCAGTGCACTTGAAGAGCATGCGCCTCTGGCAGATGGGTGAGCAGTGGCGTCCAGCTTACGGGGTGTAGCGGCGATGTTGCTCGTCGTTGCCCTGGGCGTGGCTCGCGGGGCGGAGGTTCCGCTGGGGTTGTTGGGCGATTGGGGCGGACTTCGCACGTATCTTGCAGATCACGGCGTCGATCTCGAATTGAGCTACATCAATGAGTCTGCGGTAAACGTGCGGGGAGGCGACAGCCGTGAGGCGGCCTATGCCGACCAGTTCTACTTCGGCGGCTGGTTAAACCTCAAGCAGTTGGTCGGTGTGCCGGGTGCCCGGATCGTGTTTTCGCTCAGCGATCGCAATGGCGAAAGCCTCACGGTGAAAGCCGGTCTCCACAACTTACTCGAGGTCCAGGAGATCTATGGCCTCGGCAATTACGCGCGGCTCAACCAGCTCTACTGGGAGCAGCGTCTGTTCGATGACCGGCTGCTGCTGAAGTTCGGGCGCCTCACTGGGACGTTCGATTTCATGCCCTTCAGTTGTTACTTCCAGAACATCGCCTTCTGCGCAACCCTGCCATCACACAACGTTGCCGCGAACTGGATCCCCTTTCCCGGCAGCACCTGGGCCGGCGTCGCGCGTCTCGATTTCAAGAACGACTGGTATGTACAGGGCGGGGTCTACGAGGTGAACCCCGACTTCTATGAGCCGAAGTACCGGTTCGCCTTCGGCACGCCGTTCGGCGGCCCCGGTAAGCGGGAGGTTCTCGAAGTCGGGTGGCTGCCGAAGAGCGCCGGGGTCGATGGTGGTTATCGCATTGGGGCGTGGTACGACAACGTCGGCGGCGATGACCTCTTTCTCAACACGGAAGGGGCGCCCCTCGCCACCGCTGGCGGCACTCCACTGCAGCAGCATCACCAGAGCGGGTTCTACGCGATGGCTCAGCAGCAGGTGTGGACGCACCCCGGGTCAGAGAGGCGTCGGATCTCGCTGTTTGCAAACTTCGTGCAGGCGGACCGCCGCATCGCCGAAATAGAGCAGATTGCTGAGGTCGGTTTCTTCTGGACAGGACCGACGTCCTTGCGACCGCAGGACGACTTCAGCGGCGCCGTCGCCCGTGTGCACGTCAATAGTCTCATCGCCGAGGGCGCAACGCTCTACAACTCGCAATCGCCACCGCCGCCGGGACCTCCCAAGCCGGTTCCGTACAACGAGTGGTCATCCGAGATTCATTACAGCGTCAACGTCACGCCGGCGATCACCGTGCGACCCAACGTTCAATTCATTCACGCCCCGGGCGGGGTCGATGAGCGTACGAGCGTCGTCGTGTTGGGACTGCACCTGTCGGTGCAATTTTAATGTCAACCCTGAAGGAGAGAGCAATGACCACGATGCGAACAGAGACCGACAGCCTGGGTGCCGTCCAGGTGCCTGCGGATAAGCTGTGGGGGGCGCAGACCCAGCGCTCGCTCGAGCATTTCAGTATCGGTCACGACCTGATTCCCCGAGAAATGATCACGTCCTATGCGACGCTGAAGAAGGCCGCCGCGATTGCGAACCACGCGGGCGGTCGACTCGATGACAAACGCACCAAACTGATCGTTCAGGTGTGCGACGAGATTCTCGCGGGCGAGCACCACGACATGTTTCCGCTGCACGTCTGGATGACCGGGAGCGGTACTCAGTTCAACATGAACGTTAACGAGGTGATTTCCAATCGCTGCTCGCAGATTGCCGGCACCCCACTTGGCAGTCATACGCCGGTGCATCCGAATGACCACGTCAACATGGCGCAGTCCTCGAACGACTCGTTCCCCTCGGCGATGAATATCGCGGCGGCTGTCGGCGTCAAACAGCGCCTGCTTCCCGCAGTCACCGCACTGCGGGATGCGATCGCCACGAAGGCGACTGCCTGGAACGACATCGTCAAAATCGGACGGACGCACATGCAGGATGCCGTTCCGCTGACTCTGGGTCAGGAGTGGTCCGGTTACAGCGGAGTGTTATCGGATGATCTCGAGCGCTTTGAGACTGCGCTCAAGGGCGTCTACCAGCTCGCCCTCGGAGGTACCGCTGTCGGCACGGGCCTCAACTCCGTGCCGGGTTTTGCCGAGGCCGCGGCCGCGGAAATTGCCAAGCTCACGGGACTGCCTTTCATCACAGCCCCGAACAAGTTCACCGTGCAGGGTGCGCACGATGCACTCGTGCAACTCTCCGGGACGCTGCGCACGCTCGCCGTCTCGTTGTTCAAGATCGCCAACGACATTCGCCTGATGTCCTGTGGGCCGCGCGCGGGTTTCGCGGAGCTGTCGATTCCGGAGAACGAGCCCGGCTCGTCCATCATGCCCGGCAAGGTCAATCCTACCCAATGTGAAGCGCTGACCATGATCGCCACGCAGGTGATGGCGGACGATGTTGCGGTCGGTTTCGGCGGCGCCAGTGGCTACCTCGAGATGAACGTCTACAAGCCACTCATTATCTTCAACGTGACCCATTCGACCACCATCCTGGCCGATGGCTGCACCAACTTCAGAAAGTTTCTCATCGAGGGCACGAAGCCGAATCTGAAGAAGATCAAGGAATACGTGGACCGCTCGCTGATGCTGGTGACCGCACTGTCGCCGGTGATCGGCTACGACAAGGCATCGAAGATCGCCCACTACGCGAATGACAACGATCTGACATTGAAAGACGCGGCCTTGAAGCTGGGTTTCGTCACCGAGGCGGAGTTCGACCGCATCGTCGATCCCAGCAAGATGGTACGTCCGTACGTGGCGAAAGCTGTGCCCGGCCAGTCGGCGGCGGCCTGATACGGCGGTAGGACGTGGATCCGGTCGGCGCCGGCCGGGTCCACGCGAACCTGGCGTCATCGCTCTAGATTGTGGAGAAGCTCATGACACTGCGGGAACAAGGTGAGCTCATCCTGGCGTTTGCGCGCCTCCTCTACGTCAATGGGCAGTCGACCAAGCAGACCGCCGCGGCAGCGAAGCAGCTGGCGAAGTCTCTGGGAGTGAGCGCCGTTGTGTTCCCTCGGTGGGGAGAGCTGCAGCTCGAGATTGCCGACAAAGGCGGCGATTTTGAATCGGAAGTCGCGGCGAATCCCGCAGGGGAGGACATGCAACGGGTCGCGGCGGCAATGAATGCGCTGGAGGACGTGAAGGCCAGGCGCATCGGGCCCAGCGACTTCGCAGACGCAATTCGCCAGATTGCAAAGGCACCGCCAGCACCGACGTGGCTCTTTACGCTGGCTGCAGCCGCCGGTGCGGCCGCACTCGCAGTGCTGAGCGGTGTATCACACTCGGCTGCGGTGGGATTGATCCTCTCCAGTGCAGCCGTCGGTGCAATCGCGCGTCGCGCCCTGGCGGTGCGAAGCACGAATCTATTCGCTCAACCTTTCTGCGCTGCTCTCATTGCGGGGGTCATCGGCGCCCTTGCCGTTCGCTACAACCTAAGCTCCTCACTCCGACTCGTGGCTGTCTGTCCCTGCATGGTGCTCGTGCCGGGGCCTCACCTCCTTAACGGCGCACTCGACCTGGTGGAGGGGCGGATTCATCTCGGGGCGGCACGTATCCTGTATGCGTTGCTCGTCGTTTTAGCGATCGTGGTTGGCTTGCTGCTCGGGCTCGCGCTCTTAGGGGTCTCGCTCCCGATAGATCCACCGGGTCGCGCGGTTCCGCTCTGGATCGACGTTCTTGCGGCAGGCGTTGCGGTGTTCGCTTATAGCGTCTTCTATTCGACGCCGCTGAAGATGTGGCCGTGGCCGGTGGCAGTCGGCATGCTAGCGCATGCTGCTCGCTGGGCCTCGATCTCCTTGTTGGGTGCGGGAGTCGCGAGCGGCGCCCTGATTGCGTGTGCGTTGGTCGCTCTGGTTCTCACCCCGGTCTCACGTCGCTGGCATATGCCATTCGCGGGCGTCGGCTTCGCGTCGGTCGTTTCGATGCTACCCGGTGTGTACCTCTTCAGGATGGCGAGCGGCCTGTCGCAGATTGCCGATGGCACACCGCCGACGGTGGATCTGCTCGGGGCGACCGCAGCCGATGCGATAACGGCATTCATGATCATTCTGGCCATGGGTGTGGGTCTCGTAGTTCCCAAAATGCTGATCGACCGCTTCGGTCAGCGAAGAGAGGACTCACGAGCTCCGGGGACCACGGGACATGCAGACCTCCCCCAAAAGCTCTGAGGCACTCGGAATGCAGGCTTCTCGTGAGGCTGCTTCACCGAACACAGCGCGCCTCGAGGCGTGGCTTGCACCTATGCTGAGCGTTGTCGCGGGCATGGTCGATCTCACCGGTTTTTTCACGCTCGGGAATATTTTTACGGCACACGTCACCGGCAACCTGGTCGTCGCGGCAGCGGCGCTGGTGGGCGGCGGCCCGGTGAAGCTGGCGACAGTGCTCGCCATCCCGGTCTTCATGCTGGCTCTTGCCGCGGTGTGGCTGATAGCACGCGCCTCAGGTCGGCAGTCTGTCACGCTGGCCCGGCTGCTTCTGATGGTTCAGTTGATTCTGCTCGCGGCGGTCTTGGTGATCGGTGTCCTGACCAGACCCTCGACCGACCCGCACGGCTTCATGGCGGGCGTCACTGCGATGATCGCAGTCGCCGCCATGGCCTCTCAGTACGCCTTGTTACGGCTGGCGGTACCGAGTGCAGTCTCAACCGCCGTCATGACGGGGAATCTCACGAATTCGGTCCTGGCGTCGATGGACCTGCTGTTCGGAGGTGGGTCGCGAGTGGGGGACGTGAGCCGGCAGCGACTCAGGCGATCGGTTTGGCTGCTGGGTGGGTTCTTGTCGGGTTGCGTCATTGCGTCAGTTGCCGTCTCCCTGTTCGGAGACTGGGCGTGGGCACTCCCGGTCGCCCTTGCCGCTGCCGCTCTGCTGCTCACACGGTGAATGAATACAGTAGGAGGAGATTGAACATGGCCAAGATCCGGTCATTGCGTTTCCGTTCGCGGCTCACAGTCCTCTTCTGCCTGTCTTTCCTCGGTGGTCTCGACGCTTGCGAATCCGTTCAACAGCGCGTTACCGAACAAGAGGACAAGCTATCCGCCGCAGGCTTCATCGTCAAACCAGCGAACACACCCGATCGTCAAGCGATGCTCAAAAAACTACCTCCAGGTAAGTTCGTACGCCGCGAGAACGGCGATACGGTTCATTATGTGTACGCCGACCCGATTGTGTGCGGTTGCCTGTATGTGGGTACGCAGGACGCGTACAACAGGTACAAGGCCAACGAGCTTACACAACATCTTGTGGACGAGCAGCAAGTCACCGCGCAGACCTACTCCGATGCGTCGTGGAACTGGAACGCGTGGGGCCCATGGGGTGGGTATCCATTTGCCTATCGCCCGATAGGATGGTAGTCGCACGCGAACTGCTGGCGCAGGCCGTAGACTAACGGTCCCCAGCTCCGGCCGGCTTGGCTGACACGCTCATGCGAACTCGTGGCGAAAGGCCGTTTCAGTTCGCCGTGCTAATAACTGCACTTTTGGTGAGTGTCTCGCACCAAAGCGCCATATCGTCAGGGCAGGGTCCGGGTCCCATTCCTTCTGACAGTCCGCTCGCACGCCCCAAGTCGCTACAGCAAACCGGGGTTCCGGTAGAAGCCACGCGGACTTCCGCGCCGTCCGAGAATCCGCAGACACCCGAGAAGATCGCACTCGGGGAAAAGCTCTTTTTCGACGGACGTCTGTCGGTTGATGGAACAGTCGCCTGCAGTACCTGCCACGATCCCGCACGGGCGTTCACGGACGGCAGGCCAGTCTCCATTGGTGTCAAAGGACGAAGCGGCCAGCGCAACTCTCCGACGATTCTGAATGCTCTCTACAACGTCGCACAGTTCTGGGACGGCCGCGCCAAGACTCTCGAGGAACAGGCCGCTCTCCCCATCACGAATCCGAGCGAAATGGGCCAACCGAGCCTGGACGCGGCCGTCGCGCACATTGCGGCTGTGCCGGAGTACAAGCAGGCGTTTCTTCTTGTGTTCGGCCGCCCGATTAATGCCACCGATCTCCTACGGGCCATCTCATCCTACGAGCGCACGCAGTTTTCCTTCGATTCGCCGTTCGATCACTTCATTTCTGGTGACGAGACGGCAATCAGCGACTCCGCCAAACGAGGCTGGGGTCTCTTCAATACCAAGGCCCGTTGTAACAAGTGTCACGCTTTGAGTGAGGACAAACGTGATCCGACCTTCTTTATGGATAAGGATTTTCACAATATCGGGATCGGCATCGTTCGACACGATGTGGTCGCGCTGGCCTGTAAGGCGCAGCAAGAAATCGATTCGGGGAAGATCACCGACGTCGATCAAGCGGCCATTCAGAGTGAGACGTCGGTAGTCGGACGCTTCCTCGTCACCAAAAAAGAAAAGGACATCGCATCCTTTAAGACGCCGAACCTGCGCAATGTGCTCGTAACGGCGCCGTATTTTCACGATGGCTCGCAAGCAACGCTATGGGATGTCGTGGATCATTACAACCACGGTGATGGCACGAGGGATCCCTGGCTTGACGAAGACATGCAGCCGTTGGCATTGAGCGAATCGGAGATTGATGACGTCGTTGCCTTCCTGGCTACACTCACGAGCGCGCAATATCAGCAGCTGGGTGCCCGGGAACTCGCTCGTCAACGAGCGCTAGCCAACACGAATCGGCCCCAGCGTGACACGGCCCGGGCATTCGGTCCGAAGCCGATTCAGCCTAAGCCGTCTCGCAACTGTGGGGGGCTTGCGCCTCACGCCACGGCACGCAATGACTGAGAGGAATGCGTAGAATCGGGTTCTCCGACAGGCGATGCTCTGAAGCCTTCACAAAGGTAGAAAAGACAGTAAGAATGTTCGTAACTATTTGAATATGGTGCCCAGGAGTGGCCTCGAATTCGCCAGATTTGTGTCGTGAATTCAACGCATTAGCAAATCACCCGGGCCATTTACCCGCCACGTTACCCGCTGATGAGTCCCTGCTTGAACGCACGATTTGGCCGGGGCGTAGCGGGTAAGCACCAATCCTCCGGCGCGTTTCGCCGTCGTTCGTCCGAGTGCGTTTTTCGTCAAAGCCTTCGCTCGGCTCACGCGTAACCCCAGTGCGCCGATCGGCGGAGCGACGCGCTGGCATCCTCATTCCGGAGTGCGAGTTGGAAGGGTTCTCAAAACAGTCTAATGAAGCCGCCTTTTGGGTAGTTGCCTGCGCGATCCCGAGACCCGACTGCCTGATGTCAACATTAAAACGGTGACACGGTATGTTGGAGAAATCGCCCGCAATCGCTCATATCATCAATCCAGTACAGGTCGGCCCGCAGTCAGACCTGTATGTGGCGCAGCCAATTACGTTTGAATCGATTCGTGTCGCGAAAGACGCCGCGCGCCGCGATTGCGACGTCACTGTGTTCTCCGCTCAGTATGCGGAAGACCGGATCATGGTCCCGGATTTCGCATCAGCGACGCCGGATCTAGACAGGTCGATGATGGACTTCGGGCAGTTTCGCACATCTCGAAAACTACCCTTGATTCGTGACATCTTAGAGCGACTTTACAATTCTTCCACTGCCCCGTACCTGATCTATACCAATGTGGACATCGCACTGCAGCCCCACTTTTATTCGTCCGTGTGTCAGATCATCAAGGACGGGGTGGATGGAATGGTCATAAATCGGCGGACGATTTCTGACAAGTACAAAACCGCGGCAGATCTTCCGCGGATGTATGCGGAGGTCGGCGACCCACACTACGGATATGATTGCTTTGTTTTCCGCCGCGAACTCTACCCGAAGTTCGATCTCGGCAATATTTGCATCGGCGCAATTTCGGTTGGCGCGGCATTGATGATGAACATCGCGTGCTTTTCCGGCGCTTTTCGCGAGTTCCTGGATCTGCATCTTACCTTTCATTTGGGGAACACTGAGGTATGGCGTCAGCCACAATTATCTGCATATCAGAGGTTTAATCAGCAGGAATACATGGGCATATTGAACAGACTGGCGCCTCGATTTGACGTCAATCGGTTGCCTGTAGTTAGTCGGCCATTTCTGCAGCAATATTTGCAACGAGTCAAACACGCGCGCCGGCCCTAGCTGGCGGCGACGGGAAGGCGAGCCGACGTATGATCAGGATGCTTGAGCCAGCTGCTGGACGAAACTTTGCGCTGATATCACCCGAGAGCAAGGGTGACTCACTCCTTTCCGTTGATGAGATGCTGGTGAAGAATCTTTACATGGCGCACGGTGCGCTGTTGTTTCGCGGGTTCACGAGTGATTTGGCAATATTTGCTGAAATCACGGCTCGTTTCTGCTCCACATACATCTGGAATGAAAGTCGAGGTCGCAAGGCTATTACGGCCGACAGGCGGATTCAGACGGTAGATGGCGGGGTAGGGCACTTCCCGCTGCATGCGGAGTTGGCGCGGCAACCCTGGAAACCGGATGTGGCGTGGTTCGCATGTATGAATTCTCCGAGCCGCGGCGGGGAAACCACAATTTGCGATGGTGTTGCAATCGTCCGCAATATGCCGGGCGACATGGTTAGGGCCCTTCAAGACCGGCAACTACTATACGTCAGGCAACTCGAACCCTCAGAATGCCAGTACTGGTTCAACACCACGGAGCCGGACGATGAAATGATCGAGACGCCACCAAGCAATTGCCCTTTCAGGTTTATCCGACAATCGCGGGCGCTCTGCTGTGCGTTCACGCATCCGCTGCTGCACAAACCGATGTTTTCAGATGACCTTGCATTCGCCAATTTCTTGCTTTTTGCTCGATTGAAGCGCGGTGACAGAGCCTACCCGATCTTTGAAGACGGTACGGAAATTTCAGACGAGCTCTGTAACGAAATTAGACAGATCAGTGACCGAATTTTGGTGCCAATCGCTTGGCAAAAGAACGATGTGCTTATGTTGGATAACACCCGCTTCATGCATGGACGGAACACGATCCTCAATGTTGCAGAGCGGGTCATCCTGACCAATTTTGGCTTCCTCAAATTTGCCAAACCCCGCGCGGGGGACCCGATCGATCCGCCGTGGCGCAGCACCATTCAGAGCGGGCGTTTCTTGAAGGCGATTGCGCCATTTTAGGGCATTTGGGCAGACCGCCGGTGAGCCTCGGGTCCGCTGCGTCCGGATCGTTCTTATCCTCTCCCGCCCGTCCGCTTGCGACCCGGTCAGCGACTCAGAGCACCCACGTCCCGCGGCGACGGACGGAAACCGACCGATCTGACAGAAGCACCTGAAAGCGTCCCAGGGCACACTAGAATTAATGATGGCCTCCGCACCGAGCACTGCACCTCTCCTCTTGTGGCTGGCGCCGTCGCTGCTCGCGCTCCTGCTCTACGGCCTGGGGCAGGGCTTTGTGAAGATGTGGATTGGCGAGGTCTCGCCGGCGCGCTTCTGCCTCTACTTCGCGTGCGCCCGCGCGTTGGTTATGGTGCTTTACTTCTTCGCGAACTCACATACTCCGGTGTTTGCTGCGCAAGGCCGCGACGTGCTCGCCATTGGCGTGCTCGCCTACCTGCTGGATGGCATCGGCTGGATCATGTATTTCCAGTCGATCATTGCGGGGCCGATCGCGATCGTGGGCACCCTCTCGGCCGCATATCCTGCGGTCACCATCGTATTCGCGCACTGGTTTCTTGGCGAAACACTCACGCCGCTCCAGTACGGTGCAGTAACCCTCGTGATCGGCGGCTGCATCGGGCTTGCCTACCAACCGGCGGATGCCGCGAACAAGGTGACCGGACGGGCGTGGATCGCGCTCGCATTCTTGGCACTCCTGCTGTGGGGGGGTGCCCAGACGGTCATCAAGTACGACTACGGCTTGGGGGCCACTGACATCAACATGGCGCTCTACAGCGCGATCGGCGCGCTACTCACGCTTGGGGTCTACGGTTTTTGGAAGGGACGCGCGGGCACTCACTCCGCAGTCGAGTGGGCGCGCTCGTTCCTGCCGATGGGGATGATGGCCTCAGGCGACCTTGGCGTGCTGATCGCGAGCCGCTACGGCAAGATCTCCATCGTGACGCCGCTCACGGGAGCCTACCCCCTTGTTACGCTCGCCTTCGCCGCGCTCGTGCTGCGTGAACGGATCGTGCTCCTGCAGTGGGGCTGCATTGCCGCGATCCTCGTCGGCATATTCTTCTGCACCTCCTGAGCGCGGCGCAGATGGCGCGGCGAGGAACTACTCGGCGGCGCCTCAATTTCATGAAATGGCTCGGCCGATTGGCCGATTGGCCGATTGGCCGATTGGCCGATTGCGCTGCATCGTCAATGGGCAGTGATGGCCGACGAGCAGCAATAGCACGAGTGTGTTGCTAAGCAGCATGGCCGAGCGATGACACTTGCCACCGAGGAACTAAAACGCGGCCCTCAGTAGCGGTGGCGGGCTGCGAGAAATTTGTTGCATGCCGGCGGAAGGTCGGACATTGCCACGTGGCAATGGGCAAGAACATTGCGCAGTGGAGTGCTCGAGCCGATAGAATGTAAGCAGAGCGAACACGAACAGGCGGCGCAATCGTTTATACGAGGACCGCCTCGGGCGGAGCCGAAACAGCGCAACCGAACGACGCTGAACGATTCCGCGCCAGAAAAACGAAAGGAAAGCCATCATGAAGATGCCCCGCTCGCTAGCCCTTCGCGTGCGATTCACGCCCCGCGCCGCCTCTGCCGGCATCCTCGCAGGCCTGGTTTGTGCGGGTCCGGCGGTCGCCGTGAACTTTTCCTGCGCCTGGAACATCACATCCGGCGGCTCGTGGTCGACAGCGGCGGATTGGACCAGCTGCAACGGCAGCGATCCCAACAATTCCGGCGGTAACACCTACGATGCCACCATCGCGGGTTCCGGCAGCTACACGGTGACGCTATCGAGCCCCGTCACGATCGGCACGCTGACGCTCAATGACGGGGGAGCTACGCTCGCGAACTCGAGCACGCTCACCACGACCAACGGGGTCACGCTGCAAGCGGGCACGATCCAGGGTGGCACCATCGTACGCAGCGGCGGCACGACCGCGGTCGCTCTGAGCGGCAGTTCCGCGGTTGGCACCCTGAACGGCGTAACGCTGCATGGAAGCCTGGATGTGACGGGCGCAAGCGCGGAGGCCCTCTTCAATGGTCTGGTGGTCACGGATATCACCGGGACGAAGCCGGGTGTCATCAACGTGACCGGCAGCAGCGCCTACCTGTACTCGACGGCGACGCAGACGCTGAACAATGCAACCGTGCACCTGGGAGGAACGACGGGGCCGGCGTATCTCTACGCTCCCACGGGCACGCTGACACTGGGCTCGGGACTGCACATGCTGTCTGACGGCGCTTCCGCCTCCTACGGCGAGATCTACGGCGCGACCATCGTCAACGACGGTGCCATCAGCTTCAGCAACGGCAGCACTCAGAACCGCATCGTGCCCTCGGCCTTTACCAACGCTGGCACGGTGACGGTGCAGAATGGCACTTCCCTGCAGATCGGCAGCACGAACGGCGTCGCCACGCCGACCTTTATCAATGCCGGCACGGTGACGGTGAACGGCAGCGGCGGCGCGACCGCGCTCGAGATCGGCTCGCAGAGTAATCCGCAAGGCGTGCAGCTCGGCCAGGAGTGGCGCAACTCCGGCACGATCAGCATCACGGACACGGATCTGCGCCTTGGCGGGTATTTCAAGACTTCGGACATCGGCACGATCAACCGCACCGGCGGCACGACGGAGCTGGTGGGTTACCTCGATAACAGCGGCAGCACACT
>Ga0306920_100007194_pt1 | contig 14627 bp, 9 predicted proteins | sample flu12Cox44000170_FD_204666 | JGI IMG/M metagenome (GOLD analysis project Ga0306920, IMG submission 204666) | Lab enrichment of tropical soil microbial communities from Luquillo Experimental Forest, Puerto Rico - flux4day.12C.oxic.44.000.170 (v2)... | ecosystem: Environmental > Terrestrial >...
TGAACCGAGCGGGGGCGCTTCGCCTGGATCGTGGTGGGGAGGTTCGGCTCGGGATTTCGTTCGTGTGTATCAGGTTGCATAAGTTCGCTTTTGGCTCTTCGCGTTTCTCCCACCTATGCTGGCTTCGCGGCAGGGCTTGCTGCGCGTACCGCGGCTGTGAATGCGCGTAACTTTGCCTCGTCTTTTTTCCCTACCTCGGTCTCGACACCCGAGACAACATCGACGCCCCAGGGCTCGAACAGGCGAATGGCTTCGCCGACATTCTCCGGATTCAGCCCGCCGGCGATGATTACCGGCATGTCGGCCCGGATTCGGGTGACCAAAGGTACCGCCAATTGCCAGTCAAACGGCTTTCCTGTGCCGCCGCGTGCCTCCGGAGAACCCGAGTCCAGCAGAATTGCGTCAAGACTCTCGGTGTGCTGTAGGAATTCTTCCATCAACACGGTGCCGTACCCAGCCATGAGCAGTTGGCGTGCTTGCAGGCTCTTGATGATACGGCGGTGGCCGAGTGCCCGACGGAATTCCGGAATCTCATGTGCGGGTTCGTCGCCGTGCAACTGCACTCCCGTGAGCCCGACTTGCACTGCCATCTCCGCTACGCGCTGGGGTGTTTCGTTGACGAAGACACCAATTTTCTCCATCTCGGCAGGAAGCGCTGCCACGATCTGCCCTGCCAGCGCGGGCTTTACGCGGCGCGCACCCGGGGCGAAGATGAACCCCAGCGCATTCGCACCGGCCGAGATGGTGCTCTCGGCATCAGCCAGGTTCGTGGTCGCGCAGAACTTGATCCAGGTCATCGTGAACCACCGGATCTCCGTCTCATACCGAAGCCACGGGGCGCGCAAGCATAGCGCGCAGCGCTTGGCCGGGTGAGGGCGCACGCATTAGCGATTCGCCAACGAGGAACGCGTCGAATCCGGCCTCACGAAGCCTCGCAACATCGTAGCCGCTCTCTATACCACTCTCTGCGACTTTCAATATCCCCGCCGGCATGAGTTCAGCCAGTCGCAGAGAAGTGTTCAGGTCAACGCGAAAGGTGTGCAGGTCACGATTGTTTACACCGATGAGGTCGCACCCGGCATCAAGCGCACGCTGCAACTCCTTGGCGTCGTGGACTTCGCACAGCACGTCGAGCTGCAACCCGCGGGCCTGTCGGTGAAGCTGCTCGAGCTCACCTTGTGCCAGCGCGGCAACGATCAGCAGCACCGCGTCGGCACGAAACGCCCGGGCTTCCAGCAACTGGTACTCGTCGAGGATGAAGTCCTTGCGGAGGCATGGGATCGAGGTCGCAGCAGATGCCTCCTCCAGGTTTCCAAGCGAGCCCTGGAAGTATGTCTCCTCGGTCAGCACCGACAGTGCCGCGGCTCCTGCCAGTTGGAGATCGCGGGCCAGGTCGGTGACGCGGAAGTCAGCTCGAATCAAGCCCCTGGACGGCGAAGCCTTTTTCAGTTCTGCAATGATCGCGAGGCCCGATGCTGCCGCCCGCAGACTTGTGCAAAAGTCTCGAGGCTGGTGGCATGCGACGGCGTCCTCCAGCGCTTGCCATCTGTTGGACGCCTTTGCCACGGCGACTCGCTTCCGTGCGGTGGCGATGATCTCTTCCAGCTTGGTCGGCATAGACGTAGGAAAAGTATACCCGCTTGACTTGCCTGGGTTCTTCGCATACTGTCCGCACATCATTTCGGGAGAATGTTCATGAGACCGACAGGAGTCACTCTTATCGCGATCTATCATTTCCTGGCTGCCGCATGCCTGTTGCTGGCTGCGTGCGCGATTGTGGTGGGCGGTAGCCTCCTGGGCGCGTTCCTGGGCCGCAACCTCGATACTCATGTGGGAGGTGCGAGCCTGGGTTTTCTGATCGGCGTGGTCGGGGCCATGGTTTTCTTTGGATTCGCCGCGATTGCCGCTATCGCTGGCTACGGGATGTGGACTATGCGGGGGTGGGGGAGGATTCTCACGATCGTTCTGGCTGCGATCTCGCTGCTGGCGGCGTTACCCGGCTTTCTGATCCGGGCGCCGATGCACCTCTTTGGAGGCTTCTTCTTCGGCGGCTTCGGGCTGATCCGTATTGCGATCAGTGGGCTTATTATCTGGTACCTGGTGCAGCCGCAAGTGGTGGCACTATTCCGCACCCAGGGAGCGGTGCCGCAAGCTTCACGATGAGGTGGTTTGGGTTCACTCCTCTGATTCCGGCTGCTTTCGTCGAATGTTCCCCTCGCGGCTAACCTATAATCGAAGAGTTCTGGAAGAAATCTCCGCCGGATCAACCCGGCAGTTGTTGCTTGCGTCAGGCGGGCACCCGGATGGCGGAACGTGCGGGTTCCGATGCTCCGTCGAAGGAAAGGATAGGTGCTCGAGGGATAATCCGGGTGTGTCCGTAAGTTTGGCCGCAGATGCCACACCTCGTTCTCAGACGCGATGGCAGGGAGGGATCTCCCTGCCACCTATCCTTGCCACAACGCAACCTTAATTCCGCGACTTTTCCGGCAGCGATGGGGTTGTACAACTTGAACCCGAGACTCGCGCCGACGATGAACGCGTCGGGTGTGGATCTAGCACGCACCAGGGCGACGTATCCCGGGCGCGGGTTCGGGTGCCGCGCCACCACCACGGGCCACATGAACCTTCCCTGCCGAGCGCTCGGTGTGTGCGTTGTGCTGGGGGCCGTCCTCGGCGCCAGCCTGCATGCCTCGACCCGCAAGCAGGAAGCCCATGGGCAGTTCGAGAAGGCTGAGCAGATGCGGGAAGCCCTGAACGGCCGACCCGTCGGGGAACGTACGCGGCGTGACTACCAGCGGGTTGCCGATGCCTATCGCAAGGTTTACTATGTCGAACCTGCATCCAGCAAAGCCGACGCCAGCGTGGTGGCCGTCGCCGAGATCCTGGCCGAGATGGGTCGACAGTTTGAACCGGGCGACAAGGACCTGAAGGCGGCCATCGCACAGTACGAATTCTTGCGCCACGAATATCCTGGCAGCAAATACCGCATTGAGGCGCTGTTCACGATCGGCCAGATCTACAAGGAAGACCTGGGCGACGTAGACGAAGCCCGTAGTACCTTCCAGGAGTTTCTGAAGCGATACCCACGCAGCGGGCTGGCACAGGTGGCCAGGGTTGCGCTCGCTGACCTGAACCAGCTGAACGCAAAGAGGAAAGGCAACGAAGACGCTCGCGCCGAGACCCGCGAGACGCCGGCTGCCGTGGCGGCGTCGCTGCCCACAGTGCAGAAAAAATCTGCGCTGGCGATGATCACTGGCATAAGGCACTGGTCATCACCGGATTACACACGCGTGGCGATCGATGTCGATACTGAGGTGAAGTATGAGGCGGGCCGGGTGCCCGGCCCCGACCGTATCTTCTTTGACTTGCCCGATAGCAGGCTGGCCTCAACGCTCGTCGGCAAGAGCTTCGACGTGCAGGATGGGTTCCTGAGGAAGATCAGAGTCGCCCAATATCAGCCGGGCGCTACGCGCGTGGTGCTGGAAGTGGATGATGTATCGGATTACTCGGCTTTCCTGCTACCCAATCCTTACCGCCTGATCATTGATATCCATGGACGCCAGCCTCATGCCAAGACGCAGCTGGCCAAGGCGGAGCAACCGGCCCCGCTGGCAGCGGAGGACAACTCCACTACCGAAGATGGTGGTGCCACAACGTCCCGATCTATCGTGACGGGAAATGTTTCGGCGACGGACGGCACAAAGAACGTGCGGGAGAGCGCTAAGCCCCAACCAGCTTCGTCCCTTCCGAATGCTTCGGGAGGAAGAGTCGCTTTGTCCCCTCGCTCGTCAGCCGCTCCCAGACCGAAGGTCGTCGTGGACGATAACGAAGACGACAACTCGCCAGATGAAGGGGCCGGGATCGAAAACAGTCCGTTTCTTGCCCCGAGCTTGGCCAAACCGACCGCCGCCAATTCCGCAGCCTTTAATCCCGCTTCGCACGATGATATTTCGACGTCGACCAACACCAACGTTCGCGCCTCCGGGGCCAAAAGGCCGGCAAAGTCGGGCGCGACGACAATTGCCAATGCGGCGAGCCCCGAAGATCCTCTATTCTCGGGCCCCGGCGACACGAGGGGACCCGAGTTGAAGGCGACGACGCAGCCGACGACAGCTCCCACGGCTGTCGCCGTCGCTCCCCGCGCGAAAGGCAGCAAGAAGATCACCAAGGTTCCCGCCAGCGACCTCCCCCCGACCCACGAAGCCGTGCCCACCGCAGCGGGAGACCGCAGCCTAACTCGTGCGCTCGGGCTGAAGATTGGCCGTATTGTTATCGATGCGGGGCATGGTGGACACGACACCGGCACCATCGGCCCCAACGGATTGATGGAGAAGGACCTTGTGCTTGACGTTACATTGCGGCTCGGCCGCCTGCTGGAAACGCGCCTGGGCGCGGACGTGATCTTTACCCGCGATGACGACACCTTCATCCCACTCGAAACACGAACCGCCATCGCTAACGAACATCAGGCGGACTTGTTCATCTCCGTGCATGCCAACTCCAGTCCGGATTCGTCGGCCCGCGGTGTGGAGACTTACTATCTCAACTTCACCTCCAACCCCGATGCGCTGGAAGTGGCGGCACGCGAGAATGCTGTATCGCAGAAGTCCATCCACGAACTCCAGGACCTAGTGAAGAAGATCACGCTCAAGGAAAAGATCGACGAATCGCGTGAGCTGGCCAGCGATGTTCAGCAATCGCTGTACGCCGGAATGGCTGGCCGCGACTCCTCGATTCGTGATCGCGGAGTCAAGAAAGCGCCGTTCGTCGTATTGATCGGCGCGAATATGCCCAGCATTCTGGCGGAGATCGCCTTTGTCTCCAACCCCACCGACGAAAGCAAGCTTGAGAAACCCGAGTACCGGGAAAAAATAGCCGAGTCGCTGTACAAGGGCGTGTCGAACTATGTTGGAGGCCTCAGCGGCGTAAAAGTGGCATCGAAGGTCAATAAAAATGCAGGCGAGTAAAGAGTCGTGAGCCGGCATCCAGTTCCCGGAAGGCGGCGCGATGGAGGCAGAGGGTCCACGCAAGACGCCTGCTGGAAACTTTGACGTGGCAGCAGTAGTCTAATGGGGTGGCTCTCTCCTGAGTCCTGTTCGGGCCGTACATGAACCGTCTTTGCACCTCTGTTCTTCTCGCCCTGATGCCGGTCGCCCTTGTCTTCGCCGCCGATGACTCTGCCTTTCTGCCCAAGTCTTTTGCAGGCTGGACACAGTCGGGCCCGGTCACGGTCGTTACCGACGCGGCACAGGCCGACTCGGCTTACCCTGGCATTCTGAAGGAGTACGGCTTCGTAGAATCGGAGACGGCTAATTATGTTCGCGGCGACGGACGCAAACTTACAATCAAGGCAGCCAAGTTCAAAGACGCCACTGGCGCTTACGGCGCCTTCACCTTTTACCGCCAACCGCCGATGAAGACCGAGCAGATCGGTACCAATGCTGCATCAGCCAACGAGCGCATCCTGTTCTTTCGCGATAACGTGCTGGTCGACGCGAACTTTGGCCGGCTTAGTGGCATGTCGGCAGCCGAACTTAGAGAATTAGCCGGGCTGTTGCCGAAGGCGCAGGGTAACGAGGCCAATCAACCCAACCTGCCAAACTATCTGCCCAAAGATCATGCAGTGGAGAACTCTGCGAAATATATTCTTGGACCGCAAGCTTTGTTGGCCACGCATTCGCCACTCACCGCCGAACAAGTTGACTTCAGTCACGATCCCGAGATCCTGACCCAGGATTATTCGCCTGCGGACGGACCGGAGACGTTGACCATCCTTGCCTATCCCACGCCACAGATTGCCGCTGAGCGACTGCGAGCGTTGGAGAACGGAAGTCAAGCCGCGCCCAACACGATGCTGGTGCGTCGCAGCGGGCCTCTGGTGGCCGTGGTGACCGGAGTTGTAGGCAACAACGAAGCGAAAGATCTGCTTAACTCGGTGAACTACGAGGCGGAGGTCACATGGAATGAAGCGACTTCCGTCGGCAAGCGCGACAACATCGGCAACTTGATCCTGGGTATCTTCGCGCTCATCGGTATCATTCTTCTTATCTCCGTGATCTTCGGGGTCTTCTTTGGTGGATTTCGCATCTTGATGAAGCGATTTTTCCCGGAAAGCGTATTTGACCGCCCTGAGCAGGTTGAGATCATCCAGCTTCACCTGAAACAGTAGGAAGCCCGAGTTAACCCGTTCAAACAATGCAATTTAGCGTGGTGCAAAGAGAAACACAGTCCTTTTCAGCCATTTTCTCCAACTTCACTTAACTTGATGTAACTTATTGAAAATACAGCAATTTAAGTCTTAGAAATCGCTTGACACGCACTTTTCCTGCCCCTAGTATTTGTCCAGAAAGTTTTGACGGTTTAGCCTCCGTTGGAACTATTCTCCCTTGAAGAAAAGGCCGCCTGTTGCCGGGCGGCCTTTTCAGTTGTGTCGGGTGCGTTACACGCCCTGCAGGTGAAAATGCAATTCGGACACGCAGCAGTGCAAGCTGTCGCATCTCCCATGTTTTTACCTTCAGGGAGAGCACTCTTCTCATCCCAGAGTTACTTGGTCTGCAATTCATTCCAGCCGTACAGCTTGATTGCAGTCTCGCGCATGACCATCTTCGCGATGGTGCCGGCCTGCTGACGGGTAATTTCTCCGTCACGCATCATGCCGGTCAGTGCTTCCGCAAGGGCGAGCCGCGCATTGCGATTTGTCTGATAGCCAACCTCTTCCCAATCCACTTGTGGCGATCCCGGAAACAAGTCCGTGCCAAACAGTACCTTTTCCGGATACCACTCGAGCATGAAGCGCAGCCCGGAAACCATATGGTGCGCCGAAGTCATCCACGTCTGCTCGGATATGTCAGCGTAAACGTTCGGCTTCATCAGAAGGTAAGCTACGAGTCCGTCGAAGTTGCCCGCGCCAGCATGGAGCATGACGAAGTTGGTCTTGCGCAGAGAAGGATCGTTGAAAACGGAATCGAGCAAGGCAGGATTACTACCTTCGAGATGGAAATAGCCACCGCACCCGCCGCCGGTATGCAGGTGAACTGCCATCCCCAAGTGTCCGGCCTCACGGGCCACGTAGCGAAAGAGATAGTCCTGCAAGATCTTGTAGTCCAAGTTGCTCGGGACTTTTCCCTTCGGGTACAAGCTATAAATGCGCTCGGCGTCAGCCCGTTGCGCGGGAGCAAAGTCGAGTGAACGGAGGTATGCCGCCTCGAATTTAATCGCGACAGCTCCGTTTTTCTTTTGGAGCTCCAAGATCGGCGTCACGATCTTCACCTCGTAATCAAGTAGGGTTGCAGGAACACTGTCGACGCCTAGCTGGCGCAGATACCGCTGGAGCAATAGTGCTTCCCGAGAGAAGAAAATCCTATGGTCGGGCGACTGCCCTGCCAGCGAAGAGTTGTCCAACGGGAACAGTAATATGTCGTCGAAAGGCACCCATTGGAAGCGTGGCGGCGATTGCCCTCGTCCCAACGCGATGCGATTTGCGAGTTCCCTTTCGATGCCAAGCTGATCCAGCACCCAGTTGGGATAATTGTCGCCCTGTTGCTGCTTGACCTTCAGTTTGGCCGCCTGCAGCTCGCGCAGGTGCTCCGGCGCAGCGTCGTCATACTTGTAGCCGAACAGCGACTTCCACGCCTCGGGATAGATGGGATTGTCCTGGCGGAACAGGAGCCCTGGTGTCGTGGGCTCCAAAGAATCGCAGGGCAATGCGTCGAAATCATCGTCCTTCTCGCCGGAGCTGACCAGCGCCGGAGGATGCGCATGATTGTCAATCGCCTTGAGCTGATTGATTTGGCGCATCAGGCTGGGATCGACTGGTGGCATCACTTGCGCGGCCAACGGCAGCGCGAGCGATAGAGTGACGGCGGCAAGATATGGCACTTTCATGGGGCGGCTCCGGAACGGACTCGGAATTCTGCCGAGTGTACTTCATCGCCGAGGTCCCAACCCACTCCGCATGAGATCGCTACAATAGACGGAGAAAGCAACAACTTACGGATGGAGAAACCCTTATCCGGACCTTCAATCTCTGCCTGGTGGGCTTCGGGAACGTTGGTGAAGCCTTCGTTACGCTCCTCGAGAAGAAAGAGCCGGAGCTAGGAGGCCGCTATGGCATTGCGGTGCGACTGACGGGAATCGCCTCACGTCAGATTGGGTGGTTGTTTACCCCTGACGGCTTCACCCTCAGGAAACTGTTGGTCCGCGATTTCTCGGGGGGAAAGAGAGCCGGCGACGTTCGTCAATGGCTGCAACAAGCAAAAGCTGATGCTCTCTTCGAGGCAAGTTCGCTGAACGCCGAGACAGGCCAGCCCGCCATCGATTACCTGCGGGCAGCGCTTGAGACTGGCGCCCACGCCATCAGTGCGAACAAAGGCCCCGTGATCCATGCGTGCCGCGAGCTGACCGAGTTGGCCTCGAGCCGCGGTCGTCGCTTCTTCTTCGAGTCGGCCACGATGGACGGTGTACCCGTGTACTCGCTTTTTCGCGAGACATTGCCGGCAATCAAAGTTCACGGCTTTCGGGGTGTATTGAACTCCACTACCACGGTCATTCTCGATGCCCTGGACGCCGGCATGACCTTTGATGAAGCTGTCGGCGAAGCGCATCGGCTAGGTATAGCGGAGACGGATCCCTCCGCCGACATCGATGGTATCGATGCTGCCGTAAAGGTCGTAGCGTTGGCGAACGTGCTGATGGGCGCAAACTTGACGCTAGCCGATGTGCATCGCCGAGGCATCCGGGAAGTCACCGTGGCGCAGCTACGTGAAGCGCAGGCCAGCGGCGAAGCCTGGAGATTGGTCAGCCGGGCCCTTCGCGTCTCTGACAGCCGGATTGTTGCTAGCGTCACCCCGGAGCGGCTGAAGGCCACCGATCCGCTGGCTTCGGTGCGAGGTACGTCGTTGATGATCGCGTTTCAAACCGATATCTTTCCGGAGCTGGTCATCGGCGAGCGCGACCCTGGCCCGCAGGCAACGGCGTACGGCCTACTGGCTGACTTCCTGAACGCCATAAGGACTTAACCATGTCTTCGAGTGCTGACGTCGCCGCCTCCAGCCGAAAGCTCGATCTCGAATGGGTGCGAGGGCAATTCCCTTCGTTGCATCAATCGGTAAATAGCCAACCTGCTGTTTTCTTCGACGCCCCGGGTGGGACACAGGTGCCGCAGCGCGTCATCGATGCTGTGGCAGAGTATCTGGCTAACTCGAACGCCAACACCGGCGGAGCGTTCGTCACCAGCCGCCGCACTGACCAGATGATCTCTAGCGCGCGCGCCGCCATGGCCGACTTTTTGAATTGTGCTACCGACGAGATCGTGTTCGGCCCTAACATGTCGACTCTGACGTTCGCTCTGAGTCGCGCCATTGCCCGCGAATTAAAAGCGGGTGACGAACTGTTGGTCACCTGCCTCGATCACGACGCCAACGTCTCCCCGTGGCTTAGCCTGGAGGAGCGCGGCGTCAAGGTGCGCACTGTCGACATTCGGCTGAGCGATTGCACGCTCGACATGTTCGATCTTTCGGCAAAGGTCCGCCGCAACACACGACTGGTGGCTATTGGTTGGGCGGCGAACGCGGTGGGCACGATCAACGATGTGCCGGAGATCGTGCGCAGGGCGCACGCGACGGGTGCGATGACCTTCGTCGATGCAGTGCATTACGCCCCGCATGGCCTGATCGACGTGCGGGCGGTCGATTGCGATTTCCTCGCGTGCTCGAGTTACAAGTTCTTTGGCCCGCACCTCGGCATTCTCTACGGTAAGCGCGAACATCTGCAGCGACTTCGGCCGTATAAGCTGCGCGCCTGCACCGACCAGCTACCCGACCGCTGGGAGACTGGCACGCAAAACCACGAAGGTCTCGCTGGACTGATCGCGGCTGTCGAATACATCGCCGACCTGGGTCGACACCACGACCCCGACGCGACGGGTCGCCGCGAAGCAATCCTGGCGGCGTATAAGGTCATGCAACAGCACGAGCGCGAGCTTAGCGGGAGGCTGATCGAAGGGTTGCTGGCGGTTCCCGGACTCACGTTCTTCGGAATCTCCAATCCCGAGAAGTTTGATCGGCGTACGCCGACGGTGGCCATTCGGATGGAAGATTACACGCCACGGGAGCTGTCGGGGTACCTGGGGGATCGCGGAATTTTCACCTGGGATGGCAACTATTACGCGATCAATCTGACCGAGCGGCTCGGCGTGGAACATGGCGGTGGCTTTCTTCGCATCGGGCTGACTCACTACAACACAGCGGAGGAAGTGGAGCGGCTGCTGGCGGAGCTGCGGACACTAGCGAAGAAGTAACCATGTCGGGCGCCCTTTGCTTGGTCGTTTCCAACTGGCAGTCGACTCTACCGCGAGCGGAACTACCGGCTGTCGACTGCGCTATAATCCGGCCTTTCGCGGAGGGGCATCTCATGCGTGGCCCGTCTCGCTGGTCTGCCGTGCTAGCCGTAGTGGCAATCGGGGCGATGGTCTGTGGGCTCACCCTGCGCCATACCCTCAATGTGGCTTCGCTGCAGTTGCAAGTTTCAGAGCCCACCTTACCAGCCGACGGCTTTACCTCTGTCGAACTCAAGGTCCACTCCTCCGACGGGCGCGCCTTACTTGGAGTGCAAGTTGATGTCGAGGCACCGCACCGGCTAGCGGTGGAATCCGTGGCCGTGGAAGGCAGCTCCGCAACCGCTTCCCTGCGTGCTGGAGTATTGCCCGGCGAGGTAAGGGTGCGCATCGCGGCGTCGGGATATCCGCAGCAGCAGATTGCAATGACCACGATGTTCGACGACAGCGACGCCATCGGAGACGGCACGCCTGATTTCCTCCGCCTGCACGATCCGGCTGACCGCGCGGCCTTTCGGCGATGGTTCACGCTTCTGGCGGAGGCTCAGTACTACCGTAACGGTGCGCTGCCGCCGGACATCGACGACTGTGCAGCGTTGTTGCGCTTTGCTTACCGTGAGGCCCTGCGTGAGCACAATGCTGCATGGGCACAGGCAATGACCTTGCCCGTTGCTGCCTCAGCCGGCGACGTCCGGCAGTATCAGTTTCCGTTCACGCCACTGGGTGCATCGATTTTCCGCGCGCACGGTGGGGCGTTTGAAGCTGCGTCTCTTCGAGATGGCGCCTTCGCCGAGTTTGCTGATGCTGAGACGTTGTGGCGGCGCAACACCTTTTTGGTCAGCCGCGAGTTGGGTCGCGCGCGCCCGGCCGACCTTCTGTTTTTCCGGCAGGACGGACACGAGATGCCATTCCACGCCATGATCTTCCTCGGGCACAGCCAGGTGGAGCCGGGCAGCGAGGAGTTCGTTGTGTATCACACCGGTCCAATCGGGAAGTCATCGGGAGAGATCCGCCGCCCGTCGGTGGCCGAACTGATGAACCATCCAGAAGCCCGCTGGCATCCGGTCGCTTCCAATCCCAACTTCCTCGGCGTGTACCGCTGGAACATTCTGCGAGGAGCCGAGTGAGCGGACTTCAGTGCCTCGTCGCCGCCATTTTGTTGTTTCATGCGTGGGTTGCTCCCCTGTTGGCGCAACCAGATACCGAAAGCGATACGCAAGTCTTCTTCTCGCTGACCAGCCAGCGCACCTACCTGCCCGGCGAGAAGCCTGAGGTCGCGCTCTACTCGCACAACCTCGGCACGCTGGAGTTCCGCGTCTATCGCGTCAACGATCCTGTGAAGTTTTTCAGTCAGATGCAGAACATGCACATGTTCGGCGGGCAGGGACCGCACATGCCCAAACAAGCCCGGACATGGCTGGAGAAGTTTCACGCCTGGAAACACCACATCTGGGCCGTGATTCGCGACTTCCTCCGCGCGCAGTTTACGCCTGCCTCACGACATGAAATCCGCATCTGGCGCGCAGGTGGTGAGCAGCCGAAGGGTCCGCAAGTTCAAAACTATGCCCTGCTACCACTGTTGAACCAGCAACAGGTCGTTGCAGTATGGAAGTTCACCATTCCGGCTCACGAGCGCTGGGAGAGCCAGGCCGTGCCAATTCCGGTCAGTGAAAAAGGCGTGTACCTGGTCGAAGCAACAAATGGTTCACTGCGCGCCTATACCATTGTCGTCATCACGGAAATCGCCATCATCACCAAGACTGCGCCCGGCCGCCTGATGAGCTTCGTAGTGGACCGTCGCAGCGGCGATCCGATCTCTGGTGCCCAGTTGCGGGTATGGATCGACCAACAGGAGGTGGCAGCCAAGCCAACCGACCAGCAAGGCCTGGTTGATACCGTCCTCAAGACAACTAACCGGGATGCGAACCTCGCGGTGCTGGCGACGCATGCGGATCAATTCGCCGTCAACACGCCCGGAGCGTGGAACTTGGGCGATAATCCTGACCAAAGCCTCCGAGGCTACACCTACACTGACCGTCCTGTATACCGTCCCGGTGACACCGCGCATTTCAAGACAATTGTGCGTGCGCAGGCGGTAAGCGGCTACCAGATTCCGGCCACTCGCGATTTGCGGCTCGAGCTGCGCGACCCGCAAACCTATGAGCCGATCTGGCACCAAACCGTCAAGCTGTCGGAGATGGGAACGGCGCATTGGGACTATGCCATTTCCGCCAACGCGAAGCTCGGTTTGTATTACCTCGCGATGAAGGGAGGCGATACAGGGGAAATATATGTCGAAGGCGTCAGCTTCTCGGTCGAGGACTACAAGAAGCCAGAGTACCAGGTGAAGGTGACGACCCAACCAGCGCGAGTAATCCAGGGCCAGTCGGTCAAGGCTACCATCGACGCGCGCTACTACTTCGGAGAGCCCGTCGCCAACGCGAAAGTAACTTGGGTGACGCATACCTCGACGTATTGGCCGATGGGGCGGGACGAAGATGAAGACCAATACGCCGGCAGTGAAGGCGAAGACTATAACGGTGGGAACGTTGACGATACGTATGGCGGGGAGCAGCAAGGGGAACAAAGCGGCACCCTCGACGCCGACGGCAAACTGCAGATCACCGTTCCGACGCGCGTCGACAAGGACAAGCGGGACCTCACCTATCGGATTGAAGCGCGCGTAACCGATGTGGGCAATCGTGAGATCGCAGGACATGGCTTCGCCCTCGCCACGCATGGCAGCTTTTTCCTCACTGCGCAGCCGGACTCGTATGTCTACCCCAAGGGCAGCACTGCAACCATCTTTGTCACCGCACGGGACTATGAGAAAACCCCTATTGCGACGCAGTTCACGGCGGAGATCAGCCGCTGGAACGGGCAGAAACGCACCGGCCAGAGTCTCTTGACCGTTCAGGGCCAGACCGACGCAAGCGGCAAGGGAGGGGTGAAGTTCGCCATTCCCGAGGCGGGAGAATTTCGCGTCCGCATAATCGCGACCACACCCGAGAGGCGGGAGGTGGAAGCAACTACCTTCGTATGGGTGCCGGGGGCCAGTCCGTGGTGGAGTGGCACCGCACAGGAGCGGATCCAGATTGTTTCTGACAAGAAGAGCTACCAGCCGGGCGACATTGCACACGTGCTGATCGTAACGGGCGCCGAGCCAGCCACGGTGCTGGTCACAACCGAGGGCAACGGGCTTTATTCCGGTCAGGTGATCAAGAGTGCCAGCGGCAGCATCACGGTCGATGTGCCGGTAAACGCACAGTACGCACCTAACTTCTACGTCGCGGCGGTGTTCATCCGCGGCAATAAGCTTTACGAAGGGTCGAAGAGCCTGAAGGTTCCACCGACGCAGCACGAAATGAACGTGCAACTACAGCCTTCGAAGCCGCAATACGAGCCGGGCGAAGCGGCTGACTACACGCTGAAAGCCACCGATACAAAAGGCAGACCCGTTGCGGGAGCCGAGTTCAGCCTCGCTGTTGTTGATGAGGCAATCTATGCCATCAAACCCGATACGACCACGCCGATTTTGAACGCGTTCTACGGCACGATCTACTCCCGTGTGAACACGGAGAGTTCGCTGACATATTACTTCAGCGGGCAGGCTGGCAAGCGCACGATGCAGTTGGCTGTGGGGAGACGGCCACCCGCCCGTAGGCTGGCGCAACTGAAGCCCGAGCGGCTGGTGCAGCCCAAGATTCGCAAGGCCTTTCCGGACACGGCCTATTGGGTCGCTGACCTTCGAACCGATGGAAACGGGCAAGGGAACGTGCGGTTCGATTACCCAGATGCGATTACTTCGTGGCGCGCGACCACTCGAGGCGTGAGCCAGGACACGAAGGTTGGCAGCACGGTCGAGAATACTATCGTACGCAAGAACCTGATGGTGCGCCTGGTGGTGCCGCGCTTCTTGCGGCGGGGAGACGAGATCACGCTCTCGACCGTCGTGCAGAACTACCTGCCAACGGAGAAAACGGCTCATGTGTCGATGGAGTTCACGGGCCTCGAAGTGCTCGAAGGCGGCGAGCAGAACCTGTCGGTCGCCAGCCGCGGCGTGGCGAAAGTCGACTATCGGGTGCGTGTGCTGGACGTCGATTCCGCGAAGGTGCTCGGCAAGGCGCTCACCGATGTAGAGAGCGACGCGATGGAACTCACGCTGCCGGTGGTTCCGTTCGGCGTCAAGCTGGCGGTTCCGAAGTCCGGTTCGCTCGCGGGAACCGGGACCAGCGATACCGTTCAGCCCATCGAATTTCCCGCCGCCGAAGCAGGGGCACGCAAACTGACAGTG
>Ga0306920_100007195_pt1 | contig 14625 bp, 12 predicted proteins | sample flu12Cox44000170_FD_204666 | JGI IMG/M metagenome (GOLD analysis project Ga0306920, IMG submission 204666) | Lab enrichment of tropical soil microbial communities from Luquillo Experimental Forest, Puerto Rico - flux4day.12C.oxic.44.000.170 (v2)... | ecosystem: Environmental > Terrestrial >...
CGCTGTTTTTTCCTCGTAGGCCTCCAGGCGCACTTTCACAGAATCCGGCCGGTCGTCATCGCGCTGAAGGAGTGGACCGCTGCAATGATCGCAAACACCGACCATTTTCGGCGGGCGCTCGGTCGCATGAAACACCGCTTTGCAGTTCTTGCAGGTGCGGCGGCCGCCGAGGCGCCGCACAATCTCGCTTACCGGCAATTCGTAGTTAATGACTGCATGTGGCGTTATGCCCTGGTTTTCCATCAGGCGCTTCAGGGATTCGGCCTGGTTGATGGTGCGTGGAAAACCGTCGAGCATGAACCCTCCACCGCAACGCAGGCAACCGCTACGCTCGAGCAGCATCTCCCAGACGATGGAATCGGGAACTAGATCGCCGCGGCGCATGTAGTTCAGTGCGGCTTTCATCGCCGGGCCCAGGTCGCATTCGCCAGGTGTGCCAGCGGCTCGGAAGACGTCTCCAGTTGACAAGTGGCACGCGTGCAGGCGCTTGTGGAGTAACTCAGCTTGCGTGCCTTTGCCGACCCCGGGCGCACCGAGAAGAATCAGCCGCCACGGATTCTCGAGCTTCTCGGGCGCCGGGTGGCACTTGGCCGCAGGCCCATGAATCCAGGAGGAACGGTCGGGCTGGTCGAGCTTGTCCATGCTGGAGAATCTACGAGTGAGGTTGTGCCAATGCCGTGACGGGCGTCACCTTCCCCCGAGCACAGACACCTACGCCCCGGAGACCTGGAAAGGGAAATAAGTTAGTTTTTTGCCGCAGCGGGCGGGGCAGCGGGGGCCTCCGGCGGCGGGTAGGCCGAAGCTGCCGCCGCAGCCGGGAGTTTTGCGTAGTCTTTCACGTAGGCACGCAAGCCGAATGCTGGGGTGATTTTGGAATAGCCCGCGACGAGCTGCTCGCGGTAGTGGTCCTGATTCCAGTCAAGGGGATCGTTCGCGTCAAGATCGAAAATCACAAGATCGGTGCTCGCCATGGTGAGCTTTCCGAAGCGGATGGAGTTTCCCTGAAAAGCCATGTAGCTGATGGCCTTTTGCGATGATTCTGAGGCCGCGGCGGCTCCGCCGTCGCCGAAGTAGGTGACGATGGCGTGGGGTTCGAGACTCACCATGGTGAGTTTTCCTCGGATGTGCGGCGGCGGAAGAAGTGTTCCCAGATTCATCAGGAGATCATTTTTGTCGGTGTCCATGCCGTCGATCTTGCTGGTGTTGATGATCTTGGCCAGTTCGATACCGAACAGTCCCATCACGCCTTTCACTGGCACGTGCAAGGCTTTCACTTCTTCGGTGATCACGCGGATGCGGCCGTCGGGTGTGACACGAAGGGAACCCCCGGTTTCAAAGGGAATGTCGCCCTTGCTGTGGAGCCGGCCCTTGATGATCAAGCGGTTTTTGTCGATGGCGATGGCGAGATTCTTCAGCGGGGCGTCGCTTTTGCCGAAGACATGAGAATTCAGGATGTCGGCGAGCGCCTGCGGGCTGATGGACACTTTGCCGTTGACGATGCGTATTTCAAAGGAGGTCTTGTCGTCAAAATCCGGCATTTCGTTTTTTCCGGTGGGCCAGATTTCACCGGAAAGAGCTTGCAGATCGGCGGCGGCTCGATCGGTAAGGTGGAATTTCACGTTGCGCATCTCGGTTTTCACGCCGCGTTGCACGACAGGCCCGGGAGCAGGCGGAGCCGCCGGACTTGCAGGTGTTGCCGCTGCCTCGGTTGCCGACGAGGCGGGTTTTGCGGTTTCCGTATTTTTCGACTGGTTGGATTTGGAACAAGCAGAAATGCTTGCCGCCAACAACAGTGCGGTTACGGCAGGATTGCGTGTCATAGTCCACCTTGCTTCAGGCTTACTGCCCCGACATGAAGGGGAATCATCCTACCAACCATCCCAATCGCTGGCGATACCGGGAATACCGGAATTTACTGCCGTGCGGCGGCGCGCAGCCTGCGGTCCCAAATGACGGGCTCAATCGGCCCGATTAGGAAGATCCAGCTTGCGGCGCTGGCCAGACCCACACCTGCGGCGATCAGGAAAGCCCAGTAAAAATGACCCGTGCGGTCAAGGACATATCCGGTGACGGCGGGGGCGATGATACCTGAGAGATTGCCGAAGAAATTCTGAAAGCCGACCCAGCGCCCGGCAGCGGAAGGTCCGGCCAAGGTTTGCGAAATGGCCCAGTGGCTCGAAGACAATACGCCGAACGAGACGACGGCCAGAATGATGACCGCGGCCGAATAGCGATCGGGAACTACCCCCGCGAGGCCCAGGAAAATTCCGCAAGAGCCGATTCCGCCGGCCACCACCGTTTTTCGGACCACCGTGAGACTGGCGCCCGAAGCGAGCCAGCGATCAGAAATCCAGCCGGCTATCACCGACGCGCAAGCGCCCAGCAGATAAGCGGCCCCGCCGATCTTCGCCATGGAGTTCATCGAGAAGTGGCGCTCGCGAACCAGGAAATAAGGCAGCCAGGTGATGAGGAAGTAGTTGGCGTAGTTGGCGAAGAAAAGGCCGAAGCAGGTGCCCCAGGCCGAGCGCATCAGAAAAAAATCCACGAGATTTGCGACTCCGACCGATTCCTTTGCGGTGGCATACTGTTTGCGCGGCATCCAGATGAGCCACGGAATGATCCAGAGCATGCTGGCCAGACCGAGGACGATGAAGAACGGCCGCCAGCCGTAGCGCCCCATCAGGAAGCCGCCGAAAAGCAGGCCAAGGCCCGGACCAATGAGAAGACCGGTGGCAAGGACGGAGTTGGCGGTGCCGCGATGTTCTTCGCCGAAGTTGAGGGCGAGGATTTTGTTGTACGAAGGGAAGGCCACCGATTCCCCGGCACCAAGCAAAAGTCGAAGGATGACAAGCGTCGCAAAGCCGTGAACCAGACCAGTAGCGGCCGTGGCCGCGGACCAGAGAAGGAAAGCGCCGGCAAAGAGCAGGTTGACGTTGAGGCGGTCTACAAGCCAGCCACAGAACAGGTTTAGGCAGGCATAGGTCCAGAAGAAGGCTGAAAGCAGGAAGCCCAGCTGTGAGCCGGATATTTTCAGTTCGTCCTTCAGCATGGGCGCTGCGATCGAGAGATTGCCCCGGTCGACATAGTTGATGACCAGGGAAAGCGCAAGAAGAACGATCACGATCATTAATCGCGGAGAGATGCCCGTGGGTGGGGTGGATGAGGCCGTGGACATGAACAGTACGGGGCATCTTCTCCACATTGCGGCCGATTTGCAACCTGTTTAGGCGCCCAAAACAGTCGGACCAGCGGCAGGATCCCGAGAACATTCCACAAAGAAGGGTCGTATATTCCAAGGTGAGGCCGTGGCGGGCTTTCCCCGCACGAGAGCGCAGTCTGCCGGAAGACTGGGGGAAGATTTGAGCAAGAATGTCGACAGCAAGAATTTGCGCGACTGCCCGTGTTATTTGGCATGGGCGGGTTGGCACAGGCGCAACGCGTAGCGGACCAAGCAGTGGTCATTGAGAACGTCACGCTCATTTCACCTGAACGTACCGCACCGCTGCAGGGTGTCAGAGTGGTGTTGAACGATGGAAAGATTGCGGAGATCGGGACAACTCTGATTGTGGGCCCGTAGGCCAGGAAGATTGACGGCCGGGATTCCCGGGCTGATTGATTCGCACGTGCATGTGGGCAACTCGGCGGCGCTGGATGAGGAGGCCATCGAAGCCCATCGAGAGCTTTGCGCCAAATACCGCGCGCAGGTGCCGCACGTCTACCTGGCACTCGGTTTCACAACGGTCGTAGATCTGTCGTTGCTTTTTGCGGGCCGCGACCCTGGAAAACGCCAAGGCGTTAGGGCTATCGCGGGAGCTCGGGTCGATCGAAGTTGGAAAGCGAGCGGATCTGCTCCTATTGAGCAAAAATCCGCTGGAAACAATTTCCGCCTGTGACGCGATCGACAGGGTCTTTCTGAATGGCGAGCCCATCGCGAGAGACTCGCTCGAACCTGCGGACTGACGACCGCAAAGCGGAAGGGAAGGATATATCGAATGGATCGAAATTCCTTTGACGCGTGGCTCGACCTCTATGGGAAGGCATGGATGAATCGCGACGCGGAGGCCGCGGCATCCCTCTATGCGGAGGATGCGACCTATCAGATAACGCCGTTTGACGAGCCGTTGAAGGGCCGGCCGGCAATATGCGAATACTGGCGTGGGGTGACAGCGACGGAAGAGAACATCGCATTTGACTATGAAATTTTGGCGGTGACCGACAAGATGGGGATTGCACGGTGGCGGGCATCGTTTGTGCGGGTGCCGCCAGGGCTAGCGACGAAGCTCGACGGAATCTTTTTGATTGCAATCGATAGGAACGGAAAATGTGCATCCCTGCGGGAGTGGTGGGTGAAGCGGCAATAGAGCGACTCGAGGATCGCCTCGCGCAGTCCTATTCACGCGAAGGTTGTGCCCAGGCGTCCTATTCGAATTGAATCAGCACAATTTCCGGTGCGGTGCAGACACGCATGGGCGGCCCCCACGTCCCGGCGCCGCTCGAGGTGTAGATGAGGAGGTCGCCGAAGCGCTTGAGGCCGTAGGTATAGGCCCCGAAGATGCGCGAGGTGAACCAGGTAAAAGGGAAGACCTGTCCGCCGTGGGTGTGGCCGGAGAGCTGCAGCGAGATGCCGTGTTTCTCGGGGATGGGGAGGCTGTGCGGGACGTGCGAAAGCAGGACGCTGGCGCGATTCGGATCCAGTTCGGCCTTGGCGAGCGCGGAGTGGAAGCGCTCGGGATCGGCGGAATCGCGATAGGGAACGCCAACGACTTGCAGCCCGTCGAGGTCCACGGTTTCGTTGTGCAGAATGCGGATGCCGGAGTTGCGGATGGCTTCAAGGTAGGCGGAGTGCTCGGCGAATTCGTCGTGATTGCCGGAGACGAAGTAGGAGCCGAATTTCGGAGTGAGCTGCTTCCACGGCGAGACGAGACGGTGGGCGTCAACGTGCGTGCCGTCGAACAGATCGCCGGCAATGAAGACGACGTCGGCACGAAGCTGGCGCAGCGCGGTGACGATGCGCGATATGAAGTGGCGACCCTTGATATGGCCGAGATGCGTATCGGTGACCAGGGCCGCGACGCGTCCGCGCCAGGAGGCCGGGAGGCCCGGGAGTTTCACCGAGACACGCCGGATGCGGAGAGTGGCGGCGTTAACTAGGCCGTAGAATGTCGCGAAAAGCGCCAGGGCAAGGAAGAAGTAAGCAATTTGCGTCTGCGTAAAGGGGAGAATGAAGGCGATCGTGATGGCTTGAACGACCCAGGCGAGCAGGGCTGCAGCGACAGCGAAATTGACAAAGCCGAGCCAGATGCTGGCAAGGCGGTAGAAAACACGCACAGGTCCGTTGAAATAGCGATGCGCGAGGAGTGAGGCGGACAAGAAACTGGCCGAGAGAAGCGCGAAGACCAGCGGCAGAACGGAGTGCCAGGGTTTGTCGGGGGCGCCGGTGAGGGCCGTCCAGGTTTCATAGAGAAAGAAGTGAACTGCGAACAGGATGGATTGAATCACAGCGATGGCCAGGACGATACGCGAGCGCACGGAGGATAACCTCGATCCGCCAGCAGGCGGGTAGTCATTGGATGAAGGAGCGACGAGTTTGGGTATTTCGGCAGAACAGCGAAATTTCGAAAATAGAAAACGGGAAGAGTTAACGGAGAGAACGCGGAGACCCCACAGACCCCGTGATAGAGTGGCCTGCGCCTGTAGAGACCAAGGCGGCGCAAGCTCGGTCCTACAAAGTGATTGTTGGGAGCCGCTTTATTTCGTGGCAGTGGGAATGGGGTTGCGGTTGGCAAATTGGTGCTGGTGCCAGTAGGGATAGGTGGGAGTGAGTTTGCTCGCGGTGTCGAGTCTAGCGACTTGATCTTTGCTGAGATTCCAGCCGACTGCGCCGAGATTCTGGCGGAGTTGTTCTTCGTTGCGAGCGCCGATGATGACGTTGGCGACCGAGGGACGCTGAAGGAGCCAGTTGAGCGCAACTTGCGGAATGGTCTTGCCGGTTTCCTTCGCGACTTCATCCAGGGTATCCACGACTTTGTACAGATAGTCGTTGTCCACTGGCGGTCCGTAGTCGGCCGTTTTGTGCAGACGGCTTTCTGCGTGCAGCGCTTGCCCGCGACGGATTTTGCCGGTGAGGCGACCCCATCCGAGCGGGCTCCAAACCAGCGCGCCGACTCTTTGATCAAGCGCGAGGGGCATGAGTTCCCATTCGTATTCGCGGCCGATGAGCGAATAGTAGACCTGATGACCGACATAGCGTGCCCAGCCGTAACGCTCGGAGATCGACAGCGACTTCATTAGATGCCAGCCGGAGAAATTGGAACAGGCAATGTAGCGCACCTTGCCGGCACGGACGAGCGCGTCGAGAGTGTTGAGGACTTCCTCGACCGGTGTAAGCGCATCGAAGCCGTGCATGTGGTAGATGTCGATCACGTCGGTATTGAGGCGGCGGAGGCTGGCCTCGCAGGACCGGATGAGGTGATAGCGCGAGGAGCCGACATCGTTGGGATCCTTGCCCATGGCGAAGGTGGCTTTGGATGAGATGAGGACGCGGTTGCGCTTGCCGGCGATGGCTTTGCCGAGGATTTCCTCGGAGACGCCTTGCGAGTAAACGTCGGCGGTGTCGAACAGATTTGCGCCGGCCTCGAGACAGATGTCCACCAGGCGGGTGGCCTCGGCCACGTCGCTGCTGCCCCAGGCTTTGAAGAATTCGTTGGCCCCGCCGAAGGTGGCCGCGCCGAAAGAGAGCACCGGGACTTGGAGTCCCGAGTAACCGAGTTGCCTGTATTCCATGGTGGATGGATGTGCTATAGGCCAGACAGGATACAGGAAACTGCGTGGTGATGAATGCCTTGTGACCAGTGATTCTCGTCTGGTGAAAGTGGAGCGTAACCGGTCAGGGTCGCGTCTTGTCAACGACGACCGCGCCGGCTTTCATGACCCAGCGGACGTTGTGAATGGCAACGTCGATGTTGGAGAGGGGGTCGCCTTCGACTGCGACAAGGTCGGCGTAATAGCCGGGTGCTACTGCGCCGAGTTGGTCTGGACGGCCGAGCAGTTCGGCGGCATTGGTGGTGGCGGTGCGCAGGGCTTGCTCCGGCGTCATGCCGGCTTTGACGAACCAGGCCAGTTCGCGGGTGTTCTCGCCAAACATAGTGTAGATGGCATCGGAGCCCATAGCGAATTTGACGCCGGCCTTTTGGGCTTTCCGTGTGGTTTCCAAATTGCGCTCGATGAACGCTTTTGTTTTCTCTTGGAATCCGTTCGCGTAGCCGATCTTCTGCCAGTTGTCCAGGTAGTAGCGGTTGTGATCAATCGTCGGGACGTAGAACGTGCCGCGTTTCGCCATTTCCTGAATCGTCGCATCGTCCATATCGGTGGCGTGTTCGAGCGAATCGGTTCCGGCGCGGACGGCGTCGCGCGCGCCGTCGGGACCGTAGGAATGAATAGCGATTTTCTTGCCGAACTGGTGCGCGGCGTCCACGGCGGCTTTGATTTCGTCGTAGGAATAGGTCTCGAATTGCGTGGTGTCATCGTCGGTGCCGGTCGAGGCGTACATCTTGATAACGTCCACGCCGGCGGCGATTTGCTGGCGGACAACGCGTAGGACTTCGGGAACACCGTCGGCGACGCCGCCTTGCGGAGGATTGAAACCGGGTTTGAATGGCGTGCTGGTGACAGTGAGTCCGTAACCGCAGACAAACATACGCGGCCCAATCATCTCGCCACGGTTGATGAGGTCGCGCATGGCGATGTCTTCGTATTGATCGGCGCCGAGATCGCGAACCGTGGTGACGCCCGCTTCGAGGGTACGCATGGCACCTTTGCGCGCGAGGAAAACTTCGACGGCGGGAGAATTGTCCGCGAGTTGTTTGAGCATCGGTTTGCCGGGAGTTTCTTCTGTGTACATGGTCATGTGGGTATGAACATCAATGAGGCCCGGAAGGCCGGTGTATCTGGAGAGGTCGGTGACTTGCGCGGTAGAGGGGATGTCAGAGGGGTTGCTGGTAACGGAAACGATTTTATCGTTTTCGATGAGGACGACGGCGTTCGACCAGAGTTTGCCGTGGGCGTCCCAGAGCTTGCCGAACTTGACCGCTTTTACGGATTTGGGAGCGGGTTGCGCGCAAGCGATTGCGGAGAAGAGCAATGTGAGTGAAACAGCGCGGCGGAGAGTGTTCATGGGTGCACCGGATTTTTTGAATTGGAAATGACCGAGAAAGTTTGTAGTGCATTCAGAGAGGGAAAGCAACGGAGAAGAACGAATTCTCGACAGAACTAAAGGACCAGAGCAGCTCCTTTGGGCACCCTTAGGGCTGAACGGCTGCGTTTGTACGACGGGAGAGGCGATAGAAGAGAAACAGGACGAGCAGTGCAACCAGGGCGCCGGTCGAGTCGAGAAGGGAGTCCCAGGCCGAAGCTGTCCGCGAGGCCACGAACGATTGGTGGATTTCATCGAGGGCGGAATAGGCGGCGGCGATAAACCAGGCAGCGAAAGCCCAGGACCAGTGCCACCCACTGCGGCCGGCGCGGATGCCGCGGTAGAGAAGAATGTAGAAGATGAAGTATTCGGTGAAGTGGGCGCACTTGCGTATGGCGAAGTGAAAGGCGTCAATCTGGATTTCGCTGAAGGAAGGGAACAGCCAGCGGAGCACCGGGTCGATGATCAGGCTAGTGTGAGCGGCCGAAAAAGTGTCCGTGGAAGCGAAGTAGATCAGGCCGGACCATAGCAGGGCGGGGAGCCAGGCGATGAGACGGCGTGGCAAAAGGGATTTGGGAGGAGCGCCGTAGCGGACCTCATCGAGAGTGGGAGCGGGGCGCGGATTGCGCCAGGGTTCAGAAGACGACATTCGGAAAAAGTATCCGTGAGTAGTGTAACGGAGATGCGAAAGGAATGTTGGGTTGCGGTGACCTGAGCGTGCGCGATTCGTGACCCTTGGCCGGTGTCCGGTCGCACGAGGAAGGCGGAAACTCACGCAGGATGCGCACAGAAGAGCGGAGATTTGCGCCTCGAGATCGCACAGGGGTTCCTAAAGGTTCAGTGGATGCCGCACAAGCGGCGCTACTCCATACGATAGTTGGGGGCTTCCTTGGTGATGACCACGTCGTGGACGTGTGATTCGCGGAGGCCCGCGGCAGTGATGCGGATGAACTTACTGATGTCGGTGAGTTCGCCGAGGGTACGTGCGCCGACATAACCCATGCCGCTCTTGAGACCGCCGACGAGTTGATCGGTGAGGCCGCTGAGAGGGCCTTTGTAGGCAACGCGTCCTTCGACGCCTTCGGGGACAGACTTGCCACGCTCGGCGCCTTCCTGGGAGTAACGATCGGCAGAGCCGGCTTCCATGGCTCCGGTCGAACCCATGCCGCGGTAGGACTTGAAGGTGCGGCCTTGATAGAGAATGGTTTCGCCCGGCGCTTCTTCGGTGCCGGCAAAGAGGCTGCCGATCATGACGCAGGACGCGCCAGCAGCGATGGCTTTGGTAATGTCGCCAGAATACTTGATGCCACCATCGGCGATGACGGGGACGCCGGTGTCCTTCGCGGCCCTAGAAGCCTCAAGAATGGCGGTGATTTGCGGCACGCCGGCGCCTGTGACGATGCGCGTGGTGCAGATGGAGCCGGGGCCGATGCCGACTTTGAGTCCGTCAATGCCGAGTGAGATGAGATCTTTCGCACCTTCGTAGGTGGCGACGTTGCCGGCGACTAGTTGCATTTCCGGAAGGCGGCGGCGAATAACCTTGATGGCTTCCATGACGCGTTCGGTGTGGCCGTGAGCGGTGTCAATGGCGAGGACGTCGGCTTTGGCTTTGGCCATTTCGACGGCGCGCTCAAGGAAATCACCGGTGGCGCCGACGGCGGCCCCAACGATCAGGCGGCCATGGTCGTCTTTAGCAGCGCGGGGATATTCGAGTTTTTTCTGGATGTCTTTGACGGTGATGAGGCCCTTGAGATTGAAGTCCTGATCGACGACAAGGAGTTTTTCGATGCGATGCTTCTGGAGAATTTTTTCGGCTTCTTCGAGGGTAGTGCCGACCGGGACGGTGACCAGATCGTCTTTGGTCATGACTTGGCCGACCAGTTGGGTGTGATTTTTTTCGAAGCGCAGGTCGCGATTTGTAAGGATGCCGGTCAGGCGAGAGCCGCGGGTAACAGGGAGGCCGGAGATGCGGTACTTGGTCATGATTTCGAGGGCCTGCCGGAGGGTGATGTCAGGTGAGATGGTCACCGGGTCGACGATCATTCCGGATTCGGAGCGTTTGACGCGGTCGACTTCTTCGAACTGACGGTCGATAGGGAGGTTGCGGTGGATGATACCGATGCCGCCCTGGCGACTGATACCGATGGCCAGACGCGATTCGGTGACTGTGTCCATGGCGGAGGAGGCCAGAGGAATGTTGAGGGTGAGCTTCCGGGAGAATTGCGTGGTGGTGTCGGTCTCAGTGGGCAGGACGCAGGATTTGCCCGGGAGCAGGAGAATGTCGTCGAATGTAAGCCCTTCGATGATGGGACCGTCAATCATAAATGCCTCTTGAGATGAGATTTGGCGCCAGGGTGTTCTATCCGTTGCACAACCAGGAGTGTCCGTGCAGGTTGGCTAACGGCAAGGTCCAGAAACGGCGCAGCCCAGCGGGTGGCCACTGGGCTGGGGAATGAATTCAACAGATCGACAAATTGCATCACGGTGAAACTTCTATTTTAAGGGAGGGGGCCGAGGCGGGTCAAATTTACGCCTCAATGAGGAGCGGTGGACCGCAAGGAGGGCGCAGCACCGTTTGTCAAGTTACGGTGAGGTAGGATCGGAAAATCAATGCGATTTCGCAGAGAACGGCAAGGAGCGCGAAGGCGGCGTGGAATTTTCGTTTTCGATTTTGATCGCGGCGGTGCTAAGGGAGATGGGAATCACGAGGCGCGAGGGTCTGGCCTGGCATCGAAGTGCTTGCGAGCGCGATCGCGTTCGGCGACATGTGCTTTGGCCCAATGACAAAGTTCGCGGAGCGGGACGATGAGACTGCGCCCCATAGGCGTGAGCGCATATTCGACGCGTGGCGGGATGACGGAAAACACAGCGCGAGAGATGAGCCCGTCACGTTCCATGCCGCGTAGGGTCTGCGTTAGGACCTTCGAAGAGACTTCTTTGAGGGCCTTGTGCACTTGGCCAGTGCGTTGCGGTCCGACCTCCAGCGCGTGAAGGATCGCGACGCGCCATTTGTCGGAGAGAAGCTCGACGGCGTCGCGGGATTGCAGGACGCGGCCACGCAGGGTCAGAACATTGGCCATACTCACCCCCAGGTAACTGCTCACCTTCAAGTACGTAGAAGCCGGGGAGCATAACTGCTAGAAGTATAGCGTTGCACAGCAAAGACAGGAGAGCCGCGCGGGCTGCGCGACAGATCACCGTTTATGAGGAGAGGCGGACCATGAGCTTGAAGGATACGAATGTAGTGAACGCAACGAAACGGAAACGCGTGGCGATGGTGCTTTGGAACGGCGCGGTTTCGAACACGACGGGATGGCCGGTGGGATTCTGGTGGAGCGAGTTGTCACATCCCTATTTGGCGTTTGCTGAGAAGGGCTATGAAGTGGAACTTTTCAGTCCCGATGGGGGCAAGTGCGAAGCCGACGCGATGAGTGATCCACGCGATCCAAGCGGATATTCCTCGAGTGACCTGATCAGCATGGGATTCATCGCCACACCGTTGCTCGGGGCGCTAGTCGAGAAAACCCGAAAAGCCGAGGAAATGGATGTGGAGAAGTTCGACGCCATTGTGGTGACCGGCGGGCAAGCGCCCATGTTCACCGTGGAAAAGGCCACGGCGCTGCAAAAGAAATTCGTGGAATTCTACGAAGCGGGAAAGATTGCCTGTGCGCTTTGCCATGGGACTGCGATCTGCAGGTATGCGAGGCTCGGCAACGGCGAGTATCTTGTGAAAGGAAAAACCGTGACCGGGTTTGCCAATGTGGAAGAAGACTATGCCGACAACGCGGTGTGGGACATGCACTTGCTTTCACGAGACAAGCACGTGATGCCGTGGCGGATCGAGGATGAGTTGAAGAAACTCGGGGCGAACTATATCCAGGCGGGTTTGTGGCGGGGATTTGCCGTGCGCGATGGCAACCTGATTACCGGACAGCAGAATTTTTCGGGGTCGGAGACCGCCCGTGCGGTCGTCGCCGCCTTGGGTGAATAAGAATCCGTCAAGCGAGAATGAGGTGAGCGGCCTGGCGGGTGTGTTTGAGAATTCGCCAGGCCGTTTTTTTTGCCGGAGCTCGCGCGGGGCGCGCCGGGGCTCTATCGCATTATTGCGGACTGAGCATTTTCCAACTGCTGCTCAAGGAACTGGGTGCGCCTGGGATCTGTGGAATTTGTGAGCATGAAGCGAACAATGGGTTCCAGGAAGCGGCTGTATTTGGCCAGAGTGGCGTGATCCTTGGCAGCCATCGCCGCTTCCACAGCTTGCTGGCTTGCAGGGGTTACCAGTTCGAGGCGGCCAACAAAGACGCGCTGAGTAGCGCCGGGAGATGGAGAGATTTGGAGAGGAAGGACAGTGTCCACAAAAGACCGTGGCAGGAGATAGATTACGCGCGAACCTTCTTCGAACCAGGAGTCTTTCCAAGTTTCAAGCATGGCGTGAGCTTCGTCCGGGTACAGTCCCTGGGAAACAAGGATGCCTGCGAGATCGCTGAACAGAGCAGGGAGAGAACCGTCGAGAGAGGAAGGCATGGTCAGCGATGCCCGATCGGAGAGCGGACCGAGAATGCGATAGGCAAGACGCGAGCCGCGACGCTCAAACAGGACGACGCTTGGGATGTCTTCGGATCCTTGGTTCTGGAGAAGAACCGTACCCTTACCGGACACCGTTGCCACGAGCGGCGGCGAGAATGTGGAGACTCCGCGATAGAAAAGGAAGCGTTCGCGTTGCGCGCCGGCGGTGGTCTCAACCGTGAGCGGTGAAGATGAGGTAAGGCGGGCAGCGTAGTAGGGATTCTGTGATCGATCGGTAGGGAAATCGTCGGCGGTTCCGGGCTGGATGTGAACGACGTCCCAATGGATGCTGCCATGGACGCGCGGGTCGTAAAGAGTCATCACTTTGTTTTCGTTGACAGAAGAGACCGAAGTGGCATGGGGATACCACTCGGTAATGAGACCCTTTGCGAGGGAGACGCGGACGGAAACCGAGGTTTCCCGCGGCGAATAGAAGTAGAGAACGGGCGTTTCCATGCGAACCGTGCCGCGGAGCCCACCCTTGAAATGCGGATCAACCAGATGCTCGACGAAGGAGGGGAGATCGGTAGAACCGGTTAAAGGGAGCCAATCCATAGCGCGGCCGTCGGGTCCGGAGATCGATGTAAACGTGCCCCATTCGTGGACAGTGAGCAAATTTTCCTCGACCTGCGTGACGGTCGCCCCGTGGCGGGAGAAAGCGGTCACGAATAAGGACACGACGGTGACAAAACAGAAAGTAAGCAAAATGCCACGGAGGTGGGTAGCGGGAAGTGAGGAATTGCTGTCTTGCATGGCGGGACCACCTTTCTGTCGGCGGTAAATTTGCGTTCGGAGAAAAGACGGCGGAATGCGAAAAATGTTAACTGAGGCCGAAGCAGGAGAATTGAGACGGGAACGGAACAGTACAGGAGAGCGTCTCTTGCGAACGGGCTACATCTGTTTCTTTGGAAGTGGTTGTTGAGAAGCGGGCGTGGCCTGCGGGCCGGAGAGTTGTTCCCAGAAGCGCCAGACCGAAATGTCACCCAGGTCAAGCGCGTTCCAGTACAAATCCATCATGTGAGGGTCGAGCTGCAAAACACCTTCCCGTGTGACGCCAACCGGCGGCGGAATGAGAGCGGAGAGGCGGGCGTAGACCTGTTCGCGCTGCGGGCCGGTGGTGCGGGAGAGAAGGTGCCAGAGGGTGAGCTCATCGCGAGGGCGCGCTTCCCGCAGGATGGTCTCGAGTTGGCGTGAACGAACATCGCCGGACGGCGCGGCACGATCGAATTGTTCCACAGCATCCCGGAAATTCGCCGAGGCATCTTCGAAGAATGGAGTACCTGGCCCGGCTTCTGGGCGCATGGTGCAAATTGCACCGGCAGGAATAAAGGAGTCGCGGCCATTCAGATGGAATCCGACCCAACCCATGGTGGTACGGAGCGTGCCTGAGCCATCCGGGGCGACTTGCAGTGTGTAACGACAGCCGAGATCGACGGCGCTAGCAGAAGGGGTGTCCACGATGAATTGCGCAGGCGGCGCCCAGATGGCCGCGTGAATTGTGCCGACTTCGAGCTGAATTCGTTTGAAGTTCGGAGAGGACTGTAGCAGGTGAACGCGGGAACCAGGGTCGACATAGATCTGGCCGAGGAAGGGCTCAGTGATGGAGGCGCGCGAGGAGGAATTTGTCGTGAGCGTGTCGCCGACACGGAACTTGGCTGTGGAGGCGCCCACCGAAATCGTTCGCGAATCAATCTGAGGAGCACCTTCCAGACTGACGACATTCCACGCGGGACCAGGATCAGCCGGATGGGCGCGATGTACTAGGAAGTAGGCCCCGAGGCTCAGGGTGAGGAGAACTGCCGCTGCGGCGAGGCGCGGAAGCCAGCGCAGGCTTGTCGGGCGCGGCATGAGGGAAACTGCGGGGTTTT
>Ga0306920_100007196_pt1 | contig 14621 bp, 16 predicted proteins | sample flu12Cox44000170_FD_204666 | JGI IMG/M metagenome (GOLD analysis project Ga0306920, IMG submission 204666) | Lab enrichment of tropical soil microbial communities from Luquillo Experimental Forest, Puerto Rico - flux4day.12C.oxic.44.000.170 (v2)... | ecosystem: Environmental > Terrestrial >...
CGGGAGCTCATGATTCGAATGCCTCTAACTCGGTACTCGTGCGTTCTCTTTAGCCATTGTAACGGGTCGACGGGGCCACCGTCGATCCGAAGCTCCGAAGGTCAAAAGGGACGCCGGCCCCGCCCGACGGCACTCGACCGGCTGAGCCGCTGGTCCCCACGAAGCGGCGGCGAATCCGGCCGATCACCGCCAGCCTACGGTACTCTTGAAGGCCTGGACGAGGGACCGCTCAAAAGATCGGCCTGCCATCGATGTCCGGGGGGATCGGCAGGCCGAAGTAGCTGAGCACGGTCGGGGCGATGTCGATAATGTGCAGGGCCCGTCCCTCTGCGACAGAGCGGTTCGACACAAATGTACCCGGCGTCGCCTTGTAATCGAACGAGCCGTGGTCGCCGGACCATTTCTTCATGTTTGGGTAGACGAGCCCCGGCGGAGATCCGCCAAGCGTCGATTGCCAGGACACGCGATAGCCATCGGCGAGCCCCACCTGGAGCTCGGCGGCGTTCTTGACGAATTCACCGGAGTAGACATCGTCGGCCTTGTAGACGGCGTCAACCATGTGGGCGCCTGTGTTCGGGTCGGTCATGGCAAGGAGACCGGCGACAAGGTCATCCTGAAGTCGCTTGGATTCCTCGCCGGGCCAAACGATGCCGTGGGCCTCTCGGCCTTTGAGGTTGATATAGACCTGGCCGAGTCCCATTGCGTACGCCTTGGTATGAGACCAGTCCACGTTTTCCCAGAACGTGCCGCCCCCGAACAGATCCTGGAGCTTCTTGTCCCCGGGGGCCTGGCCCTGCAGCGCCATGAAGCCATGCTCCACGAGCCACGTGTTGAGGTTGACCGATTGCCGGAACGAACGGAAGCCATGGTCCGACACGATCAGAATCGGCGTGCCGGGCGTGACCCGTGACATCACCTCGCCCACGAAGTCGTCAGAGCGACGGTAGACGCGCTCGATGGAGTCGCCGAATTTCGCGGCGAGCGCCCTGTCGTACATCGGATGCTGCGGATCGATGAGCCGCCACATCATATGCTGCACGCGATCGGTCGATTCGATGACGCCGACGAGGAGATCCCATTGCTTCGATTCGAGACGCTGGAGGATCACCTGCGCGCGGTCGTCGAACGCGCGGAATAGATCATCCATGAACGTTTTCTCGTCGATGCGATCCTCGTTCAACGGCCACGTCGCTTCCGCCCATCCGAGCGTCCGGTAGGGGCCGAGGCGTTCGTAGATTTCCGCAGAGAACGCGGGAGGATAAGACATCAGCGACGGCGGCTCGTCGGGGCGCCAGTTGACGGGAGAGATGTACAACTGCAGCTCGCTGCCTGCGTTCACGAGAAACAGCTGGGCCATCCCGTGCACGCGGAGCAGCATGTTGATCGTGAAGTCGAGGTTGATCCACTTGCTCCACTCGTGCTCGGACAAGTGCACTGAATTCTCGGCGATGTCGATGGTGGCGGACTTGCCGGCGCGATTCCAGTGAATCGTCACCGGCAGGCGGACGTCTTCGCGGGCTTCGAGCTCCGCAACGCGCATCTTGTCGGTCTCACGGAGCGGCGCACGTGACCGGACGTCGCGCAGCTGCTGACGGACGATCGGATTAGGGGGACCGACGAGCTCCGTCCGCGCCACGTCACCGTCGAACACCAGCCGTTTCAGAATGCCGCCGAATTCCGTGTTGCCTTCTTCGTAACGGCTCAGATCGGTTCCAAAGTAGTAGAAGGTTCCCATCGTCGCACGGATGTCCGGGAGCGGGAGGCCGGAAAGCAGCTCTCCATTCGGCACGTCCTCCGGTGGGTAAGTGACGGGGACCGTGAGCACGCTGGATCGGACGCCGGCCCGGCCGGCCGTCACCCAGAACGACGTGCCGCCCCGGATCGATTTGATGTTCGGCTTGGAGACAGGAATGTAATTGAGGACGAAATGTGGCGGCTCGCGCGTGACCATGCCCAGGTCGGGGAGATACGTATTGGTGTCCCGGACCAGGAAGTCATAAATGTTGTGCTTGCCCGCGTTCACCCCGGTTGCGAACGACGCCCACGCGGTCGGTGACTCCGGCGAGTGCGTTGTGCCAAGCGCATGCACGCCACCGCCCTCTTTAGCGAGCTTCCGCATGTTCGGCAGCTTGCCTTCGTCCATGTAACGCTGGACGAGGCGTGGATCCAGGCCGTCGAAGCCGAGGATGACGATTTTTTGCGGAAACCTCTCGGAGGGTCGCTCGCGGCCGCAGGCCCAGGCGCCCAGACTGGCGATAAGCAGAGACGTAAGAATACGTTGCACGGAACGTGGGTGAGGAAAATTATAACATCGGGCCATGCGGATCCTGGGTGTTGACCTTGGCACACGGCGCATCGGGTTAGCGATCAGCGATCCCTCAGGGATACTGGCACGACCCTTGATGACGTTGGCAATTGAAAGCGGCGACGAGGCAGCCGTTCGCGTTTCAGAAACGATCGAGCAGTTGTCCCGCGAGGAGGATGGCTTGACGGCTGTCGTCGTCGGACTCCCGTCCCGGCTCGACGGCTCTGTGCATGAGGCGACTGATCGAGTACGCGCGTTCATCGACGAGCTGAGGAAGCGGACACAGGTGAGGATCGCCACGCAGGACGAGCGTCTCTCGAGCCGCGAGGCAGAAAGCCGGTTGGCGCTGAGAGTGCGCGATTGGCGAAAGCGCAAGACCAAGCTCGACGCGGCTGCCGCTGCCGTCATCTTGCAAGACTATCTGGATGGATCGCGATGAAACGATTCGTGGTCTTCTTCCTGTTTCTCGTCATCATCGGAGGCGCCGGGGCCTATTCGCTGTACGCGCGTCTCAACGAGCCGTTTCGGGGATACGACGGTCCAGAACAGTTCGTCGAGGTCGGGCAAGGCGCGGGCAGCCGAGCGATCGGCGATCGGCTTGCGAGCGCAGGCATCGTCCGGGATCCGTGGACCTTTCGCCTTGCTCTCTGGCTGAGCGGGCAGGGGCGTCATCTCAAAGCCGGCGAGTATCGATTCGATCGAGCGATGACCCCGGCCGAGGTCATCGACAAGATAGCGCGGGGCGACGTCTACGCCATCCTCGTCACGTTTCCGGAAGGGCTGACGATCGGGGAAATGTCGAGAATCTTCCAGGACCACGGCTTTGGTCCCGCCTCGACATTCGTCAACGCCGCCAAGGACGTCGCGCCGATCCGCAACCTCGATCCGACGGCCAAGGATCTCGAGGGCTACTTGTTCCCTGACACGTATGCGCTGCCGCGATCCACGGATGGTCCAAAGCTGGTGCGCCAGATGGTCGCGAGCTTCGAGCGTGTCCTCACGCCGCGACTGCGCGAAGCCGCCGCGAACCGCGGCCTTTCCGTGCGTCAGCTCGTGACGCTGGCCTCCATCGTCGAAAAAGAGACGGCGAGAGCTGACGAGCGCCCGATCGTCGCGGCGGTCTACAGCAACCGGCTTCGGATCGGGATGGCGCTGCAGTGCGACCCGACGGTCATCTACGCGCTGGTCCGCGCGCACCGGTACGACGGCAACCTGCACAAAGACGATCTGAGCTTCAACTCGCCGTACAACACGTACCGTTATCCGGGGCTTCCGCCAGGGCCGATCGCGTCACCCGGACGGGCGTCGCTCGAAGCGGCGGCCAGTCCGGCCACCTCTGACTACTTGTACTTCGTCAGCCGCAATGACGGGTCTCATGAGTTCGCCCGAACGCTCGACGAGCATAATCGCAACGTGCAGAAGTTTCAGATCCAGTACTTCAGGGATCTCAGGGCAGGACGGACAAGTGGCGCAGGTGGGCCGGGAAGGTCAGGAAAGGCGGGCGGGTAGGCAGATTCACTCGTTCCATTTCAGCTTTTCGCGCAGCACCTCGAAGTAGCTCCGCGACGAAGGATGCAGGAGCTTGAGGCGCCGCGCCGCGCAACAGATCCGCACCTCGTCGCCCGGCTCGAGCTCGTACCCATCCTGCCCGTCAAATGTCACGTACACCTCATCGCGACTATCCATGATCGGCTGCACGCGCACGGGGGACCCCGAGGGAATGACGATCGGCCGATTGGTCAGCGTGTGCGGAGCGATCGGCGTCAGCACGAGCGCGTCCATGCCTGGCTGCACGATCGGCCCGCCCGCCGCGAGGTTGTAGGCGGTGGACCCGGTCGGCGTCGCGACGATGAGGCCGTCGGCCTTCACGCGCGTCACGAATTCGTCGCCAACGGAAACTGAGAGCTCAATCATCCGCGCCCGGGCGGCCTTCGTGACAACGACATCGTTCAGCGACACGTGATCGGCGAGGCCCGCGCCTCGTCGTGTCGTCGTCGAGCGAAGCATGAGACGCTCTTCGACGCGAGCCCGGCCGTCAATCGCGACCTCGAGGGCGGGATAGAGCTCGGGGAGCGTCACTTCCGTGAGGAACCCGAGGCGCCCGAAATTCACGCCGAGAATCGGCACGTCCACGTCCGCGACGCCGACGCAGTCGGCCATCGAGAGCAGCGTCCCGTCACCGCCCAGCACCACGATCAAATCAACTTCGGAGACGAGCCTGTGCTTCTCGAACGCTCGGTGGGACGTTGTCCTCGGGCTCGTCTGAGCAGCCGCCGGGCGCGCCGCTCCGGGGGACGATGTCGCGGTGGCGGCGAGGAGCGCCGTCGCCGTCTCGAACACCGGTTCAATTGAACGGGCGTCGAGCCACGAAGCGATCTCGGCCAGGTGCGGCGCCGCCAGGCGCAGGTCGGATTTGGCGACGATGCCGACGCGCGAGACGCGCGTTGGAGGAGCGCTTGGCGCCATGCGAGTCTATGGAACCACAAAACGGCCGCGCGCTTCCATCGCCTTGATGATCGCGACGAGCGCGGCGTTGACGGGGCAGTCGATGCCCAAGCGGCGGCCGAGCGTGACGACCGCGCCGTTCATGAAATCAATCTCGGTCGCCTTTGCCTTGAGCAGGTCCTGCCGCATCGAGGCGACGTTGCGCGAAGGGCCGAACACGGCGGCGATTGTCTCAATAAAGGCGCCCGAATCGGCGTCAAATGTCACGCCGTCGGCGCGCGCGACCGTGAGGCACTCGTCGATCACGAGCCGTTTGATCGAATCGAGCCGGACGTCGGCAATCGCGCCTACCTCGGCCCCCATGATGGAGGTCAGAGGGTTGATGACGCAGTTGAAGATCAACTTGCGCCAGACTTCGATCTTGATGTTCTCGGAGACGCGGCCATCCAAACCGCAAGCCGAGAACAGGGCCGCGATCCGCTCGCTGATCGTCGGCCCCGCTTCCGGGGCTCCGGCCGCGGCCGGGGTCCGCTCGATCAGCGTGTAGCCGGCGACCTTATAGTCGATGACGCCGGGCTCAAGGAAGATGGCGCCGAACTGCGTGACGGCCCGAAGCACGAGGGGGAAAGCGCGGGCTGCTCTCCTCCCGATATCCGGCGGGTGAACGGTGGCCTGCTTGACGATCTCCTCTCCTCCAAGCCCGTTCTGAATGCACAGGATGGTCGTGTCGGGGAGGACGAGGCTCGCCATCGCCCGGGCGGCTGCCCCATTGTCATTGACTTTCGTCGTCAGCAAAACGAGCGTGTCGCGCGGGATCGAGTTGATCGCGATCACCGCGACAACGCGGCGCGTGGCCCGCTCGAGGCCCGTCAGCCGCAGGCCGGACTCGTTGATGGCCTGGACGTGGGCCGGCCGGGCGACGACGGTGACGTCGTGCCGCGCCGACAGCTTGGCCGCGTACAAGCTTCCGATCGCGCCGGCGCCGAAGACGATGATGTTCATCGCAGATGGAGGAAAAACTCCTGATTTCCGGTCGCGCCGGTAATCGCCGAGGGCGTCATGCCCACGCGCTCGAATCCGGACTCAGCCGCAGCCTCGGTGACGCGCGCAAGGACCGCTTCATGGACGGTCGGGTCTGTCACCAAACCATGCGCGCCCACCTCGTCGCGCCCAGCTTCGAACTGCGGCTTGACCAGGGCGATGACATCTGCGGGCCTCTCGAGCACCGGAGGCAACGCGGGAAGAATGTGCCGCAGGGAGATGAACGCGACGTCGATCGTCACGAGCGTGACGCGCTGCGGCACGTCGTCGCCACCGAGCGCGCGCGCGTTCACGCCTTCACGAACAATGACACGCGGATCGGTCCGCAGCCGCCAGTCGAGTTGCCCGTGCCCCACGTCGAGCGCGACCACGCTCGTGGCGCCGCGCCGAAGCAGCACGTCGGTAAAGCCGCCGGTCGAGGCCCCGATATCGAGTGCCCGGCGGCCGAGTGGATCGACTCCAAAGGCGTCGAGCGCATGGGCCAGCTTGATGCCGCCGCGGCCGACGTAGGGGTGATCCGGCGTCCTGAGGGCCACGCCGGCGCGGAGCGGGACCGGTGCACCCGCTTTTGACACGATTCGACCGTCAACCTCCACTTGTCCGGCGAGGATCAGGGCGCGGGCCCGCTCGCGCGTGGGCGCCAGCCCGCGCTCCACGACGATGATATCGAGGCGCTCTTTCGCGCTCCCACTCCGGGGCCGTCGGCTCATCGTGGCAAGTAATGAAAATACCGAACAACGAGTCCCGAGCAAGAAGTCCCGCGCAACGAGCTCCTAGTTCCTGCGACGAATGACCCAGTCCGCGATACCTGGCAAATGAGTCCCGACCAGGCTGGCTTCCCGCAAGGTCGCGTGCGCGCGAGCCAGGCAGTCGGCAGCCAGCCGCCGCGATTCGTCCAGCCCGAAGAGTCTCGGGTACGTCGGCTTGTCGCCCGCGGCATCCTTGCCGGCCGACTTGCCGAGCGCCGCCGGATCTCCTTCGACGTCGAGGATGTCGTCGACGATTTGGAAGGCGAGCCCGACGTCCGCCGCGTACCGATCGATCAGGCCGGCCAGCTCGTCAGGCGCTCCCGCCATAATCGCGCCCGCGAGCGCCGACGCCCGGATGAGCGCCCCCGTCTTGCGCGCGTGCATGCTCTGCACTCCTTGCGCGTCCAGCGTGAGGCGACGCCCAGGCGCCTGCCCGCCCGCCTGCAAGTCGATCGCCTGGCCGCCCACCATGCCTGCCGGCCCGGCCGCCTGGCCAACGATGGTGATCACTCGCAGTTTTCGTCTCGCCAGCACGCCACCGTCGTCTGGCGGCGTCTGCGGCTCGCGCGCGAGCAACGAGAAGGCTTCCGCATGGAGGCCGTCGCCGGCGAGAATGGCCACGCCGTCGCCGTACACGACGTGCAGCGTGGGGCGGCCGCGGCGGAGCGTGTCGTTGTCCATGGCAGGCAGGTCGTCGTGAATCAGCGAATACGTGTGAATCAGCTCGATCGCGCAGGCAGCAGGGAGCGCCCGATCGAGCGCCGCCGGATCCACCGCGTCCGCGGCGGCCAGGGCCAGCAAAGGCCGCAAGCGCTTGCCGCCGGCGAACACGCTGTAGCGCATGGCTTCGCTGACGATGGCGGGGCAGTCCGGGGGCTTCGACAACCAGTTTTCCAGCGCTTGATCGACGCGTGCACGTGTGCGATCGAGAAACTCCGCGAGTGTGCCCCGTGCCACCGTCAGCGGCCGGGTGTCATATCGCGTCCGGCCTCGCGGCGCGCGGCGTCCGTCTCGTCTTCGTCCAGGGCGGGAGCGGCCTTCAGTTCGCCGCGGTCGTTGAGGATTTCGATGCGCCGCTCAGCGTCCTCGAGACGCGCATGGCAGAACCGCGACAGCTGGACGCCGCGCTCGTAGAGTGCCAGGGACGGCTCGAGCGCGAGATCGCCGTCTTCCAGTTTCTTGACGATTGACTCGAGCTCGGCGATTGCCGCCTCGAAATCTTTGATGGACGTATCGGGCATTCCTGTCATGACACCTTAGCCTCAAATTCGCCGCGGCTCAAGGTGACGCGCACCGTGTCACCCGGAGCGACGGTCCTCGCATCCCGAAGCACCTGTGTCTTGTCGGCGTTCCACGCGACTGCGTATCCACGCGCCAGCACCGCAAGCGGACTCAGAGACTCGAGGCGTCCGATGGCCGTTCGCAGCCGCGATCGGGCGCGATCCCGGCGCCGTTCGACAGCTGCTGTGATGCGGCTGTCTGCGGTGACGAGGCGGGTGCCGAGCCCGGCCAGGCGTCGCTCGACCTTGAAGGTTGCGAGCATCCGGTCGATCACCTGGACTTTTCGTGCGCGCGCCGCGGTCGCGGCACGGAGCGCGTGCGTCAAGGCGTGCGACAGATCCCCGATCCGGCGGTCGCGCATGGCGAGCCTGGCAGGAAATGCGGCAAACGCCGGGCGTCCAGCGACGATGTGCGCACGGCGCGCAAGCGCTTGGAGACGCGCTCGAACGGCCGCGCCGAGACGGTCGCTCAGCCGGTCGATGCGACTGCAGAACTCGTCCTTCCGCGACACGACCAGCTCGGCTGCCGCAGATGGCGTCGGCGCCCGCACGTCGGCGACGAAATCGGCGATGGTGACGTCCGTCTCGTGCCCCACGGCGGAGATGACCGGTACGGGTGAGCGCGCGATTGCGCGCGCGACGATCTCTTCGTTGAACGCCCAGAGGTCCTCAATCGAGCCGCCGCCGCGTCCGACGATGACGGCGTCCACGCCCGGCACGTGCGCGATGGCGCGCAGGCCGCGCGCGATCTCGAGGGCGGCGCCGTCTCCCTGGACGCGGGCGGGGCGGATGACGAGATGCAGGTTGGCGTAGCGCCGGCGCAGCACCTTGACGATGTCGCGAAGCGCGGCTCCGTCGAGCGAAGTCACGATCCCTATTTTCCGGGGGAGCGCGGGCAGCGGGCGCTTCCTGTCCGCGTCGAAGAGCCCGTCGGCCTGGAGGCGCTTCTTCAACTGCTCATACGCGAGCTGCAGAGCGCCGAGTCCCTGCGGCTCGAGATGCTCGCAGACGAGTTGATACTCGCCCTTGGGCTCGTATACCGAGATACGTCCGCGGGCGACGACGCGTGTGCCGTCGGCCGGCTTGAAGCGGAGATAGCGGAGCGCCGACCTGAACATGAAGCCGCGCAGTTGCGACGAAGCGTCTTTCAGCGTGAAGTAAAGGTGGCCGGTATTCGAGATCTTGCAGTTTGAGAGCTCGCCCTCGACCCATATCTCACCGATTTGCTGTTCGAGCGCGTCGCGCACCTGAATGGTGAGCTCGGTGACCGACCACACCCGCCGCGTGGCGGTGGGCCGGTCGTCTGATGGCTCCTCGAGCCGCGGCTCCTCCAGCAGCGATTCTTCCGGCGGCGGCTCTTCCTCAAAAGGAAGATCGAACAGATCCCGCATGTGACAACTCGTTCAGATCGGTGAGGCTGTAACTGATGCGTTCCACGTGGAGGGCACGCCCCGTCTGCTCGTCCGCTTCGACGACGACACCATTCAATCGAGGGTTGCCGGTCGCGGTCTCGAACTTGGCCGGCAGCGCCGTGAGGAAGCGGTTGAGCACCGGCTCGATTTCGATCCCGATGATCGAGTCGTGCGGGCCGGTCATGCCCGCGTCGGTCAGGTACGCTGTGCCGCGCGGGAGGATGCGCTCGTCGGCGGTTTGCACGTGCGTATGCGTGCCGATCACAGCGGTCACCTTGCCGTCCAGGTGCCAGCCCATGGCGAGCTTCTCGGACGTGGCCTCGGCGTGAAAGTCAACGAGGATGATCCTCGCGCCGCGTGATTTCAACGCGTCGACTTCTTTCAGGACGACGGCGAATGGGTCGTCGGTATTCGGCATGAACACACGCCCCATCACGTTTATGGTTCCGACGCTGGCCCCATCGCGAGCCCGGGCGAGGAAGCTGCCGTTGCCGGGCGCGCCGGAGGGGTAATTGGCCGGACGCAAGAGTCGCGGCTCCGCGCCGATGTAATCGAGCGCCTCGCGCTTATCCCAAATGTGGTTCCCCGACGTCATGACGTCGACGCCGGCGTCCAGAAGCTGATCGCCGATCTCCCGCGTGATACCGAATCCCGCGGCGGCGTTCTCGGCGTTCGCGATCACGAGGTCGACGCGGTGATGGTCGACGATGGGTGACAGCCCCTGCTTGATCAGGTCCCGCCCTGGCCTTCCGACGATGTCGCCAACGAAGAGAATGCGGGGGGTGCGCACCTGCGGATCATAGGGCAGGAACGGCAGCAAGGGCACGGGCGGGAGGGGCGGGAAGGGATGCGTGCAGGATTCCTCGCGTCCCTGGCACCCCTCCTGCCCGTCCCGCCTCTCCCGCCGGCTCTACCTCTCCTTGCAAGACCTTACTCGTCCCTGCCCTTCGCCGCCTTGACGGCGATCTGAATGGCGCGACCGCGGCGGTCGGCGATCCTGGGAAGCGACACGCGCAACTCTCCAGCGACAAGGGTAGCGGTTGCCTTGTCCATATCGCACGGCCGCACCACGCGGACGACACGCGCGAACCGGCCGTACCCCCGCTCGACGAGGTGGAAGGTCGCCTCGCCGCGCACGCGGCGTGGCGGCTTTTCGCCGGCGATCAGTACCGCGTTGCCTTTGCTCATGACGCAGATCGCGGAGCGGTCAACGCCCGCCAGATCGACTGTGATTTCGATCGAATCGTCGGTTTCGAAGACGTCGACAGATGGCGAGCACTCTCCGGCGAGTGATTCCGCCCCGAAGGTGCGGCCGAGGTCGCGGAAAATCTGGCGAAGCTCATCAGTAAATTCGCCCAGCTCGGAGGGCAGGGCGATGGCGTGCACGCGGGCTGGCATTCCGCATCATCGCACGCAGACGCTACTTGGAACAATGGTCTGAAGCCAATGGAAAGCAATGGGTTATACGGAGTGCAAAATATTATATTAATAGACTCATATTATATGCTTGACAGACACTAATGCTCTGGCTATACTCTTCTCATCTCAAACAGAAACGAGGATTCACTCAAATGCCAGGCAAAGTGATTGGAATCGACCTCGGCACGACCAACTCCGTCGTGGCCGTCATGGAAGGCGGCCAGCCGGCGGTCATCGTCAACCAGGAAGGGGCCCGGCTGACGCCGTCCGTGGTGGCGTTCACGAAGGAAGGGGAGCGCCTGGTCGGCCAGGTCGCCAAGCGCCAGGCCGTCACGAACCCGGAGAACACCGTGTTCTCGATCAAACGGTTCATGGGCCGGAAATTCGACGAGGTCTCGGGGAGCGTTCAGCCCAACGCCGAGGCCGCCCGCGTGCCCTACAGAGTGGTTCGTGCGCAGAACGGCGACGCGTGGGTCGAGGCGCGAGGGAAGAAGTACTCGCCGCCTGAAGTCTCCGCGATGGTCCTTCAAAAGCTCAAGCAGGCGGCCGAGGACTATCTCGGCGAGAAGGTGACCGACGCGGTCATTACCGTTCCGGCCTACTTCAACGACGCGCAGCGGCAAGCCACCAAAGACGCCGGCAAGATCGCCGGCCTGAACGTGCAGCGCATCATCAACGAACCGACGGCCGCGGCGCTGGCTTACGGGTTGGACAAGAAGAAGGACGAGACCATCGCGGTATACGACTTCGGCGGCGGAACATTCGACATCTCTGTGCTGGAAGTCGGCGATGGGATCGTCGAGGTGAAAGCGACGAACGGCGACACGCATCTCGGTGGCGACGACCTCGACGATCGAATCATCGAATGGCTCGTCGTTGAATTCAAAAAGACTGACGGCATCGATCTCTCGAAAGATCGAATGGCGCTCCAGCGTCTGAAGGAGGGCGCCGAGAAGGCCAAGATCGAGTTGTCGACGGCAATGGAGACGGACATCAATCTGCCATTCGTCACGGCGGATCAGACCGGGCCGAAACATCTGCAGATCAAGCTGTCGCGGGCCAAGCTCGAACAGCTCGTGGACGACCTGCTCCAGCGCACGATGGCGCCGGTGAAGCAGGCACTGGCGGACGCCGGCATCGATCCGCGGAAGATCGATGAAGTCGTTCTCGTGGGCGGCTCGACCCGCATGCCGAAAGTGCAACAGCTCGTGCGTGACTTCTTCGGCAAGGAGCCGCACAAGGGCGTCAATCCCGACGAGGTTGTTGCGATCGGCGCTGCCGCGCAGGGCGGCGTCCTGACCGGCGAGGTCAAGGATCTTCTGTTGCTGGATGTCACTCCGCTCTCGCTCGGCGTGGAGACGCTGGGCGGCGTCATGACGACTCTCATCTCGCGGAATACGACGATTCCGACGCGGAAGAGCGAGATATTCTCGACCGCCACGGACAACCAGCCGAACGTCGAGGTCCACGTGCTGCAGGGCGAGCGTCCGCTCGCTCGTGACAACCGCACGCTCGGCCGGTTCCACCTCGTCGGCCTCCCGCCGGCGCCGCGAGGCGTGCCGCAGATCGAAGTGGCATTCGACATCGACGCCAACGGCATCGTCAACGTGGTGGCGAAGGACATGGCGACGGGCAAGGAACAGAAGATCACCATCACCGCGTCGAGCGGCCTGTCGAAAGACGACGTCGACAGGATGGTCAAAGACGCGCAGAGCCATGAAGCCGAGGACAAGAAGCGTCGTGATCTCATCGATGCTCGAAACCAGGCCGATTCGCTGGCGTACCAGGTAGAAAAGTCGGTCAGCGAGAACCGCGGCAAGATCGCCGTCGGCGAGTTGTCGCGCATCGACGCGGCGATTGCCGATGTTCGCCGGGTTGCACAGGGCGAGGATCTCGAGGCCATCAAGCACGCGATGGACGAGCTCCAGCGCGCGTCGCATGTGATGGCCGAAGAGCTTTACAAAGGGTCGGGTGGGTCACGTGGGTCGAGTGAGTCGGGTGGGTCAGGTGGGTCGGGTGGGTCCGGCCAGCCGGACGTGAAAGAAGGCGAAGTCGTCGACGCGGAGACGGTGGGAGCCTAGCGTGAACGTAAGGAAGTCAGGAAGTGGGAAAAAGGAGAAGGTTATGACGATAGTTCGTTGGGATCCGTTTCGTGATTTCGGGTTTGCGAGCGCGAGCGCATGGATGCCGCCCGTGGACATCTATCAAAGCGGCGACCACGAGGTGGTCTTGAAGGCCGAGCTGCCGGACATGTCCCGCGAGGACGTCGACGTCAACATCGAGAACTTCGTGCTCACGATCAAGGGGGAGAAAAAGCTGGCGTCCGATGTGAAGGACGACCAGTTCCACCATGTGGAGCGCCGGTATGGCAAGTTCAGCCGGTCGTTTTCGCTGCCGCAGACGGTCGATTCCGGCAAGGTCGTGGCCGAGTACAAGAACGGCGTGCTGACCGTCAGGCTGCCGCTCCGCGAGGAAGCGAAGCCGCGTCAGGTCAAGATCGACGTGGCGGCGTAAGGGGGACGGGCAGGAGGGCTGGGCTCGAGCGGTCGCTTCGGTCCCGCGGTCCAGCCCTTCCCGCCCATCGTGCCCTCGCAGCCCTTCCTGCCCCTCAAGCCGCGTGTTACGCTAATTGCTCTCCATGACTGACACGACTAGTGAAACGGAACAGCCCGGTGAGCCCCAGATTCCCAGTGAGCCGGCGCCACCAATCGCGAGCCGGTTCCTCTTCGTAGACGTCGCCGCGCTGCGCGCCAAGCAGCTGCGGCGCGGGGCGCGGATGCGTCTGGGCGAGGATGCCCCCCAGGCGCCGCACAAGGCCGAACGCGTCGCGATGGAGGAAGTCAGGCGCGGCCTGGTGTACTACGACATCCCGACGACAAAGCCGGGGCATTCGGAGTCGGAAAAATGAGCGATGCGGTGGTGCTCGCGATCGACGCCGTCAAGGGCTTGACGTTCAGCAGCTTGTTTGTGCTAGCGCTGTTCATCGGCTTTTGCATCCTCGTTGGCTTCACAAAGACCAAGAGGACAGCCGGTGAGGCGCCCGTTATCAAGAGCCTCGATGAACGCATGACTCATCAGCCGGTGGCGTATCTGGCTCCCACGGCCCCCCGCGGTCCGGCCGACCAGCTCCGAGCGCCGGAACTTGTCGAGGCGGCGGCACGTAAATAGATCAAGAGGACCAACCATGTTCTGGCTGCTGACGCTGCCGTTCCGCATCGTCTTTGGTCTCTTGTTCATGGCGCTGGCGCTGCCGCTCGCGCTTCTCGCGCTCCCATTCGCGCTGCTGGCGGTGCCGTTCATCCTGGTCTTCTTCGTGCTCCGCGTCGCGATCAAAGCCGCCATCGCGCTGGTCGTGTTCCCCATTGTGCTGGTCATCGCATTGGCCGGCGCTGTCGTCGCGCTTCTCGCCCTGGGGGTCGCCGTGCTCTCACCGCTCCTGCCGCTCGCGTTCATCGCGTTCTGCATCTGGGCGGTCGTCAGGCTCGCGTCGCGGCCAGCGATCCGGCCGATCTAGTTGCTCGAAGGGGCTCGGCCGTCCCCGATCAGGCGACGCTCTCGGGCTGCCACCGGAGCCCCAGGTTGATGATCCGCTGCAACACCATCTCGTAGCCGAGCCCGGTCTTCTCCGCCGACGCCGCGAAGTCTTCGCCCCTCGCGATTTGCGGGTTGGGATTGGCTTCAATCACCCAGATATTCCCCGTGTCGTCCAGGCGAAGGTCCACGCGCGCGTATCCGCTCAGCTCCAGCGCGCGGTAGGCGCGCTTGCAGACGTGCTGAATCTCGGCGGCCGCCTCATCGGTGAGATCTTTCGCCGGTCCGCTGTCGATTCCATACTTCTTCTGATATTTGACGCTCCACTTTACGCGGTCGGTGGCGATGCGCTTGGATCCCTCCGGCATGTTTTGAAAGAAGAGCTCCCAGACGGGCAACGCCTGGAGCGCCTGGTTGCCGAGGATCCCCACGTAGAGCT
>Ga0306920_100007197_pt1 | contig 14621 bp, 13 predicted proteins | sample flu12Cox44000170_FD_204666 | JGI IMG/M metagenome (GOLD analysis project Ga0306920, IMG submission 204666) | Lab enrichment of tropical soil microbial communities from Luquillo Experimental Forest, Puerto Rico - flux4day.12C.oxic.44.000.170 (v2)... | ecosystem: Environmental > Terrestrial >...
CGGCATGATGGAGCACGTCGGCATCGGACATTTCGACGAGTATTTCCTCAAAATCCGCGAACTCCTGACGCCTGACGGCTATGCTTTCATCCATTGCATCGGCCGGATGTCGCAGCCCGGTACCACCGGGCCCTTCATTCGCAAATACATCTTTCCCGGCGCTTATGTGCCGGCGCTATCGGAGACCTTCGCTGCGGCGGAGCGCTGCGGTCTGTGGTGCGACGACATGGAAGTGCTGCGGCTGCATTATCGCTACACGGTGAAGCATTGGCGCGAGCGTTTCGCCAAAAATAGAGCTCGAGCCGCCGCGATCTACGACGAACGGTTCTGCCGCATGTGGGAATTTTATCTCGCCGCCGTCGAACTTGAATTCCTGCACGGCTCTCACATGGTGTTTCAATTGCTGCTGTCGACCAAGCGCGACGCGGTGCCGATCACACGCGATTTCATGGTCGACTTCGAAAGGGAAGCCTGGGCGAAGATGGCGGGCTGACCGATGCCGACCCGACATGGGGCCCGTATTTACGAGGCCGGCAGCCATGCAACTATCGGAAACGAAGCTTGCAGTGATGGTGCAGGTGCGGGACGTGAAATGAAGCAAACCCGGGGGAAATACGGATGATCACGCTTTATCACTGCAGCGGCGCCCGCTCGTTTCGGGTGTTGTGGATGCTGGAAGAGATGGGGCTTTCCTACGAGCTCAAGATGCTGCCGTTCCCGCCGCGGGTTTTCGCCAGGGAATTTCTCTCGCTCAACCCGCTCGGCACGATTCCCCTGATGATCGACGGCGAAACCCGGATGACGGAATCTTCCGGCATCTGTCACTATCTCGGCACGAGGTTCGGCCCGACGCCGCTGATCGTTAACGCCGACGAGCCGGCTTACGGCGCATTCCTGAACTGGATGTATTTCAGCGACGCCACGCTGACCTTTCCGCAGACCCTGGTGCTGCGCTATTCCCGGCTAGAACCCGAAGAGCGGCGCAGTCCGCAGGTCGCGACCGACTACGCCAAATGGTTTCTGGGGCGGCTGCGCGCCGTAGAGGCGGCAACCGCCAAGGCCGAGACGCTCGCTGCGAACCGCTTCACCGCGGCGGATATCGTGGTCGGTTACGCGCTGTTGCTTGCCGACAGAATAGGGCTTGGAAAAGATTTCGGGCCCAACGTCGGCGCCTATTGGCAACGGCTGCAGCAACGCGACGGCTACAAGAGCGCGCTCGCGGCGGAAGAATCCGAGGCCGAGCGCCAGAAGATCGCTCCCGCCGTTTTTTCGAACTGAGCTCGACTCGCCGGTCGAGTTAGTCGAGGGAGACGCGAATGACGCCCGATCGCATCATCCCGAGCGCGCGCGCCGCATGGACCGAGAGATCGATGACCCTGCCGCGAATGAACGGCCCGCGATCGTTGACGCGGCATTGGATCGAGCGGCCGCCATAGCTCACCCTGACGATGCTCCCGAAGGGTCTCGTGCGGTGAGCGCAGGTCATGCCGTTGCCAGGAGCGCTGTAGTAGGAAGCAAGTCCGGTTTCGGCAGAAGCGGATGAGATGAAAAGAGGAAGGGCGGCTATCGATAAGCTTCGATACAAAAGTTTTCGATACATGGGTCCTCGCTGACACGTGACCCTGCCCATGGCCGTAGAGGCAACCCCTGGAATTTGTCTTCAGCTGGGCCGAATCTGGCCCTTTTTGTCGAACGGGGAACTCACATAGGTTAAGTGCGCGCCCGCGCGTGGCGCGAGAGGCAAGAATCGAGGCTCAACTCCTGGTTCGGTCAACCCCGGGCCAGACAAAATCGGGAAGCCGCAGCGTATCGGCAATATCCCTTCCTACAGCAAGGCTGGCGACACCAGGAATTGCAAACGCCCTGATGACCAGATTGCGCACGAGAAGGCCGAGATTTGTCTTCGGCGCAAAGGCACCGGCAAAGCGCTCAGCGCCGCGCTGCTTGGTTTCGATAAAGCTGCGCAACTTCGTCTCGTAGGCGCGATACGCCAGCTGATGCCGGCCACGCGCGGCCGCGAGCTCTCCCGCCAGCACATAGGCCGAGATCATCGCTAGCGCTGAACCCTGGCCTGCCAACAGCGACACGCAGAAGGCGGCATCGCCGACAAGCGCAATGCGGCCGCGGGACCAGCCCGACATCCTGATCTGGCTGACCCTGTCGAAGTAGAGTTCCTCGGTTCGACCCAGCGCGTCAAGGATAGGCGGGCATTCCCATCCGCAGCGGCCGTACACTTCGCGCAGGATCGCCTTCTGTTGCTGCAGCGTTGCGGGCAAGGAACTGTCGTCTGCCCCAAACACGAACAAAAACAGGGTCCGATCATCGCGCAGCGTGAAGCGACCGATCATGCGGCCCGGCCGTCCATACAACAGATAGACGTCTTCGTCGCGGGGACGGTATCCTGCGGTCTCGAACGCGGCGACACGATAACCAAGTTGTTTCTCGAACTGTGATTGCCTGCCGAACGCAAGCCGGCGGACGGTGGAATGCAGACCGTCGGCGCCGACCACCAGATCGAACCGGCGTTCGCCGCCGCGCCTCAACTCGACAAACACACAATCCGGCTGCTCATTGAGAGCAACGATCTCCTCGCCGAATCTGGTCTCGCAGTGGCCTTCAATCTTCCCGAACAGGAGACGCGACAGGTCGCTTCGTTGCAGCGTCACGTAGCGACCTCCGGTCAGTTCCGAAAGGACTCTGGTGCCGAAGCCGGCGAGACGGCGCCCCGCGTCGTTCACTATCCGCATTTCCCGCACGTGGTAGCCGACGCCATTAATCTCGCTAGAGATGCCCATGCGTTCGGCGATGTCGTATCCGAGCCCCCAGAAATCGATCACGTAGCCGCCGTTGCGCAAAGTGGGCGCCTGCTCGATCAAGGTCGGCTCAAATCCCGCCGCCTTCAGCCAGAAAGCAAGCGTAGGTCCGGCGACGCCTGCGCCCGAGATCAAGATAGTCCGCATTAGAAGGACGTAGGCGAGTTCGAAGTTGCTTCCAGTAGACCTTGGTTGATGGGCAGCGTTGTCGGGTGAAAATGCCGAGTTGTGCGAGTCATCGCGCGCAACGCGACGCTCGTCGAGCCGACCGAATCGCGCATCCGATGCGCGATGTCATTGTTGATCCGGAAATCATCTGCCCGAAGCTGCCGGCAGATCAAACCTGAGTCCATCGGCCTGTGCGGAACCCCTTGCATCGCTTGTCGGAAATTCGAGCGACGCCTCGCGAGCAACTGCGCGATGGAACCTTCCGTACCCGCTCGCATCGGAGATTGATTTGGAGTATCATGCAAAAGCCGGAATTATCCCGGACGCTCTTGACGGCGGCCATTGACAAACACGCGGGGCGCCACACTTGCAAAAGACGGCCAACAATGAAGTTGGTCGGAGCAGAGGAGATGAGATGACTCCACCTGCAAATTGTGCCGCAGTGATCGCTGCTGCATAAGCCCGGGCACCAGCGTAGCGGCTAACACACGGACACGTTCCGAGAGCGGCCTATGGTCCTCATCAGTAGGGCATGGACCAACTTGGCCCCTCTCGGTGCGGGCGGCGCAGATTTCTTGCTGACGGATCGGTGATCTGGCGCGGTCCTGGCCCATCCGGTCTTCCATTCCCAATAAACTTTTTCTCGGTCCGCTCCGCGGCACCGCCGGGGCTTGTTTGCATTATCACCTCTGCAATCTACTCGGACGAAAAGTTCGCGGACGACCGGAGCGGTGATGGGTATCGAGACCGAATTGAAATTCCGCGTGCCGCAACGCAGCCTTCAAATCCTGCGCTGCCGCAAAATCCCCGGCAGCACCATGGGCGAACGCTCGGAGAACGATCTCCGCTCGATCTATTTCGACACCCCCAAGCTCAAACTGAAACGCCACGGCCTTTCCTTGCGGGTCCGTAAGGACGGCGACAAGCATGTTCAAACGGTCAAGGCGGCCGCGCCTGCTTGTTTCGACCGCGGCGAATGGGAAACCGAAGTCCATGACGGCTTTCCCGATCTCGGCAAGGCCAGGGATACGCCGCTGAAACAGATCGGCTCGAAGAAGCTGCGCCGCAAGTTGAAGCCGATCTTTGAAACTGCCGTTCATCGCACCGTCGTGCCCGTTCACACCAGGAAAAGCGAAATCGAGCTCGCGATCGACCGCGGAAACATCAAGGCCGGGCGGCGCTCGAGCAGCATCGAGGAGGTCGAGCTGGAGCTCAAAAGCGGCCGGTCGGCCGACCTCTTCCATCTTGCAAAGACGATGGACAAGCGATCGGAAGCCGAGCTCTATCTGCGATCCAAAGCAGAGCGAGGCTACGATCTGGCGCAAGGCAAGGAGCGGCAGGCGGTCTTTGGCGACACCATCGAGCTCGCCAAGGACGTGGCCGCGGGCGACGCATTTCGAACGATCGCGCAATCCTGCGTGCGTCATTTCGCCGATAACGCGGATGCCGTGCGCGCTTCCGACCCGGAAGCCATCCATCAGATGAGAGTGGGATTGCGGCGGCTGCGCGCGGCGATTTCGGTCTTCGCCAAACTCCTGCCGGAGGCGCGAACCGAAAGGATCAAGGCAGAGCTGAAATGGCTGACGGACGAACTCGCGCCCGCGCGCGAGATCGATGTCTTCGTCCAAACCGAGATACACCCCCTGGCCGGCAATGTCGTGCCGCGAAGAGCCAGCAAGGCTCTCGAAGAGCAGTTTGTCGCCAAGCGCGATACCGCGTTCGCTCGCGCCCGGAGGACCGTCGATTCCGCGCGCTTCCGCGTGCTCTTGCTCGAGGTGCTCGAATGGATCGAGGGCTCGCACGATCATTTCTCCGATCAGGCAAGCGCAGCTGCCCGCAAGTTTGCAAACGACGTTCTGCATCGGAGGGTCAGGAAGGTTCTCAAGCAGGGAAAGCTTCTTGCAAGGCTTTCCATGCGCCAGCGGCACAAGGTTCGGATCAGGGTCAAGAAGATCAGATACGCGGTCGAATTTTTCGAAAGTCTTTTTTCGAAGCGGCGCCGAAAAACGCTCGACCGGCTGTCAAAGCACCTGAAGAAGATCCAGGACGCGTTGGGATCGCTCAACGATTTTAACGCCCATCGCCGGATGGCTGCGGCGGCGGCGCTGCACGCGCCGCCAAAAAACAGGCGGGCCCGCGCCTTTGCCTCGGGCGTCATCGTAGGCAGGGAAGAAGAGGCGGCAAAGCCGCTGATGAAAGTGGCGATCAGGCAAGTAGGCAAGATTCGACGGGACGGCGTATTCTACTGACGCCTGGTCGTCGGGGGACATCGAAAGTCGCCGGATCGGTCGCGACGCATTGAAACCTGTCTGCGCGCCTGGGATGAAACCGGCCGCATCCGATTCCCCGCAGAGGGATAAAGCCAGGCGATCGTGCGAGACCGGTGCTCTCTCCGCTCTTCCGGATCAAGCGCTGGCCGTTCAGCTTCGGGCCGCCCGATCTCCCCGCGGCGCGCGCCCGAAGGGGCCTCGCTGTCACAATTTTTTGGTCGCGAGAGGAGCCGCAATGTGACAGAATTAATTCGGTTAGATGTCAGTTTGGTTACGTGCGGGAATTGGATGATGAGTTCGCAATGGCGTGCGCGCCCCAATTCGCTGGCCTGGACAAATCCGGTTGCCTGGTGGTGGGCGCTTTTGACCTCGGTCAGCGGTGCAAACATCGCGGCCTGGCTGCTGCTTTACAGCCAGTTTCACGAACCACCCTCCGGAAGCCTTGCCGGCATGCCCGGCTTCACGCTCGTTCTGCGCCAGACCATCGCTCCCGCCAACGCGCCCGGTCTAGAGCTCATGCTGTTGCTCTGCGCGGCCTATGTTTTCGGCTGCGCGTTCCGCTCGTTCCTTCCACGCGCGGACGTTCAGCGGATCTGCCTGTTCGACACCTGGCTGTCGAGCGTTGCCGTCGGCCGGTCGGTGGCGACAGTGGCCGAGGTCTGCTTCGCCGCGCAATGGGCGATTGTTCTGTATCAGCTCGGCAGGCTGACCGGATCCGACACCACCTTGAACGCTGCCTGGATGATTGTGCCGCTGATCCTGATCGCCGAATGTTTCTCGTGGTATGCGGTGCTCACCACCAACTATCTCTTCAACGCGATCGAGAATTCGATATGGGCTGTTGCCTTTCTCGGGGTCGGAATCGGCCTTGGCCGTTTGCTGCCGGAGTTCGAGGGTGTGGTTCGCGTCATTCTCATCGTCGCGATGACATGTATTGCCTTCTATCTGGCGTTTCTCGTGACCGTCGACGTCCCGATGTATCTGTCCCGGTGGCGGGCCGATGCAGCCAACGGCAGCAGGCGGCTGCGGCCGATTGAAGGTCTGCACGATGTGGCGACGCGCTGGATCGTGACGCACGATATCGCCCATTGGAAAGGCGAGATTGCCTGGATGTCGCTTTATTTCAGCATGGCGGTCTGGGCCAGCCTCGCGCTGTGCGTCTTCGACGCGCTGATCTGAATCCCTGCGCGGCGCCCTCGATCGCGTTGCCGCTCATGAAATCGTGCAACGGAACAGAACCTCGATGGTTGCGAGCGTCAGCACGATGGCAATCGCCGCCAACACCGCCCCGCGCGGCGTGAACGCGCCTTCGGGCCGCGGTTCGGCGACCGGAGAGGCGACCTCAACCATCTCGATCCAGCGCGCCAGCGCGGGATATTGTGACCGATCGATTTCCGCCCAGCGATCCACCCACTGGGTCTGCGTGCTCTCATCATGTGCCATCTTTGGTGATGGCCGATGCCGCGCGCGTTCACCGATGATGCTGCCGAGTTTGATGATCTGATGAGCCGAACGTGCCGGCACCGCGTCCCAGCAACGTTCGCGAGGATGCAAATAAAGATGCAGCGACCCGAAATGCTGACGCGCTTCCGCCCTCGTCATGCAGGATTGCGAAGCCTGGCTTGATGTCGTCAGCGCCAGCAGGACAAAGACCAAAACAGCAGTCACTGCGAAAGGCATGGGTGCTCCTATTCGGATACAGGCGTGCCTCCGCCGAGGTATCGATGTGGTAACTCCTACAGATTGACGATTTGCAAATGAGCGTTGGGCGCCAAAGGGCAACAGCGTTGTCCAATTAGCGGATGGGCCGTGGGTTCAAAATGGAACACGGAAAACGGCAACAGATGATTTGCCGGGGCGGCACTTGAAACGATAGCGCGTTGGCGCAACACAACCTTAAAGCACGCGGAAATTTTCTGGCGCGATCGCGGCATCAATGCGGCGCCTCGGCGTGCGCAAATTTCGGTCCAAAATCTGCCCTCCGACTCAGATCAAAGATGCCGACCGGCGCGCGTTGACTACCTGAATAGGGGGATTGGCCGTGGGACTCGTACATCCGATGCATGACACACAAGGGCGCCTCGATGGAGCGCCGCTTGGAGGTGACGATTACGCCGACAGCGAGTACACCGACGACGATGTCGTGTCGCTGCTTGAAGAGAATGCACGGCTGCGGAAGCTTGTCGTCAGGCTCTCGGAACTCGTGCTGAGAAACGTCGTGGACGCAAAGTGACGGCTCCCTAGCCGGGAAGCCATTTAACGCATGCCGCGCCGGCTGCCGGCGCGGCCGCTCGTGCCCGACCGCGCCGACGATCCAGCCCTCACCGCGGGAGGTATTTTGCTACGTCGCGACGACCCCGTGGGAAGGCTTTGGCCTGGGCATTCGATCGACGTTGAAGGATGTGCGTGGGCCACGGCTGGGCACCGCTGATACCACCACGGTTTTCTGGCCTCTCATCCCTGAGACAAACACCCGCGCACAGGCGCTCCTGTGCCTGCTTCACCGCACAAACAGTCGCGTTTGGCGCCTCGTCCGGGTGCGCATTCCTGGCCGGTTCCTGGCCGCTTCTTGGCCAGATCTTGGCCAGTCCTTGGCCGGCTCGCCTTGTGCTGCGCGAACGAATAAGACTAATTTCGCGCACAAACAGGCGCGGGCGAGCTTGGACCCGCGGGACAATTTTTGGGGGAACGGAACCATGTCATTCTTCGTGGATCGCCGAGGGCTCTTTCGCGCATCCATTGGCCTTGCCGCCGCGCGGCTCGCGGCAGGGGCTCTCGCGGCGCCGGCGCTGATCGGGCGCGCCGAAGCGGCGGTTCTCAAACTGAAGCTTTCCTCCTCGCAGGCCAACGATCCGAAATTTGCCAACGGGCGGGTTTTTTACGACAACCTCGCCAGGCAGATCGCCGCAAGCCCGCTCGCAGGTCAGGTCGAGATTGCCTTCTTCCCGGACAATCAGCTGGGGCAGGAGATCGACGTCATCAACTCGGTCAAGCTCGGCGTGATCGACATGATGGTTTCCGGCTCGTCGATTGCGGCCAACCTGGTGCCGCTGGTCGGCACCTATGACCTCGGTTACCTCTTTACGTCGTTTCCGCAGCAGACCAAGGCGTTCGAGGCCGGCGCCGCCGCGCCGATCGAGCAGGCGCTGCTCAAGGGCGCCAACATCCGCATCATCGCCTGGGCCTACAATTTCGGCTCGCGCTCGGTGCTGGCGCGCAAGGCGGTCAATACGCCCGATGACCTGACGGGCCTGAAAATCCGCACGCTGCCCAATCCGGTGATCACCGAATGTCTGCGTTTGATGGGAGCTGCCGCCACGCCGATGGCGTTCGGCGAAATCTATACGGCCTTGCAGGCCGGCGTGCTGGATGGCCTCGAACACGATCCGCCCACCATCGTCGCCTCGAAATTCTACGAGACGTCGAAATTCTATTCGCTGACCCAGCACAATTTCTCGCCGCTTGCGATCTACCTCTCCGAAGCCACGTTCAACCGCATTCCCTCCAGCCAGCGCGAGGCCTTCATCGACGTGGCAAAGAAGGCCGCCGGCGACACCCGCGCGCACGGGCTCAACGTCGAGAAGGAAGCCCTGGCGCAACTCAAGGACAAGGGCGTCACGGTGATCGACTGCGATCGCGAGGCATTCCGCAAGCGTGTGCTTCCGCAAAGCGAAGCTTTCGTCAAGGCGCGTCCCGAGGCCAGGCAGGTGGTCGATCTGATCCGCGCCACCTCGTGACGATGCTTGACGCTGCCGAAAATCTGGTTGGCGCAGAGAAAAGCGCCGGTCGGCGGGCGACGAGCGCGTTGCTGACAATCACCGATATCGTTGCGGCGGGCCTCCTCGCCGCCGACCTTGGGGTCGTGATCTACTCGGTGCTGGCGCGATCGCTTTTCAACGCGCCGGTCGAATGGGCCGACGACATCGCGCGCGGGCTGATGGTGGCGTCGAGCTTCTTCGGCGCGGCGTCAGCACTGGCGCGCGGCGAAAATCCCGGCGTGATTTTCTTCCGTTCGTTATTGCCGCAGGCCTGGCAAGACGTCGTCGACGATCTCGGCGCGGCGCTGGTTTTGATCGTTTCAGCCTACGTCGCGTTTCATGCCACGGAGATGGGCTGGCTCACCTCCGGCCAGACCACGGGCTCCGGCTTGCCGCTCGAGCTCACCTTCTATCCGATGGGACTTGGCGCGGCTTGCATGAGCGTGTTCGCCGCCGAAATTTTCCTTAACCGGAGCTGGCGACGCGTGCTGCGTGCGATGGCCATTCTGGCCGCCGTCGCGGGCGCCTTCATTGCCGGGACCGCCCTTGTTCCGGACGCGATGCCGTCGTCCGGCACGCTGATGCTGGTAGGCTTTGCGTTGACACTGGCCGGCGGGCTGCCGATCGGTTTTGCGCTGGCGCTGGCCGCGCTGATCTTCATTCTCGTCGAGGGCACTTTGCCCGGCGTGATCTTTGCCCAGCAGATGGCGCGCGGGATCGACAATTTTGTGCTGCTCGCGATCCCCTTCTTCATCCTGGTCGGCTATCTGATGGAAGCCAACGGCATGTCGGTGCGGCTGATCGAATTGCTGCAGCGCCTCGTGGGACGGATGCGCGGCGGCCTCAACGTCGTCATGGTCACGGCCATGGTGCTGTTCTCCGGCATCTCCGGCTCGAAAATGGCCGATGTCGCAGCCGTCGGCGCGGTGCTGGTTCCGGCCTCGCGCAAATCCGGACAGAATCCGGGTTCGACGGTGGCGCTGCTCGCCGCGTCCGCGGTGATGGCGGAGACCATCCCGCCTTGCATCAACCTGATCATCCTCGGCTTTGTCGCCAATCTGTCGATCGGCGGACTGTTCGCCGCCGGCCTTTTGCCTGCTGCGCTGATGGCATCCGCATTGATCGCGGTGTCGATCCTTTTCGGCAAGCGCGATGCGGCTGCGCCGCAGCTCGAGGTTTCGCGCGCGCAGGTCCGGCGCATGTGGCTGGGGGCAGGCGTGTCGCTCGGGCTGATCGCGATGATCTTCATCGGCTTCAAGTCGGGTTTTGCCACCGCGACCGAAATCTCCGCCTTCGCCTCGCTCTATGCCATCGTGGTCGGATCTTTGGTGTTTCGCGAACTGACGCCGCGCGAGGCCGCGCGCAGCTTCATTCACGCCGCCGCGCGTTCGGGTCTTGTGCTCTTTATCGTGGCCGCGGCGCAGTCGCTCGCTTTCGTGCTGACATTGCAGCAGGTACCGCATGCGGTCGCGGAGTTCATGGTCGCCCTGTCGCATCAAAGCGGGGTCTGGCTGTTCATGCTGCTGTCGATCGCGATCCTGATTGTGATGGGCTCGGTGCTGGAGGGCGCGGCGGCGCTGATCATTTTCGGCCCGCTGCTCGTGCCCGTGGCCGGCCAGCTTGGCATCGCGCCATTGCATTACGGCGTGGTGCTGGTGATCGCGATGGGCATCGGCCTGTTTGCCCCGCCGCTCGGGCTTGGGCTTTACGGCGCCTGCCTGATCGGCAAGGTGCCGGTCGAACAGACGGTTAAGCCGATGATCGGTTACCTCGGCCTGCTGCTCGTTTGCCTCTTGGTCATCGCCTTCGTGCCCGGGATCTCGACCTTCCTGCCGAGGCTGATGGGTTATTGAAAATCGGATGATCGAACGATCGGGGCATGAACCATGAAAATCCTTCTCACCCACACGCCTCACATGCGCGACAATTACTACGGCGCCCGCGCGCTTGGGGGACTGCAATCGCTTGGCGATGTGGTGCTGCACCAGGGCAACGAGACGCTGGAAGGCGCAATGCTGATATCGGCCGCACGGGATTGCGACCTCATCGTCGCCGACCGCGCCACTGCGCTGCCGGCGCCGATCTTTGACGGGCTTGCCTCGTTGAGGGCGGTGTTGCGCTGCGCGGTCGATATTCGCAACATCGACGTCGTCGCGGCCTCATCGCACGGCGTGCTGGTCACACGCGCCAAACCCGGCTTCGTCGAGTCCGTCACCGAGCTCGTGCTCGGCTTGCTTGTCGATCTCAATCGCGGCATTTCCCGCGCGAGCGCGGCCTATCAGGCCGGCGAGGTGCCGGTGGCACGGATGGGGCGGCAGCTTGCCGGCACCACGATCGGCATCATCGGCTACGGCGCGATCGGCCGCGCGGTGGCGCCGCTCGCCGCCAATCTCGGCATGCGCGTCTTGATCAGCGATCCGCATGTTACCGTGGAGAATCCGAACTTCCACCAGGTCGATCTGCCGACCCTGCTGGGCAAGTCCGATCACGTGGTCTGCCTTGCGATCGCCAATGAAGCGACCGAAAACCTGATCGATGCGCAGGCTTTCGCGCGCATGAAGCGCGATGCGGTATTCATCAACGTCTCGCGCGGCAACCTCGTCGATGAAGCAGCCCTTGCCGCTGCAATCTCGGAGCGCCGCATCGCCGGTGCCGCAATCGATGTCGGACGGGCGGCGGACCAGATGCCGACGCCTGCGATTGCCAAGCTCGAAGGCGTCATCGCCACGCCTCATGTCGGAGGGCTTACGCCCCCGGCGATCGAGGCGCAAGCGCTGCACACGGTGGAGCAGGTAAGGGCGCTGGTATCGGGCGCGGTACCTGACGGAGCCGTCAACGTGCCGACCTGGACTCGCCGGATTTGATTTTTTCGGCAGTCGAAGCGAATCGGTTATGGATGTCACGTGATTTGAGAGTAAGTGATGTCCCTTGCCGATTACGCGTCGGGATCGTTCCCGGTCCTTGCCAAGCTTGCCAATCTGTTGCGTCACACGGCTTCGGCGATCTTTCGTTTCTCCGCGCTTCTTCGCCGCGAGAAGACAACCGAAAAATCTCCGGCCGGCGATTTTGACCGCGCTCCTCCCGCCATCGCTACGCATCCGTCGAACGACGAGGCTGTCGCCTCGGCGGAAATCAATTCGCGCGCCAAGCGGGAACTCCTGATCCGGCGGCGCTGGGAGGAGACCGGAGTGAGGATGTGGAGCGCAAGGGTTCATGGCGCAGGACACGCGCCGCTGAACATTCAGGGTGGCGTGGAGTTGCTGCCGCCAACGCCGGGCGAGACGGTGCGCCGCTACGACAAGCTCGAATTTCGTCTCGTCGGCGGACAGATCGTTTGCGAGGGCGTCGTCGTCGATCCGCCAAAGGGCAAGGGTGGATAATGTGGGCGAAACCCACAACACCATCGTCATCTTCACGACCGACAATGGCGCAGAGGTCTTCACCTGGCCCGATGGCGGCATGACGTCGTTCGCCGCGGCGTTGGCTTTGTCAGCCCAAGGCAGTCGCAGTTTGGAACACCGTCAACGCGCCGCCAGCGCAGGCGCGCTCGCCGGGGATTTGCGGGCGTGAAGTGCCTGCTCGAAGCCGAAAGCCAGTTCAATCAGACGTCCTTCGCTCCACGGCCTTCCCAGAATATCCATTCCGACCGGCACGCCCAGCGGGGCATTTGCGGTCGGCGGCGAGAAACCGGCCGGCACGGTGATGGCTGGAAATCCGGTGACGGAAGCAAGAATGCCGTTGCGGTCGACCTGATTGGGCTCGGTCAACGGCACGACCAGCCGCCTCTGGAGCGGGTAGACGATGGCATCGAGCCTCTGCTCGGCGAAAACCGAAATCAGTGCCTGCCGCGTACGCTGGTTTCGCACGAGCCGCTCCTTGTAGTCCGGCTCCTCCATGCCGTTTGTGAACGCTTCCGCGCTCAACAGAAATTTCTCCAGCGAAGGTTTGTGAAACTTGCCGGAGGAGATGATCTCGGAGAGCGTCTTGGCCGGCGCATTGGGGATGCTGGCGAGATAGGCGTTGATCAGCGCCTTGAATTCGTATTTTTGCACGTCGCTGTCGGGACCGAGCTTGTTGGCATCGAGGAAGGGCGCGTCGACGTCGACCACCTCGGCTCCCGCGTTCTTCAGTGCGGCGATCGCCGCCGCCATCACCGCGTTGACGTCCTGGTGCTCGGCGGCGTTGCCGAACATCGACTTCAAGACCCCGATCCGCGCACCGCGCAAACCGTCCGCTTTCAGGAACTGGTCATAACCGGATGGTGTGTTGCCGATGCTCCATGCCGTCGAAGGATCGTTCGGATCGTAGCCGGCCATGACCTCCAGAAGCCGCGCCGCGTCGGCGACGTTGCGGGCGATCGGCCCGACCGCGTCCTGGGTCTCCGAAACCGGCATGATGCCCGAGCGGCTCAGGAGACCTTTGGTCGGGCGAATGCCGACCAGCGCATTGGCCGAAGCAGGCGAGCGGATCGAGTTCACGGTATCGCTGCCCGTGCCGGCGAGCGCGAGGTTGGCGGCGACGGCCACGCCCGTTCCGCCGCTCGAACCTCCGGGCGTTCGCGTCAGGTCGTAAGCGTCGAGCGTCTGGCCGCCCAGGGAACTGACCGTCGTGCCGGCAAGGGCGAATTCGTGCATGTTGGATTTGCCGAGGATGATCGCGCCGGCCCTGCGCAGCCTCGCGACCACGAATGCATCGGCTAGCGGCTGCATTCCCGCAAGCGCGGCGGAACCTCCCGTGGTCGGCAGATCGGCGGTGTTGTAATTATCCTTGAGCACCAGCGGTACACAATGGAGCGGTCCGATCGCCGCTCCGGCTGCTCGTTCCGCGTCGAGCCGGTCGGCCTCCGCCAGCGCTTTCGGGTTGAGCGTCAGGATCGAATTGAGCGCCGGTCCGTTGCGATCATAGGCGGCGATCCGGTCGAGATAGGCCTGGACGATCTGGCGGCAGCTCCTGGCCTTGCTCTGCAGGGCCTGTTGAACGCCGGCAATCGTGGTCTCCTCGATCGCAAAGTTTTGAGCCTCGACCCTGGATGTGATCATGAGCACCGCCCCTGCAAGCAACCACAGAAAATTCTTCATCACCGATCTCCGTTGCCGCTGAACCCACCGAACTTAGAATTGTGGTTCGGTCTTCCCGAAAGGAACACATATAGCCTTTCCGGTTCCATTGTTCACCTCTCGCGTCGCGCCGATCATGTTCGCGAAATGGCGCGTGCATGAGAGACCAACCATTCATCGCGTCCTCCGAAGCCCTTGCGGCCGACCCAGAAAGCTGGCGCACACCGCATGGCGTGCTAGTGTCCCGAGTGCGAAGTTCGCACCACCTTGCGGCTCCACGTTTACGAACTCGAAATCGAAAGGACACCGGGTAAATTATTGATCTGGTGTGGCTTTGGTTCACAAATTCGCATGACGAACGCGCGGTGGAAATGATGCGAGCTTCTGAACCGCCACACTGGTCTGGCGGGGCGCATGGAAAGAAGGAATTGAATGAAACGGCGTGAGTTCATACCGCCGCTTTCGATTTTCGACGAATAAGATCGACGCCTTCGACAGGCAGGCTCCATGCCTGCTCGCCACCGCTGAAAAGAGGGCATTGCCATGAATCCAGCA
>Ga0306920_100007198_pt1 | contig 14619 bp, 14 predicted proteins | sample flu12Cox44000170_FD_204666 | JGI IMG/M metagenome (GOLD analysis project Ga0306920, IMG submission 204666) | Lab enrichment of tropical soil microbial communities from Luquillo Experimental Forest, Puerto Rico - flux4day.12C.oxic.44.000.170 (v2)... | ecosystem: Environmental > Terrestrial >...
GCAGAGACGAGCACCACGAACCTGCGGTCCGCGACAATCCTGCGCCACCACCGCGCGCTTCGCGCTTTCGCCAAGAGCCCGATTTCGCAATAGAACCATCGCGCGATGCTGGCGATCGCGGCATCGACCAAGCCGCGTATCACGAGACGGCAGACTGGAATGACCGGTCATCGGACCAGCACGACAGCCAATATCTGGATGACTACGAAGACGAGCGGCATGACGCCGACGATCATGACTGCGGCGACGAATACAGCGAGGATCAGAACAGAGGACGGCGCGGCGGTTTCATTTTTGTCGCGGCGGTCTTTGCATTGGCGCTGCTCGGCACCGCTGGCGCTTTCGCCTACCGCACCATGTTCGGCGGTCCGGCGCTGCCGGCCCTGCCGCCGATCATCAAGGCCGAGGGCGGTCCGAACAAGATCATGCCGAGCGGCGCAAGCTCGGAAGGCGCCACCGTGCGTGAAGCGGATGCGGGTAACGCGGCGTCACGCGAACGCCTGGTGTCGCGAGAGGAGCGGCCGGTCGACATTCCGCCGTCCGTGACGAGCGCAGCCCCGCGGACGGTTGCGACGGTGCCCGTCTTTCCCGACCCGCCGCCGATGGGCGGCCCAGGCGCAGTCGTCGGCTACTCGGCCAACCCGACATCGAACAATCCGACAATGGCGGCTGAACCACCAAACCCGGCCGCTCCGGCGATGACGACCGCAACGGCGCCGAATCCGGCGCCAGGCACCACACAAGTCTCGCCCTTGACAGCCGCACCGTCAGGCACAACGGCCGTGCCGGCCACACCGGCTGCGTCAGGGCCGAAAAAGATCCGCACCGTGACAATTCGTACGGACCAATCCGGCGCTCCCGACGCCGGCGCCGGCTCTGGTCCGGCGCGGGCGGCCACACAACCCCAGGGTCCCAACGCGCCACTCTCGATCGTGCCTTCGACCGCTGAAGCCCCAGCCCCCGCCGCACCGCCACGTCCGCGGACCGTCGCCACTCAACCGGCGCCACTCAACAAACCACCGGCAAACGAGACAGCCTCAGCAGAGCCGGCAGCGCCGGCGGCGACAGGTGGCGGCTACGCCGTTCAAGTTTCGTCGCAACGTAGCGAGGAGGAAGCCCATTCCTCGTTCCGCGACTTGCAGGCCAAGTATCCAGACGTGCTTGGCGGTCGCACGCCGATCATCCGCCGCGCCGACCTCGGCGCTAAGGGTATCTTCTTCCGCGCCATGGTGGGTCCTTTTGCTTCGGCGGACCAAGCGACTGACCTGTGTTCAAAGCTGAAAGCCGCCGGCGGCAACTGCCTCGTACAAAAGAATTGATCCGCGGCGGTTCGCGATAGGCGCGCTTGCATTCGCAGCCGCTCGTGCCTCTATTGGGCCATGATCGATTTCAGGCTCCGCTACTGGATTATGCTCGCGGCTTCGGCCGGCAGCCGGCTGTCATTGCGGTAAATGCGCGCGTTCATCACCGGTCTTTCGGGGGCCATTCTCACTGCGGCGGAACGGCATTTCGTCGAGGAGGCTGACCCCTGGGGGCTGATCCTGTTCAAACGGAATGTAACCACGCCGGATGCGCTGCGCCGATTGATCGGGGAGTTCCGTACAGCGGTCGGCCGCCAAGCCCCGGTTCTGATCGATCAGGAAGGGGGGCGAGTTCAGCGTTTGGGCCCGCCGCATTGGCCGGCTTATCCGCCAGGAGCCGTCTATGGGGCGGCATTCGACCGCGATCCCGGCGACGGGCTTATGGCCGCCCGCCTGGGCGCGCGGTTAATCGCCAATGATCTGGCGCAGCTCGGCATTGACGTCGACTGCGCGCCGGTTGCCGACGTGCCGGCCCCGGGTGCCGATCCGGTTATTGGCGACAGAGCCTATGGCGCGGATCCGCCCAAAATCGCCGCGCTCGCCGGCGCTTTCGCCACGGGCCTGATGGAGGGCGGCGTCTTGCCCGTCCTCAAGCACCTGCCTGGACATGGTCGCGCCATGGCCGACAGCCACAAACGGCTCCCGGTCGTCACCGTCGACCGAGCCACCCTGGAGGCTACCGATTTTGCCGCTTTCCGGCCGTTGTCCGGTCTGCCTTTAGGGATGACCGCCCATGTTGTGTTTACCGCCATCGATCCGGTCGCGCCGGCGACCACTTCGGCCAATATAGTGAAGCATGTGATTCGCGATTCGATCGGTTTTACCGGACTGCTCATGAGCGATGACATTTCGATGGGTGCACTGTCCGGCTCGCTGTCCGAGCGCAGCGGAGCCGCGATCGCGGCCGGCTGCGACATGGTGCTTCATTGCAATGGCGATTTGTCGGAAATGGTCGAAGTCGCGGCGCAAACGCCAGTGCTGGCGGGCGAGGCCGCACGCCGCGCCGGCGCGGCTCTCGCCGCGCGCAAGTCGCCGGCGCCACTCGATGCTGACGCGAGCCGCGCCGAGCTCGCCGAGCTGTTAAACGACTTTCGTCCCGAGGCGGGGTTCGCATGAAGCCTGAACAAGAGTTCGAAACCGAATTGGCCGAACGCTCCGGTGACGAACCGTCATTGGTGGTGGACGTGGAGGGCTTTGAGGGGCCGCTCGATCTGCTCTTGACCCTGGCGCGCCAGCAGAAGGTCGATCTCGCCAAGATTTCCATCCTGGCGCTGGCGGACCAGTACCTCGCTTTCATCGAGGAGGCGCGCAAGATGCGCCTGGAACTCGCCGCCGATTACCTGGTCATGGCGGCGTGGCTCGCGTATTTGAAATCCCGTCTCTTGCTGCCCGAACAGCATCCGGCCGAAGGGCTGAGCGCCGAGGAAATGGCCAATGCGCTGGCATTGCGGCTGCGCCGACTGGAGGCGATCCGCAAATTCGCCGAGCAATTGATGAACCGTCCGCAGCTCGGACGCGAAGTTTTCCAGCGTGGACAACCCGAGCCGATTGCCGAGATCAAGCATCCGCAATGGTCGGCGACGCTCTATGACCTGCTCTCGGCCTATGCGTCGAGGCGGCAAATCGCGTCGCGATCGGTCGTGCATGTTCCCAAGCGCACGGTCTGGTCGCTTGCCGAAGCGCGTGAAGCCTTGGAGCGGCTGATTGGCCAAAGCATGGACTGGAGCCCGCTCGACCAATATCTGGTGGCCTACCTGGTTGAACCTTCAATGAGAGCGACTGTGCTTGCTTCGAGCTTTGCGGCGGCTCTCGAATTGATTCGTGAAGGCCAGTTGGAGGCGCACCAACAAGGCGCTTTCTCGCCGCTCTATTTGCGCAAGAAACACAATGCCGACGGCGCCCTGTCGCAGGGCGGAGCCGCGGAATCGGGGAATGGCTAAGAGGGAGAAGAGGCCAATGGGGAAAGTCGCGGAGATGCGGGTGATCGTCGGCGACAAGAAGGATCCCGACCGCGCCGAAGGACTGCGCATCCTCGAAGCTTTGCTGTTCGCCGCCGAAGCGCCCCTGGATGAGAAAGTCCTCGGGTCGCGGCTGCCGGCGGGCATCGATGTGCACGCATTGCTGCAGCAGTTGCAACGCGAATACGCATCCCGCGGCGTCAATCTGGTGCGCATCGGCGGCAAGTGGACGTTGCGCACCGCGACCGATTTGGCGTGGCTGTTAACGCATGAATCGGTGGTCACGCGGAAGCTGTCGCGCGCCGCGATCGAGACACTGGCGATCGTCGCTTATCATCAACCGGTGACCCGCGCCGAAGTCGAGGAAATCCGCGGCGTGAGCACATCGAAGGGAACGCTCGACGTGCTGCTCGAAACCGGCTGGATCCGGCTGCGTGGCCGGCGCAAGGCGCCGGGCCGGCCGGTCACCTATGGGACCAGCGAAGCCTTCCTGTCCCATTTCGGTCTCGATGCGCTAACCGATCTGCCCGGCCTCGACGAACTCAAAGGCGCAGGACTGGTCGACGCCACAATGCCCGCCGATTTCGCCGTGCCGGTCCCTTCCGACGACCCGGCGCTGCGGGACAACGAAGAACCGCTTGGCCCCGAAGACGTCGATCTCGGTCTGGCGCCGCGCGTCGATCGCTCGGAGGAATAAACGGCGGCGGACATCGATCATTCGTGCCGTTGCCGGCCTATAACCGCAGATGAGACGCATTTACCTGCGGCGCGGCGGCATTGCCGTCGTGCTTGTTTTTGCCGGTCTCGACGCCTAGTTTCTGGCTTAATCGACAACTTGCCAACAGGCGCCTTTAAGCACTCTGCGTAAGCGCCTGGCGGACGGAGGATTTTATGGGTTCCTTGAGCATCTGGCACTGGTTGATCGTCGGCGCTGTCGTCCTGCTGGTGTTCGGAGGCCGCAACAAGATTTCGGACATGATGGGCGACGTCGCGCGCGGGATTAAAGCCTTCAAGAAAGGCATGGCCGACGACGACACCGCCGAAACGGCGAAATCCGATGCGCCGGTAAAGACGATCGATCATCAGGCGTCTGCGGACGTCAAACGGCGGGCCGAATCCGAGAGCAAAGTCTAGCTCTGGTGCTCGCGCGCCGGTCGCGGCAGCTTCACATCTTGGTCGGCGGCCGCGGTTGAGAAGGGCGCGGCCGGGGATTTTTCATGTTCGACATCAGCTGGACCGAATTCCTGCTCATCGGCATCGTCGCGCTGATCGTGATCGGGCCGAAAGAGCTGCCGGCGGTGATGCGCTCGCTCGGGCAATGGACGCGCAAAATCCGGAGCTTGGCCGCAGATTTTCAGAATCAGTTTCATGACGCGATGCGCGAGGCCGAAATGGCCGACCTGAAGAAGCAGGTCGACGACATGGCGTCCGACATCAAGAATTACGATCCGCTCAAGGACGTGCGCGCTGATGTCGAGGCCATCGGCAAGGATTTGGACGAAAGCGTTAAGAGTCCGGGTAAGGCAGCAGACAAAGACGCCGCCAAAGAGACGGCCAATCAGCCGGACGGCGCCGCCGCCGCGGGGCCCGCTGAGGCGCTTCCCATTCCTCAAGCCGCAACAGAGCCTGGCGACAAAGAGGAGGCTGATGCCGGCGTCAGCCCCACCGCCCCGGAAGCGGCGGTAGAATCCACGTCGTCGGGTGGCTCAGGCAGGCCGCAATGAGAAGCGAAGAGGAAGAGAAGGAGATCGAGGCCACCAAGGCGCCCTTGATGGATCATCTGATCGAGCTGAGGTCGCGGCTCATAAAGGCGCTTGCAGCGTTCGCGCTGGCCGCCGTTGTGTGCTTTTTCTTCGCGCGTCAGATCTACAATGTGCTGACTTGGCCTTACATCTGGGTCGCGGGGCCCGAAAATTCAAAATTCATCTATACCGGGCTCCTTGAATATTTCGTCGTGCAGTTGAAGCTTGCGCTGTTCGGCGCGGCGTTCATTGCCTTTCCGGTGATCGCGACGCAGATCTATATGTTCGTCGCGCCCGGCCTGTACCGCAACGAACGGCAGGCTTTTCTGCCATATCTGATCGCAACGCCGATTTTCTTCCTGCTCGGCTCGATGGTCGTCTATCTCGTGGTCTGGCCGATGCTGGCGCGATTTTCGCTCAGCATGCAACAGTTGGGCGGGCCCGGCCAGGCAACGATCGAGCTTCTTCCCAAAGTCGAGGATTATCTGTCGCTGATGATGAAGCTGATCCTCGCCTTTGGCGTGGCGTTTCAGCTTCCGGTCATTCTGACATTGCTCGGGCGGGTCGGCATCGTCACCTCCGAGCAGCTCAAGGCGAAGCGCCGCTACTTCATCGTCATTGCCTTTGTCATCGCCGCCATACTCACCCCGCCGGACGTGTTGAGCCAGATGTCGCTCGCTTTGCCGCTGATCGCTCTCTATGAAGGCTCAGTCTGGTCGGTACGGCTGGTGGAGCGCCGCATCGCCGCCGAGCGCGCCGCGGCGGCTGCCAGGCCGGCGGAGTGAGTTGGCTGCTATGTTGCCGTTATGCGGTTTTGATTCGTCATGCCCGGGCTTGACCCGGGCATCCACGTCTTAATTATCGAGCTGCAAAGACGTGGATGGCCGGAACAAGTCCGGCCATGACGGGCCAGAGAGCTTATCAATGCACGATATCCGGTTCATCCGCGAGCATCCCGACGTTTTCGACCGGGCGCTGGCGCGGCGCGCTCTCGCGCCGGAATCGAAGCGCCTGATCGCGTTAGACGAGGAGCGGCGCAAAAGAATCCTCGCATTCGAAACCGCGCAGGCACGCCGCAATGCGGCGTCCAAAGAGATTGGCGAGGCCAAGAAAGGTAAAGACGAGAAGAAAGCGGCCGCACTGATGGCCGAGGTCGGCACACTCAAAGAAAACATCCCGCAGCTGGAAGCAGCTGAGAAAACAGCCTCGAAAGCGCTGGACGATGCGCTCGCGGAAATTCCAAATATGCCGCTCGACGATGTGCCGGATGGCAAAGATTCCAGCGACAATGTCGAGCATCATCGCTTCGGCGCGAAACGCGACTATGCGTTTCCGCCGAAGCAGCATTTCGAACTTGGCGAAGCGCTTGGACAGATGGATTTCGAAACCGCGGCGAAGCTTTCGGGCGCGCGCTTTGTAGTGCTCAAGCAGCGCTTGGCGCGGCTTGAACGTGCGCTCGGGCAATTCATGCTTGACGTGCACACCAACGAACACGGCTACGCCGAAATCGCGCCGCCGCTGCTTGTTCGGGACGATGCGATGTTTGGTACCGCCCAGTTACCCAAATTTGAATACGATCAGTTTTGGGCGCTGCCTGGAGATATCCTTGTTGATAAAGGCAAGGAACTCGCTGATATCCCTGCGTCACCGCCTTTATGGCAAGGACTCTTTCAGTCTCTCCCGGGGCTTAGGACTACTCGACTCGGCCTCATCCCCACTGCCGAAGTCCCACTGACCAATCTCGTGCGCGAATCCATCACCGATGAAGCGCAATTGCCGATGCGGCTGACCGCCTGCACGCCGTGCTTCCGCGCCGAGGCTGGCGCCGCCGGCAAGGACACCCGCGGCATGATCCGCCAGCATCAGTTCACCAAGGTGGAGCTCGTTTCCATCACCACGCCGGAGCAGTCGCGCGATGAGCACGAGCGGATGCTGTCTTGCGCCGAGGAAGTCTTGCGCCGGCTCGATCTGCATTATCGCGTGGTCACGCTCTGCACCGGCGACATGGGTTTTGCCGCGCAGAAGACCTACGACATCGAGGTCTGGCTGCCGGGGCAGAACATGTACCGCGAGATTTCATCGTGCTCGGTGTGCGGCGACTTCCAGGCGCGGCGGATGAATGCGCGCTATCGCGGCAAAGACCGCGATGTCCATCACGTCCACACGCTCAACGGTTCGGGCGTCGCCGTCGGGCGCGCGCTGATCGCGGTCATGGAAACCTATCAGGACAGCGACGGGTCGATTGCGGTGCCAGACGCTTTGCAGACTTATATGGGCGGGATGAAGAAGATTGAAAAAAGCAAGTAGCGAGAAAGCCTATTCGCCATCGCTGCTCGCTCCTTGAGAGGAATTCCATTGCGCATCCTGGTCACCAACGATGACGGCATTCATTCGCCGGGCCTGGAAACCTGCGAGGAGATCGCCCGCGCGCTGTCGGATGACGTTTGGGTGGTGGCGCCGGAACACGATCAATCTGGCGTTGCCCATTCGCTCTCGCTCAACGATCCGCTGAGGCTGCGCCAAGTCGACGAGCGCAAATATGCCGTGCGCGGCACGCCGACCGATTGCGTGATCATGGGCGCACGCCACGTGCTGGAAGGAAAGCAAATCGATCTGGTGTTGTCAGGGGTCAATCGCGGCCGCAATGTCGGCGAGGACGTGATTTATTCCGGAACCGTCGCCGGCGCCATGGAAGGCGCCTTGCTCGGCATTGCCTCGATCGCTTTGTCGCAATCCTACAAATCGCGCAGCAGTCAGCCGCCGTTCTGGGAGACCGCTCTGCGCTTTGCTCCCGACATCATTCGCCGCGTGCTGGCCGGCGGCGTGCGCGAGGGCGTGCTGATCAATGTCAATTTTCCCGATTGCCGCCCGGAGGAAGTCAAAGCCGTCGCCGTCACGCCGCTCGGGCGCCGCCGCCAGGAGCGCCTGCATATCGACAAGCGCGTCGATGGCCGCGGTAATCCGTATTACTGGATTGCCTATTCGCGCTTAAGCCCAGTTCATGCGGAGCACGGAACGGACATCGCGGTGCTTGACGAACGCTGTATCGCGCTCACCCCGCTGCGCATCGACATCACCGACGAGCCGACCATGACCAAGCTCGCCGAGCTATTTACGAAGGGAATTTGAATTTGAAGCGCAGCTAAAGCGAAATGATTGTTTGAGCACGATCTTTTCCGAAAACCGATATCCACCTTTCGGGATCATGCTCTAGGTGTTTGCCACGGCCTGGATTGCTTCCTCGAGAGCGTCGGCCTGAAACGGCTTCTGCAAAATCGGCGCGGTCCGATAGCCTTCAGGCAGGCCGCGCTGACCATATCCGCTGGCGAAAATAAACGGCAAGCCGCGCTCGACAAGAATCTCAACGACCGGCGTCACCGGCGCGCCGTTTAAATTCACATCGAGCACCGCGACATCGAATTCCGCCTGCTTCGCCAGTGAAATCGCCTCATCGAGGCCGCCCGCCTCCGCTGCGACACTGTGACCAAGATCCGTCAGCATGCCTTCTAGCAGCATGCGGATCATCAGCTCGTCCTCGACGATGAGAACGCGCTTGTTCGCAGCAACCTTACCGTGAGCCGTCATGCCGGGACCCCCGTGCTTGCGCCCCAACGCCCGAGACCGCCCTTGGTTCCCTATCCCGACACCGGGATTTGTTTTGAGCCTGTGAGACGATCGAGGACTGAGGGCGTCATTGCGGGCGCCAGTGTAACCGAGCGGGCGGAGTGCTAAAAAGCGGCGGCGGTACGGATCATGCGAGGCGAACGTGGCCGCAAAGCCAGCCACTGAAGACGTTGAGCGCATGGAATTCCAACTTTCGCTGCGCCGTCGCGGGATCAGCGATCAAGCCGTGCTTCGCGCCCTGGATGAAGTGCCGCGGGAGAATTTTGTCAGCGCCGGCTTCGTCGCGATCGCCTATGCCGACCAGGCCCTGCCAATCGAATGTGGCCAGACGATCAGTCAACCCTTCGTCGTGGCCTATATGACCGAACAGCTTGAAGTGGGTCCGCAGCATCGCGTGCTCGAAATCGGAACGGGTTCCGGCTATCAGACCGCTGTCCTCTCGCGTCTGGCGCGCGAGGTGGTGACCGTGGAACGCTATCGCACCCTTGCCGACACGGCGAGCGAGAGACTCAAGGCGCTCGGCTATAACAATGTGACGGTCCGCGTCGGCGACGGTATGATCGGCGCGCCGGATGTGGCGCCGTTCGATCGCATCATGGTGACCGCTGCGGCCGAAGACGTCCCGGAGGCGCTGGTGGCACAGCTTGCAGACGCGGGCGGGATGGTGCTGCCGGTCGGACCGCGCCATGATGCCCAATATTTGGTTAAGCTGACCAAGCGTCCGGGCGGCGGATTAACCCGCGAAGAGCTCATTGCCGTGCGATTTGTGCCGCTATTACCGGGACAAGCGCGAGAATTGTAGCAGCGAAGACACACAATCGATTATTGCGAAATATCTGTCGGCGCTTAAAACCCTGTTTACCGCGAGGTTGTTTATTCACTCGTCCTTAGTATTGCGTACGAGTGAGTAACCATGCGCGTATCGCCTCGGACGGCCATCTGGCCGCAACTGGTTGCCATTTCGTTAATCGGATTAGGGGTCGCAGGCTGCGCCGATACCACGCGCTTCGGCGACTTGTTCGGTTCGACGAACTCAATCCCTTCACGCAGCGATGCGTACGGCCCGGGCGCCCAGAGCGCATCGGCAAACCGTATTGAAGCAACGCCGCTGCCGCATTTGGCCAACACCGACGATGGTTCGTCCGCTTATGGTCGAAGCGCGGGCGGGCATCAGCAGAATGCGAATGGAGCGGCACGTAGCGCCGCGCCGGCCCGAAGCGCGTCGCTCCACCCAGCGGCCTCGACGCCGCGTGGCGCACTCGTCGCTCCCGCGGCGGTCCACGTCGTGAAGGCTGGCCAAACCCTCCACAGCATCGCGCACATTTACCACAAGCCGGCAACCGTAATCGCCAGGGCCAATAATCTTTCCGTCGATGCCAAGCTCAAGGCCGGCGAGCGCATCACCATTCCCGATATCAAAGAGGCGTCACAGGCGGCACCAGCGCGGGCAGTCTCCCAACCGACCGGTAATGTGGTCGTGGCGGACGCATCGCAAACCGCGCACGTGGTGGAATCCGCTCCGGCAATGTCCAGTCAAGAGGCTGTCAAAAGCGCGGAGCCCGCCGGCAGCCTGCCGGGATTCCGTTGGCCGGTGCGTGGCCGTGTGATTGCGGCGTTTGGGCCGAAGCCGAACGGTGTGCAAAATGACGGCATCAATCTCGCAGTCCCTGAGGGCACTCCGATCAAGGCCGCGGAAGACGGCGTGGTGGCCTATGCCGGCAGTGAGCTGAAGGGCTATGGCAACCTGGTGCTGGTGCGCCATCCCAATGGTTTTGTCACCGCCTACGCGCATGCCAGCGACATTCTGGTCAAGCGCGGTGAGACCGTAAAACGCGGCCAAGTGATCGCGCATGCCGGTCAAACCGGCAGCGTCACCTCGCCGCAATTGCATTTCGAAATCCGCAAGGGCGCGACGCCGGTCGATCCGTCGCAGTATTTGAGCGGGGCTTAGACCAGAGGACGGACAACAGAGAGAACAGACGACGGAAAAGGTCTATCAGTCGTCCGTCGTCTGTCATCTGTCCTCCGATATCCGCACCCCCAACCGTCCGGCCAGATCCTGAACGTATTGCCACGCGACGCGGCCGGAACGCGCGCCTCGCGTTGTGGCCCATTCCAGCGCCTCGCGGCGCAATTCGGCGCCATCGAACGGCACCCGGTAATGGGCGATGTAGCCCTCGACCATCGCGAGATATTCGTCCTGGCTGCAGCGATGGAATCCGAGCCAAAGTCCGAAGCGATCCGAAAGCGACACTTTTTCCTCGACAGCCTCGCCGGGATTGATCGCGGTGGCGCGTTCATTTTCCATCATGTCACGCGCCAATAAGTGCCGCCGGTTGGAGGTTGCGTAAAAAATCACATTCTCGGGACGGCCCTCGATTCCGCCTTCGAGCATGGTTTTTAGGGACTTGTAGGACGTATCCTCGGCGTCAAAGGACAGGTCGTCGCAAAAAACGATGAACCGCTGCGGCGCGTTGCGCAAAAGACTCATGAGTTCTGGCAGCGACTCGATATCTTCACGATGGATTTCAATGAGTTTCAATCCAGCGGCGGGATAAGATTTGCCGATGGCGGCATGGGCGGCTTTCACCAGGGACGACTTGCCCATCCCGCGTGCGCCCCACAGAAGCGCATTGTTGGCCGGCAGCCCGCGGGCAAAACGTTCAGTGTTCTCGACCAATAGGTCGCGGACGCGGTCAATTCCTTTGAGAAGCGACATTTCGACACGATTGACGCGTCGGACCGGAGTCAGCCTTCGGCCCTCCGGATGCCAGACGAAGGCTTCGGCACCGGCAAAGTCCGTCGCTTTTGCTGCCGCCGGCGCCAATCGCTCCAGCGCGCCGGCGATGCGAGCGAGAAGCGCGGCGTCGCCGCCGCGCGCTTTTTCCGTCTCGACGCCCGCGCGAGCGGCCTTGTCCGCCGAGGCCTTGTTAGCTGAGGTTTTGCCTGATCGCGCGGGAGATTTTGCCATCTTTGCACCGACTTGCGGCCTTCCCTTAGCCGGGCGGGCAAGCGGCGGCAAGCAGAGGGGCCGCGAACGGCCAAGGCGGGCTTCCGCCACGTTGCAATTGAGCCAACGGCGGCTATAGTCCGCGCCGATTTTGCGCGCGAAATTGGGCCCATCGTGCCAAGCGGCGCGCTCTTTCCTGCGGCCCTTTTCACGCGGCTTTTGGAGGAACGAATGTTTATAACGCCCGCATTCGCGCAAAGCGGTCTGTTCGGCGGCGATTCAGCCGGCATGATCACGTCGTTTATGCCGCTGATCCTGATCATCGTGATCATGTACTTCTTGATCCTGCGGCCGCAGCAACAAAAAGTGAAACAGCACCAGGCAATGATCAAATCATTGCGCCGAGGCGACACGGTCGTGACCAATGGCGGTCTGGTCGCCAAGGTCACCAAGGTCATCGATGACGATCATATCGAAATTGAAATTGCCGATGGCGTGCGGGTGCGGCACGTGCGTGCCATGGTCAGCGACGTGCGCGCAAAAGGCGAGCCGGTGAAGGACGACAAGGCAGCGTGACCACTCCGGTGATTGGAATCCGCAGGGGAGGGCGGAGCCGCGCCAACCGAACTGCGCTGGAAGTAAGGAAAACCTGATCCATGTTGTTTTTCACGCGCTGGAAGGCAGCGGCTATTCTGCTCACCGCTCTCGCCGTTTGCCTGTGCGCCTTGCCCAATTTCTTTTCAGACAATGTGGTCCGCCAGTGGCCGAGCTGGGCGCAACGCCACATCGTGCTCGGGCTCGACCTGCAGGGCGGCTCACACCTGTTGCTAGAAGTCGATTCAGCGGCTGTGCGCAAGGAGCAATTGCAGTCGATTAACGATGATGTGCTGCGCGTGTTGCGGCAGGCGCGCATTCCATTCACCGGCCGCGCCGTCCGCGGCAGCAACGTCGAAGTGCACATCACGCGTGATCCCGACATCGACACTGCGCTCGCCAAGCTGCGGGAATTGTCGCAGCCGCTGTCCGGATTTGCCGGCAGCACCGGACAGCGCACCATTACAGTGACTGCGAACGGCAACACTATCACGCTGAGCCCCACCGAGCCCGCCATCACCGAGCGCGTGCGCCAGGCCGTCGATCAATCGATCCAGATCGTCGAACGGCGCGTCAATGAACTCGGCCTGGTCGAGCCGACCATCCAGCGCGAAGGGACCGATCGCATACTCGTTCAGGTGCCGGGTCTGCAGGATCCATCCCGGTTGAAGGAAATCCTCGGCAAAACGGCGAAGCTCGACTTCCGGATGGTCGACGTTTCGATGTCGCCCGAACAGGCGGAGCAGGCCCATCCAGCCGATTCCGAAATCCTGCCTGGCGAAACGCAGGGCCAGAAATTTTTGATTGAAAAGCGGGTGCTGGTTTCGGGCGCGGATCTTGTCGACGCGCAACCCGGTTTCGATCAGCGCACCAATGAACCGGTCGTGAATTTCCGCTTCAATTCCGCCGGCGCGCGTAAATTTGCCGAGGTGACGCAAGCCAATGTTGGCAAGCCATTCGCCATCGTACTCGACAACAAGGTCATCTCGGCGCCAGTTATCCGCGAGCCGATCTTGGGCGGCTCCGGACAGATTTCCGGCAACTTCACCGTTCAGTCCGCCAATGATCTCGCCATTCTTCTGCGCGCGGGCGCGTTGCCGGCGCCGCTGACGATCATCGAAGAGCGCACCGTGGGACCCGGTCTGGGCCAGGACTCGATTAATGCCGGCGAGCACGCCGCCTATGCCGGCGCCGCGCTGGTGGTCATTTTCATGCTCGCGACTTACGGATTGTTTGGGCTTTTCGCCAATATCGCGGTTGCGGTGAACGTCGCGATGATTTTCGGGATACTTTCGCTGTTGAGCGCCACGCTGACGCTTCCGGGCATCGCCGGCATCGTGCTGACGGTCGGTATTGCGGTGGACTCGAACGTGCTCATTTACGAGCGCATCCGCGAGGAAGTACGCGCTGGCCGGAGCGCCATCAACGCGATAGACGCGGGCTTCTCGCGCGCGCTTGCCACTATTCTGGATTCAAATATCACTACCTTCATCGCGGCGGCAGTATTGTTCTACATCGGTACCGGCCCGGTGCGTGGATTCGCGGTGACACTCGGCATCGGCATCATCACCACTTTGTTCACCGCCTTCACCTTGACCCGGCTGATCGTCGCGTATTGGGTCCGGCTATGGCGTCCGCGCGTTGTGCCGATATGACTATGCTTGCTCCTCGCGGAGCGTTTACCGGAACACTGATGCCTCACAGTAAAATTCTTACCTGAAAGCCTGACCGTGCGCCTGCTACGCATCGTTCCCGACGACACGAAATTCGATTTCATGCGCTTTCGGCGCATCAGCTTTCCCGTATCGGCCATGCTGTCGATTGCGGCGATCCTGCTGTACTTCTTCCATGGCCTCAATTTCGGCATCGATTTTATTGGCGGCACGCTGATCGAGGTGCAGACCAAAGCCGGTCCCGCCGATCTCGCCAAGATGCGCGCGACCATCGGGTCGCTGCAGCTCGGTGAATTCCAGCTCCAGCAATTCGGCGCGCCTGACGACGTGCTGATCCGCATTTCCGAGCAACCTGGCGGCGATGAAGCGCAACAGGCGGCGGTGCAGAAGGTCCGCAACGCGCTGGGCAACGAGGTGGATTACCGGCGGGTCGAGGTCGTGGGGCCGAGCGTTTCCACCGAGCTTCTGGCCTACGGCACGATCGGCTTGGTTTTGGCGATCGTGGCGATCCTGATCTATCTCTGGTTCCGTTTCGAATGGCAGTTTGCGCTCGGCGCCATGATCGCCAACGTGCACGACATTGTGCTCACTGTGGGCTTCATGTCGCTCACGCGTATCGATTTCGATCTCACCAGTATCGCGGCCTTGCTCACGATCCTGGGATATTCGCTCAACGACACCGTCGTGATCTACGACCGCATCCGTGAAATGCTTCGT
>Ga0306920_100007199_pt1 | contig 14616 bp, 12 predicted proteins | sample flu12Cox44000170_FD_204666 | JGI IMG/M metagenome (GOLD analysis project Ga0306920, IMG submission 204666) | Lab enrichment of tropical soil microbial communities from Luquillo Experimental Forest, Puerto Rico - flux4day.12C.oxic.44.000.170 (v2)... | ecosystem: Environmental > Terrestrial >...
CGCTGCCTGCAGTGAGATATTGCGTGAGGGGCCGTAGCCGCGCCACTCGGTGCTGACCACCTCTCCGCTCACGCCCTCAAAAAGCTTGGGAGCGATCGCGATCGTCTCGTCCGTGCTGCCGGTGTCGACGATGGTCCAGTGATCGAGCTGCCCACGTACGGACTCGGCGAGGCGGGGCAGGGTTCGCTCCTCGTTCTTGACGATCATGACCAACCCGACCGTGACGCCCACGGGCTGTGTCATCGGCGCTTCTGCGGATCCTGTCAGGAGCTGGGAGCTGGGTTGGGCGGTGTCGTCGCGCTCGAGGATCCTGAGGGTGACAACGACGGGTCAAGCCGAAGCGCCTCAGCGATTTGTGCTTGACCGCTGGCGATCTGGCCCATCGCCTTCAAGGCGAAACCTAAGTTGAGGTGAGCCGCGGCCATCCCGGGCTGGATGGAGATCACTTTCTCGTAAATGCGGGCTGCGCTGGCGGGGTCCGCAGGTGCCACGAGCGTGCCCAGGTTATAGAGCGCAGGGACATAGCGGGAATCCTCCGCGATTGCCCGGTCGTAATCCGTCTCGGCCTGCCGCTTGTTCCCGCTCTGTTGCTGGATCACGCCGAGGTCGTACCAGGCGGTCTTGTTATGCGGATCGAGTCGAATCACGTGGAGGTAGTCGGCATCAGCGAGGGCGAGCTGGCCAGCAAGTTGCGCACGCACGCCATCTGCGAGGTACGTGTTCGCGGAGGTCGAGGTCGACGAGCCCGATCCCCTCGTCGCCAGCCAGATCCCAATGCCGGCGCCTACCAATGCCACCACAACGCCGAGCACCACGAGGCCCACGCGCCGTCTGCGACGACGTTCGTGCAGCAGGCGACGCCGCTCGCTTCGCCTGGGATCGTCCGAGCCGGTGACCTCCGCCTCCTCCTCGGGAGACACGTGCGGCGCGACCGCACCGGACGGGGAACTAGTCGTTTCCGTAGGGCGTTGGTGATCGGCAATGGAGGGGTCGGTGTCGGGCCCCATTTTTCTCCCTCTCATTGCTCAATGCCAGTATTGGCACCGGTGCATGTAGGACAAATGCAGCTTAACGAATGGGAGACAGCGAGTCCTGACTAGGCAGCAAGGAGGCGCCTAACGAACTGTCAGGTTCATCCATCGGCCTCTAGGCACTTCGATTCGGCGTGAACGCCTATTGTGGTTGCAACGATCGGGCGATGGTGTTGGACATCACCCTCAAGGCTGTGTTAAGACGATTTTAGTTCGAGTAGAGGCGATCTTCGTTCGTAGTTCTTGTGCCGTCGGTTTGGGCAAAAGTGGGCCGTATCGTCGACGGAAGTTAGGGGAGCGATGAACCGACGGATGCGTAGGTGGGTTTCCCGTACCTACGGAGTGGCGGCGAGCGCGGCTGCGGTAGGGATTGTCGCTCCGCACGTCGGATTCGTGGGTGCGACGGCGGCAGCTGCTGTCGACTCCCCAGCCCCCACATCATCTGTCCTGTCGACGAGAGCTGACTTGCCTGCTGGAAGCGGCTATTGGCTCGTTGGGTCGGACGGCGGAGTGTTCGCATTCGGCGGCGCCGGCTACTTCGGCTCATTGCCCGGCCTCGGGATCATCCCCAACAAGCCGATCGTCGGAATCCTGGCTACCCCTGATGGAAAAGGCTATTGGTTGATCGGAGCAGACGGCGGCGTCTACGCATTTGGTGACGCCGTGTACTTCGGCTCAGAGGGAGGTATGCCGCTGAACTCGCCGATCGTCGGCGGCGCGGCAGTGCCTCAAGTCGGAGCGACGGGTGCTACGGGCGCCACGGGTGCGACTGGACCGATGGGCCCCATCGGACCGACCGGTGTCGCAGGTGCGACCGGCGCTCGGGGTCCAACCGGTTCGACTGGCGCCGCTGGTGCGACCGGCGACACGGGTGCTACCGGTGCGGCCGGTGCCACTGGTGCCACCGGCGCGGTCGGCGCCACTGGTGCGACTGGCGACACGGGTGCCACAGGCGCAGTCGGCCCCACGGGCGCAGTTGGCCCTACGGGTGTGACCGGACCAACGGGGCCGCTCGGCCCCATGGGACCGACAGGGGCGACGGGTGCGACCGGCGACACGGGTGCTACCGGTGCGGCCGGTGCCACTGGTGCCACCGGCGCGGTCGGCGCCACTGGTGCGACTGGCGACACGGGTGCCACCGGCGCAGTCGGCCCCACGGGCGCAGTCGGCCCCACGGGCTCGAGCGGCGCCACCGGTGCGACCGGACCGACGGGTCCGCTGGGCCCCATAGGACCGACAGGGGCGACGGGTGCGACCGGCGCCACGGGTGCCACAGGTGCCACAGGTGCAGCTGGCGCCACTGGTGCGACCGGTGCGGTCGGCGCCACTGGTGCAACTGGCGACACGGGTGCCACAGGCGCAGTCGGCCCCACGGGCGCGACCGGTGCCTCTGGTGCGACCGGACCGACCGGGCCGCTGGGCCCCATAGGACCGACCGGGGCGACGGGTGCGACCGGCGGCACGGGTGCCACAGGTGCGGCTGGCGCCACGGGTGCCACCGGACCAACGGGTCCGCTGGGCCCCATGGGACCGACCGGGGCAACCGGCGCCACAGGTGCTACCGGACCAACGGGTCCGATGGGCCCCATGGGACCGACCGGTGCCGCTGGTGCGACCGGTCCCGCGGGGCCGACTGGGCCAACGGGGCCGGGTGGAGGCGGTCCTGCCTCGACCATTGTCCAAACGGGGACCGCGCAAACAGTTACTGGGACCGCGACGTCAGCTCCTTCCAACGCCACTTGCACCAATCCCTCGTTCCCAGTAGTCACGGGCGGGGGTGTGACGATCGTCACAAGCGCGGGCAACATCGTCCTCAACTTTTCTCGGCCGATATTCACAACGAACGGAACACCGCCAACCGGATGGCAAGCGGTAGCTAATGGGGAGGCAAGCAATGCTTCCGGCACGGTCACGGCTTACGTGATCTGCGCACCCTGACGGCGCTTGCCCCTGACCATCGGTAGCTGAGTTTCGTCGACCAACGGCGACTCTCTATTGGGTAACAACGCTCGCAGATAGTTGTTAGTCAATGATCATCCACCTGGTGTGGATACCGGGAGCGGGTTGAGAGAGACGGTGTGCCTAATGAGGGCGAATCGAAGGTCCCAGTCTTGCTCCTGTTGGGGCTACGCGATTGCCTCCTGAGGCCGCTCCGACCAGGATGTCTTCTGTGACGAGGAATCGCTTTGCCGGCGTGCCCTTCGAGGACGATGACACGGCGATCGCTCGAGCGCTCGAGGAGGTCAGTGTCCCGGCGCTGATGTGCTCTCTGGTGCACATGACAGGCGACCCCTCATGGGTCCGCGGTGCCATCCAGCCGAATGTGGGTATGTCGCTCGACATCCAGGGCGCCATGTCCGAGGAAGACATGGCGGTCATCCGGCGACGTGCCCTTCCGACCATCGCCGCCTACCGCGACGGCGGATGCGTCCCGGTGGAGCTGTCCCGTGACCTGTTGCAAGAGATGATGGGCTTTCTGGGTCGACGACCGGTCGAGGGGCGGTTGGCAGGCCTGTTCTTCGACGACCTGCAGTTCGAAGGTGGGGACAACGGGCGGATCTCCTGGGGGGACGAGATCTCGGAGTCTCAGAAGGCAGAGAGCCATGTTGTCGTCATCGGTTGCGGGATGGGTGGCATCCTGGCTGGCGTCCGCCTCAAACAGGCCGGGCTGCCGTTCACAATCATCGACCAGAACCCAGGACCGGGTGGTACCTGGTGGGAGAATCGATACCCAGGCGCCCGCGTCGACGTGGGGAGCCACCAGTACTGCTTCTCCTTCGAGCCTGCGGAGATGTGGAGCGAGTACTACTGCCAGCAGCCCGAGCTGCGGTCCTACTTCGGAGGCATCGTCGACAAGTTCGACCTACGGCGCCACTGCCTCTTCGACACCTCTGTCACCGAGGTGGCATGGCGGGAGGACACAAGCACGTGGCGCGTCAGTGCTCGCGACGCCAACGGGGAGGAGATGCAGTTCGAGCCCCACTTCGTCATCAGCGCGGTCGGCTCGCTGAACCTGCCAAGACTGCCCGAGATCCCTGGCATGGAGACCTTCGCCGGGCCGTCGTTCCACTCGGCGCGCTGGCCCGAGGGCCTCGACATTCGTGACACCCGGTTCGCTCTGGTCGGCGCCGGTGCCAGCGGGTTCCAGATTGGCCCCGCCATCGCCGGCGACGTCGGCCACCTGACGATCTATCAGCGCACCGCCCAGTGGATCCTGCCCAATCGGATCTACCACACGGCCGTGCCGCCGGGCGATGCCTGGGCCGTGCGGCACCTGCCCTTCTACGGGCGGTGGTACCGCTTCGTCATGACCTATGCCGGCATTTCCGCAGGAATGGAGATGTACCGCATCGACCCGGACTACGACGACCCCACGCAGCAGTCGATCAATCCACTGAATGCCAAACGAGCGACGGCTCTGGTGCGTTGGATGCAATCGATCGTTGGCGAAGATCCTGAGCTGCTCGAGAAGGTCGTGCCCGACTACCCCGCCACCGGCAAGCGCATTCTCCAGGATGACGGGACTTGGCTGCGCACACTGCAGCTCCCCAACGTCGATCTCGTGCGGACCGGCATCGAGCGGATCGTCGCCGACGGAATCGTCACGACCGATGGCCGTCACCGACCGGCCGACGTCATCTGTTACGCCACCGGCTTTCGGCACAACGAGTTCCTGGCTTCGATGGACGTGACAGGCCGGCACGGTGTTTCGTTACGCGAGCAGTGGGGAGAAGAGCCAACGGCGTATCTCGGCATTACCGTGCCGAACTTCCCCAACCTCTTCTGCATCTACGGGCCGGGGACGAACTTGGCCTTTGGTGCAAGCATCTTCTACCACGCCGAATTTCAGGTGCACTATGCCATGGAGGTCATCCGCGAGACCCTCGCATCGGGTGCGCAGTGGGCCGAGGTGACTCAGGACGCACACGACGACTACGCCGCGCGCTACCAGGAGGAGATCGGCCAGTTGGTGTGGTCGCACCCCGCCATTGCGCACAGCCACTACAAGAACAGCAACGGGAAGGTCTTTACTCTCTCCCCGTGGCCCCTGGACCAGTACTGGGAATGGACGCGCCGCATCGAGTGCGACGACTACGAGTTCGGCGGCGTGGAATCGCCGAGCGAAGAGATGGTCGGGACGGACTGACTGCTGGGTCTCGCTCTGACGGAGGAGGTGAGGATTCTCTCCGTCACACCTTCTTCGTCAGTGGGATGTCATAGAGGGCAGACCAGTTGGTGCTGGCGATTCGAGCCTTGGTCTCGTCGGAGATCGGAAGCTTGTCGAAAGAATCCACCGCGTGGGGGTACTTCGAGTCCCCGTGCGGGTAGTCGGTCGAGAAGATCAGCTTCTCGTCACCGAAGCTCTCGACGAAATGGGGCACCGTAACTTCATCGGCCTCGACAGAGATCCAGCAATTTCGCTTGAAGTACTCCGAGGGGGGCATCGTGAGCTCTGGTGCCTCGTACCAGCCTGTCCACTCCCAGTGCTCGTCGAGGCGGTACATGAACCATGGCGCCCAGGAGCAGTTGCCTTCCAGGAGAGCGACCTTGAGGTTCGGGAAACGCTCCAGCACGCCGCCGCCGCAGAGGCACGCCGTCGCGAACTGGATGCCGAGCGGTTGGCTGAAGGTGTGCCACAGCATCAGCTCGTCGAGCACCTCTAAACCGAAGTCGGGCGTCAGGTAAGTCTGCCCGCCGCCGTGGAAGGACAGCGGGACGCCCAATCGCTCGATCTCGGCCCACAGCGGGTCGTAGGCGGGGTGGTGCCAGGGCCGCCGGTTGACCGCGGCCGGTGGCAGGAAGATCGCCTTGAAGCCGAGTTCGTCGACGCAGCGGCGGGCCTCCTCGACCGCTCCTGGCACGTCGTGCGCTGCCACCATGCCGGCGCCGAACATGCGGTCCGGCGCGTGGTCGCAAAAGTCCTTGAGCCAGTCGTTGTAGGCGCGGGCGATGGCGGTGGCGAACTCGGGCTCCAAGCCGTCTGAGCCGATCTGTTGCGACGAGTCAAGGCCGAGTACGAACAGCCCGCGCGAGGGGAAGAGCACCGCCAGGTCGAGGCCCTCCGCATTCATAGCGTCGATCTGCGACTGCGCGTCCCAGCCGCGCGCCTCTGAAGCGGCGTAGACGGTGTCGTGCTCCTTTTGCCAACCCGTCTTCCGACCATGCACGCGTTGCGGTCGGGTCGAGCCGATGCGCAGCATCACGTGGTTCTTCACACGTACCCGCATGTCGCGCGTGATCTCGGAGAGTCCTCGCGGTGCTGCATGGGCGTACGCCGGGTCGATATAGCGCTCCCAAAGGTCGGGCGGTTCCATGACGTGGAGGTCGCTGTCGCAAATGACGTGATCGCGCAGCCCCATCGTCTTGTGACCTCCCGGGATCCCTGACACTCGAGTCAGGTTTCACTATACGCTCTCGTCTCGCGCCCCTTCGGGGCCGCGGCCAGGGCATTCACACGTCTGAGGAGGGTCGATGGCGATTGGGGTAATCGGGCTCGGGAACATCGGCGGACACATCGCGGCGAATCTCGTAGCGGACGGCAACGAGGTGATCGTGCACGACGTCGATGCCGATGCGATGGCCGCGATCGGCGGCGCCGCCGGGGCACCGGACGTGGCGACGGTCGGCAAGCAAGCGGATGTCACCCTGCTCTCGTTGCCAACCCCCGACGTCGTCTCGGCCGTCGCCGCCGAGTGGTCGAACGCTGCCGCGCCAGGAGCCGTTCTCGTCGATCTGTCCACCAACAGCCCCGCCGTGGTGCGAGCACTCGGCCAGCACCTGTCAGGGTCGGGCCATCACCTCGTCGAGGCTCCGCTGACTGGTGGGGCCATCGGGGCCGAAAAGCGCATGCTCGTGTTCATGGTGGGCGGCGACGACGAGCCCGTCGCCCGAGTCCTCCCCGTGCTCGAGCCGCTCGGCCGGGCGACCTTCCACGTCGGCGCGCTCGGACTCGGCAACACCATGAAGCTGCTCAACAGCCTGATCGCCTTCACCACCACGTGGGTGAGCCTGGAAGGACTGGCCATGGCCACCAAGGCGGGCATCGAGGTGCAGAAGGCCGTGGAGATCCTACGGACTGCGGGTGCGTCGAACTTTTTCATCGATCGCCAGGTCGAGACGATCGACGGGCGCGGGCGGCCGACGCAGTTCGCGTTGGAGCTGGCGGCCAAGGATGCCCGCCTCTTCGTCGATTGGGGCAGCTCGCTCGGTGCCCCCATGCCGGTGGGCGTCGCCGTGAAGGGTGTGCTCGACGGCGCCGTCGCGGATGGGCTGGGCGGCGCCGACTGGAGCGAGCTGGTCGCCGTGGCCGAGCAGCGGGCCGATGTCGCGCTGCGTTGGAACCCGTCCTAGGGGGTTTCGCCGCCAGTCGGTCGAGAAAGTGAAACGCCTCGTGGCGGTGGATCGGGGATCAGTCGGTGCCGAGCACGTCGGCCGCAACGCGCAGCGCCGAGCCGGCGGCGGGGACGCCGGCGTAGATGGAGACGTGCATCAGGATCTCGACGATCTCCTCGCGCGAGATCCCGACGCTTAGCGCGCCCGCCAAGTGTGATCGCAGCTCCTCGGGTTGGCCGAGGGCCGCGAGAAGCGCGACCGTGATCATGGAGCGGTCGCGCACCGGTAGGCCCGGGCGCGTCCAGATGTCGCCGAACGCGCTCTGTTGCACGTGGTCGAAGAAGTCCGGCGCCAGCTTGGCCGCCGGGAACTGCCCGGTCGGGCCCTTGACCATGGCCGGCCACAGCTGCCCCTGGATCTCGCGGCCTGCGGCGCGGCGCTCCTGACTCGTACTCATGACTCAGCTCCTCTCCACACCCAAAAGGTTGACCGTCGCGATGGATCCGCCCCCGACGAGGTGGGTGAGGGCGACGCGAGCGTTCTCGACCTGGCGCCCCTCGGCCTCGCCGCGCAGCTGCAGCACCGCCTCGTGCAGCATGGCCGTGCCCGTCGGGCCGCCCGGGTGCCCCCGGGCGATGAGGCCGCCGTCGGTGTTGAACGGGATCCGCCCGCCCGGGCCTGTCTCGCCCTCGACGACGAGCTTCTCCGCTTCGCCCTCGGCGCAGAACCCGAGGAGCTCGTAGTACTCGAGCTCCTCGTTCACGAACGCATCGTGGCAGTAGGCCACGCTCACATCCTCGGGACCGAGGCCGGCCGCCTCGTAGCACTCGAGCGCCGTGTTCTTGGTCATGGAGGACGGGCCGACGACCGGACCGATGAACGTGTGGCCCGGCGAGTACGTCTCCGATGTCAGGGCGGAGGCGATCGCGCGCACGAGGGGCCGACCCGAGTGGCGGGACCGCACCAGATCCTCGCGGGCAACGATGAGGCAGGCGGCGCCGTCGTCGGCCGGGCAGCACATCATGGCCGTCAGCGGCTCGGCCACGACGCGGGAGGCGAGCACCTCCTCGGCCGTCACCACGTGGTCGGATTGCCGGTGGGCGAACGGCGACACCGAGCCGTAGTTCCAGTTCTTGGCCGCAATGGCGGCGAAGTGCTCGGGCGTCGTGCCGCGCTCGTGCATGCGGCGCTGCGCCCACAGCGCGAAGTAGGCCGCGGGGAGGATCGGTGCGTCGATCTGGTCGCGCCCGGCGCCGCGTCCGCCGGTGCCGGTCATGTCGGTCATCTTGTCTAAGCACAGCGCCATGGCGACGTCCGCGCGACCGGACGAGACAGCCCAGGCGGCCTCGCGGAAGGCGACCAGCCCAGTCGCCGACGCGTTCTCAATGTGGGTCACCGGCAACCCGGTCAGCCCGAGCTCCTTCATGGCCTTGATGCCGAGCATCGGGGCGGGCTGGATGTAGCCGACGAACGCCTCGTCGACGTCGGCGAGCGTCAGGCCCGCATCGTGCAGCGCAGCCAGGCCGGCGTCGCGGGCCAGGTGCAGGTACGAGATGTCCCGGTACAGGCCGAAGCGGACCATGCCGATGCCGGCCACGGCGACCTTCTCGAACGTGAGGGCGCGGCTCACGGCGTATCTCCTGAGGCGGCACCGGGTCCGGCCGCCGCGCCGGCGTGGGCGGGGCGGAAGCGGTAGATCACCACATCGTCGCCGTCCTTGTTCTGGCGCAGTGTCTCGAGGTCGATCTCGACGTCCATACCGATGGCGAAGTCGCCCGGACCGCCGAAGAGGATGGACTGCACCCGCGGCCCCTCGGGCAGGTCGACCTGGGCCACGCCGTAGCCGGCCACGTCGGCGTCCTTCTTCCCGAAGAGCGGGACGTGGCAGTAGGTCCAGGTGTGGATCGTGCCGCGGGTGGACAACTCGATGTCCTCGGTGCCCTCGTGTAAGCACTTGGCGCAGACGAGGCGCCGCGGGAAGAACGCCTCGCTGCACGACGGGCAGCGGCTCCCGAGCAGCCGCGGCGGCTCGGCCGGGTCGTCGGGGATGCGGAAGAACCCCGGCTCAATGGGGACTCGGGCCATGCACTCCTCGCTTCAGCACGTCACTGTCGCCGGCATCACCGATCGGGCCGGGTCACCATTTTGGTGCCGGGTGAGTCTGACACAGAGTCCGCAGGATCAGCCTTAGTGTCCGGAGTCGGAGGTCCACTTCAGGACGAGCCCGCGGCTCGTTCGCCAGACGAGCCTCGATGTGACTGTTGTCGAGAGCCATATGAAATTTGGCTTCTGAGCCAAGAATGCGGGTCATCTAGGCTGCGAGAGGAACGATGGACCTGGAACTAGAGGGTAAGCGCGCCGTCGTGACAGGGGCTAGCAAAGGCATCGGCCTCGCTGTCGCACGGCGTCTTGTGACCGAGGGTGTCGCCGTCGTGGCCGGATCGCGTCACTCATCGCCGGAATTGGACACCCTTGTCAATGATGGCCGGGTAGTCCATGTGGGTGTGGATCTGTCGGCTTCCGAGGGCCCGTCACAGCTTGTACAGGAGGCCCTGAGCAGAGGGCCTATCGACATACTCATCAACAACGCCGGAGCAGTGACGCCACGCTTGGAGGGCTTCACCACCATCACCGATGAGGAGTGGTCGACAACGATCAATCTGACCTTCATGGCGGCCGTGAGAACAACGCGGGAAGTATTGCGCCACATGATCGACCGGAAGGCGGGGACGATTGTCAACAACGTCTCGGTCAATGCAACGCTTCCGGACCCCCTCGTCATTGACTACAGCGCCGCAAAGGCGGCGCTCGCCAACTTCTCGAAGGCGCTGTCCAAGGAAGTCGGACCGCTCGGGATCCGGGTGAATGCGGTCAGCCCGGGCCCAGTGTCGACAGAACTGTGGTTGGGCGCGGAGGGTGTGGCCGCAACCGTCTCAGCCGCCCAAGGCTCCGACGCACGTGACGTCGCGGGTGGAGCCGTCAAGGACACGGCAACCGGACGCTTTACCTCGCCGGAGGAGGTTGCCGAGCTGATCGTGTTCTTGGCCAGCGGACGGGCGTCGAACGTGACCGGAGCGAACTACGTCATTGATGGAGGCCTGATCCAAGATCTCTGACGTCGCCGCGTCGCGCGAGGGACTCAACCCGGTCTCGAACCCGCATGCCGCATGGTCATCGCCGCACGTCACCGTGGCAGCCCCAGGACGTGCTCGCCGACGATGTTCTTGTTGATCTCGGTGGTGCCGCCGGCGATGGACGCCTGGCGGACCGAGAGCAGGTTGTCGGCCCAGTGGTCGTGCGCCTCCAGCGCGGCGGGGCCGATGAGGTCCACTGCAATGTCAGCCAGCTCCTGGTCGCAGTGCGCCCACGACAGCTTGGCCAGGCTCCCGACGGCCCCGGCCGCCGCTGTCGGGTCGGACAGGGAGCGCTCGGTCAGGTAGCGCATGGCGCGGATCGCGGCCCAGACGCGCGCGAGCCGGTCGCGCAGGACGGGGTCGCGCCGGCCCTCGGCGGCCCGGGTGTCGTCGAGCAGGTCATCGAGTCGGCGGGCCAGCGACAGATGGAGGCGCGCCACGCCGGCCCGTTCGTGGCCGAGCGTCGTCATGGCCACCGACCAGCCCTGGTGCAGCGGGCCGAGCACGGCGTCGCAGCGGACACGGGCATCGGTGAAGAAGAGCTCGGCGAAGGACTGCTCGCCGGCGATGGTGGTGATCGGCCGCGCCTCGATCCCCGGCGTGCGCAGGTCGACCAGGAAGCAGGTGATGCCGGAGTGCTTCTTGGCGTTGGGATCCGTGCGCACGTAGAGCTGGCACCAGTCGGCCAGGTGCCCGAGCGAGTTCCACGTCTTCTGTCCGTTGATCACGAAGTGGTCGCCGTCCTCGACCGCGGCCGTGCGCAACGAGGCGAGGTCCGAGCCGGCATCGGGCTCGGACATGCCCTGCGACCAGATCTCGTCGCCGCGCAGCATGGGACGGAGGAAGCGCGCCCGTTGCTCGGGCGTCCCGAACTGCATGATGGCCGGCGCGATATTGGAGACCCCGATGACGTTCACAGGTCCCGGCGCTCGCACGCGACTCATCTCCTCCAGGTAGGCGAGCTGCTCGGCGACGCCGGCGCCGCGCCCGCCGTGTTCGACCGGCCACGCCGGTGCCGCCCACCCGCCGTCGGCCAGCGTGCGGTTCCATGTGCGCAACAGCTCCAGGGTGCCCCTGGTGATCGAGTGCGCGCCCGCCTCGGCCACCTCCGGGGTCAGGTGCGTCGCCAGCCAGGACCGCAGCTCGTCTCGGAACGCGTCCGTGTCCGCACCGTTGCCGTCCGACCGATCCATGTCACGTCCCATAGGCCGCCCGGATCTTGGTGCAGCGGCTGCGGTGGGGACCAACCCGGGCTCGCCGAGCAGGAAAAGGCGGCGTCCCGTAGGGTCCGGGCATGGCGCGCGAGGTGGTGACGGGATACTGCTGGCCGCAGTCGGTCCGAGCCGGCGAGGAGGTGGGCTTGCACCTCTCGTCCTCGGGCGGACGGCCCGTGCGGGTGGAGGTGGCGCGGGTCGGCGGGCGGCGGGAGGTGGTGTTCCGCGCTGACGCCATCGCGGCCGAGGACCACGAGACGCCGAAGGACGCGTCCGCGCGGGGGTGCGGGTGGCCCGTCGCGGTGTCGCTTGCCGTCGATCCCGCCTGGCGGTCGGGGTACTACGAGGTCGTCATGGAGATCGACGTCGGCGAGAAGGTCCGGCGCGACTACGCCTTCTTCGTCGTGCGCCCGGCCGCCCGCGCGCCGATCGTTCTTGCACTCGCGGCGAACACCTGGCACGCCTACAACGATTTCGGCGGCACGAACCTCTACAACGGAGGCACGCAGGTCGCGATGCAGCGACCGATGGCCGCGGGCTACTTGCGCAAGCCGCCGGGAAAGGGACGCCGGGTCACCGGGACCGGAGCACCCGACCCGCAGAACGCGGCGCACGTCGGCTACGTCCAGCTCAACCACCTGTCGGAGTGGGCCGGCTCGGCGGGGTGGCCCGACTGGGAGCTCCCCTTCCTCGAGTGGGCCGAGCGCGACGGGTTCGAGATCGGCGTGTGCACCAACGCCGACCTCGAGCTGCACCCCGAGGTGCTCGACGGCGCAGAGCTCTACCTCTCCGTCGGGCACGACGAGTACTGGTCCCGCGGCATGCGCGACACCGTCGAGGATTTCATCGGTGCCGGCGGCAATGCGGCTTTCTTCTCGGGCAACACCTCGTTGTGGCAGGTGCGCATCGAGGGCGAGGACCACGACGTGGTGGTCGGCTACAAGGGGTTCTTCAAGGACGACCCGCTCATGGGCACCGGTCGTGAGGCCGAGGTCACGACCTTCTGGTCCGACGTCATCGTCGGCCGTCCCGAGAACCACATGACCGGCGTGTCCTTCACCCGCGGCGGGTACCACCGCATCGGTCGCAACGTGACGGCGGGCCTCGGTGGCTACACGGTCCACCGGCCCGGTCACTGGATCTTCGACGGCACGGGGCTCGGGTACGGCGACGTCCTCGGGTCAGGCGCGACGGTGGTCGGCTACGAGTGCGATGGGTGCGTGTTCACCTACCGGGACGGACTGCCCTATCCCACCGGCGAGGACGGGACACCGTCGAGCTTCGAGATCCTCGGCACCTGCCCGACGCAGCACTTCACCCGCGACACGGCTCCCCGCCCGCCCAAGCCCGACGAGCCGAGCGAACTGGAGTACATCGCCGCGCGTGTCTTCGGGACGCGCGACCCCGCCGCGGTCGAGCGGATTCGCCATGGTCACGCCGTGCTCGGGGCCTACACGGACGAGGAAGGTGCCACCGTGGTGACGTCGGGCTCGACCGACTGGGCGCACGGGCTGGCGGCGCGCGATCCGCAGATCGAGCAGATCACCCGAAACGTGCTGACGATGCTGGGCTCGCCGGACCAGGCGTGACGGGCTGACGCGGCTGCGCCCGCCGCCCTCAGATGCGGTAGACGCGCTCGGCCGTCGCGGCGAAGAGCCTCTCGCGCGCGCCCACATCGAGCTCCGACGTCACCGTGTTGAACGTCGTGTAGAGGTCGTCGAAGCTTCCCGCGGCGGAGTCGACGGGGAAGTTGCTGGCGAACATGCAGCGGGCGGCACCGAACATCTCGAGCGCGTACTCGAGCCACGGCCTGACCACGCCGGGGGCCATGGTCCCGAACGGCATCGACAGACCGGAGAGCTTGCAGACGACGTGGTCCCCCAACCCCGCCAGCGCGGCGATGCCCGTGCGCCACAGCACGCGCTCCTCCTCGGTGTTCGTGCGGGGCCAGCCGGTGTGCTCGACCACGACGGTGAGGTCGTCGAACGCCTCGAGGCGGGCGGCGGCAGCGGCGAGCTGGTCCGGGTGCGCCATCAGCTCGAACACCAGCCGGCGGTCGCGTAGGGCGGCGAGGACCTCCTCAGGCGGGACAGGGTCGGACAGTGGGCCCATGGGGCGGACGCCCCGGAAGCGGGGGGCCTGCATCTGGCGGTCGAGCAGCGCAATCGACTCGCCCACGGTGTCGGCGGGAGGGAGCCCGCCGATGATGGCGGTCGGGCCACCTTGCTCGCCGGCGTTGCGATCGAGCTCCAGGGTCTCTTCGACGGAGTTGGGTCCCGTGGCGGCCGCGACGTTGACGAACTTCTCGACGTTCCACCGTGCCGACTCGGCCCGATAGGTCTCGGCGTCGAACTTCCGGAACATGCCGGTCTCGCCGCCCTCTTCGGACGCCTTAGCGAGGTACGGGTACCAGTCCTTGTTGGCCGGGTCCCAGAGGTGGACGTGCGCGTCGACGACGCGGGCCGGCTTCTCGGTCACGAGGCCTCCGCGGGTGCGCGAACGATCTCGCGCAGCGCGCCGTCGACCCAACCGGGGACCGCCGGGCCGCCGTAGACCACGGTGCCGATCGGCCGCGGGTGCGCCCGCAGCCCGATCCAGCCGGGCCCGACCACCAGTTCGGCCCCGGCCAGGCCGGCGGACGAGTCGGGGTGCCCGAGCAGGTGACCCACCAGCTCACCCGTTTGTTCGGCCGCGTCGGCCGATGCCGACTCGATCCCCACCGCCAGGGCCGTTACCTGCCCCCGCGTCGCGTCGGCGGCCACCCGGGCGATCTGTGCGGCGGCCTGCGCCCGGCTCGGGCCGGCGGGCGGCGTGGCGTCGGTGAGGGTGACGAGGCGCACCGCGTGATCCGAGTCCGCCGCATAGTCCGACGCGGCGCGACTCCAGGCCGCGTCGGCGTGCAGG
>Ga0306920_100007200_pt1 | contig 14616 bp, 14 predicted proteins | sample flu12Cox44000170_FD_204666 | JGI IMG/M metagenome (GOLD analysis project Ga0306920, IMG submission 204666) | Lab enrichment of tropical soil microbial communities from Luquillo Experimental Forest, Puerto Rico - flux4day.12C.oxic.44.000.170 (v2)... | ecosystem: Environmental > Terrestrial >...
ACACCCCCTGGCCACCGTACTCAATCAGCTCGATGAGCTCGACGTTCTGTGGGACCTGACGGTGGTGACCTATCGCCAGACTGATGGCGAGTTGGGCCATGCCGCCGAAATTACCACTTATCGCTCCGCCAACCAGCTCCAGGGCAAGCAAGTCCTGCTGGCCTGGCTTGAGGAGAATGAACTCGAATACCGACTATTGACTGACTCCTGATTTACAATGCGCTTCCGATTAAAGCCTTGAGCAGTCTCGCGCCGTCATTTAAAACAAAATCATTAACTTTCATCGCTTGCCAACGTGACTTAGAGCCTTCGACCATTGCATATGTTGTCGCCAATCGAGGTGCCGCCATCGCGCATACCGGTCCCAATTAAGTGGGTTTTTACGCAGACGGCGGGCGCTTCGAAACGGTTCACCGACAGAGAGAAGGCATCTGTGTCGCTTCTCAATTAACTGGCGTATAGGACTGCTATAAGGGCGAAATTCTGCGATTGAAATCACGTCGACGACCCTTATATTGGGCCCATGATTGAACACGTATCGGTTCCAATCAGCGATTATAAAAAATCCAAGCAGCTTTATCTCGAAGCGCTGAAGCCGCTCGATTATGCGCTGACGAGCGACTACCCGAGCGACGCAGCGGGCTTTTACGAGGGCGGACATACCAGCTTTTGGATCGTGAAAAAGAAGAAGCCGGTGCAGCCGATTCATGTCGCGCTACGCGCCCCAAGCAAAGAGGCCGTGCATCAGTTCCATTCCGCGGCGCTCAAGGCCGGCGCGAAGGACAATGGACCGCCGGGGTTTCGGCGCGCGTACGGCGACGATTACTACGCCGCGTTCGTGCTCGACTTCGATGGTAACAATATCGAAGCGTGTTACTTCGGCGAAAAGGCGCCGCCTGAATGAGCCGGCCTGCGGAGAGCGGTTGTTGAATGTCGCTGGCTGACGGCGCGGCAGCGCGATCGAGTTCTGCTGGGCATTTTACATTAAACCGGCATCGCGGTATCCGCAGCTCCTCAATATGCGCTAGCAGGACCCGGCGAGATGTTGCTGTAAGCGCAGCTCGCACACGGCCAGCATAGAGGAGGTCACCATCCTTGTAGGATCCGACCAGGATGGAATCGACGAGCGAGACCTCTTGGCGGACGGGGACGGGCAATCCGAGCCTACTCTGTCTTCCTCAGTAAACCGCCCTGGGCAACGCAGGACTCCGGTCCAGGGAGAAGCGACGGTGGCACGCGAAACAGTGCGCTGGATGTCCACCTCCCCTTATGGTTCATGGCGTGTCAGCATAAGGCGAAATGAACAGGCCGAGGAGCTTCCCATGAAGAAACCAAAAGCGAGAGCCGCGTCCGAAACAAATCGTCTTCGCAGCAACGTGACCGCGAAGAAATCGGTTCCCCGATCGGCTCGAGGGCGATCATTGGTTCGAGAGGCTCGTGCAGCCAAAACGAAGGCAAATAACGATGCTCTCGCCCAGGCGCTAACCGCCCTTGTCGAAATCTCTGTCGAAATCCGTGAACTGCTCACGCAGATACGAAACGCCCTGGTCGAGGGCGAGGAAACAGAGCCTGAGCGGGTCGAGACCGTCATTATCGCGGAAGCCGAGGGACCAGAAACGTCCGAAGATGATCTCTGACTAGTGCTGCCTCGGCAAATCGATGCTGGTGGAGGTGGAATTTCTGAAGAGCAGCCCAAGGTTTGTGTTGATCATCAAGCGCTAAAAATCTACGATTCTTCGTTCATTCGTGGAATTCTGGATGGAAGCTCCTTAATTATGTGCACCGGGAATCAGTAGAAGAATAGGTCATTCATCACGAGAAGTGAGTGGACCGCGGGACCCGGCTCTCTGCTCCGCGGAGAGCAATCGCCATTGTTCACCCCCAGCGATCGCAATTGGCCACCTATCCGGTGCCCATACGCGTCCAGGGGCCTGCATGAATGCGAGTATAGATTCGACCGGGACAACGCGACTGAGACAAATGGCTGCTTCCGGGTTGACTTTTGCGTGATGCGGGCCCGCGCAAACATCAGAGCGTGTTGATGAAATCGATCACATTCTGCTGTTCCTGCGCGCTCAGCGCGCTGAAAGCGGCCGCGGCGGCTTTGCCTTGTCCATCGTGCAATTTAATCGCGGTAGACAAATCGGTGGCGCGGCCGTCATGCAAAAAGATTTGGCGTGCCCGAAGACCCCACAACGGCATTGTGCGCATGAGCCGTTCGTCATGCGGAATATTGGGATCGTCGTTGACGCCGTCGCCGAGCGAGCCCATGTCGTGTAGGAGAAAATCGCCGTACGGATGATAGGTAACATTGCCCAACGCCTGGCTGACGTTCTGAGATACCGGTGTGCCGTTGATCGTCGGCGACAGCAATGACGCCGGGTTGGCAGCCGTCGTAATGGATGGGACATGGCAACCGGTACAGCTAATCTGGCTGAACAACTGCTGGCCGGTCTGGGCCGAGGCGTTCTGCGCAGTTGGTGGCGGCGGCCTGAGACCGCGGATGAAATCGGTGAAGCGGTCGATGTCAGCACGCCCAGTGGAATCGACTGTGTCTTCGGGGTCATCTGCCGTCTGCAGGGTGACTCCCCATTGCTGCCGACCCATTGCACAGGTGGTGTTGGGCTCCGAGTTGAGATCATTGGTAATGCCGATCTCATTAAGGTATGCGTCGGCGGCAAAGCCGAGCAGGCTCGCAAAATCATCCTTCCAGCCAAAGCGCCCGACATGCGAAGTTCCCATGGCGGCCTGGGTTGGCGCACTGACCTCGTCGGCCGGACGATTGAAATTTTTCAGGTCCGACGCCATCCGCACAGTCCCTCGAATTGAATCTGGCTGGGAGGCGGCAATCGCTTCAAAAGTGGCGTCATCAGTTGCTTCGACCAGACCATCGCCGAACAGCGGCAGAGATTGACGGCGGGCTGCGCAGGTTGGCTTTCCGGTGAGGCCGGTATCATTGGAGCTGTCGGCTATGCAGGTGGGCAGATCCGGCGAAAAACCGCGCGCCAATTCGGCCTGCTGGCAGGCAGAGGGTGCATTGTCGGGAATACCGATCTCCGCTCCGAGAGGCGGTGCAATCTGCCCGAATTGAAAAATAGACCCAAGACCAGCTTGCGATAACGGCCCGCCGAACATCATATGGTCGACAGCAAAAATCCTGATCGGCGGCCCGCCGGTTGACAGCCTCTGCTCCATCAGCGCCAAGCCGCCACCGCCCCGAGCGGGATTGCTGTGACAGGCCGCGCAGGAGGTGTCATTGAACAACGGCCCGAGCTGGCCCGCCGGTCCAGAAGGAGCATCCGCCTGGTTCAACGTTTCAACCTCTTGGAAATTCAGCAGACCGTTCGGGAAGTTGGCCAAATCGGCGGAATTATTCATGATGCCTATCAATGGCTCGCCGAACCCATAAAACACGAAAGGCGCGGCTCCTTCTTGGTTGGGATGGTTGCGAAAGTGCGAACTTATACGAGTGCCGGCACTCTGCGCGCGTGCACTAAACGCGATTAGCCACAAGCCGGCTGTAACCATAACAAGACGAAAACCAAAACCAGACTGAGATACTGTTTGGCGTCGCAGTTTCACTAACTCTTGAAATATCAACACGATCATTGGGCGCATTGTTTCCACTCTTCGCGCGCGGAAGTGCCCAACCCGGCAACCCGAGCTCGCTCACGAATTGCAGGCCGGCCGCTAAACTACGCTGCGTCGGGCCAGCCACGCCGTCGAGCCACCCAGGGTTTTACTCACCTGAACGTGTTTTTTCGGCCCGGAAAAAGCCCGGAGACAGAGACGAAGCCGAGCGTAGTATTTTAATGGCTGCTCAAGCGACAGTGCGTAAACCGAACGGAGACCCGCGCCCTCCAAAGACATGAATCACAGACAGGGCATTTAGTTGGAGGGTACAGAGCAAAAAACAACTCTGATAGCAGGCTCGGTTTTCTACCGACATAAGCCCCCCACACCATGGAGCGGATTTCTGCGGAGCGAAATCTCATTCAATCTTGATTGAATGAGATCATCAACGACTTATTACTGCCCCGCGTGAGTAAGATCAAGCCCCGCAAGCGGAAGAAGGACTGGACGGTATTGCGGATGCCTGTTGCGCGAATTTCTTTGACCGCACGCGCGAGGAACTCACCTTCGAGGGAAGTCGAGCCGGATCAAAATCTAGCGAGGCCGAGGGGGCCGAAGCACATAGGATCAAGTGTGATGTCCCGTGAATACGTTAACATGTGGAGTTGCGGATCTGTCATTCCCGCGCGTGGCTGCCGCGCGAGGAATCCCGCCCTCCGGCGGGCTTATTCGGCGGTCAAGTCTCGCCATTCCTCGGTGGTCGATTCAATCAATGCGATCTTCGTTCGGCGCGCCATCTGCTTGATCTCGCTCTCGCGGCTAATAGCTTGGTTGATATCATTGAATTCTTCGAAGTAGACGAGCCTGTCGATGTTATAGCGAGCCGTGAATGAGCCAGGTCTCCGCTCCTTGTGCTCGGCGATGCGGCGCTCGAGATTATTGGTAACGCCTGCGTAGAGCGTTCTCGAGAGTTTGGCATGGGTCTGCCACCCACCCGCGCAGGGATGAAATAGAGTTTCCCCAGAATACGAAAATCGCTGCTCTCCAGAATCGATGATAACTGACTCCAGGGTATAGCCCATCGGCAGATAGTTCGTGATAACCATCTCGTAAACGAGGCGTGGAGCACCGTATTGGATCAAGGGGCTCGGCGGGAAAATGAAATCGACCGTTACTTGCGGAGGCTTGAGATCAGCGCCTGCGCCCCAGCTGCGGGTGCTGGGTAGGATGGTCGCAAGCATTATCAGCAGGCATAGCGTCAAACAATTCACAAATGTGCGTACCTTTGCCGCTCTTTAGTTTAAATCGCCTGGCAGCCGCCGTTCATGCGGTGCTTGCCAAATAGGTCTGGGCGGCGTTTTAATCCCCCATGTGTTACGCGGGGTGCAACTCATGAATGTAATTTCACACGTGGCCATCGGCGTTGGCGATAGGAAATGAGCGCGATGCCGGCCGGGTTATCACTCAAGCGTTCGGTGACGCTGCATTTCATGGGCGACTGGGGTCAGGCCAATCTTCATCGGGTCTGCGGTTGGCTGGTGCAGGAGGTCGGTGACCGGTCCGGAGCCCACTCCAGGTTTGCTATTTGGAATGGGCGCGGCGGCGTCGATGCTGTGCGAGCGGTCGGCCGTGGAGCCGTCGACGTTGCTCTAACCACACCAGCGGCATTCGCTCGCATGGCGTTGGCCGGCCGGGGGTCCTACGCGGCAGAGCCATATCCCTTCCTTCGTGCACTCGGAACCATTCCCCAGCGCGATCGTCTGGTGCTGGCGGTCCGCGCGTCCCAGAATATCCACTCCTTCGACGATCTGCGGAGGCAGCGCGCGGCGCTCCGCATCGTGACTTCGACCCACGACGGGATCAACCACATCGGCTTGGCCGCACGCACGCTGCTGGAACTCGAAGGAATCACCCGTGAACAACTCCTAAGCTGGGGTGGCCGGTTCATTGAGGCCGAGCGTCCTGATGCGTGCATCGAGTTTGTAAAACGCGCTGAGGCCGACGCGGTCTTCCAGGAAGCGATCATGACGCCGTGGTGGCGAGAGTTGACGGAGCAGGTCGATTTGACTTTTATTCCAATCGAGCAGGCGGTCCTGAACCAGGTCCAGAGCGACTTCGGATGGCCGTCTGCGGTCCTCCCGGCTGGTTACTTCAGAAATCTCGCGAGCGATTTGCCGACCCTGGATTTTTCAGATTTCCTCATCATGGTGCGAGAAGATATGCCGGACGACGTCGCTGAGTTGCTGGCCTTCTGTATCGCCGAGACGAGTGACCGGCTCGAAGCACAATATCACCATTTGCCGCCGCACCGCAGCCCGGTAACCTATCCGTTGATCGCGGGTGAGATGGCGAAGACCGCCATCCCGCTCCATCCGGCGGCCGAGCGCTACTACAGGTCGAAGGGTTACCTTGTTAAGTGAGGAAGCGATGAACGCGCCACAGACCCATCGGATTCCACCACCCGACGGCTCGCGCGAGCCGCTGCGAACCAATGTATTCGACGCGATGATGGTCGCCAACACCCAGTTGGCACCGCTGTTTCCTTATTTTGGAGAGGGGGCAATGGTTCCCGCCGGCGCAATCATGCGTGGCGGCGAGGACGTGACCTACGGTCAGTTCTTCCACTCCAACACTGTGGATGAGGTGGTTATTGTGTTCGGCGCCGAGGGCTCGTTCACCGATACTGGCTTCGTCTTCGTTGGCGCCAATACTCACGGGGTGAACTCGTTCTTAAAGAGCGAGCAGGATCCCAACAGCTTCAATCTCGTGACCATCACGCAGCGTCAACGCGTGGGACAAGAGCAGAAGGAAGCCGTGACACTCCGATGCGTAAAGTGCAAAGAAATAGTTATGCAATTAGCCTTCGACGCAACACCGCCGCCGGCCAGCCATCGCGCCGACCCCCAGGGCGAGCGCGCCTTCGCGACTCTCATCCACTCGGCGCAAGCGGCCGCGCAGTATAACCAAAGCGAAGCCTCGCGCACGTGTACCAAATGCGGAACGCTCAATCCTCGTTTCCCACTCGAACGCTGGGGATGGACAACCTACGCGATACAGAGCCGCACTGCCGCTGAAGCACGGCGCGCATTAGAACGGACGGCCGCCGAGGCCAGGTGAGCGTCATGGTACGTAAGCGCGCCTTTAATATCTTTCAGCAAGCGCGCGAGGCGGGTCCGTATGACGAGTACCCCGTGCTACCGCCAGACATCGATCCGCAGCTCCATCTGAGCCGCAACGATCGCCCGCAGCCGTTTTACCTGATATGTGAGCACGACTGTCTGATCGCTCAGATGACGGGCCGCGCCACTGTGCAGTTCAAGGATTCCAACGTCCTGCAGTTCGTACTGAACATCGGCGATTTCCTTTACGTTCCGGCCGGCACACCGCATTGCATCCTGCCGGAGACTGAATCGGTCCAAGTACGCTACAAGGCGCGCGATGCCGGATGGGAAGGTGCCGGCTGGTATTGCGCGAAATGCGGCGCGGAGCTGTGGCGCTCGGAATGGAACACCGCTGACCAGCTCCCGCAGGAGGGTTACTGGCTATCGTGCCGCACCTTCAACGAGGAGTCGGCGCTGCGTACCTGCCGAGTATGCGGTCACGCTGCTGACATGATAGACCTCAGTGGATTTCGCTGGCGAGAGATTGCTGTGGAACTGCGGAGCGCTGGCGCCCGGCCGGAGGAGTAACCCGCACATCCGCTAGTACGGTGAGCTTTACTTGACGACAAGCCCTTCGAAATCTGCCTGCTCACGCCAACGCGCGAGCAGATCGAAAAAGGCCAGTGCCCCTGTGGGGTATACAGCCTGAAGGAAACCACCCTCGCCTGTCCCCTCGCCGTTGTAATACCCCGGTGTGCAGACGCTTTGGTAGTTCGTCATAGGGTTGGGGCTGTTCACGATCCGCACCCACTCCGCCTCCGCCTCCGGCGTTGGCTCGATTGATTTCGCGCTGCGCCGATTGACCAGTCTGATCAGCTCGGCGACGTGATGGGCCTGCTTATTAAGCATGTAGGTGAAGTTCGCCGTCAGGCCGGTTTGGGTCAGGCCCATATGAAAGCAGTTCGGAAAACCGTGACTGAGAAAGCCGTGGAAGGTCCGCATCCCGTTTGCCCAGTAGTCGGCGAGCGAGATTCCATCGCGGCCGTACACTCCGAACTCGGCCCGCCGCGTGTACGGCGTCCCCACCTCGAATCCAGTAGCGAAAATCAGACAATCCACTTGATACTCGACTCCGTCCACCACCACGCCGTTCTCGGTCAGTCGATCAACGCCCTTGCCGCCGGTGTCCACCAGCTTGACGTTAGACCGGTTGAAGGTCTGCAAGTATTCATCATTAAAGGTCGGCCGCTTACACCATTGCCCGAACCATGGCTTGAGCGCTTCAGCCGTCGCTGGATCGCTCACCGTCGAAGACACCCGGCGCCGAATATCGTTCATTTTTTGAAAGTCGGCGATCTCCGCCAACGCCGCCTTGTCATCTGCCGAGAGGTTCGAATCCTTTCTGTTTGACATCAGCTCGCCCAGCTTCTTGAGCGGACTGGTCCACTTGTCACGGACCTCATCGCGCTCAAGCTCGACGCCATCCAAAAGCGCGGTGAAGTTGCGGTTGCGATACTCCTGCCAGCCGGGCTTCAACTTTTTTGCCCATGCGGGGTCGGTGGGTGTGTTGTTCCGTTCGTCCACCGAAGATGGCGTGCGCTGAAAGACGTAGAGCTGCTGCGCATGCTCGCCTAGATACGGTATGCACTGGATCGCGGTGGCTCCGGTCCCGATGATTCCTACCCGCTTGTCCTTGAGTTTGTGCAAGCCTCCAGTGGTGTCTCCACCGGTGTAGTCGTAGTCCCAGCGGCTGGTGTGGAAGGTGTGTCCTTTGAATTTCTCGATTCCCGGAATCCCGGGTAACTTGGGCCTGTTCAGTGGCCCGCTCGACATGATCACAAACCGCGCCTTGAACACGTCGCCGCGATCGGTGGTCACCGTCCACCGGCCCGCCTCATCGTCCCAACGCGCCTCGGTTATCTTGGTCTGGAAGCAGGCTTTCTCGTAAAGATTGAACTGCTTGCCGATCCGTCGGGCGTGAGCAAAGATCTCCGGCGCGAACGAGTACCTTTCCTTGGGGATGTAGCCGGTCTCTTCCAGCAAGGGCAGATAGAGGTAGCCTTCGACGTCGCACTGGGCGCCGGGATACCGGTTCCAGTACCAGGTGCCGCCAAAATCCCCAGCTTTCTCGATGATGCGGAAGTTGTCGATACCGGCCTCTTGCAGCCGGACTGCCGCCAGCATCCCTCCAAAGCCGCCGCCGATGATCAGCACATCAAGTTCTTCGTGCACCGCGGCGCGGGTGAAGCCTGGCTTGACGTAAGGATCCGCGTTGAAGTGTTCGAACTGTCCGGTGATCTGCTGGTACTGGCTGTTGCCATCGGCGCGCAGCCGCTTGGCACGTTCGGCAGCGTACTTCTCCCGCAATAACCCCGGGTCGAAGCCTAGCTCCTCGGGGGTTGGGATGTGGTTCGGTGTGGGTTGAGTGACTGCTTCACTCATGACGTCAGTCCTCCGTGTTGATTACAGCGCATTCCCTGTGAAGCCCATGACTCTCTAGCTAAGGCAAACGGATCAACTGTCAAACTCCTCCATTGGGCCTCAAAGCCTGCAAGCTTTTTTGGACAGTCTGATCCCGTGGCGCCTGTTCTCAATCGGATGGGCGCGCACAGAAGTTGGCAATATCAGCGGCAGTATTGTGACTGATATCAGGGCAGCACGTTACAAAGATTTCAGTACCGTGAATAGTTCCCATCAGCTGCCGGCAGCGTGCACGAACGCCATTGTGGATGAGGAGTCGATAGAAACTTACCCCTTCATCGCGCAGAGGGTCACACTCATTAACGCTGATCACGGTCGGAGGGAATCCTTTTACGTCTTCGGCGGTGGCAAAAGCCGGCCACGCCTGCGGGTCGCGGCGGCGAAACGCTTCAATTCCGTAACCCATCGCGCCTCGATTATTGTGAAGGTCCATCAGAATGCCGTTATTCTCGATTGAGGACGGATATTGCGGCATAGGCCACTGGCCTGAAATGTACGGGCACAGAGCATAGAGGCCCTTTATAAGATCAAGGTTGCCGTCGCGCTTTAGCTTGAGCCCGGTTGCGAGGGTGAGGTTTCCCCCGCCACTTTCGCCGGCGACAATAATCCGCTGCGGATCAATATTCAGCGCAGCACTGTTGGCGTGAACCCACTTCAAGCCGGAAACACAATCATTCAGACCTGCGGGAAACGGTGCAACTTCGGGAACAGAAGAAGGGAAGAGCGCGTTCCGAAAATCCACCATTGCGACGGCAACACCATTAGCCGCAATAATCCTGCCCCATGCCTGGTAATTGCCGTCGTAACAGGACATGAACTGCATTCCCCCACCATGAATGTAGTAGACACAGGGCAGCCGCGCCGCGTTGTCCGGGCGTATAAACTGGATATTGATTGTATTGCGATCCGGACTGGAAACGACCCGTTCCGTACGAGTGCTCAACCCTGCTGATGGGGCGATCGCGTCGTAATTGGCGGAGTTGAGCATTCTTCCGAAACCCTCGATTTCCGCTTTGAAGGCGTCGTCGGCCAACAATTCTTCGCGGCTAGTCACGTCGCCTTGAAAGCGGAGCTCGATACCGGCGAAAGCTTCTTTAATACGCGGATCAATTCGTGGATCTTCGGCAATTTTGGACGGCATAATTCGTTCCCTTTAGCCTAAAATACTTGCCTTCGCAATCGGAGTTACGCAACTGCTGTTCCCTTGGCGGCTGCGCTTTTACCAGGTACCCCGGACTTTTTGTCGGTCTTCAAGTCTGATCACCATGGTCATCTTGATCATTTTCGGCAAGGCTCCTGACAAACTAGGCTCCTGACGAAGAAGCCGCCGGAGGAGAACGCCCATGCGTATGCGTATAACGAATGCGATCGTAGCGCTGCTCATTCCCAACTTGCTCTTCGGCGCGAGGGCGCCGAATCAATCGGGCAGTCCGGACCGGGGGGCTCTGATTAAAGCGCAGGCCACAGCTGCAAGCGAACAGGGCGACCGTTTGTTGCTGCGATTAACTCGCTGGGCAGACAGCGAGTCTACCTCGCGCCAGCCGAAAGACCACGCGGGTCAGAACTCAGCGACTCAGGATCATTGCATGAACCCCGACCGGCTCGCCCCCGAATATTATGTGCATCCGAGCGAGGTCGACCTCATACATATCCTGGCGCCGCCGCCGGCGATTGATTCCTTTCAAGGCAAAGCGGATTTGCAGGCGGTGCTGGATGCGCAGCGGGCGAGAACACCCGCCCAGGTCGAAAGCGCGCGAGCGGATGCCTGCCTCTCGATCATCCGCTTTGCCGATGTTATGGGGCCGGGATTCAAAGCAGCCAACCTGCCTCTAACCATCATTTTCTTTGAGCACGTTTTCTCCGATGACCAGCATTCTATCCAGCCCGCTAAGAAGTACTTCAATCGACCGCGGCCCTTCGTCACCGACCCCCGTGTGTCAGCGATTGTGGAGAGGCAGAACAACCCGTCATACCCGAGCGGTCACGCTACTTTCGCCTACGTGGCGGCGATCCTCCTTGCCGATATGGTGCCTGAAAGAGCCCCACAGATTTTCGAGCGTGCCGCCACCTATGCCGATGGCCGTGTTATCGGAGGAGTCCATTACCCGAGCGATCTGGAAGCGGGGCGCATCTCGGCCTCCGTAATTGACAATGCCCTTCTACATAATCCGCGCGCCTTGGCCGACCTCGCGCAATCGAAGGTGGAGGTTCGAACCGCGATGGGCTTGCGCTAATCCCTTGGCGCTGCGTCATGCGTTAAGCAGTCTGCGATGCGCCTCTTAACGGATTGACACCCTCGGACTCGCAATTTCGACCGTCCTCATAAAGGTGGCGAAATCCTCGTAGTCGCGCAGCACGAGTTGCGCACCTGCCGCCCGAACCACTGCATCATTGTTGTCAGCAGCGATTCCTACGAACCCAAGTCCGAGGCGCGCTGCCGTCGTGACATCACAGTCGGAATCTCCCATCAGAATCACCCGATCGAACTCTTGCTGACCGTGAGTTCTCGCGCGAGCGATCGCGATTCGAGTGATCTCATCGCGTTCTATGGCATCGTCTGCGAACGCGGCGGGCAGGCCAACTGCGGGAATCCCTGCTTTTTCAAGCTTGAACAGCGCAGATATGCGCCATCCGCCCGTAGCGAGTGCGAGCGCATAATTGCGCTGCTGGGCAATTCTCGTAAGGGCGCTCGTCGCGCCTGCGATCGCCGCGAAATTCCACGGGGCGGCGTGCCATTCGTTTTCCAGCAAGATGAGAAACCGGCGGCGGAATAACTCGAGCTCAATAGTTGTCGGCGTGCGCCGGAGGTGCTGGGAGAAACTGTGGCCGATAATTCCTGAATCAGTTCGGTGCGGATAGATCTGCCAGGAAGTGTCGAGTGCTATACCAAAAACCTCGCGAAAGGAGCGCGCGAAACAGCGGGTATCCACTTCATTGGTCGCGGTTAACGTGCCGTCAACGTCGAAGACGAGCAAATTCACATTGATGCCTTTACCTGAACTGCTGTTCTGTGCCTAAAACTCTCCCCCAGGCAGATTACAGGAGTTAGAGAGCAGGCTGCGAGGGCCTTTTTCGCCTGACTTGTATGTCTCGTCGGGCAGCGTATCCGACAAATTTGCGATAACCAAGCTGATTTATGATTCCTCCCGAAAGTTTCGCGCGAGATCCTAATCTCACGGGCGGACCCGGAGGCTTCGAAACCGCGACCGGCCCTCCCAAGATGGGCTGGAAATTACTAAACTCGATTGTACTTTGCCGATCGGCGTGTCATCTACCTGGGGCCATCGCCAAGCGGGCACCTCAAAAGCCTATGCGCGGCGATTCGCACACGGGCTGTGCGCGTGCGTGATGGCATTGGCGGCTGCCGCCATGATGGGCTGTGCACCATCGGCCAGCCAAATTGCACAGGCAAAAACCGAGCAGAACTGGGCCGCCTACTTTCGCAACGTTCGGCAGGAGTGCATCGACAACGTCCCGCACGCCTGTACTCGCTTCGAGGATGCACTGAGAGCTCAGCAGGCCTACGCCATGTATTACTATTCCAAGACCATTCCAGGCCTATCGACTCCGGTATTCACTCCGGTCACAGTTCCTGTAGCGGTTGGGATACCGCGTTTTAGCGGCGGCATGGGCGGCTTTCGCTGACCACCTGTAACAACCGGTGAGATGCGAGAGCTGAGAAGCCGAGAAGAAGGGGGCAAACGGAGACTTCCCGGCATGGTTGCGGATTATCCCGTTCTCCGCGAGGGAGATGCTCGGTGGGGAACGGCGAGTGCAGCGATACATTCCGGGACCCGCCAGAGTTCATCGAATGTCCAGCTTCTCCCGAACTCATGTGTAGCCACTTCTCGAACCAGGTAATCAGCGGAGTGTCTTCCATCTCATGAAACCGCAAGGCGCGCTAAGGCTGTTCCGGCGCAGAGGGTGACTTGGGAACGCGATTCGATCCCAGTTGTCAGCCAGTTGCGGGACTGCACTGAAGCGGAGCTTATACATCCAGCCCATAAAGCCGCGCCGCAGTATCGTGGACAATCTTGCGCCGGCTGTCCCCTGGAAGGCCACCAAAGGTCTGGTCGATAAACTCCTGCGAGCGCGGCCAAGTCGCTGCGGTGTGCGGATAGTCAGAAGACCACATAATATTATCCGGGCCGTACCGATGCAGCGAGTCGACAAACACCGGCTCGTTGATAAAGGTCGCGTAAATCTGACGTTTAACATAATCGCTGGGCTTGAGGTTGAGGCGGGTGTCGGTAAGAGCTCCGCCGCGCTCATAACCCCTGTCCATCCGCCACATCAAGTACGCCATCCAGGCCACATCGTTCTCGGCCGAGACAATCTTGAGTCCGGGAAAGCGCTCCAATACCTTGCCGAAGACGAAGACCACAATTGAGCGCTCCACCTCATGATGGAGAATGGAGCCCCGGATCAGCCGGTCCGAGGCGAAGAAATCTATCCCGATACCCTTGCGGCCTGTCAGGATATGCAACGAGAGTGGCATATTGAGGTCCTGCGCCGCCGCCCAAAACGGATCGTAGTCGGGATGGCTGTAAGGGCGGTCGCCTGGCGCCTCCGCCCAAATCATCGCACCCCTCATGCCCCGCTTCGCGATCCGCGTGAGTTCGGCCACTCCCGCTCCAATATCTTCCAGCGTGATTAGGCCGAGCGGTACCAGCCGCTTGGAGTCATAACTGCAATATTCCGTCGCCCAATCGTTGTAGGCCTTGAAACAGGCGGCGCGCAGTTCAACATCATCGAGGCCATACAATGGCATACCCATCGAGGTATAAATCACCTCGGCCCGCACCCCGTCGAGGTCCTGGTCTTTTATTCGAGCGGCCGGATCCCATACGCTCGCCGGCGCCGCTTCAAAGCCCTTCTTATTATGTTCCGGCAGATCCTCGGACTTGACTCCAGCTCCGAAAAACGCCGCCACCGGAACCGGGTTGACCTGTTCACAAACGAAATACTCGCCCTCCTTACCATTCAAGTCGCGCACCGTATGTGGCGCGCGATCGCGGAACTTCTTATCGATTCGCTCCGCCCATATCGATGGCGGTTCAACGAAATGTGAATCGGCTGAAATAACCGTCTGGTCGGACATTGTTCCTTCTCCCTTCTATGCTGTAGGGCGATTCGCCATGAATCACCGACTTCGTCGTGGTGCTGGTTAACGTCCCAGAAGGACGGTTTGTTCGGATCTCACGCCGCCGTCCAGCCGCCATCCACCACCAGTTCGGCGCCGGTTACAAACGAAGCCTCGTCGCTGGCGAGGAACACCACGCACCAGCCCACTTCTTCGGGCTGTGCCCCGCGCTTCATGGGCGTCATATTTATCGCTGCCTGCACATCATCGGGTGCCATCACCTCGAGCATCGGCGTGAGAATCGGACCGGGATGCACCGAATTGACCCGGATTTTTTCGGGCGCATACTGAACGGCTGCGGCCTTGGTCAGCAGCCGT
>Ga0306920_100007201_pt1 | contig 14615 bp, 11 predicted proteins | sample flu12Cox44000170_FD_204666 | JGI IMG/M metagenome (GOLD analysis project Ga0306920, IMG submission 204666) | Lab enrichment of tropical soil microbial communities from Luquillo Experimental Forest, Puerto Rico - flux4day.12C.oxic.44.000.170 (v2)... | ecosystem: Environmental > Terrestrial >...
GGGGACAGCCGTTCGCCGCTTGAATGACGCAGCACTGGCCGTATTCGTGGTGACCAATCAATCCGGCATTGCTCGCGGCTACTTCCCGGAGTCGTTTGTCCACGAAGTGCACGAGCGCATGCAGCATGAGTTGCTCAAGCACGGGGCTACGCTCGACGGCATCTACTACTGCCCGCACGGCACGGACGATGGCTGCGCTTGCCGCAAACCCGCTATCGGGATGATCGAGCGCGCCGCGCGCGAACATGGCCTCGATCTGCATCGCTCCTTCGTTGTCGGCGATCGATTTCTCGATATGGAGATGGCCTTCAAGGCGGGCTGCAAAGCGGTCTATGTTCGCACGGGTTGGGGCCTCGGCGAGCATACCTGGCAAGGCGGGAACTGGCCCCGGCAGCCTGACGTGATCGTCGACGATCTGGAACGCGCCGTAGATTGGATTTTGGGGCAAGGACAATGAAACGCGCGAAACCCCGGAAAACCCTGTCAAAAACGGTTGATCTGCTTGCTCTAGCCGACATCGTCGAACGCTTTGAAGGCAAGCGTGTCGTGATCCTCGGAGATTTTGTGGCCGACTATTTCCAGTATGGCGAGATCACGCGTGTTTCGCGCGAAGCCCCCGTGCTCATCCTGCGTCATCGTGAAACCCGTATCCTGCCCGGCGGGGCCGCGAACGCCGCCAATAATCTCCTCGCACTCGGGGCGCGGGTTCTCCCGGTCACGGCAGTCGGGGATGACGCCGCGGGCGACTCTCTGATCGAATCTTTCCGCGAAAAGAAAGTCGACGTTTCCGGGATTCGGCGCGCGAAAGACCACGTGACGCCTGTGAAAACGCGGTTCCTCGCCGGTTGGACGCACACGGTTGGTCAGCAGGTTTTGCGTGTGGACTATGAGCCGCAGACCCCCCTGGCCGCCGCGGGGCGAAACGAAATCGACCGACTTTTGAGGGCCCGCCTCAAAAATGCTGACGCTCTGGCGATTTCCGACTATGGCTTTGGTGTGGTCACACCGGAAACGGCTCGCCGCGTGGCCGGCAAAAAATCAAAGTATGTGATTACGCTCGACTCGCGCTACGACTTGTCCTCCTACAGGAATGCTGGCGTTAGCGCCGCCACGCCAAACGAGGCGGAAATGGAGGCGCTCCACCACACCACCATCGGCAGAAATGTTGTTGAACTGGAACGCTGCGGGCGCTCCACTCTCAACAATTTGAAGCTGAGTTCCCTGGTGGTCACGCGGGGGAAGGACGGCATGGCCCTGTTTCAAGCCGGCAGGGGAGTGGTACACATTCCTGTCCATGGCAGCGACCAAGCCGTCGACGTGACCGGTGCGGGCGACACAGTCCTCGCCGCCTACACACTCGGCCTCGCCAGCGGCGCGTCGCCTCTCGAAGCCGCGCATATTGCCAACATCGCGGGCGGCCTCGTGGTCATGAAACGAGGAACCGCAACCGTTTCCCGCAGCGAGCTGTTGGAGGAGATTCACAAAGCTGCTTCGGGAGTGCCATCGTAGCCATGCGTTCCGCCCACTCCAAGATCCTCTCTCGCGAAAAGGCCGCCAACGAAATCGTCCGTCTGAAACGGGCAGGGAAGAGCATTGTGCTGGCCAACGGTTGCTTTGACACGCTTCACGTCGGCCACGTGCGCTATCTGTCCGGAGCCAAACACGAGGGCGACATTCTGATCGTGGCCGTCAATTCCGACGCCAGTACGGGCCAGCTCAAGGGGCCCGGCCGTCCGGTCCTCGACGAGCTCGCCCGTGCCCAGTTGGTCGCCGCTCTGCGCGACGTCGACTACGTGGTCCTCTTTTCCGAGCCGACGGTCGAATCTTTGCTTGAGCAATTGCGTCCTGATGTCCACGCCAAAGGCACCGACTACACCACCGACACGGTCCCCGAACGCGAAATCTCTCGCCGCCTCGGTATTCGCGTGGCCATCGTCGGCGATCCGAAGAATCACTCCACACGCGGGTTTCTCGAAGCGGTCCGAAAGGGGCTGCATGGCTGACCCGCGCTTCCTGGTGGTTCGCCTCGGTTCCCTGGGAGACATCGTGCACACCTTCCCGGCGGTGGCCGCTCTTCGCGACTCCTTTCCGGCCTCCCCGATCGTTTGGCTCACGCATCCCCGCTGGGTCGATCTGGTCGCGAGCAGCGCTCTGCCGTCGGAAATCTGGCCGGTGGATTCCCGTGACCTTCGATCCGTCCGCCATGTCATCGAAAAGATTCGTGACCGTGGTTGGGATGCGGCCATCGATTATCAGGGGCTTTGGAAGGCCGCTTTCCTGCCTTTCTTTGGCGGCGTGCCGAAACGTATTGGCTTTTCGTCGGCCACCGTCCGCGAAGTGGGTGTGCCGATTCTCTATACCGATCGGGTGGTCTGCAAAAGCACTCATATCGCCGACCAGAACGGTGAACTCTCGCTGCACGCCGGGTCGCGCCAGCGGGTTTGCGGGTCCTCTCTCCGCGTCAGCGAAAAAGACCTTTCCCGGGTGCGAACGGATCTTCGCAACGCCGGCGTCGAGCGTTACGTAGTCCTCAGTCCCGGGGGCGGTTGGCGAGCGAAATGCTGGCCCGCCGAACGCTTCGGCGCGCTGTGCCGGAAAATCCGTTCCGAACTCGACGTACCCTGCGTTATCAACTACGGACCCGGAGAAGACGCGCTTGCCGAGGACGTCTGTCGGGCCAGTGGCGACGCAAAACCCGTCGTTTATGACGGGGAATTGGGCCCGCTGATGGCTCTCCTTCGCGGTGCCGACTGCATCGTGGGCGGCGATACCGGCCCGCTTCACCTTGCTGTCGCTCTGGGCACTCGCGCCGTCGCTCTTTTCGGCCCGACCGATCCGGCGCGCAACGGGCCCTATCCACCGGCGGAAATCGTTTTGCGCAGCCCGCAGGCCGCTACCACGTACGGCCGCTCCGAGGTGACCGATCCGTCTCTGTTGGACCTTTCCGTCGAAACGGTGCTGGCGGCGGTAAAACGACGGCTCGGAGCGCCGTCGTGACGGCCCTCGATTTTTTTGCCCGCTGGCGCGTCCGGCTGGGTTATCTGGTTGCGGTCGTGGTGTTGTTGCTCGCGCGCCCGACTCCGCTCTCCATGCTTTTGGGCGCAGTGGTCGGTGCCGTCGGGCTCGCCGTCCGTGCCTACGCCGCAGGATATCTCCACAAGCAAGAAATCCTCATCACCAGCGGTCCGTACGCGCACACGCGCAATCCCCTCTATTTCGGAAGTAGTATTCTGGCCTCAGGCGCGGCGCTAGCAATGCACTCCGTCTGGGCCGCTGCGTTACTGCTGATTTATTTCGCGCTGGTGTACGGCTTGGTGATGCGGCGCGAAGAAATGGAATTGCGTTCGAAGCACGGCGCTGCCTTCGAAAACTACGCCGTTACGGTGCCACTCTTTCTGCCGCGCTTGGTCTCGCGGGCCGGCGCGGCCGACGACGCTCTCGGTTTCCGTTGGCAACAATTTCGCAAGAACCACGAGTATCAGGCCACGCTCGGTTTTGTTCTTTTCCTGCTAGCCCTGGTAGTGATCTGGCGCTTGCGCGCGCACTGAAACCCTGGGCTCCGCCATGACCCAGGCCCGAAAACGATCACCTTTCCGTCCTTAGGATGGGCGCGGCGCCATCTCCGTCCCTCCGAAACTCCCGCGTGCCCTGGTAGCGGCGATGGCGACGGCCGGAGTCTTCATGAAACTCTTCGCAACCTCACCAGCGTCTCGATATGGAAGGTCTGGGGGAACAAATCAAACAAATGCACTTCCGCGATCTGGTAGCGGTGCTTCGCTGCGACGTCCGTATGGGGCTTTCGCTCGGAGCCGAGCAAGACCGCCAGGTCTCGCGCCAGCGTCGACGGATCACAAGACAGATAAGCGATCTCGGGCGCACCCAGATTCGCCAGTCGGGCCGCTGTGTCGGCCCCGAGTCCAGCGCGGGGGGGATCCAGAATCACGAAGTCCGGCGTTTCCGGATCCTTCTTCAGAAACTCTTCGGTGTGCTCGTTCTCCGAAATCACCTGCGCGCCTGCGGTTTCCGCGTTGTTCCGCAAATCTCGTATGGCGGCGAGATTCGCGTCCACGCTCACCACTTTTGCAAAGGCTTGGGCCAGCGGGAGCGTGAAAAAGCCCACACCTGCATACAAATCCAGCGCATAATTTCCCTGGGCGCCACTCACAATCGTTTGCAACAGCTCATCGATCAGAAACCGATTCACCTGGAAAAACGAGAGATGGCTCACGCGGAACGCGAACCCGCCCGCGTTCTGCTGCAGATAACCGGGTCCATCGAGTTCGAACCGGTTTTTGCTCTGATCCAGGAGCAATAAACTCTCGAGCGCCGGCAGCGCTTGTCGAAATTGCGCGGTTAGCGCTTTCGGCGGCGTCGGAAAGCGCTCGAACGCGATGTTCAACGCAACCTTTTTGTCCTCGGCATCCGCAAACGCCTCGATCTCCAGAATTCCCGGGGGAAGGGAATTGCCGCGCGCCAATTCCTGCAGTTGCCCGAGGGCCGTCGCCAGGCCCGGCGAGAGCACGGGACAGACGTCCACGGCCATGATATGGGCGCTTTCCGGCAGGAAATATCCGAAAGCGCGCGGCATGGCGTCGCGAAATGCCCACTGGGCGCGGTTGCGGTAGCCGAACGGTTCCGCGGTATGTTCCGGGATCACGCCTGGCCACTCAATTCCGCCCAGTCGCGATAGCGTTTCCCGCAGAATTTCCTTTTTTAGCCGAACCTGCTCGTGCGGTTCAATGTGCTGGTAGTGGCATCCACCGCAAACGCCAAAATGGGGACATTTCGCCGCGATTCGTCCCGGTGCCGCCTTTTCCACTTGCATCAGATTCGCGTGGATAAGCCTCTTCTTGCGCAATCGCACGGAGGCGCGTACCTGCTCGCCCGGAAGCACAAAAGGGACAAACACGGTGTTGCCGTCCGCGTGCGACAAGCCCTCGCCGCCGTAAATTAACTTCTCAATGGATAACTGCAACTCATCAGACATCTTTATTCAATCCTTCGGAGCCCTTCACGAAAAATAGTACAAACTCAATCGTGGCAGCCGGAACGCATCCAATAAGCGCTTCTGGAGATACTGTCTTTCCACCAAGGCCAGCTGTTCCGCTTTCATTTTGCGTCGATATGCCGCCAACTGCGCGTCGAGTTCGCGCCGAATCTTCAGCATCAACTCCTCGCTCGCGTGGCTCTCGAGCGCCGCGTGCATCTTGTCGTCGAGAATCGTCAGTCGCCTCTCCAGATCTTCGGTGTCCAGTCGTACCGGCGCATCCAGCAACACCTGGCACGAAGCAACCGCATCGGCGGTTCGTTCGAGGAACGCCGACAACTCAGATTGCCTGAACTCCTCGGACCCGGCAACCTTGCGTACCGCCTCTGCATTTCGTCGCAAATAGCTCCGCAGTTCGTCCCGGGAAAATGGCTCTTTGGCTTCTGCCCGTCCCGCCGGTAGCGTGCCGGCCGCGGCCTCCCTTTGCTCTTCGGCGGCCTCCAGCACCGCGTCGGTGCAATACGCCAACGTCTTCAGCGGCTTGCCCGCCCCGCGCCGCGATCGCTGGTAACTCTGGAAAGCCCGGTCAATTCCCTTTAGTGCCGCTTCGAGCGGAACGCCGGCTTTCTGCCACGTTTCCATGATGGCCCAATCCAGAGGGGAGACGAGCAAATGCGCACCGCGCTTCTTCCAGAAGTATTCCTCAATCTCCGTAAAATAATTGAAGTAATTCCAGTTTTCCATGGGTTGAAGGCGCAGAAAACCTGAAGAGCCTTAGCGCGGGACTTTCCTCGTTTTCGAGATCTCCGCTTTCATGGTGGCGGGTTCGCTTTCGGGATGGTGCGTCTCGCTGGTTTGATTCTTTTCCCACACGTAACGCAGACCCGTCAACGTCAAAAACTCATCCACATGTTGAATGTGTTTGGACCCGCGTGCCACCAGGCGCGCTTGTCCTCCGGTGGCCACCACGGCGGGCTCGGCCTTCATTTCCGCCTTAATGCGCGCCAGCATCCCGTCCACCATGTCCACCGATCCGTAATACAGCCCGGCTTGAATATTGGTCACCGTGTTGGTCCCAATTACTTTGCCCGGATCCTTGATCTCCACGCGGGGCAGACGCGCCGTTCGCGAAAACAATGCTTCCGAGGCGATCCCGATTCCCGGCGCGATGACGCCTCCGAGGAACTCACAGCGCGCCGAAATGACGTCAAAGGTGATGGCGGTTCCAAAATCCACCACCACGCAGGGCCCGCCATACTTGTGAAAGGCTGCGACGCCGTTCACGATTCGGTCCGCACCCACGTCCATCGGGTTATCCACATGCACCGACAGTCCCGTTTTTACGCCTGGCTCGACAAACAACGCCTTTTTTCCAAGATAAATCCGCGACATTTCTCCCAAGGTCCAATTCAGCGGCGGCACGACCGAACTGATAATCACTCCGGTGACCATTTCCTGATTCAGCCCCGCGAGCGAGAAAAGGTTTCGTGTCAGCACGCCGTACTCGTCCACCGTTTGTGCGCGCGCGGTGGTCAGCCGCCAGTTCGCGAGCAGATCTTCGCCGCGAAATACACCCAGCACGGTATTGGTGTTTCCCACATCGATGGTCAGCAGCATCTCTCAGCGAACCTCGCTCACGTCGCCAGCGATCACGGTCGTCACTGGCCCATTGTCCCGCGCGACCAACAGCAGTCCTTCCGGGCTTAATCCGGCCGTGGTGCCCACATACGATTCCTCGCCCGTTTCGACACGCACACGCCGTCCCTTGGCGAAATTCGACACGCTTTGGAATCGTTCCACCACAAATCCAGGGCCTTCCCGGAGGAAGCGATTGTAGTCGGTCTCGAATTGCGTCAGCAACCGCACCAGCAACTCGAGCCGGTAATTCCGTCTGCCGGATTCCTTTCTGAGGGACGTGGCGATTGACGCAAGCTCGCCGGGAAACCTCTCCTGGTTTACGTTGATGCCGATGCCCAGGACCACAAACCGGACAGCGCTCGGTTCCGCATGCATTTCCGTGAGTATGCCGCCCAGTTTCTTGCCGCGCAGCATTAAGTCATTCGGCCATTTCAATTCCGGCACCAACCCGGTCTGCTTCTCGATCGCCGCGTGGGCCGAAAGCCCCGCCAACATCGTCAGGAGCGGTGCTTGTGCCGGTGCGAGTTTCGGCCTCACCAGTAGCGTGAAGTACAAACCCGTACCCCGTTCCGAGTGCCAACTCCGCCCCGCCCGTCCGCGCCCCGCCGTTTGTTCCTCCGCCAGGACGACCGTGCCTTCCGGTTCCCCCGTGAATCCCAGCTCCATGGCGACTCGATTGGTCGAATCCGTCTTGAAAAAATGAAAGATGCGCTTCCCGAACCGACCGCCTTTCAGGCGCTTCTTCAATAGCTCCGGGGTGACAATGTCCGAAACTCTTTCGAGAAAATAGCCCGTCCGGCGCTGTCCTTTGACGCATACGCCAAGGTTCCGCAGTTGTTCCACCCAGCGCCACACCGTGGAGCGGCTCACGCCGATTTCGCGTGCGATGCGCGCACCGCTAATGACAATGGTGGCGTTTTCCGAAAGCAGCGTCAGTAACGCTGCCAGGCGGCGGTCGGTGGTTCCTGGTAGAGAAGGTGTCTGCGGCATCAGGCCCCGGCGCTGTGCTTCGTGGCTCCTAGCTTACTTCATTCGGAACGTTGTAGGGATCGCGTTCTCGCGTGGGCGTCTCTAGGCTTCCCCCAGCTGTCCGAGACGCTCCGACAGCTTTTGCAGTTCGATGCGCTGCCCCGCCAGGGCAGACTCCATCTGCTGGATGATTTTCTCCGGTGCCTTGCTGCGGAACGTGTCGTTGCCCAACTGGTGCTCCTTCGAGGTAATGGCCTTCTGCAGCCCTTCCATCTCCTTCTTCAACCGAACGCGTTCCGCTGCGAGGTCCGTGGTATCCGCGGAATAAGGCACGCGCACGTCAAACAACGCCGTGGAGCGTACTCCTCCACCGCCCTGCGGCGACTTGCCAGCAACGATACGCAGTTCCGATAGAATTCCCAGGCGAACGATCGCGTCCTGGTTCGCCTGCACCATATTGCGTGCCCCAGCGTCCGAGCTGAAGAATTCCGCGGCAACCTTTTTCTTCGGGTCCAACTTCATCTCTGCCCGAATGGTCCGCAGCGACTGAATAATCTCCTGCAGCAGGCCGTATTCCCGAATGGCCCCGGCGTCCGCCCATAGTTCCCTCGCCTGAGGATACCTGTCGAGGGCGATCGATTTCGCGGCTGCCCGTTGCGGCAGTTGGTGCCACAGTTCTTCCGTCAAGAACGGCATAAACGGGTGCAGCAGGCGCAGTGCTGCATCAAATCCGGCGAACAGATTCTTCCACGCCACGGTCGCGCGGGCCCGGTCCTCGTGATGCAACTCCGGCTTCACCCACTCGATGTACCAATCGCAAAAATCGCCCCAGAAAAACTGGTACACCGCCTGCGCCGCTTCGTGGAAGCGGTACGTTTCAAGCGCGTCGTTTACTGTCGTCACGGTATCGGTCAGCCGCGCGAAGAACCAGCGATCGACGAGCGGCACTTTGCCCTGATAGGCGGAGGGCGCTCCCGCACGAATCTCCGGCGCCGCCAACTCCTCCAGCGTCGTTCCGCCTTGTTCAAACTTGTCCAGGTTCACAAACAAAAACCGCGCCGCATTCCAGATCTTGTTTGCAAACGCCTTTGCGCCGCCCAGCCGGTCCTCGGTCAACACGATGTCGGTTCCCGGTGCCGCCATGGACGCCAGGCAAAAGCGCATCGCATCGGTGCCGTATTGATCGTTCAGCGCGATGGGGTCGAGCCCCGTGCCTTTTGACTTCGACATCTTCTCGCCGCTCGCCGTGCGCACCAGCGAATGCAAGTACACCGCCCGAAAAGGCACTTGGCCCGTAAAATGCAGTCCCAGCATGACCATCCGCGCGACCCAGAAAAACAGGATGTCGTAGCCGGTGATCAGCAGGCTGGTCGGATAATATTTCTGGTAATCGAGTGTATTCTCCGGCCAGCCCAGGGTTGAAAACGGCCACAAGCCCGAGCTGAACCACGTATCCAGCACATCCGGATCCTGCACGAGTTCACTCGAGCCGCATTTCCTGCACTTTGTCGGATCTTCACGCGAAACAATTACCGAGCTGCATTTCTGGCAATACCACGCCGGGATGCGGTGTCCCCACCAAAGCTGCCGCGACAACGTCCAGTCGCGAATATTGCGCATCCAGTGGAAATATTCCTCGCGCCGGTTCTCGGGAACGATCTGAATCTCGCCGCGTTCGACGGCCGTGATGGCCGGCTCCGCCAGAGGCTTCATGCTGCAGAACCACTGGGTGGAAATGCGTGGCTCGACGATGGTACGGCTGCGCTCGCAATGCCCAATGGCATTGCGGTGCTCGGTGATCTTCTCGATCAGGCCTAGCGCCTCGAGGTCCTCCACAATCTTCTTGCGCGCCGCAAACCGCTCCAATCCTCGATACGCGCCGGCATTTTCTTTCATGTGCGCGTCATCGGTCATCACGTCGATCACCGCCAACCCGTGCCGCTTGCCCGCCTCAAAGTCATTCGGGTCGTGGGCGGGTGTGATCTTCAACGCGCCGGTTCCGAATTCGCGGTCCACCATCTCGTCGCCGATCACCGGAATCTCGCGATTCATCAGCGGCAGGATCACCGTCTTGCCGATCAAGCGCTTGAATCGTTCATCCTCCGGATGCACTGCCACGGCCGTGTCACCCAGCATCGTCTCCGGGCGCGTCGTCGCCACCACCAGAAAGTCGTTCGACCCTTTCAGCGGATAGCGGATATACCAAAGGTGTCCCTGCTTCTCCTCGTGAATCACTTCCAGGTCGCTGAGCACCGTGCGGCAGCCCGGGCACCAATTCACCATGCGCTTTTCGCGGTAAATCAGGCCTTCCTCGTACAAGCGCACAAACACTTCCCGCACCACACGGGACAACTCCGGCGACAGGGTGAACCGTTCCCGCGACCAGTCGCACGACTCGCCGATCTGTTTCATCTGCCGCTGAATGGTGCCGCCGCTCTCTTCCTTCCATTGCCACACGCGCTTGACGAATTCCTCGCGGCCCAGTTCGCGGTAATGAATGCCCTTATGCGCCAGCTGCCGCACCACCACGCGTTGCGTCGATATGCCAGCGTGGTCTGTGCCCGGCAGGTACAACGTGTTATATCCACGCATGCGGTGCCAGCGGATCAAGATGTCGATTTCCGTGTGGTTGAGCATGTGTCCGATGTGCAGCATGCCCGTCACGTTCGGCGGCGGAATCACCATCGAGAAAACAGGCCCCGGCGCGCTGGGGTCCGCCTTAAACAGTGCTTCCTCGACCCAGTACTCTGCCCAATGCGGCTCAATCTGTTTCGGTTCGTACGCTTTGGCTATTTCTCGGGGCATCCCGTCCTCAGTTTTAATAACCCTGGAGCTAGCAGAAAGGCGGCGTAAAGCCACTCCTCCGTAGGGTGCTCGAAACAACCGAGCACGACAGTGCAAGTGAAACCTTCAATATACGAGGAGGCAGGAAGGCGCGTCAATGCGACGCCAGAGGCGATTGGGGAAGGGCAACCGGGCGAGCAAGTTCCAGAATGGGAAATCGGTCAAAAAATCAGAAAGGGCCAGGTATCGAGGATCAGAGGGTTGTGCGAAAGCCGCACGGTAAGCGCCGAGTTTAATAGTAGAGCCGTCCGGGTAAACTTACTTCTTTTTGGAATCGAGTTCGTCGCGAACGATTGCCTCGATCACCGGCTTCAATATTTCTTGCGTCACGCGCTGGAGCACGTCGGGGTTCATCTTCGCAAGGACTCGAGCGACCAGTTCGTCCATATCCGGTGGCGCCGTGGCGGGTACCGCCTCGGCTACGGGTTCCGGCTGCGATACTCCCGGGCTGACCGCTTCGGGCGCACTTTCCGGAACACTCGTTGACTCCAGCACTGGCGGGATCTCCGCAGCGGTGTCCGCGGGCGTTTCCGGAGCGTGATACGAGGGCGCTGCAGGCTCCCAGGAGTGAGCCCAATTTTGTGAGGTATCGCCTTCGGTGGCGGCGGGTTGCTCGACCGTTTCCTGGGGCACCGGTTCCGGGCTGGCGCCGGCTTCGTGCTCGCTTTCGAAGTGCCCGGAATAGGCCGACGGTTTTGCTGGTTCCTCGACGGTAACTGGCGATTCTCCGGCCGGCGATTCCGCTGCGTACGACGGAACGTCCTGCGTCTCGTCCGGTGAGCGCGTCACCGTCACGTCCCAAGTCGACGCCAACATAGCGGCGCGCTTGGCTTCCGCTTCCCAGGACGATTCGGGAACCGCGGCCCAGGGCGCCGGCGGACCGGTCTTGACTTCTGGAGCGGGAGCAGCCGCGAGGCTATCGAGCGCCGCTGCTGCCACTTCCGGTGAGATGGTCGCGGAAGTTTCCGCCGCAGGCTCCGGTGCGGTCTCGGGTGCAGCATCCGGCGCGGCCTTTTCGGTAAGCTTCTCTTCCACTCCAGCCGCCATGGCGGCTGCCCACGCATCACTCGCAAACGGCGAAGGTCCTTCGGGTTTATGTTCCAAGGTCGAGATGGCCACGGCCTGCGTTTCGGCTGCCTCCACCATAGCCGTTTTCTCTACCGTAGGAGTCCACTCAGGCCCGGGGTGGTTCTTCGCGGGCGAACTGCCGTGAAACGCTTCGTCGCGCCAATCGTGAACACCCCCCGGTGTTGCAGCCGCTTGCTCGACTTCTTCCGGGACACCGCTGGCACGCCAACCGTTTTGCCCGGTTTCCTCTGCGTCTTCCTCTTCCGGTACGTCCGCCGGTTCGTCCCATTCATTTTTCGTCGAAATATTGATCATCGGCTTCGAGGAAAAAACCGGCGGTTCTTCCTCGGTTTCCGCCGAACCCAACAAGCTGCCAAAGGCGAGCGGTCCTTGTCCTTCCGGAATTTTCACCTGGGCAGGCGGTGCAGGGAATTCCTCGATGGGCTCGGGCGCGGTTTCCGGCAGCTTTTCAGCAGTGGGCGATGGCAGTTTCGCGCCGAGTCCTGGGCTGAGAATTTCGGTCGCCGCGCGAGTCGCGGCAGCCGTTTTGTCCGCCGGTGCGGAGGGGCCCAGCGAAACGCCAGCGCGGGTCAACGCCGACTTGACCATGGAAATCAGGGGATCGGGGGGCACGAAGGGCTTCTTGAGCACGCCATCGGCTCCGACTCTCTGCGCCTCTTGCTCGTCCAAGGGATCGAATGCACCGACCAGCAGAATCACGGGGATGTGGGAAAGGGAAGAATCCTCTTTGACGTAGCGGCAAACTTCATAGCCGTTCCGTACCGGCATGAACACATCCGCGAGGACCAGGTCCGGGCGTACATCGGAAATCTTGCGCACGGCGGCTTCGCCGTTGCCCACGGCAACGACGTCGATGCCCTGATCCTTCAGGGCGAGGCCCACCATTTTCTGAATGTTGCTGTTGTCGTCCGCAACCAGTATTTTGGCCACCGAAAGTCCTCCCGGCAGCACACGCTACCGACACTTCGAGACTCAAACTGTATTGGAGCACTCGGCTCGGTAACCGTCAATTCCTGCACGGTCCCCTTGTGTCGGAAGTGGACATGGCGGGTTCGTATGCATAAACCCTGTCCTAACGGACAAGGGGTGCGACATTTCGCACCCCTTGTCTAGCACGGTCTTTGTTCGCTTACCAGGGAAGAATCTTCTTTAGCCCTTTCTTCTTGCTGCTGGATTCCTTCCCGTTGGAGCTTTGATTGGAGCTGTCGCCGTTGGCAGGCTGGGTGTTGTCGGCTGGCTTGCTGCCATCCGCCGCGGAGCTGCTCGCACTGGAAGAGGCATCGGCCGCGCTGGCGCTCGCGCCGTTCGGCGCGTCCGCAGTGCCCGAACTGCTCTGCGCCTCGGTATTGTTCGATCCGGGCGTGCCGCTTGCGGAATCCGTCGACGAAGTCGAGTTTGTGTCCTCCGAACCCGCCCCGCTCGTCGCTCCCGCGGGCGCAGGTTCGCCCACCTTCACGGTTCCCACAATTCCGGTGCTTCCGCTGCCCGTGCCCGAGCCGATCGTGGCGTTCTTGCCGGAAAGAACATCGATGCCGGTTTGGTCTTCGTTATCCGGCTGCAAGTTGGGCAAGCCGTGTGCCGCGGCCATGTGCATGTCGGGCCCGGAGTGCAGAATGGCCATCGGCTTGTGGACGAGGCTTTCCTTTTGCCGCGGAGTGTTCTGTTCCGCTTGCATCCATGCGAGGGCTTTTGGATCGGGCTGTGGAATCGGCATGCCAAAGGCCTTCAACTTTCCTTTTGCGTCATCGGCTTTCGCCGAGAGCGGATAATTCTTGATGATTTGGCCGTAATAGGCTCCCGCGATGTCTTTCCGTTCACTCTTCTCGTAGATATCGCCGAGCATCCAGAGTGCGGTGTCGGACTTGCTGTAAAGCGGATAACGGCGCACTAGCGGTATCAATCGTCCCGCGGCAGCTCGGCGATCGCCCTTCAAGTAGTAGTAATACGCAATGCGATATTGGCCCTCGGCCAGCACTTCTTGCACCTCACGCAGATGTTGTTCGGCCTGCGGCGCCAGGGGGTCCTTGGGATACTTCTGCAAGAAGGTTTGAAACTCGTTCTCCGCAGCCAGGGCGTGGGTGTTGTCGCGATCCACTTTGGCCATCTCGTTGTAGTTGGCCATGGCCACCTGCATTTGCGCGTACGCGGCTTCGGGCAGGAACGGAAAGAACACGATGAAGTCTTTGTACCCGTTGACCGCCTGGGTCATGTTGGCGGTGCCGCCTTCCTTGAAGTAGGAGTCGGCGATGGCGAGCTTGGCCTTGGCTAGATACTCGCTGTCGGGATAGGTATTGATGAGGGTTTGCAGGCCCAGGCGTCCCGATTCGTACCGCCCATGCTTGATATTCTCCATGGACTTGTCATAAAGCTGTTTGTCCGGTTCCACGGTATTGCTGGCTTCCGTGGACTTATCTACGGTTTTCTTTTTATGGAGAATCTGGGCGGAGCACTCACTGCTCCAGACGGTTGCGAGTGCGCATAGAAGAAGGAGAAGCGGAGTTCGCCGCAAACTTCACCTCACAATTCAAAACTGGGTGCTGGGAGCAGGTGTTTGTGGCCGACCGGGAACACCCGTCCCACTCGGGCCATTTCAGTATAACCTGAACTTTGGGACAGGTTTCGCAATATTTGCCCTTCCGACCAGCGGTTACCTGCTGCGCCCTAGGATGCCACGCGGGGGACACGCGGTTTCCCTGGCAACTCTTTTTCCGGACTGCCGCACGCATTTTGTTTTGAGTTCGGCGGAGTGCAAAATTTTCATCGTTTTGTCATATCTAAACCGCTACTCCTGTAACTACAATGCTTGCACGCCTTTCGCTCCAGGAAAGGCTTCTAATTCATGCCAAAACGAAAATTCCTGTTTGCGTCCCTTTCTAGCCTGGTCGGCGATATCGCCTGGCAAGTCGTGAAAGAAGGTCACGAAGTCCGTTACTACGTCGAGAACGAAAAGGAACGCGACATCGCGGACGGCTTTGTTCCGAAGTCCACGGACTACGAGAAGGACGTGAAATGGGCGGATATTGTGGTCTTCGATGACACCCTTGGCCAAGGAGCGAAGGCCCAAGCGCTGCGCGCCGCGGACAAGCCC
>Ga0306920_100007202_pt1 | contig 14615 bp, 13 predicted proteins | sample flu12Cox44000170_FD_204666 | JGI IMG/M metagenome (GOLD analysis project Ga0306920, IMG submission 204666) | Lab enrichment of tropical soil microbial communities from Luquillo Experimental Forest, Puerto Rico - flux4day.12C.oxic.44.000.170 (v2)... | ecosystem: Environmental > Terrestrial >...
CGATCCCAAGCCCGCTGCCGAACACCGTGCCTTGGGCGTCGGCGCCGAAGGGTCGGCAATGGCCGTCTGGCGCGTAGATCCCGCCTGGCTGGAACCAATATCCGGCGCGGTGGGGGACGCGAAGGGTGACCGCCCCGGCCAGGGCAACGTCGCATTCGCCGCTGAAAAGGGCTTTGGCGGCTTGCACAACTGCGACGAGGCCGGTGGAGCAAGCCGTCTGCACAGTAACGCTCGGCCCTCGAAGGTCGAGCTTGTAGGACACGCGAGAGCTCAAGTAGTCCTTATCGTTGCCTATGAGCGTCTGAAGGAAGCCCGCGGCGGCCATGTACTTGGCGTTGGCGTAGAGCTGGTGCACGTAGGTATTCATGCTGCAGCCTGCGAACACCCCAACCGTGCCTGGATCCTGGGCAGGGTCGATTCCGGCGTCCTCCAAGGCGTGCCAAGATGTTTCGAGGAAAAGGCGTTGCTGCGGATCGATACTTTCCGCTTCGCGGGGGCTGTACCCGAAGAAGGCTGCGTCGAACATGTCGATGTCGTCAATGGGTGCGGCGGCGGCCACGTAGCCGGACTGCCCGAGGACATTTGGATCGGCGCCGCAGCTAGCGAGATCGGTAGCGGTGACGGGAACGATGCTCTCGACGCCATCCCTAAGGTTGCGCCAAAACGCCTCCAGGTCGCGCGCACCGGGAAATCGGCCAGCCATCCCGACGATGGCGACGTCACGCCGCCTAGCCGACCGGGTCACCACCTACGACCTACCGCGATCTGTGGCCGGTCATCGCAATCGAGCCGACTGTCGTCGCCAAGAGAGCCGAGATGGGCGGCGATGGATTCCACGGTGGGATAGCGGAACAAGTCATTCACCTCGACCTCCTTGCCGAGCGTCCGGCCAAGGCGGACACCCACCCGGAGCAGGAGCAACGAGTCTCCACCCAGATCGAAGAAGTTAACGCGAAGGCCGAGGTCTTTGTGCTGGAGAACGTCCTGCCAGATCTGTAACACGGTGCGTTCTAAAGGCAAGAGCCGGCAAGGAAGATCATGGACAGCTTCGGCACTTTGGTGTGGGATCGATGGCGCTATCAGGGCGCGGCGGTTGACCTTGCCACTGAGTGTCATGGGTAGCCTATCGACATAGACAAGCTCGGTGGGCACCATGTGGTCAGGCAGTAGCTGTCGGACATGTGCACGTAGCTCCGTCGCCTCAGGCTCCGTCGCGTTGCGGGTGATGACATAAGCGGCGAGTCGTTTGCCCTCGGGGGTGGTGTAGGCGGTGACGGCGGCCGCCCTCAGGGACGGGTGACTGATCAGCGCCAACTCGACCTCGCTCGGCTCAACCCGGAATCCACGAATTTTGACCTGCTGGTCGCGGCGTCCGAGGAATTCGAGGCAACCATCGGGCCCGAATTTGACCATGTCTCCGGTCCGGTACAGCCTCGCATCAGGCGCGTCGGAGAATGGGTTGGGAATGAAGCGTTGCTCGGTCAGCTCCGCAAGCCCGACGTATCCGTCGGGCAATGCGACACCCCCGACGTGCAGCTCGCCCGGTACGCCGATAGGCACGGGCTGCAGCCAGCGGTCAAGCACGTACACCGCCACGTTATCGATGGGACGACCGATTGGGATTCGTTGTCGGGGCGCTTCCTCACGCTGCGGATCCCACCATGTGGCGTCCCAAACCTCGGACGTACCGTAGACGTTATGCAGGACGGCGTGGGGCACCGCTTGCCGAAAGCGGTCGTAGAGCCCGGTGTCGATCGGCTCGCCGGTGGTGACCCAAAACCGAAGCTCCGGTAAACGCGTCCCGAGGTCGTCAACCGATTCGAGCATTGAACACAGCAACGACGGGACCACCCAGATCCGAGAAACGTGGCCCTCGGCCAGCGCGTTTACCAGGGCACGAGGGTCACGCGTTACGTGATCCGGCACAATCACAGTCGGGATTCCTTGCAGGAGGCCGCCGAGAAGCTCCCAGATGGAGTCGACGAATGAGCTGGCGGTCTTGTGGCACACGACCTCGCCCGATGCGAAGGGATAGGTGCGCCACATCCAGCGGATCCGGTTGAGCAGTTGCCGATGCGGGACCATCACGCCCTTAGGTGACCCTGTCGACCCCGAGGTGTAGATGACGTACGCCGGGTCGCCGGGGCCGACCGATGGGAGCGTCCGATCGACATCTTGGTCGCCGCCGTCCACGCCTTCCGAGAGGAGCACGTCTGCCCCGGATTGGTCGAACAGGCTGCGTAGGGCCGCGGTCGTGATGACAACCTTCGCCTTTGCGTCCGACGCCATGAAGACCAGTCGCTCAACGGGATAGGTCGGGTCGAGGGGCAAGAAGGCTGCGCCGGTCTTGATGATGGCCATCAACGCGACGGGGAACTCGAGCCCCCGCTCAAGACAGATGCCGACGACGGCTCCAAGTCCCACGCCCGTGTCATGCAGGGACCGGGCCAGTGTTTCAGCCCGCCGATCTAACTGCTCGTAAGTGAGACACTCCTTTCCGCAGTGGAAGGCCGTGGCCGCAGGGTCGCGACCCACTCGATCGGACCATAGTTCGGCCAGCCCTCGCGGGTCGTCATCAGCAACATCGGCGGCGTTGAATCCACTGATGAGCAAACTCAACTCACGCTCGGATAGGAAGCGCAATTCGGCTACGGGGGTGTAGGGGTGCGCCAGCGCGCATTCGAGTAGAGAACGGAAATGCCCGATGAGCCGTTCCACCGTGTCTTCATCGAAGAGGTCGGCGTTGTATTCCAGGTTGCCCCGCATACCCGCGCCGCTGGGCCACAGCGTGAGTGTTAGGTCGAATATCGCCGTGCCCTTGTCTACGTCGAATAGCCCAGCTTCCTCCGCGTTGTCTTCTGTGAGCGTCGGCACGTTGATCACCTGAAATATCGCTCGCACCAGGGGATTTCGGCCGATATTGCGGCGGGCCCCCATATCCTGGATGAGCTTAGTGAATGGGACGTCCTGGTTGGCGTATGCATCGACGAGCACCCTCTTGCATCTTGCGACGACCTCCCTGAACGATGGCTGGTCGCTCATGTCAACCCGTATGGCAAGGGTGTTAACGAAGAAACCGATAAGGGGTTCTAACTCAGCGCGGTTACGTCCGGCTATGTACGTGCCCACGGCGAAATCGTCTTGACCACTGTAACGGTGGAGTAGCACCGCGAATGCCGACAGCAGGGTCATAAAGAGCGTAGCCTGCTCTTCCGCGGCGAACGATGTCGCGAGCCGGGTGAGCGATGGCGATAAGTTCACAGGTACAACCCCGCCAATGTGGCTGGCGTAGGCCGTCCCTGGGCGGTCCGCGGGGATATCGAGCTCGGGTAGATCTTGTAGCTGCTGCTGCCAGTACCTCAACTGCTCGCCGAAAGCGCCCGACGCCAGGCTATCCCGCTGCCAGGCGGCGTAGTCCCCGTACTGAACGGCTAATTCCGGAGACGCCAGATGGGTCTGCGTGGTCAGGCTCTGCGAAATGGTCCACAGCTCGCGTAGGAATATCCCGAGGGACCAGCCGTCGGATACCAGGTGGTGCATGGTCACGGACAGCAGGTAATCCGTTTCACCCAAGCGCAGTAACCGGGTTCTGATCAGCGGTCCCTCGCCGAGGTGGAACGGCTTTCTCGCCTCCGCAACCAGGGCCGCGCGCGTGAACTCCCCCGTCAGATCGTCGGTCAGGTCGTCGACCGGCAGAGTCACGACAACCGACGGAAGCACGACCTGCACTGGTGCGTCATCGACCAGTCTGAACACGCTGCGCAGTATCTCGTGGCGCCGCACGACTTCGTTGACCGCACGCTCAAGCGCGCGGTGATCGACGGCCATCCGGAGGCGAAAAGCGTTGTGCAAGTTGAATAGCGGGATGTCAGGAAATATCTGGCACGATAGCCACATATTCTCCTGTCCATGCGAGAGCGGAAACAGCAGAACGTCCTGTTCCTCGCCGCTCTGATCTCCGATTGGCCAGTCGACGGCTGACATTTCCGCGCCCGTAACCACCACGTCAACCTCGTCCGAAGGCGTAGGACTTGCTCTGGTCGTACGCACCGACATGGTCGATCACCATCACATCCCCCGGAGCCACCCAATCGGGCACAGACACGGCACTCACGATCACATCGGATTCCATGCAGGATCGGCCGAGTACCCGGGCATCGCCGGCACCCAGCGGTGACCACGACCCGAGAGCATGACCACGGACGTGGACTGGATGGCGGTATGCCTTCGCCTCGGGAACATCCGCTATCGACGCGTCCACCACCACTTCCAGTTCCGTCCCCAAGTACCGGACTTCCAAAACTCGAGTAATAAGAGCCATCGTCGGCTGCGCCAAGCCTCGGCCTGGCTCGAGCACTAGAGTCCGCAACCCGGGAAGCATCGCCATCGCCGCAACGGCCAACTGGCCCAACCGGGGCGCGAGGACGACGTCGAATGCGTGGGGGCTCCACCCGCCGCCAATGTCAAGGCAAACAACAGCGGCTCCGCTTGATTTCTCCAACGAGCGCGCACGGTTGAGAACCCACTCGTAGAGATCAAACCATTGTTCCGCGCCGATGCTGGCCGGTGACATGTGGAAGTGCACGCCGAACCGGTCAACCCCTCGTCGACTTCCCAGCGCCACACTGACACGATCGACGGCACGCTGGCTATCGACCTCCACGCCAAACCGTGACCCGTGCGAGGAGGCCCTGAGGCGGATTCCCGTAAGGGCAGCAACCGGAAACCGAGGATTCCGTCGGCTAAGGGTTTCGAGTTCTTCCACCGAGTCGCAGAACACGGCCCGCACCGGGCTGCTCACCAGCATCCGGGGCCACCATTTCGCTGGCCCGTTGAGGATGATCTGGCCGGCTTCGAATCCCGCAGCGATAGCCTTTTGAGCCTCCAGCTGAGATATCGCCTCAACCAAAAAGTCCTGTTCGCGCGCCATATCGATCAGCCCGTTGAAGTAATTGGTCTTTAGGCTGTACGCGAATTCGACATCTAATCCAGTGTCGGCGGAAACCGCCTGCTTCAGGTCGGCCATACATCGATATCGCTCGGCCGCCCGCGTTGGTAAGAACACCACCTCTGGTGTCTCCGGTCTTTCACTCAACACCCGCTCGAGCAGAGCCACCGCGCATTCTTCCAAGCAAATGGCCACAGGTTCTGGCCCGACATCCGGTGCCCAGCTGGGATGGCGAGGCTGGCCGCGTCCTCCCAAAAAACCGCTGACATACTCGCCGTTTGGCCGATTAAGCGCGACAACCGCGCCATTCACGGCTTTGGACTCTCCCGCGTTATCCATACTTGCAGCGGCCTCCCAGACTGCTGGTGTCCTTCTCGACATTGCACTGTTAGTGACTAGCGACACATGACGGCAACACGCGTATTCCACCCTCGGCAGTTGTCCTTTCGGCGTTTGACCCGTCAGCACCAAATGCCTAGTGGAACGGGCTCTTGGTCACGTGGCTCTCGACCGTAGTTGGGTCGACACAACGATGACGCAACCGAGCGCGCAAAGTTCGCAAAGTTGGGGCGCGAGGCAAGACCGCACAGCCTCCGAGCGGCTCACCTCGTACCGCGCCCCAGCTCTGTGTTGCCGTTACTAGTTCAGTACCAAAGAGCCGCCCGGCGAGCCCGAATCACCGCCGCCCGGCGAGCCCGAATCACCGCCGCCCGCCGGCGTGCCCGAATCACCGCCGCCCGGCGAGCCCGAATCACCGCCGCCCGCCGGCGTGCCCGAATCACCGCCGCCCGGCGAGCGCGCATCAGGGCGGCTCGCCGGCGAGCGCGTACCACCGCCGCCCGCCGGCGTGCCCGAATCACCGCCGCCCGGCGAGCGCGCATCAGGGCGGCTCGCCGGCGAGCGCGTACCACCGCCGCCCGGCGAGCGCGAACTCGAGCAGGCGCTAATGGTGTCGTCATGGTTTCGTATCTCCTGTCATTTGCTGGATCTGGACCTCTATGTGGTCTGTTCGACCCTCGATCTAGCACCCCCTGGCTTGTTACCAGTCGGGTGCTCCCGTGGCTGGCTCGCTATAACCCTTCCTTCCTGGCGCCTCGACACACTTGGCGCGCTTGTTGCCTGGCTTTTTAGAGCTGACGACAAGGCCGTTCCGTTAGGCGTGCCTAGGCCTGTGCATGCATCCCAACCCGGTCCGGCTCGGTAAGCCCCGTTGTTACCGATCGTGATGTCCCGGAAGCTTGTCGACGAGGCGTAAATCGCCGGGAGCAGTGGCGCGGCCGACTGTCCAATCTGCTGCTGGATCCTCGCCAGGAGGGCAGCCCATAGCGGCGCCACTGCGCTTGTCCCACCGATGGCTCCGCTCTGCCCGTCGACCAATATGTCGTAGCCGGTCGTCGGGGATGCGTTGCCTGATACGTCCGGAACACCCCTTCCGGGTGGACGGGCAGGATTGGCCGAGACGGGATTTATGCCACTCTGGAAAGAGGGTACGGGGAAAAGCATGCTCACACCTCCTCCTGTGGCGCCGTCGCCAATGTCGTTCCAGACTGTTTCACTGGTGATGGTGTCCCCGCTGCCGATCAGCCTGGTCCCGCCACAGCCAACGGCGTATGGACTCGATGCGGGGAAGTCGACGGCCAGACGTCTCGGTAGGCCGTCGCTCGACCCGCTATCGCCTGCAGCCACGAAGACCGTCACACCCATCGCTAAGCCGGACTGGATTGCATGGTTCATGACTTGTACAGCTTGTGCCGGCCAACGCTGCTCCGGTCCGCCCCAGCTGATTGAGAGGATTGATGGTTTGTTAGTGGTGTCGAAAATGGCGGCTAGCACCGTCGCCGCAAATCCTTGGTCAGTGTTGGGACCGAAATACGCGACGATGTCCGCCTTGGGGGCGATACTGCCGATTACCTCGAGATCCAGCATCACCTCGCCATCGGGGCCACCCGGATTTCCAGTTGGTGTGTTGGACGCTCCATGCACCGACACCGAGCTGACGGTTGGCGGAGGACTGATGCCCAGGCCCTGAAAGTATTGATTTAGCTCGGCCTGCCTGAACCCTCCGCCGAGCTCGATTACGCCGATGCACTGGCCGGTGCCGTCCGTTCCCGAGGGATACTGGTACAGCTCTGCCACCTGTGGTGGGCTGTACATTTGAGGAGCAGCGGCTGCCGGATGCGGGAGGTGACCCCAAAGCCGACCAAGACGGCGGAAGTGTGGCTGCGCGATGGGCCGTGTGTCGAAGCCGAGGACGGCTACGACCGCTGGCTGGATCGACGTCGGTACCCACACCGGTCCAATCGGGGCTCGGAAGACCCCACGGGGCCCGCGGAACAGATGAAGACGCACTCCGAAAGCCCGGCTGAAGGCCGCCACCGTGCCGCCCAGCTCAACGGTGCGCTTTCCGGGGTGGATTTCCAATACCGCCAGCCTATTGTTGGCAGCAAAAGCCTCCACGACGGAAATGTCTCTTTGCTGGGCGCCGAATCGCTCTTGAAATTCTTCGCGACTCAGGTGCGTCCGTGCCTCGGGTGGCTGACTCGCCAAGTCGCCCGTGAACCGATTCAACTCGGGGACTGGACCACGCAGATGCACGGTCATTGTAATGTGTTCGAATGGTGGGGCCGGTCCCAACCAAGCGGCTGCGGGTGGCCGGGTTCGTGAACCCTGTAGCGGCACCTTCCTGGCTGGAATCATCAGTCCACACCTTTCGTCGGGGGTTTGACTTCATCACGTCGCGGGGACGCAGCTAACTGTTGGTCGACCGGTTTATGAAGCCCTGGATCGGGACCGCCAGCAGAACGGTTACCACGTCGCCGACAAGTCGAACGTCGGAAGGTGGGCACACCAGTCATAGGACATTTCGTTAACCTCCGAATTGCCGAAAAGCTATGCGAGTGCAACAAAAACCTATGGGGCAGTGCAATAACGCGTGTCCAAGTACAACTCCCAGTCCCAGGGAGTTTTTGACCGGCCAATGAGGGCTGCAGATTGCGGCGCAGGACCGTCGCGACTTTGGCGTGGCCGCCACGCCCTCGCCTTCATTGAATGCCAGTCCCATTGCACCCCAAGCGGCTAGCGCGGACAAGGGTGCGGTCCACTGAGCGGACCGACGGGGTCACCGGCTCGCGGTCAGCGTTGCTCGCGATGTGTTGTGAACCGCCTTCCCGGATGCCCTTGGAAGTATCGATGACCCGGCCGGCAAGACGTACGCTGTAGCGGTGACGATGGCGGCACCGCCGTAACCACAGTGGGTTGTGGCCGGCGTGTTCTCGAGAGCGCGTTCACGCTCCTCGACGTACTCAGTCGCGCCGAGAACGGACTCGGACTGACGGAACTGGCGCGCGAGACCGGGTTGCCCAAAACCACCGCGCACCGTGTCGCCGAGCAACTCGTGGATATCGGCGCCGCCCAATGCATCAAGCATCGCTACTTCGTCGGACCGACGATCGCCCGGCTGGGACAGTGCTGGCAACCCGACCCGGAGCTGCGCCAGGCAGCACACGAGCCAGTCCGCACCCTTGCAACGCAAGCCCGCACAGCCGCAGCGGTTTACATGCTGCACGAAGGGCGAGCCCACCTGGTCACCGCCGCGGTGTGCCCGGGTCAATCTTGGCTACCGCCCAGTGACCTGGACCCTCAATCGCTCCCGCGCACCGCGGTCGCACGAGTGCTGCTCGGCGGCTTAGGCGAAGGCAGCTCTGCCGCGATCCCGCCCGGTCAGCGCCGGCAACGTCGGTCAGACCTGCGGGCGTGGCAACAGTTCATCACCGAAGATCAGGGCGCCACCGAAGGTATCCGCTGGGTGGCCGCGCCGGTGTGGCCCACCGACGGGCCATGCAATGCCGCAGTCGCCGCACTCGTCGCTGGCCCCACCCTGCCGCCCGGCCTAAAGGATATGGTCGTCTATGCCGCCAGGCAGATCGGCCAGCAGCTGCAATTTGGCGGCAGTAAGTGATACGGATAACCACACGCTGTGACGCACGTGGCGCATCGGCAAATGGCAGAGAGTAATCATGACCGACAATGACTCGCGACAGTCGTTGGTGGCATCCGACGCTGAAGGACCGACGATCGCCGCGGCTCTAACACCCCCACGGGTGATCGTTACCGGGCACGGGTTCCTGCCCAGGCACGGCGTCACGATCCGTGTGATCGACCCAGCGGAGACGGCGAACTACTTCCAATACATCGCCGACGTTTTCGGTGACCTCTTCGCCGCCCTTCCGAGCTCCATCCCCCACGGCACCCTCCACATTTCAGCTACAGACAGCCGACCCGACCCTTACGACGAAACCGGTCTTCGGTGGACGAACACCAGCATCATCGCCTGGTGAACACCAGCCGATGGAAGCGCGTTTGGTGCAAACGGAGTCCTAACGACGGATTTCATCCAATCCTCGCCGACGCCGTCGGAACGAGTTTGCGAGATGCTAAACCAGCAGGGCAGGAGTGTCGGCGTCGGTTGTCCGAGATGGTCCCGATAACAGCGATTGCGGTGACATCGTGCCCACCTTTGGCTTAAACCCTGAGCATGGGCAAAACCCCGCGTGACCGCGGCAACGACTGCAGGCCGGATTGCTGACGGTTCTCGGGTTTAAACAGCCTATTCACCCCCCAGGATGGGCTTCGTCGTCGAGTTAGGAGGCGCCGTGGCGCAGCAGCACGACCGCGCGAAGCTGATCGACGTCGCGCTCGATCTGTCTAGTTGCGGGGTTATAACGCCACCACCACCGATCAGATCGCCGTAGCCGCCGGCCTCACGCCGCAGGAGTTCGCCCGCTATGTCACGACCAAGAATGCGATCGTCATGTCGCTCGTCGAGGATTGCGTGCGGGCCGGCGTCGCCCGCTGGCCTGCGTTGCACCGAACGCGGACCCGCTCGACGCGCTGCTGATCGCCCACACCGAGACGTTGGCGGCCATCGCCAACGGGTCGGCGTGATGACGCGTGAGCGCCTGCTCGCGTTAGCCCATCTCCTGACCGCACACACCGGCATCGGCGACAGCACGTCACCGCCCTGGGCAGGCGGATACTGCCAATTCCGGTTGCCGGGCACCTGGGAGTCACCCCCGATGACCGGGGCGTACCCAAGCGGTCATGGCGTGGGCGGCGATCGTGACGCGCTCCTATAAAAACCCTGGCCGGGCCGCCGTCGACCCCAGTGACGACGGCGGGGCGCCCGAGCTGATGGTCCAACGGCTCAATGAGACCTTCGCCCACGTCACCGGCCGCGAACCCCCTCAGCAAGCGATTCACTCGGCGTCGGCGCCGCGCCTAGAGAACAGATAGCGGTACGCGGTGGCTCGTGCGATGCCGGATACGCGTTAAAGACAAGATCTGAACGACCTCCAATCTTTATGACCCAGACAAAGTCCAGGGCGGCACCATGGCGCCATAAGTGATCGGGCCCAAGTGCTGGACAAGCTTGCGTACGCGAAGGCGGTGGGCTTGTTCGGAAGTCCTGTCGGCGTTCATGGAATTCCCCAGGTTGAGCGGGTTGTCGTTCACGTAATTCCCCAGGGCGGCGTTCACGTAATTCCCAGTAGCGGGGTGGCGTGTCGTCGTTGGTGTGGTCCTTGCAGATCAAAGGCTTGCTCCTGTCGCGTGAGGTGATGGGAGCCGGGATTGGCGAGGAGAACGTTCAACGTGGTCGATGTGACCGAGATTTTGGTGCACTGGCGTGCGGGCCGGTCATTGAGTGAGATCGCGGAAAGCCTTGGGGTGGACCGCAAAACGATACGCAAGTACGTGGCGCCGGCGATCGCTGCGGGGCTGGAGCCGGGTGGACCGGCCAAGTCGGACTCCGAGTGGGCAGCGCTGGTTCGGGGGTGGTTTCCGTCGTTGGCTGATACCCGGTTGCGGCAGATCACCTGGCCGCAGATCGAGGTCCACCGCGATTACATCGTGGCGATGCTGCGTGCTGGGGTGAGCAAGCAGACCATTTGGCAGCGGCTGCGCGACGAGCACGGCCTGGCGGCGTCGGTGTCCTCGGTGAAGCGCTATATCGAGGCCAACTTGCCCGAGGATGGTCTGCGCGCGAAGGTGACCGTGCTGCGCGAGGACCCTCCCCCGGGGCAGGAAGCCCAGATCGATTACGGCTACCTGGGCACTTGGACCGACCCGATAGGCGGGCGACGTCGCCGAATCTGGGCGTTCGTGATGGTGCTGGCCTGTTCGCGGTTGATGTTCATGCGGCCGGTGTTGACGATGGATCAGCGGGCCTGGACCGAATGCCATGTGGCGGCGTTTGAGTTCTTCGGCGGTGTGCCCGCCCGGTTGGTGCCCGACAATCTGCGTACCGGGGTCACCCGCCCGGACCTGTATGACCCCAAGATCAACCGCTCCTACGCCGAGCTGGCCCAGCACTATGGGGCGCTGGTCGATCCGGCGCGGGCCGGCAAGCCCAAAGATAAACCGCGTGTGGAACGCCCGATGCCCTATGTGCGGGACTCATTTTGGCGGGGCCGCGACTTCGAGTCGTTACCGGCGATGCAGGCCGAGGCGCTGCGCTGGTGCCGGGAGGTGGCCGCAATGCGGTCGTGTCGTCCGCTCGATGGCGCCTCACCGGCGGCGATGTTTGCCGCGGTCGAAGCCGAGGCACTAATGCCGTTGCCGCGCAAGGAGTTCGTGCTGGCCGAGTGGTCAACGGGCAAGGTCGGGCCCGACATCCACGTCAAGGTCGGCAAAACCTTGTATTCGGTGCCGTGGCGGTTCATCGGCCGCCGGGTCGACGCCCGCGCCACTTCGGACATGGTGCAACTGTTCAACGACGGCGAGGTGATCGCCACCCATGTGCGTAAACCGTTCGGTAAGCAGACCGACATGTCCCACTACCCGCCGGAGAAGATCGCGTTCGCCATGCGCGGCCCAACGTGGTGTCGCAACCGCGCCGAACAGGTCGGCCCGTCGGTGGTCGCGGTGATCGCCGACCTGCTGGCCGACAACGCCCTGTTTCGGCTCCGTGCCGCCCAGGGGGTGCTCGGGCTGGCCGACCGCCACGGCGCTGACCGGCTCGAGAAAGCCGCCGCCAAAGCGCTGGCGGTGGGAGACCCGACCTATCGGACCATCAAGGGCATCCTTGCTACCGGCGCCGAGGCCGACCCGCCCCCAGCAGCCACCGGCGATGGCGGTGCCGCAGCGTGCCTGCATGGCCCTTTGCAGCTGTTCGGCACCGTGGTGGCCATGCCCACCACGAACACCATCGTCCCCACCCCGCCCGCGAGGGACACCATCACCACGGACGGCGCCGGTGAGGATCACGGTCAGGGGGTGACGGCATGATCGTCGAACCAGCCCTCGAACAAGCGCTGCGCACCCTCAAGCTGTCGGGGATGTTGCAGACCCTGGAGGCCCGGTTGGCTCAGGCCCGCGCCGGAGAACTGGGCCACATCGATTTCCTGCAGGTCCTCTGTCACGATGAGATCGCTCGCCGCGAATCCCAGGCCATCACCCGACGGCTGCGCCGCGCCCGCTTCGACGCTCAAGTGACTCTCGAGGAGTTCGACTACCGGGCCAGCCCGAAACTGCCCGCCGCCCAGATCCGCGACCTGGCCGCCCTACGGTGGCTTTCCACCGGCGAGTCGGTGGTGCTCTACGGCCCAGTCGGCGTCGGGAAAACACATGTGGCCCAAGGTCTGGGGCATCTGGCCGTGCGCCAGGGCGCTGAGGTGCGGTTCCTCAAAACCAGCCGGCTGCTGGCCACCCTGGCCGGTGGACACGCTGATCGCAGCTGGGACAAACGCCTGCGCGAACTCGTCCGGCCCGCGCTGCTGATCCTGGACGACTTCGCGATGCGCGAGCTGACCGCAACGCAGGCCGACGACCTCTACGAGCTGGTCTCCGAACGAGCCGCCAACGGCACCTCGATGATCCTGACCTCCAACCGCGCACCCGTGGACTGGTATCCGCTCTTTCCGAATCCCGTTGTGGCCGAATCGCTTCTGGACAGGCTCATCAACTCCAGCCACCAAGTGTTCATGAACGGACCGTCCTACCGACCCACCAAACGACCCGGCGCCAACCAGCCGGACAAACCCTCGAAGGAGGCCATCAGGTAAAACATCAACCAGGACCCACCACCTGGGGAATTACCTGAGCACAACCCCGGGGAATTACGTGAACGTCGACAGTCCCGCGTTATTGGGCGTTTGTCAAACAATCTTGACCCACCGATTGTTTTCGGAAACCCGCAATGGGATCCCCTTACGGGACACCGCCTCGGCGCCATTGCCGCAGTCGACTGACCGTGCGCCGAGCGGCCCGTGATATCTGGATGAACGAATGTGAGCGTTGCCATCACGGACTACGCTCAGGACCAGATCGGGAAGCAAGCCGGTCACACAAATGAGGTGTGCATCGAACCCGGGATGCTTCAGCATCTGGCGTCCCGGTGCCGTGGCACTATCGACAAGTTGACGGATTCCACCGAGTGCGAGATTTATAACTTCAGTGCAGAGCGTGACCGGTTGTGTGATCGGCTCATCGACATCGAAACCGGACGCGACGTGACCGTGTACCGGTTCGAGATCCCCGCCGAGATGCAACCACCACGCGAGGATGGTCGGCACGTCTACACCCTTCGCAGTGATCGCTTGGTGCCCGCCGAGTACCAGCGTGTCGTTAGCTATGTCCAAGATATTTCACCGCATAGCGGGTCGCTTGGACCTCGTTTTCCCAGGTCAAAGCACAGCGGCATGTCGTAGCTACTCGCCGAATACCTTGAGTCAGTATCAACCCCTTAACCGGCTTTAACCTGCGGTTTTGTCGCGGTGATGGTCGGGACTCTACGCCGAAAGCTGTTGCGGCCCAGCCATCGACTGGTTGAGATCGATCCGAACATTTTTCGGGGCGTCGGGATCAACCCGCACCTGGACAATCTTGCCGCGCTGCACGGCGGCCCGCTCGGCGGGTCGGAGAAGCTTTCTCGCGACGGTCTCGTACTCTTCGCGACCAGGGATATGCACTGCCAGTTTGATTACGCACAGATAGCGCCGCGTCTTTCGCGGCTCGCGAACCAGATTGGCCGGAAGAAACAAATAGCCTGCATTCCATGCCTCGCCACTGGTCTTTTTAAACGATAGAACCTGCGCGGTTCCTCTCAGTGTGGCCTTTTCATCTTTCGGCTCGTGAGGCTGCCGCTTGCCCCACCAGATGGCCCACACGGAGTAGATCGTCCCGAGTCCGATGACAATTGCGGACAACATCGGGTGGTGAATGATCAGCTGCCAGAGCGCAGAAAGGGCACCAGGAATTTGGGTTACATCTATCCGCTGCTCGACGGGATAGGCCAGGTTCACCGGGTTCATGCGCGCACGCTAGCGCCGGCCCCCCGCTACCGATCCCGAGTTTTGCTAGCTGCTTAGTGCGGCGATTTCGTCGCGGCCCAGTGAGACCCGCGCCAGCGCCGCTCACCTTCCGCTTAGCGACAGCGCTACTTCGGTTTTGAGCACCCTCGCGGCCGTGATCTTTTCGGCCTTGCGAGCCTCGCGCTCCAGGTAGCGCTGCTTGGACTCGTCGAATTTGTCGCTCGCCACCTCGAGGTCGTTGATCAGCACACCGAGATCGTCGCGCAGCCGCGCGGCCTCACCGGTGAAGTCCTCGCGTTCGAAAATGCGCCACTTCCTCAGCACCGGCATGACGACCTCGTTGAGATGGATGCGCGGGT